>Ga0302122_10000803_pt1 | contig 19506 bp, 14 predicted proteins | sample CB21_SCM_MG_FD_203115 | JGI IMG/M metagenome (GOLD analysis project Ga0302122, IMG submission 203115) | Marine microbial communities from Western Arctic Ocean, Canada - CB21_SCM | ecosystem: Environmental > Aquatic > Marine > Oceanic | place: Canada: Western Arctic Ocean | collected 2017-09-28
CCGCCATGAGGCGGGTCGGTTTGATGGTCGTGGCGCATCGAAGCGAAGCGGACTCGCTCCGGACTTTACGAAAAGCGTTCCGGGCCCTGGACACGGGCGAGGACGGCTACATCACCTTCGTGGAGCTCGAAACCGTCCTGGCGAAGCACGGCCACTCCTCGGAGGCCATTCGCGAGATTTTTGATGCGGTGGACCACGCCAACGACCAGCGCATTTCTTATACGGAGTTTTTAGCGGCGATGCTCAACGGCCAAGCCCATTTGCAGGAGGACGCGTTGCTCGATGCGTTCGATCGGATCGACGCGGACGACTCGGGCTTTATTTCTTATGAGAACCTGCGGGACTTGCTCGGACGGCAGTTCTCGCCGTCCCTGGTCCAGCAGATGATCGCCGACGCCGACTTCAAGGCCAACGGCGTCATCGACTACGAGGAGTTCAAGTCGATGATGCTCGGGTCGCGGCCGGCGCGGCTCCAGGCCAGCGCGGCGGCGAGTAGCTGACGCGTCTAAGTGTTATTTCTATATTCGCACGACGCACGTTGATCACTGATTACTAGACAATTACATCAAAGTACACTCCTCGCGCGGCGCGCCGTCCCCCTTGGACGCCCGGCGAGGCGCTGGAGCGCCGCCCATCATCCCCCGGAGGCACTGGACCCAGGCCTCGCGCTCCGCCGCCGACGCGGCCTGCAGCATCCACTCCTCCCCGTGTTGCGCGCCTGGGGTCAGCACGCGGAACGCGTAGGGCGCCGTCGACCGCGACGCGTGGTCGTCCAGGTCGCTGAAGGAGCCGTCGTCCAGGGGCTCGATCGCTGTCGCGCGCGCACAGTCGATGTAGCCCCGGCATTTCTTTTCGTCGTAGTCGCGGAAGTAGTACAGGCGCCCTTTGTCGGGCCAGGCCTCGCACCAGCGCGTGCGCCAGGCCGTGTTCACGCGGCCGCGCTTGCGTAGGTAACCAACCTTGCTAACGTGTCGCGGCGAGGTGGTGTCCTCGGCGGCACCCGGGAACGAGAGGCCCAGGCAGCCGAAGGCCTCGGCGTCCGCCGGCGGCGCGAGTGCGTCTGCCGGCGCCGACGCGGGAGGCGACGGGAGGTGCGACGAGCCAACGGAGCGGCGGCCGTCGTCGCTGAAGCCCATTGAGGAGCGTCGGAGCGTGTCCTCGACAATGTCCGTCGCCGCGTTGCGCGTCGCCCGGACGGCGGGCGCTTCAACCGTGTCGTCAGATACCGTAACGGACAGCGACGACAATGTCGAAATCCTCGCTTCTCCGAAGCTCAGGCGACCTCGCGGTTCGTCCGCGGCGTCGTCGTCGTCGACCCGAGGCGCGTCGACAGCCACTTTCTCCGTCCTCGGCGCGGGCTTCGGTAGGAAGCGGTACGGGTCAGCGTCCGCGTTCGCGCCCTCGGGAACAAGGAGCTGATTTGTGCCGCGGAAGCGGCTCTCGCGGCGGCGCTGGCTGCCGGACCCCTCGTAGACGGCCTCCGGGCCCTTCTCTGCGGACCGGCGCCGCGACACCACAGCAGGGGTCACTAGTGGAGTGTGGTTCTCTTTGGTGCTCTCCAGCGCCATTGATGCCGAAACTCTTGGCTGCGCAGCACGCAGTGCCTAAAGACACTATGTGTGCAATGCCACTGGCGGCACTAACGAGTGCGACGATTGCGGCGCACTAAATAATTCTCTGAACTTTATTTGCGAAACCCGTTTTGATGGAATTTAACGGGAAGCTTCGACTATTAGCCTTGGCGTTCCTATAAGGGCTCCCAAGAGCAGTTAAGAGAGTCGTGCGCAGTATATCACCGCTTCCACTCTAGACCTGAAAAGCATCAGTTTGCCGCCGGCCACTCCAAATTGCGCACCGTATAAGCTGCCCACAGCTGCAGCAGCGCACAAGACGACCAACCGAGCAACGCAACACTGACCGCGGGCACGCCGGCGCAGCGTCAGAGGTCGCGAACATTCAGTTGGGCAGCCTCATCTCATTCCTAGGCCACCGAGCCACGACGCCGCGCGGTCACCATGAACGCCCACCTCGACGCCCACCTGGCCATGGCCCAGGCGCCGCCGCAGCGCGATTGTGTGCACGCCGCCTTCTTACGGGCGTCCAAGGACGGGCAAGCGATTAGTGCCGAGTCCGAGTGGCGGCGCTTTCTAGGCGAGCTGACGGCGCTCAAAGTATGCTCTTCTAATAAAGAACGGCGTGTCTTGGAGGAGGCCTGGGCGACGAGCGAGACGCCGACCGCTAAAAGATTAACCTGGACGGACTTCCGGAATCATGTTGTTTCTCAATTTCTTGATAGCGAAGAGCAATCGGAGGAGGCGCGCGGCGCCGTGCGGCGCGTGCGAGCCGCGGCCCGGCAGCTCCAAGCCTTGTCCTTGGTGGATAATGCCCCTCTGAAACGGTGCCGCGAACTGTTGGAACGGTGCCGGGACGCGGACAAGGCGCTGGAGGCCGGCGAGCTGCTCGTGGAAGCGTCGCTGAAGAGCAACGCCAAGGATCTAGAGGCGTGGCGCGCGCGAGCCATGACGGCCAACGACGATTCCGAGGACGACGAGGAGTTGCTGCGACCGGCGAACCCCGTGCAGTGGCAGCTCACGCATTGTTTGGAGGTGGAGAAGGCCGCGTCGCAAAGACGGGTCTCTACGAGGGACCAGGTCAAGTTCCCCCGGGGCGGCGGCCGCGTCGAGGACGTCTGGGGCCTGGGGGCGGGGTACACGAGTTGCGTGGAAGTTCGTAGAGCTCGCGTGTTGTGCGCAGACGGCGAGCAGCGGGATGCGTTGGTCGTGGCGCTCGTGCCACCGCGACGCGGCGCGCGCGTCGATCCGCGCACGCAAGCGGAGGCGAGGAAGGCCTGCTGGCGGACGTACGCCGCGCACAGAGATTTAGCCTGCTCGAGCGGCCTGTGCAAGCCCTACGGCGCCCTCGAGGAGCAGCCTTTGCCGCACGGGCGGCGCAAGGAGACGGCGGAGGACGCGCCACTTGGCGACGGCCCCTGGTTTGTCTATGAACGGCCCAAAGGGGCTTCTTCGTTAGTCCAGATGCTGGCCAAGCTCGAAAACAAAAAACGGCGGCCGCCGCCCTTGTCCGCCTCGTCCCCGCTCATCAGGCACTGGCTGCGCGAGGCCCTGAGCGCCCTGGCGGACGTGGACCGGTGCGCGACGTATTCATTGCATGCACCCTTCCCGGGGGCCAAACCGTTGGAATCAAAGAATTTCTGGGTCGCGGAGCACGGCGCGTCGCTGCGACTGGGCGACGTGCCCTGGCACGAGCCCTGGTCCGCTCCTCTCAAAGTGTCCACCGTGGAGCAACGGAGTCGGATGTTGGTCGCCACGTTCGGCGAGGTCGCGTCGGCCATTCTGGGCGCGCTGTGCGAAGACCGGCGGACGGCCGATACGTTCCGAGAGGGCGCGGGTAGTAAGCCTCCGAAGAAAGTTTATGTGGAGGAGGACGCTATCGCCGGCGTCTACGCCTCTCCGGGCGAACGCTTCGACATCTTACTCGACGCGCCGAAGCGCGGCGTGGCCCACCGGTGGCGGGCGCCGGATTTGGGCTCCATGCACGCCGACGAAGTGTTGGACTTTTGCGATGCCCTGGACCCGGGCACGCCCATCCCCACGGACGGGCCGAGCGGCCGCGCCCGCATCAAGTGCGTGGCGTTACGCCCTGGTGCGTGCATGCTCCAACTCGTCGCGGTGAGTCCGGGTGACGGCCACCGGTCGGACGCCGTCACAGTGCCCATCTCCGTGGCGGAGGAAGGCCTGCCGCCGGGCCTGTCGTCGATCTTAGCGCGGTGCCGCGACGGCAACCCGGCTGGGCCCGCGGACAGTGCGGGGCGGCGGGCGTCGTGCACGCCGCGGGCCTTGCTGGCGCAGCCGTATTTCATGCCGCTCGACGTGGAGGAGCTCGCCGCCGCGATGGACTCGTACGCGCGCTTATTTTTGTCAGGGGACGACGAGTCCGAGGACGGGCTGCCCTTCCCCGCGAAGCCCGGGCGCCGGGGCGGCCGCCAGCTGGGGGGTGAGTAAGCTATGATTCTACTGATTAAACGCCATCTTGTGCCCGCTCGTGTCCTCGAAGTCGTCGAACGAGTCGGCCCGTAAGAGCCGGTGGTCGAAGGACTCGTAGTGGATGGCGGCCAGGTGCTCCTCCGCGCCAGGGCTCACCGGGGCCGCGCCGTCGGGGAAGAGCTTCTCGTTCTTGCGCGCGGAGCGTTGGCTCTTGCGCAGCGCGCGGACCGGGGATTTCGCGAGCCGCGCGGCGGCGCGGCGCTTGAAGTGGTCCCGCGTATCGCGCTCGGCGGGCGTGAGCGACGCCATGAGCTGCCTGTGCTCCTCCTCCGCGAGCTTGTGCGCACCCTCGAAGTTGCGCTTCGAAATGTTGTACACGGTGGAATCAAGATCGTTCGCTTTCGCCGCGACGAAGGAGTACTCGTCGCACACACGATGGGCCTCGAGGCCCTCGCACGACTCGGGGCGGCACGCGTCCCAGTCCTCGGCGTTGTCCGCGCTGGACGCCTGCCGGTGGAGCGCGAAGATGCGGTCGTTGTACCGCTTGATCCGAGCGTTTCTCGCTTTGCGGTTCCCGAGGATGGCCTGTTCATAAGGCCCAATCCCGAGGCCGCACAGACTCTCGCCCGCGTCGACGGGCACGGGCTTGCCCTTCTTGTCCAGCACCTTGTCCGGGTGCCGCCGCATGAACCGCGCTGCTTTTATCGCGAGCAGCTTGCGTTCGCGCCTGTGTGACGAATATCAGGCGCCCCACGCCATCGACGCGACGTTATCCCCGTAGCTCCGTCCGCTCGATAGCCTACGCACTGGTTGTAATTCCGCACGGGATCATGCATCATCGTGTCGAAGTCCGCGCGGGTCCAGTAGACCTCGCGCGCTAGATGGGGCCCCATCTCCTCCGCCGTCGGCATCACCACGATGGAAATGCTATCCACGGCGAACTGCACGTGCCACCCCGCCGTGTCGTCGTCGAACGCGGGGAGGGCCCGCGACGAGGCGCTCGGGTCCGGCGCCGACGTGCAGCAGAGCCCGCGGCACTCCTTGTCGACGGCCATCCACCGCGCTATCTCGAGCTCGAGGTCCTCGGCCTGCTTCGCTTTGACGGCGTCGAGCTTAGACGACCGCCGCGTCTGCGCAGTTTTTGAGGTGGAGCAACCCATTATTGCCTGGGACTCCGAAAATCCTCGCGGCTGCGACTGCTGGCGCGAGGCGGCCCGCGCGTCGCTCGTTGTTTCTGTTCGTAAGGACCGGCACTCCGCATCAGCCTTGCGCCAGCAGTCGATCTCCCACTCTAAGGCCGCGGCGTCCTTCTTCCGCCGGCGGGCTGCCTCGTCGCTCGCGACGTCGAGCGTCGAGCAGGTCGAGCCCATGATCGTCGATGGTTGTCGCGTCGGCGTCGTACGTATAGCCGTGGGCCCGAAGGTGCACGTCGGTGGCGGAAAAGCTCTGAGCTCGTGCAGGAGCACAGAACACGAGCCGAATGCGTGACAAACGCAAGCCGTTCCCGGCTCCGTTACCGTGCTCCTGGCATCCCTACGACTCAGCGTGTCGCGCACTGTCACCTACAGCTAGACAGGACAGGCAAAAGAGCGGCCTGAAAAAAATTCTTGAGTAATAAACCCGCCCGCTAAAATCGCCAGGACACATCAGATACAGGAATATTACAAACTAAACAACACTCACACCATCGCCTGACGAGAACACCGTCGCCGCATCGAACCCCATGCGACCATCGCCGCGGACGCCGGCCTCGACCGTATACGCGCCCTTCGCAGCGAAGGCCGCGCGCGGCACCGAAAGCGCCACGGACACCGTCGCATTGATAGAAACATGGACGCGGTCGAACGCCATGAGGCTCTTCAGAGCAGTACCATCAATGCCCGCGCCGGGCGGCACCAGGAACAGGAGCACGACGTCGTCGGCGGCCATCGCGCCCGTGTTCGTGACCGCGACCACAAAGGACGTCGCGGCGACGACGCGCAGCCCGTACCTAAAGGAGGTATAGGAGAGCCCGAACCCAAAGGGCACGATACTCGCCCCTTCGTAGAAGCGGTAGGTGCGCCCCGGGTTCGTGCCGCGCGGGCATTGCGTCGCGTTCTTCGCGGCGCAGTCGGGCCGCGCAAAGACGGAGGGCCCCGGCCGCAGGTTAAAGTCCGCGATGGAGATCGCGTCCTCGTACGTCGCAGGATAGACCGTCTGCACCGCGCGTCCGGAAAACGATCGTCGTCCGTAGAGGAGGTCGCCAAAGGCCACGGCCGCGACGGACGGCTGGCCGAGGTGGGCGATCGCACCTATTTTGACGTTGGCCAGTAAACTCGCGACGTCGAGCGGCGTCGCCGTGAGCAGGACGACGGTGATCGGATGCTTCGCAGAAGCGGCGACGGCCGCGGCCAGACGCAGCTGGTCGGCCGGCAGCCGGATCGACGGCGCGTCCCTGCCCTCCCTCGCGTAGTCGAGGTCCGTCCCGAGCGCCAAAACGACTGCGTCCACCGTCGTTGCCGCGGCGACCGCGCGCGAGAGGTCCTGCTCGTACGTCACCTGAACGCGGCCGCCATCGCGCACCGCATCAACCAATCCAGAGTAAGCACCCTCACAAACGACGCGCGGCCCGTAGTAGCTCGCCGTGGCCCGGGAGATGTTGGCCGTCGGCCCGCTGACGAGCACCGTCTTCGCGTGCAGCGGCAGGGCGCCGTCGTTCTTGTACAACGTCGCAGATTGTATCAGACCCTCGCGGCTCGTTTCCCGGTGCGCCTCGGCACAGACCGCTCGGGCAGTTATACGATCCAGAGGCCCCCGCGGCTTTGTCACGTCGAAGCTGAGGTCGAATTGCCCCAGCCGCAGGCGCACCGTGAACAGGTTCACGAGGCGTGCTTTAATTAAAGCTTCGTCGATCAAGCCCTCGTCGAGCGCGGCGCGCGCGTGCCGACTGACGAACCCGCCGCAGTCCACGTCCGTACCCGCTATTAAAACGTCCCGCACGGCCTCCGTGCGCGTCGGCGCGTACTTGTGCGTGTTAAACACGTTGCGGTCGGCGTCGCAGTCGGAGGTGATGTATCCACTAAAACCCCAATCACGGGCCGTGTCCAGCAGCCTCTTGTTCGCGCAGGCCGGCACGCCGTTCACCGCGTTGTAGGAGCACATGAGCCCCGTCACGCCCGCTTTCACGCACGCTTGGAAGGGCGGGAAGTAGCTATCCGCCAGGTCGCGCTCGCTCACTTGCGCGTCGTCGTGCCGCCGGTCCCACGCCTCGCCGTCGGGCTGGGTTGTTTTCTCCAGCTCGTTCGCGACGAAGTGCTTGCAGCACGCCGACGCTTGTAGGAAGCCGCCTTCTTCACTTTGCAGACCCCGGACGAAGGCGAACGCGTACTCGCCGGTCAAGAACGGGTCCTCGCCCGGCACTTCGATGTTCCTCCCCCACCGGGGATGGATCGCTAAATTGACCACGGGCGCCCAGAGCGTGGAGTAGGCTTGGCCGGCGTTCATGAGTGCGCGTGCCTCCCGTCCGATGGCGTAGCCCGTCGCGCGCCATAGACTCCGGTTGAAGGCCATGCCCGTCGTAACTGGATAGGCGAAGTGCGTGTGCTCGCCCGGCGCCCCGTGGTCACCGTTCGCGATACCGCTCGTCGCCTCGCTCCACCAGTCGTACGTGCCGAGTCCGAGCGACGGCGTCGGGCCCTGTTTGCTGCCGAGCGCGTCGATCTTTTCGCTTAGAGACATGCGTCCAACGGCGTCTCGCGCGCGCTGGTCATTGCTGAGGGATGTGTTGCAGAACGGCAGCGTTGCGTACGGTTTTTGCAGGCATGGGTTCGCGAGCTTGGGGGCTTGCTTGGCGCTGACTGCTGCCGCGGCTGCAGCAAGTGTGAGTAGTGTTTGCAGCCGCATCGATGGCGTTGTTGCGTCGTGCTCAAGCCTGGGGCATAAGATGATTCGTGAGCACTCGTTTAGCCGTGCCTCTCGCAAACCCGATTTGCAAATCTCAATAAACCCGCACGCAAACGCTTCCTTCGCGAGATCCACGCAGTAAACGAAAATAACATTAGGTTAGAGGTCTGCCTCGTCGTCAACCCGCTCGTACAGGCCCTCCTCGACGTCGCCCGGCTCGTCGACGACCAGCTTCACGGTGCTCTTGTCCTGGTCCGGATGCTCGTCGTCAAAGAACGCCTCGCCGTAGCCGTCGTCGGCATACAGGACGCCGTCGGGCCCGGCGCCCAGGCCCAGCTGCTCGAAGAGCGCGTCGAGGTCCTCGCCTTCGGCGGCGCCGTCGCCGAAGAGTTTGTGCAGCAACTCCGGAGTCACCTCGCCGGGGTAGTCCTCCATGCCCGGCCCGCCGAACTGCTCCACACCATCATAGTAGTCGTCGGGGCCGTCGTAGTAGGCCGCCGCGTCGTACTCGATGTACGAGTCCGGAGGATCATAGTCGCCCTCGCCGTCGAGATCGAACAGGTCCTCCTCGTCGAGGTCGTCGGCGCGCGCGCATTGCCGTAATAAAACGCAGAGCGCTGCTCGCCATATGCTGCGCATTGCTAAAGTCCTGTCGGGGAGAGCACTGGGTTGTGGAGCGGTTGCAAGCTCTGGCACGCTGCGGCCGCTTTCAGAGATGCGTGCGCGTTGCAATGACGCAGCGGTAGCGCCACAACCACACTGATGCTGCAATACAGCCAGGTTCGGGCGCGCGCTGACCTGCTGCGCGCGGGTTTCGTGCGGGTTGATTCAATTCATCCGGGCCTCATCGCTCACGCAAGGCACCGCTGGCTCGCATCGCTCTGGAATCGAACCACAGCAACACTCTAAAGGCGCGTGACCAGCAATTTACGCCATCGTTGCGCACCAAACGAAGAAAGAGCATGACACTGCGGCAGCTCCAAACCCTTGCGGTGCTCATCGCAACGGCGGCCTTCGTACCGCCACCTAGACACCACGTGTCGCCACTGCCAAAACGCCAAGCCGCCGCAATCGCCGTCGACGAGCCAAAAACGAGCGTCCGGGGCCTCCGCCGCGCCGCGCTCTGGATGAACGTAAGGAGCGCCCTATGTTACGCGAACAACGTCGTGCCGAAGAACGCGTACGGCCGAGGCGTCTCCTTTCGAGCGAAGCGCGAAGGCTTCTGGGTATCCCCGGCGAACCCGTGGGCCGCGCGACCTATGGTGAAGGCTTGTCGAACGCTGAAGCGCCACAAACCCGAGCTCCTCCGCGGTTTGAGGGAGAACGTGTGCTTCCTGCACAACCCCGGGAAAGCACTGTCGCCCCAGTTCGTGATGCACTGCGACTGGTGTTCGCTCTTAAACGGCATCTGCCACACCATAAAGGAGAACGCCGGGAGCGGCGCGGACGCTGAGGCATTAATAGGTGTGGCGGCGGAGGAGTTCGACCAGGCCGGTGCCTACATGCGCTTCGCCATGGCGAGCCGCGGGAACCGCGACGACGCTGAATTTGCAAAGGACGCTGACGCTTATTGTGAAGAAGCCTTTGGGAGCACCCACGCGAGCCTCCGAAGCTTCTCCCGGTTCGCGTTGCGCTTGGAGCGCGTCGAGCTCGTGTGGTGCCCCTTCAAGCGGTGCGCGGAGGACTACTACCGCAACCGCGACCCGCGCTACTCTAGTGAACCGTCGCCCGATGCGGAGGCGGCGCTCTACACAAAACTAGGCGCCATGCTGGGCGATGATGTAGCGTGCCGGGACTGCGCCGCCTCCTTCAACGCGGCCTTCCCGCTCGAGGGCTCGAACGCGCGGAGCATCTACCAGGGCCTGCTGGACGCGCTGTGTGACGATGTATAATTAATTGTGTTTATGTGGTCCTTGGGCTTAGTCTGAGTGTCCTCAGTCCTCGATTTCTAATTTGTTTATTTATTTACTAAGTAATTTATGGCGGGGGCCGCCGCCGCCGCGCCTTGACGTACCACGCGGTGCCCACCGATGCCAGAGGCCCTACGCAACAGACGGCGGTGGCCTGCTGCAGCCGCGACCACTCGAGGCGCGTCGCGGCGGCCATGAACACCACGGCCACGAGCGGCACGGCGGCGATGCCGTCGTCCGCGGTCTCGCCGCCGGCGGCGGCGCTCAGGACCTCCATCACGCCGCAGTAGCACGCCGCACCGACGAGGAGGCCCGTGAAGAACGCCGTCCCCGTCGGGAGAATGGCCACGTCGCCTACCTTGGCCACGAGGTAGATCGGCGGCGCAATAAATGCGGCGAGCTGCACGAAGTGCGACCAGATGTGGACGAACGCGAAGCTGCGGTTCAGGAGGCGGTCGTGCCAGCTCGTGCCCTGGTACGGGGTCGCCGTCGCCGACATCCGCGGCTCGCAGAGCACGTGCTCACCGGGAGAGGTGATGCTCTCCGTGAGCCAGGAGGGTCTAATGCGGCGCGCCGGTTGGCTGCGGTCTAGTTCGGTGTCTGTTGGTGCTAAACACGAGCCGTTTGCCTTTCTGCTTTGGCCGCCTCGCACAGCGCAGCGTTTTTGCACCAAGATGTACGTGCGGGTATTTAAGGTTGCGGGTTTTTCGATTTGATATATTGTCGGGAGTAGCCAGGCTCGACACGCAGTGCGCATCCTGGGTTAAGACGCCCGTTGGTTACTACCCCACAGTGCACTTAAGAGCGCGTAAATTGTCCGCCGCTGCAACGGGACGACACAAGCCTTTTAATTGATTATTGTTTAATCCTAAGACTTGAGATGGCCGACGAGGAGTCGCCCCTGGCCATTGCGGCCATGCCTACACCCTGGGCTAAGCGTTTGGGACTTGGCATCATTGCTACCGCTTTTGCGCTCGGTGCAGGCTTCGGCGTCGCTCTCGTGGCAACGCAAAATCAGACGTCGCAGATTGCACCCGCCACAACTGACTTGACTAGTACTCATTTGCAAAAATTCTGCGCGTCCTTTTGTAAACAGAATTACTCATGCTTGGAGGATGTGGACGGCCCAGACGACAATACATTTTACCACGAGTACAAGGAAGAAGAGTTGGATCAGGCGAAACTCCACTGCCCGTCCCACTGTTACCAGCAGAAACCATGCTCGGTGTAAATGGGAAAAGTCAGAATCGGCTGATCGACTTCTTTCGGCGCGTCGAGAGGCTGAGCACCGTAACAACAATATAATTCGAGGCGTCGAATCGCACGTGGGCTAGGGGCGCAACTCCCCGGAGTAAATATAAACCTCACACAATTTTACGCGCACCCGCGCTACGCCTTCGGCGCGACCCCGCCCCCGCCTTCGAACATGGCGGCGCGCGCCTTCATCGCCGCGCGCCGCGCGTCCGCGTCCTTCTTGGCCGCGGCGGCCTGCTCCCCCTGGACCTTGCCCAGGGCCTCGGCGCCCGACGTCTTCTGCGCCTTGCGCTTGGCCGCGCCCAGGGTGAGCTCGAGCTTGTTGAGCTCCGTGCCGTCGGCGGCCTCCAGGATCCGCAGTTCCTGCTTGGCGGCCATGCCCTTGACGCCACCGGCCTCCGCCTTGGCCGTTAACACATCAACCTTCTTCGCTTGCGCTTTGTTCTCCGCGGCGAAGGTCTCCAGCGCCTCCTCGAGCGCGGGCGATAGGCAGGCCGGCATGCTGAACAACTCGTCGAGTAGTTTTTCGCCGACGTCCGTGACGCCGACGCCGTCCAGCGACAGGTCCTCCAGCGGGTCGAGTTCGTGCCGCTTGTAGTACTCTTGCAAAATCATCGCCTTGTAGTGCAAGATCAGGTACTCGACGAAGGAGATGCGCCCGTCCGAGTTGATGTCGACGTCTTCTACTTCATGTTTTCTTTGGATGCCCGTGCGCGTCTTGCCGTGCTTCTGCAAAAAATCCGCGGCCTGGATGTGGTTCATGTGGTGCGCCGTGGGGCCCGTGGCCTTGGCGTGCTTTTGAAATGTGGTGCACAACCTGGGCACGTCGGTCCATTTGTCGCCCAGCGCGAAGATGAAGGACTTGAGGAAGAACTGGCACTGGTCGACGGGGTCCGTCGCGCCGAGCTCCGTGAAGCGGTCCGCCACGGACTGGCGCCGCTGTGGGCGCTTGGGCTTCTCGAGCTGGGCCGCCATTTGTTTGGAGTGCGTGCGATTGTCCGCGTGCTTTCGCGTCGACCGATGACACTCTGGGCGTCTAGGACGCAGAGCGTGTGCGCACTGTTAGCTGTTTTTAGGAACGCAGCGATCTGTGACAACCACGGCGGTTATGTCGATGGCGGCTGGGATGCCTGAGACTCGCGCAAATGTGTTAGCTGGAGCTCTTAAACTGGCGCCCGGGTCACTTTTTTGTATTTTTACGTGCGGGTTCTGGCTTTTTTGGGTGCGGGTTTTATAGAGATCGTCGGTGTTGCTACACGCCCTGAGACCGCGAGGAGAGACTCTAAGCGCAAATCGCAGCATATATGATCCTCACGCAATGCGCTGCCTGCGCTGCCCCGCTCCCACGCCTGGCCAAGCAATGCAGCCGCTGCAAAACGCGCTACTGCAGCGCTGCGTGCCAGAAAAAACACTGGGAAGAAGGCGGCCATGACACGCTCTGCAAGAAAATTAAGAAGGCAGGCGGCGCCGAACAGTATCATGCCAACAAGAAGTACGGGGAGGCCGTCGTGGTCGCGGCAGAGGCGTGCGCGGAGGACACGAAAGGCCAGACGTGCTATATTTGTATGGAGGCCGTTCATCGGCGCACAAAAGAAGGCCTCGTGCGAAGATGCGCGTACCACACGACGGAGGGCTTCGCGCACGTGTCGTGTCTGGCGGAGCAGACGAAGATTTTGGTCGTGGAGGCGGTGGAGAACCGTTTGGACTGGGAGGCGCTGAATGCGAGGTGGCAGCGGTGGAACGCATGTGGTCTGTGCGAGCAGGAGTACCACGGCTTTGTGAAGCATGCGCTCGGGTGGGCGTGCTGGAAGACGTACGTGGGCCTGCCGGAGAGCGACTTGTGTCACGGCGCGGCGATGGCGCAGCTTGGAAACGGTTTATACAGTGTAAGTCAACACGAGGACGCGTTGTCGGTGAAAACAGCCGAGTTGTCTCTGGAGCGACGCCTTGGTGCACCAGAATTAACCATCCTCAGCATCCAGGCCAATCTTGCGAGCTCGTATGAAGCTGTTGGACGGACTGATGAGGGCCTATGCCTACGGCGAGACGTATACTCTAAAACCGTGAGGCTCGTAGGCGAGGAAAGTAGCGAGACCCTCTTGGCAGCCATGAACTACGCGATGTCCCTGCGCGATCTACAGCACTACGGAGAAGCAAGGTCACTGATGCGCAAAGAGATACCCGTGGCGCAACGCGTGCTTGGAGAGAATCACGATCTCACACTCAGAATGAGGCGGGTTCACGCGGTGGCGCTCTACAAGGACACCGGCGCCACGCTCGACGACCTCCGCGATGCCGTAAAAACTCTCAATGAGACAGAACGGACCGCGCGGCGCGTGCTCGGCGGTTCGCATCCAGACGTAGTGGATATTGTGCACTCCCTGCGAGACGCGCGAGCCAAGCTCGCCGCCCGCGAATCGGGGGGCGCGTAAGAAAATAACACAAGCTACTAAGACATGCTCACCCCCCGCTGCTGGAACGGGTACGTGTACGTGATGAGCGTCTCGAGCGCCTTGGCGTGGCGCTCGGCCACACCGACCGTCGCGTTCTCGAGCTTGACGAAGCGCGCGTCCACGGCCGTGTCGGCGTCCATGCGCGCCCTAGCTTCGCGCTCGAGCGCCTCGGCCACGTCGACGACGGCGCGCTCGAGCTCGGCCGCGCGCGCCAGCGCCGCCGCCACGTCGCCCGACGCCACCGGCGGTGGCGGCGGCGATCCAGCGGGCGCGCGCGGCGCGGGCGCGGCGTTCGCAGCCGATGCCGCGGTCCGCGCGGCCGCGGTCGCGCCGGCGACGTCGCGACTCATGTCGGCGACGGCCTGCTCGAGCCGCGCGAGGCGCTGCGCGTCGACGCTGTTGTCTCCACTCGGCGCCGCGTCGACTTGAGTAGCCTCGCGCTGCCCGGCCGCCAGGGTCGCGGCGTCCAGCCGCGAGATCGCCGCCGCCAGCTTCGCGTCGGAGAACGCGAGGCGCTGGTCGACCTCCTCGATGCCCGGCGCGTTCTTGAGCGCGTCGACGGCGCCGTCCAGGCGCTCCAGCGTCCGGCACTCCGCTTGCGTCGCGACGAGCGCCGCCTCCAGCGGCTGCGTCGCCATCGATGCCGCCGTCTGCATGCGCCCGACGAGGTCGTCCCGCAGCGCAGCGACCTCCTCCCGCACCAAAAGCTTGACCTCCGCCGCCGAGAGGCCGCCGCCGCCGCCGCCCGCGACGGGGATGTACTGCGGCTCGCACCGTTTGTGGCCGCCGCTCCGGCCGTCCATGAGGGTGAGTTTCGCGTCGGCGCCGAGGAGGGCGCACAGTAGCAGCCGCATAGTGTCGGTCTGGGCGGCCTTTTTGTCGTCTCGTTGGCGGCAATCAGCGTCTTGGTGTCGTAGCGTCTGTCGGTAGGCGTCCAGCGTTTGTCGCCGTGCGAGCGTCCCCAGCAGTGTTTGTTTGTCTCTGGCAAGCGTCTCTCTTTGCGGCTCTGCCCGCACGAAATAGGCAGAGCGGAAGCCTCGCTAAGCAGGAGTGCTCGTTCGTGGGAAGCGAGGTGCTCCACGATCGATTAGGCGCGGGTTGTTTGAGGATATTTAGGCGGGTTTGAAAAGCGCGTGTCGTGTACGAGATCTCGAGCACAAGTCGCTGTCGAGCCTCCGCGTTGCTTGCCTGAAGCGGTCACAGCCGTCTAGCATTGCGCCGCAGCTCTCCGCTCGTCGTCGTGCCCTGCAAATCGCAGCCTAGGCTAAAGGCCAAAACGGCGCCCAAATCCGCACGCAGTCCCACCGATGGACGCCTTCGTCAAGAAGCGCAAGGCGCCCGCCGACGCCGTCCCCAAGGTGCGCCCGACGTTCGTGGTCTGCCCCGGCGCGGGCGGCGGCGACTGCGCGCCCCTCACGCAAGCGCTGGCCACCTTTGGGAAGACCTGCACCATCGACAGGGGCAGGTGGGCCGGCAACTTCCCGTCGCAGATGGGCGCGAACGTGCAGCTTGTTGTTGATGCCGCTAGAAGAGCGTCCACGGACGGCGCGCCGGTCATTCTCGTGGGCCACTCGTTTGGCTGCCGCGTCGTCGCCGATCTACTGAAGAGCGAGGCCGTCCCGACGCCCTCGGGCATCCAACGCCTGCCAGCGAACGTTGTCACGAGCGGCGCCATCTTAGAGTCCTATCCTTTGTATGGCACGAGCCCGCCCAAGCCGGCCACGGACCGGGAGGCCGCGCTCCGGTCTTTACCCCCAAAGTGCCGCGTCCTCTTCCTGAGCGGGGCCAAGGACGAGTTCCTCGACCGCGCGAGGCAGTGGCGGAGCGGCCAGTCCGTCGGCGAAGCCGCTCTCAAAGCGGTGCTCGCCGAGTCGCCGTGCGATGCCACCATAGTCATGGTCGCGGGCGCCAGGCACTCCGCCTTCAAGGTCGCCAAGGCCACGAGCGACACGGTGCGCCGCACGAATATCGCGACCCTCAAAGCGCACATCTTCGACCGCCTCCTGGCGCCGGCGCCGGCGCCCCCGCCAAGTGTGGCCGCGCCAGCCGCGCCGCCGCCGCCCCTCGTGAAGCCCGTTGCGCTCCGGCCGCCGACGCCGCCGCCCGCGGAGGTCAAACTCGTGCCGCCGTCGACCACGGAGCGCCCGGAGCCGTGCGTGGCCCGCGTGGTCGTGCCCGCGGCAGGCCTGGGGAACTTCATGGCCGACCTCACGGACGACCCCGCGCCGAAGAAGGCGCGGAACTAGCTAAGTATGCTCGCGCCGCCAGCCGCGGCACACGACGACCTTCGGGACCGACCCGACTAACCTGTTATTTGAAACTCTAGTAGTACTAGCGAAACAATTACATGGCCCCCAGGTAGAGCCCCCAGGCTGTCGGTTTGACCGTCGCGGCGGCGTGCTGGTGGTGGCGGAGCCCTCCTCACAGGAAGTTCCCGTCTCCTCACAGGAAGTGCCCCTTCCACGGGCCCGGGTCCAGGGCCTCCGTCAGGGCCTTGCCCGTGCGCAGGCCCTCCCGCGCCCGGAACTCGAAGACGCGGCCGTCCCCAATCTTCTTCTTGAGGCGCACGACGCCCTGGGCGTCGGCGCCCTTCCGGCCGTACTCCGACGGGTCCTCCTTCTCCACCACGGGCGTCTTGTCCGGCTGCCCCGCCGGCGTGTACCGGGACTTCCTCTGGGGGGGCACCCTCAAGCCGCCCATGGCCTTGCGGTCGTCCTTGGACATGGTGAATAAGCCCAAGTGCGGCAGGGGCATTTTTTCCTTCCTATGCTTGAACTGTAATGGGAAAACAGAAACGACATAAGGCGTCGTCTTCGGCGACCGCCCCACGGGCCAGCCGGCCTGTTGTAACTTGACCTCGCGTTTCAGCTGGTCCCCGATCGTGTCGAGGAAGAAGTCCACCACCAGCACGTCCGGCGCGGGCGGCAGGAACCGGTCTCTATTTTCCCGAATTTCCCCGAGCTGCTCGCAGACCTCGTCCGCGTAGTCTCTTATTCTACAAAAGACGGACGGCACCTCATATGTCGGCGGCAGCGACTCCAGCATGGCTAAAAATGCATCGAAGTTGACTTCTCCGTTGTTCCCAAACTCTATCATAAGAGCCTCGAGCGCCGCCATGTCGTAGGGCAGTTCTAAATCAGTGAAGACCGCGTACAGCTCCTTCACGTCTAGTCTATCGCTCTTGTCCCGGTCGTGGCGGTCGAAGACGTGCCTCGCTTTAATATGTAAAGGCAGGTCTGCTATTTTCGGGGGGAACAACGTGTCCGTGCCGAAGCGTTTCGTGGAAAGGGTGTCCTCCTTGGTAAAGGCGCGACATTGTACACGAACAGCGTTCCGCTTCACCTGCAGTCCCTTCAACAAATCGACCAGTGCTTGGAATTGCTGGAAGTCCACCACACCTTTGAGACCGTGCGCCTCCACTAACTCTTGGACCTTCGTTTCCGTGAAGTAGTGCTCCACCCTTAAATCCCCAAACAACAAAGCGAGAGCCGGGGCATCCAAGGTGGTCGAACGGTCGCCACCCTTAATCGCCCATAGTCTCATAATATACTTGTCAAACACCTTCCGTAATTTATACCCCTCGTCGGCCTCGAGCAATTCTAAAATCTCAGAAAACTGCTCGTGGTCCACGCCCTCCCCGCCGTCCGCGTAGTGCTCAACCATGTCCTCGGCGCTATCAACAACCTCTATCGACAAATCTTTGAACACGTCCTTCAGGGCCTCCGCGTCCACGCGGCCCTCGTCATTGTATTTGATGAACGCGGCCCGATACCTGTTTTCCTTCTTCTTCAAGGTTTCATTGATGGTCCCTACTTTTAGGATGGCCTCGCCGACGCCGTTCGTTTTGCCGCTCTGTTCCCGTGCTCGTTCCACCGCACTTCTTCGATCGTACTGCTCGTAGACCCGCCGCCACGCGCCCCGGGCCTCCGCGAAGAGGTTCACCACATCAGTTACCGTCCGCTCCAAGGCCTCGAGCCATTCCGAACCGTGCTGCACGTCCGCGTCGTGCTGCGACAAGGCGACCAATTGGCCCTCGCGGTCGACGAAGCCCACGTACCGCTGGACGAGCTGCAAACATCCGACCACCTTCTCGACCCTCATCGGTAGGGGAAAACAACTTCTAAGGGGCCACGCCTGGTCCTGCTGGTAGAGCGTCAAGCCGTCCTTCATGGAGTTCTCCACCTTCTCGGACTTTATTAAGAGTCTAAGGGCGTCCCTCGATTCAAACCATGATGCCGCTTCTTGACAACATGCTCTATGCACAGCGAGGCGGTCGTTCTTCAGGCGGCGCTGGCCCAGCGTGTCCCGCCCGCCCCGATTCACCTCCCGCTTGAGCTTTAACGCCTCCCGGGCCCGCCTCTTTTCCTCGCGCCGCTTCTTCTCCGCGGCTTTGTCGTCGGTTGTTTTTTCCAGGAAGCAATTGGAGATGGGCGCGTCCCACGCGATGAGGGGTGCCTGCTCCTCCTCTTCCGATTCCTCGGGGTCGAGCCGCGCGAGCAACGCTTCATCCAGCAACCGCGCGGCGTCCCCCGACGCGCTGTCGTCCGGCGCGGCCCCGGGGAACGCCACCCTACAACAAACGTGGTGCCGCAGAGCCTCCCTTATAGATTTCTCTTCGGCCTCTTTCTTATCCTTCTCCACTTGCCCATCCAGGGCCTCGAGCATGCCGCAGAACTCGTCGAAGTACACCTCGTCGCGCTCCGCGTCCGTCACCGCGTGCTCAAAAATTAAAGCTTCAATGTCTTCCTTCCGCAGGATACGGCCTATGTCCCGGAAGATCGTATCCAGCTCCTCGGCGTCGACCGTGCCGCCTCTATCTTCGTCGTAGCGGTTAAAGATAATCTGGTACTCCGCTCGTTTCAGGCGCTGCTGCTCTTGAGTTAAAGGTACTACGGCTTCGCTCCGGGCGGGCAGCGGCTCCTTCCGAAACCGCGCCTCGCCGAGCTGCCGCCCGAGATACCTATGCGCCGCATCCAATGCATAACCCAAACATGCCACCTCATACAACGCTTCACTACGCTCGTCCCGCGTCTTCCGAATCAATTCATTGGCCTTCCGCGTCAATGAATCTTTTTGGAGGCGGTACTTTTGTTTCGTGGCCTCCGTGCTCAGGCGCCGCTGCATACTACGAGGGCTTCCTAAATTGGGCTCCCGCTTTAACATTAGAGGCGGTTTCTTCCACGATAAGGGATGCGTGGCCTGCTTCCTGGAGAACGAGAACGTAGTCTTCTTCTTCTTCGGCTGCTTCGCTTGCTCGCGCTCCACGTCGAGGTCCACGTAGTACTTGTTGTTGCCCTTCTTTCGCTGTTCGAATTTGCCGATGAGCCACCTCCTGATTCTTTTTCTTGTAATGAACCCCCTGCAAGCGCTTTGCAAACGGGGCACCAATGCGGCACTTTGCTTCAGGATGGTCCGCATGGACTCGTAGGCCGTGGGCATATCTTTTAAAAACTCATCGACATAAACGTCGACGTCCTTCGCGTGGGCGCATTGCCTACAGGTCCTTCGTAACGCCGCGGCGCATTGGGGCGCCAGCCACACGTGCGTCTGGGGCACCACACAAAAGTGCGGGTTCCTCTCCAGTTCGTCGCGCCACAGGTCGCCGCCGTGCTGGATTACTGAATGCACGTACTCGCACGCTCTTTCCCGCCGTTCGATCTCGTCCTTCTTGCTGCCTTCCCGCGCTTTGCGTTCCGTTTCCTCCCGGATATTAACCCACTGGTGCTGGGCAGACCGCAGACACACCGTCTCGGGCAGCCAGGGGGACAGCTTCAGGTAGGCCGGTAAAGTTGTGGGCTTCTTGGGCTTGGCGGCTGGCGCTGACGCCGGCTTCTTCTTCTTGTCGGCGGCCATTCCTTCGTGCCTTACGACATGGGGGCTGCCTTTTGCAGCGCGGTCGGTTGACACACAAAACCCGCACTCGTGTCGGAGCGCTCGGCAAGGCGACTGATGTCCAGGCTCACTCATAATAGGGCCTACTTGGCCATTTCCGTCGACTTGATT
>Ga0302122_10000805_pt1 | contig 19492 bp, 21 predicted proteins | sample CB21_SCM_MG_FD_203115 | JGI IMG/M metagenome (GOLD analysis project Ga0302122, IMG submission 203115) | Marine microbial communities from Western Arctic Ocean, Canada - CB21_SCM | ecosystem: Environmental > Aquatic > Marine > Oceanic | place: Canada: Western Arctic Ocean | collected 2017-09-28
TATAAGAGATGAACGGGGTAAATAATTGGCAGTAATTTGGCAATACGGGCAAGACCTATACCCCTATTTAGGCTATATTGGCAATAATTGGCAGTGTTTTTGAGACTTTTAAAGTTAGTAATATTTTTGATTTAACTACTGATATTATTGACTATTGTGTGGTGGCCAGAGGTGGAATTGAACCACCGACACACGGATTTTCAGTCCGTTTTAAGCCATTACTATTGAATTATATTGGGTAATATGAATTGGTATTAATTGCAGAATTTCAGTCAATTAAAGCAAAGACCATTGTTATTGAGTGCTGCCAGATTATAGGGAATAATACGGCTGATAGACACCTATATGGACACCTATTAATTTACTCCCCTCGTGCGTGCGTGTAGTGGTTTTTCTTGCAGCAAATCGCAAATCTACTATTTTCTACGTGTAGGTGTATATATTTACTCAAATTATTACCACTAAAAAGGTTATATGAAAAACAATAAAGTTTGCATTGTCACTGGATCCTCTCGCGGGCTTGGGCGTGAAATTACTCTGGTCCTTACGGAAGAAGAAGGCTGCACGGTGTATGCGAATGCACGGAATGAAGAGGCTCTGGAGGCCCTTACAGAAGTGGCGGCAGCTGGAACCAAAGGCGTTGTTGTAAAGGTTTAATTGGTAAAAAATTATATTAATTTAATAACTTGACTTTAAATTTAAATAATATACCATCTTTATCCATATATAAAATAATTTATATATAAATGTCATAATTTTTAAAATAAAGGGGAGAAAATGAGATTATCAAATATTTATAAGATGATTGCGGTGATTTTCAGCCTAATGACGATCTTTACAACAAATGTATATTCAGTTGAAATATCTTGGCTCTTATCACAAACTTGGAAAGTCAAAGACTCAGGATTTCTTAAAGAGTTTTACAAAGTCCATCCGGATATAAAAGTCAATCTTGAGCAATTTCCAATCAATGGTGTTTATGAACAAATCCAAGTTCGTGTCGGTACTTGTCAAAAAGATCCAGATGTCGTTATTGTGAATGCTCCTTTTACTGCAAGTTATGGTTTAAAAGGCTGGTTGGTTCCATTAGATGATGTTTTTACAAATCAAGAAAAAGGTAATTGGTATAAATCTTCTTTTGATATTGGCAGTTATAAAGGAAAATTTTTGTCAGCACCAATTCATACATCAACACAAAATATTTACTATAATGCTGACATTTTTAAAGACGCTAATCTCACTCCTCCTGGGCCGGATGAAAGATTGACTTGGGATGAAGTAAAAGATTTAGCTATCAAACTGACCAAAGATACAGATGGAGACGGAGCCACTGACATTTGGGGATTTAATTGGGAACAAACCACTCAATATTATCAACTTCAACCTCTATTTTTATCAAAAGGTGGCGAGTCAATTGGACAAGATGGACTGAAGGTCGATGGGATTGTTAATTCTGAAAAATGGATCAGCGGATTACAATTTTATGGAGATATGTTCAATAAATATAAAGCATCTCCTATAACGAGCGTCAGGGTTTGGGAAATGTTCAGGACTGGGCAATTAGCCATGATGTTAGCTGGCCCTTGGAATGTGGGTCGTTTATCAGGAAAAAATCCTGGCTTTGAGTGGGGTATGTCAAGGCATCCTTATTTCAAAGGTGGGAAGATTGTTACTCCAACAAGTGGTTGGCATCTCGGAGTTAGTGCTTGTTCAGATCAACAGGAAGCGGCTAAAAAATTCGTTCATTGGTTTACAACCGAAGCAGGTGGGAAAGCCTGGTTTAGCAAAGTGAGAACAGCGCTCTCTGCACAGAGGCCAGTCAACAATGCGATCTTAGATGATAAAAAATACCAAAATAAACCATGGAATAACATCCGTATTGCTATTGAAGAAGCTGGAGTGAATCCTGTGCCACGGCCTTCAATGGAAGGATATTATGAGTATCAACAAACATTAGAAAACGCATTCAGTGATATCCGAAACGGAGTCCCAGCAAAAAAAGCATTGGATGCATCAATCAATCGCTTGAACAGCGAATTGTTAAAATATAAATAACCATTAATTGGCAGCAATGGAAAAACCATTGCTGCTCTTCAATTATATTACTTTGTTTAAAAACAAATCAATCACACCTTTTTTATTTCTTTTTCCTGCATTATTACTGTTAATCATTTTTCGAATTTTCCCGATATTTTTAAGTTTTTCAGAATCATTCTTTAAAAAAGGATTTGGATTTAATGCGGAGAAGGTTTTTATTGGATTTGAAAATTATATTAGACTTTTCAATGACCCCATTATTTACAATTCTTTATATGTTACTGTATTATTTTGCATAATCTGTATTCCAATTCAGATTTTTTTAGGAATGAGTTTAGCCGTGCTCGCGAATCAAAGAGTTCGAGGGATTTTTATATTCAGAAGTATTTTTATGCTGCCGATTGCTGTTTCACCTGTTGTCAGCTCAACAATATGGCAGTTAATGCTAGATAAAACGTCAGGAATGATCAATGGCGTTTTATTTTTTTTCGACCTCCCTACTCAACCTTTTTTTACATCAGAAGAACAAGCATTAGGGTCTGTAATTCTTGTTGCATGTTGGAGGGGAATCCCATTTTTCATGTTATTTTTTCTAGCAGGTTTACAGGATATTCCGCAAGTTTATAAAGAAGCAGCATCTGTAGATGGGGCTAATCGTTGGCAAATATTTTGGAAAATTACATTCCCATTGCTAAAACGTGTTACCGCATTTGTAGTAGTGACAGGGACCATTTTAAATTTTGTGCTTCTCGAACCAATCCTCCTAATCACTCGCGGAGGTCCCAATGAATCTACTAATTTAATCATGTGGGAAGCATATAGAATGGGATTTTTATATGGCGATTTGGGTGGAGCGTCCTCATTGATGTCTCTAATAGTCATCATCATTTTATCGTTAGTCGCAATTGAATTCCGTATACTACGAACTGATACTCAATAAAAATACAAAAAGTGGCTTACTCAAAAATAGAAAAAATTTACATATACACCCTGCTAATCATAGCAAGTTTTTTGTTCTTCATACCACTCTTATGGGCAATTTCTTCCTCATTTTCACCAAATACTTATATCTTTAAAAATTTATTCCCCATTTCTATAAAAGCATTTATTCCTTTTGAATTCACAACAGAAGCTTACCTCACTTTATGGGAGAGGGATTTTGGTCTTGCCATTAGAAATTCAATGATTTTGAGCATTGTTGGAACCATAGGAGGGATTCTCATTAGTGCTAGTGCAGGATTTGCATTTGGGAGATTTAATTTTTTTGGGAAAAAAATAATTTTTGGTACGGTCCTTCTTTCATTTATGATTCCGGCTGACATGCTGGCTATTCCAACTTTTATTTTAGTGACTGATTTAGGTTGGTCCAATACTTGGCAAGGCTTACTTGTTCCTAGTTTGGCTCACAGTCTTGCTATCTTTTTATTCACACAATTTTTCAAAGGGATTCCTCAAGAAATGATTGATGCTGCCAGAGTGGAAGGCGCCTCTTGGTTTCGAATCTTTATATCGATCGTCATTCCTTTGTCCAAACCAGCTATGTTGAGTGCCGGGTTGCTCTTATTCATTTTTCAATGGACTGCATTTTTTTGGCCCTTATTGATAGCACCAAGCCCAAAGCTAAGAGTCATACAAGTCGCCATTTCGCAAGCCGTACTGGATTATAATGTTCAGTGGAATGAGCTACTTGCAGGTGCAACCATAGCCACAGCAATACCAATATTATTCATTCTGCCATTTCAAAAATATTATATTGAAGGTGTAAGCGGCAGTATTAAAGGTTAAATACTTTTGGAGATATAAAAAATGAAAAAAATTCCTGTTATACTCGATACAGATATCGGTTTTGATATTGATGATTTGTGGGCATTAGTAATGATACTCAAGTCACCTGAACTAGATATCAAGCTAATCACAACCGATACGGGTGATACTTATTATCGAGCCAAACTCGTAGCGAAGACCTTGGAAATCGCTAATCGGACAGATATTCCAATTGGTGTTGGTATTCCTCTTATGTTTCAAAAAGAGAATCAAATCGACTGGGTAGAGGATTACGATTTGGATCAATACCCTGGTGATGTCATTGACGATGGAGTGGGAGCGATCATTGACACTATTATGCAATCTGAGGAACAAGTCACATTGATTAGTATTGCTCCAGTTCCTAATATTGCTGCTGCTCTACAAAGAGAACCTAAGATCGTGAACAATTCGCGTTTTATTGGTATGCATGGAAGTATCAGAATAGGATATTTAGGTGCTGCTACTCCCGCTCCTGAGTTTAATGTTTATCAAGCAGCAAAATCATGTCAGATGGTTTTTGAAGCAGATTGGCCGATCACGATTACTCCTTTGGACACATGTGGACTTGTCACAATCAAAGATGATCTTTATCAATCAATTCTCAAGAGTGAGGATCCATTAGTAAAAGCGATTGTTGAAAATTATTTCATTTGGAAAAAGAATATTGACTGGCCCAAATATGAAACTTTGGACCCTAACAAGGTCTCCTCTCCTCTTTATGATTGTGTGGCTGTTTATTTAGCTTTTTCAGAAGAATTGCTTGAAATAGAAGAATTGCCGTTGCACATTACAGATGACGGAAGAACCGTTATCAAGGAGACTGAAAAGATAATTAGGTGCGCTACGTCCTGGAAAGATCAAAACAAGTTTGAAGAATTTTTAACTGACCGATTACTTCATTGAAGGATTTTATGAGTGATAAACCTAATATTATTTTTTTATTTCCAGATCAATTGCGAGCGGCTTCTCTTCCATTGTTTGGGGAGAATCAAATTGCCACCCCTAACATAGACAAACTGGCGGAAGAAGGAGTTGTGTTCACAAATTCGATTACTCCATGCCCTGTTTGTACCCCTTCAAGAGCGATGCTCACAACAGGGCGGCACCCACAAACCACTGGGCATCTGATCAACTCTACTCGGACTAGACATTCAGAAATATCGATTGCAGACACTTTTGCGCACTGGGGGTATAAAACTGGATGGGTCGGTAAATGGCACCTTCATACAGGAGTTTGGCCTGCTATTGATCAAATGCCTCAACAACCTGATTGGATACCAGAAGGAAGGGATCGTTTGGGATTTCAATACTGGAGGGCTTATAACCAACATATGGTTTATTTCAACGGCTTCGTCAGTGGAGACGATTGGAATTACAGACGATGGGAAGGTTATGAAACTGATGGCTTACTCAATTATGGAATCGAATTCATGGACAGTATTGAAGAGGATCCATTTTTATTATTTTTGTCTCCACATCCTCCCCATTTTACCCCTTTTCAATTTGCTCCAGATAAATTTTATGAAATGTTACCGAGTCAGTTATCTTTGCCTGAAAATGTTCCTGATGAGCAGCAAAAAGAATCACAAGAAATGTATCGTCATTACTTAGCCATGATTTTGGCGATTGACGAAATGCTGGGCAATCTTATGGCATACTTAAAAAAAACGGGGAAAGATGAAAATACGATTGTGGTTTTCAGCTCTGATCATGGATCACAAGTTGGTGCACATGGAGTAAGGCCTTGGCAAAAAAAGAACCCTTATGAAGAATCGATTAAAGTTCCAACTATTGCCCGATTTCCTGGGGTTCTTGGCCAAGGCGTTCGAAATGATACCTTGATGTCCATTGCCGATTTTTTCCCAACCCTATGTGGATTATGTAAGATTCCAGTGCCTCGCTCAATAGAAGGGAAAAACCTATCGGATGCATGGTTAGGGAGAGACCAGGCATTTGAGCAAGATGCCTTGCTGTTGATGAACTTCTCAGATAAATTTGATTGGTTTGAAAATGGTGCTGAGTGGCGGGGAGTCCGTACTAAAACTCACACTTATGTCAAACGACTTAATGGAATAATTGAATTGTATGATAATGTACAAGACCCATTTCAAATGAATAATTTAATTGGCAATAATCTGGCGAGACAACATCAAAATCAGATGGAAGGTCACTTAAATGAATTGATGAAGAAACGGGGTGATCAATTAGTCCCTTGCACCGATTGGAAAAATTGGCTAGACAATCAAAGACGGGTTGTCAGAAATGCATTTGGACCTTTGGGAGACCCTGAAGGACTGCCCGATTGGTCCTTACTTCACTAACAACTGGAAAGGAATAGCAAAAATGTCGCAAGAAGAAGAGAATCCACTACAGCCTACAGAAAATGCTCTTGCATTCATGCTTCGTCTCGAAAACAATAAAGATTTGACAGAAGAATGTGAAAAAACAGATTTAGCAGGAAGGCTTGAAATTGCGAAGAATCTGAATTTAGAATTGTCTGAATCAGAACTCCGGCGAGCGATCACTATGTGGGACTATGCTGGAGACTGGCACAAATGGCTCAGTTATGGAAGGATCGATTTATCCCCTGAGGATTTGCCTGAGCTGCTTCCTGATTTTCAAGTATCAGAAGAAGATAAAAAAAATTTCGATGACAATGGATTTTTGATTCTCCGAAATGTTGCCAGTAAAGAAGAAATCGAAAAATTTCGACCTGTAGTTCGAAATTGCTTAGAATTGTATAATACCCAATATTCCTCTGAAAAAGAACACGGGGCTTTTTTGCAGACCAAAAATTTGAGAATGAGAAACCCTGCGGCTAAAAAATTTACCAATGCACCTAGATTTGGTAGAATTGCGGCTGACCTTCTTGGTGTTGATTCAGTCCGAATCTATCATGATCAGGCCTTGTATAAAGAAGCGGGTGGAGACAAGACAGCTTGGCATCAGGATAAACTTTACTATCCACTGGATACCGATAATGTTTTGACAATCTGGATTCCTTTGGTCAATGTAAAAAGAGAAATGGGAACGATGCATTTTGCAAAAGAGTCTCATAAAAAAGGTTATTTGGGATTTCAGCCGATTGGAGAAGAAGCAGAAGGCCATTTTACAAAGCATATTGAAGAACAGGGGTTTGAAATTTTTGAAAGCCCTGATTTTGAATTGGGAGATGTCAGTGTACACCATGGTTGGGTTTTACATGGAGCTCCTCCTAATATAACAGAATCAAATAGAGAAGCCTTAGTGATCGCTTATTATCCTAATGGAACACGTCTACTTTCTCCGATTAATGTTTATCAAGAAAGAGTTGTCCAATATATGTACAGGGGGCTTAATCCAGGAGATCTGGCAAACGGTTCAACCAACCATATTGCTTATACCTCAAAAAATAATATTGGTTGAATCTACCAACATACTAAGTTGAACTGATGAAGCTTCTCTCCCCTCAGGAATAGCTTAAAATATACAAGTAGTAATAAACTCGATCAATAAAAGAGCTCAATATGGGAAAAGATTTATTGATAGGTATCACCGGAGGTGGAGTGATGCATACCGATTCGTCTCCTATTCCTTCTTTGGAAGAACAATTTGCTATGGTCAAAGAATCAGGAGTTTATGATTATTTTGACAAAACCCCGCCAACTGAGGAAATAAATAAATATATCAAATTGAGTGAAAAATATGATCTCCCTATTCTAGCGGGAGGCTGGTTTTATGTATTAGGTCGAGATGAAATACTTCTTGAAGAAAACTTAAAAAAAGGAGCTGCATTAGGCAGTCGAGTCCATAACACCCAAATCAAAACCAACCATGCCGATGGACATATTGTCACTAATGAAGAAGTCGAGGAAATCTATCTTAGAGCTTATGAGATAGGCGAAAAGGTAGGATGTTATCCAACATTCGAAGTTCACGTTAACATGTGGTCTGAAGATTTTAGACGAGTCAACCAAGTTGGAGAGAAGATTGAATCGCGAGGAATTCCTTTTCGTATGACCTTAGATCATTCTCATATCATCTTCAAAATTGATAATCCAGAAGAACAACAAGTTTTCAATATCGATCAAGCAATTAAAACGGGGGAATTGATTCTTGATCCTTACCAAAAAAACAATGTTTGTGATCAATGGATTAAACGAGGTTATGTTTGGCATTGTCATGCCCGTTCTGTGATACCTAACAATCCGAAAAATATTTGGGGCAAACATCAAGATGGTACGGTGGGGCGCGGCATTCAATATCCTTTCATTGAACCAAAGCCAGGAGAATATCATAGCGACTGGGATGAAAAAAAATTAGACTCCTGGAAAGAGGTGGTAAAAAATTTGATGAGATTTGCTTCTACTTCTGAAAAAAATCAACTCCAGCAAATATCTACTGAGTTTATCACGCCACCAGACTATGGTGCAGGGAATAAATATTCGATTTTTGAACATTCTGTGGCCTGTGCCAAATGGCTAAGAAAAACTTGGGAAGAAATTATTGTATAAAGAAACACTGGTGTCAAAAGGATTCTTTAAATAAGCATGATTCAGTCCTATTTTTTAAAATTATGTGTATTTGAGGAAAAAGCTATGATCTTGAAGATTGGTTTGCCAACATGATCTTAGAGGATCTTTTTACTTAACAACTCACCAATACAGAACTGGCTGCTAAGTTTACGTAGTATGGGTAAGTCTGTTTTGTTAATTCACCATGCAGGCAAGGGCGGGCAGCAAAGGGGAACTAGTAGACGTGAAGACGTTCTTGATACTGTTATTAGTTTAAAAAGGCCAACAGATTACAAAGAAGAAGAAGGCGCCCGCATTGAATTTCATTTTGAAAAAAGCCGTTCACTACTAGGTGATAAAGTTAAGCCATTTGAGGCAAGACTTATATCTAAAATAAATAAAGAAGGTATAAAATTACACGAATGGACTAGGAAATCTATGTGTTTGCTCTCTTATTCCACAAAGATAAAAAGACAGTGAACCCACTGGATATTTCACAATGGGAATTCTTTGTCCTTCCTACAAAAGTTCTTGATGAAAGGGAACGAAGCCAACACTCAATCACATTACCCTCGCTGAAAAAATTGACCGACTCTGTTTCTTTTTTTGAACTAGGGCAGGCAGTCGATAAAGCTAAAGATGAATGTTAGATCAATATGATGGCAGAAGAAAATAGACTTGACAGGTTTATGGATGAGGATGACGATTTTTTAGACGAAGCAATTGCTCTGGGTCAAGTAGAGTCAAGGTGTGAGTTATGTACTCACTATTTAGGTAATAACGAGCTGACATACGGAGAAAGAGTATGTAAAGCATATCAGAAAGGAAAAACAATTCCAGACCGTATCTGGGATGACTTTGCAGGGCATGAAAAAGTTCAGTCTGACCAGATAGGTGATTTCAGATTTGGGCTAAGCCGGAAAAGATAAAAGATATAATCAGTTAAAGGAGAAGGGGGTAGGCTCAGTATATAGGCCGTGGGGGAGCTCAATGGCACCGCCCATATTATACGTAAAATAGTTGCTCGCATTGGTGCCTAGATGCTTCCTCAGATGGTGCCGCCATTTCTTCACAGTCAGATAATCAATACGAATTTTTTAATTAATACTACAAATAAACTTGAAATAACTCAAAGTAGGTGTACCATCCACTTAAGAAGTACCAACAGTTACAATTATGACTGATTTAAATTCCTGTTTGATTTAAATGAGTTGAATCTTAAACTACGTCTTGGTGTAAAATGACGTTGTTTTCTGCATCAATGTGATGTGGATGATTGTTGATAATAATTCACAATTACTTAAAGATACAGAAAGGGGGGAATATGATGACATAAAATATTTATTGGGAGTTAGATGCAAATATATAAAACATTTGAGTCTTGTAAGAATTAGAATCTATGTTTAATAATTATAACTTTAAACGGGACCACCTCAGAAACTTTGAAGACAGCGCCCCGCAAATTACTGGATCGATTAAGAAAACCAAGTAACTACCATTGATAAAGAAAGGTAAAAACATGACGACAAAAACACATATTATGGGTAACTCGACGGTTGCTATGATGATGTTTGTAGGTTCACTGACTATGTTGAGCGCACCAGTTCAGGCAGAAACGGCACCTGCCGCTTTAATCATTTCACAGGGTGGCTTGGGTGATGAATCGTGGAACGATTCTGCCAATCGTGGTTTTCAAGCAGGATTAAAAAAGACCTCCGTAAAAGGTCGGGCCATTGAATCCAAAGACGTTGTTGCCCAGGGTGAAGAAATAATGCGACGCGCAGCAACTTCCGATTTTGGTTTGGTGATCAGCCTGGAATGGAGTCATGGCGAAGCTATGGAAAAATTGGCTGTTGATTATCCAGATACAAATTGGGTTATTGTGAACCAAACACGAAAAGGTAAAAACGTTGCATCAGTAGTGTTCGCTGAACACGAAGGTTCTTACTTGGCCGGTGCTTTGGCCGCGCAAGTGACCACCGACACCTCCATCAAGGGCATCAATGCTGAGCCTATTATCGGTGTCATTGGAGGTTTTAAGGCCCCTGGGATCGATAAATTCATTATCGGTTACATCCAGGGTGCCAAATCCATCAACCCCAATATAGATGTGAAAGTAGCATACGCAAATTCTTTTGGCGATCCGTCGAAAGGTCAGCAGCTAGCAAAAGCCATGTTCGATGAAGGTGCAGACATTGTTTTTCAAGTAGCAGGCGGCACCGGCATTGGCATTATCGAAGCTGCAAAAGCTGAAGGCCATTACGCAATTGGAGTAGATACAGACCAAGACAGCATGGCTCCTGGTTCTGTGCTCACCAGCATGATCAAACGGGTTGATGTGGCGATGGAAGATGTTGTCGCGAACTATGCTGACGGTAAATTCCCGGGTGGCACTGTGATTGGTTTTGGCTTGGCCCAAAATGGTGTAGCTCTTTCAGACATGAAACACACCAAACATCTTATTCCTGCGGCCTATCTCGACAAGGTTGCTTCGATCAAAGCCGACATTATTTCTGGGTCAATCAAAGTTTGGGACAATACTCATCAAGGGTATCCTGACTTCTTCAAATAGGCTCATAGCTTACGGACCGGAGCGGGTAAAGTGCTCCGGTCGTTCTTTATCCGATCTAATATTCCCCTATGCCCGCCTTGAACACCCAAAACGACATTCAACTTTCGACAAGGTTGGGAGCACGAGCTGTCTACAAATATTACGGTGAGGTAGCCTCCAATCGTGGCATTTCCTTTGATGCGCGACTGGGAGAAATTCACGCGATTGTTGGTGAAAATGGTGCGGGAAAATCCACATTGATGCGGATTTTACAAGGACTGGAAAAACCCGACCAGGGATCTGTGGTTGTTGATGATAAGGATGTTTCATTCAATCGCCCACAACAGGCTTTAAATCTTGGCATCGGCATGGTGCATCAGGAATTCATGCTAGCACCTGAACTCACATTATTGGAAAACCTGGTGTTGGGTGACGAGCCAGTCTTGCGTGCCTGGGGTCCGTTCTCAGTGATTGATTGGGACGAAGCGCGACGGTCAGGTGATGCGTTGGCCAAAGATACAGGCGTTCCGATTGATTGGGATAGTCTTTCTGAAACAGCCTCGGTACATATCCAGCAACTTGTTGAAATTATCCGACTGTTGCGTCGCGGCGCCAACATTCTAATTTTGGACGAACCCACCGCGGTGTTAGCACCTCCCCAAGTGGAGGATCTTTTTGCTTTGTTGCGTAAACTACGCGATAAAGGCACCACGATTATTTTCATTAGCCATAAGATCAAAGAGGTTATCGCGCTGGCTGATCGTGTCACTGTTCTTCGACGTGGTGAAGACACTTTTACAGCAGAGATCAAAGACGTTGATGTGGCCACAATCGCACATCATATAGTCGGAGGAATTGCAGAGGACACCACCTCTCAATCAATCAATTTAGCATCAAAGGATGCTAAATTGACGGAACAAAATTGTCTGCGCCTGGAAAATGTGTGTGCCATTTCTTCTACTGCAAAATCACGCGCTTTGCAGAACATCGGCTTTTCAATAAGGAAAGGTGAAATTGTTGGTATCGCCGGCGTCGCGGGCAATGGTCAAGATGAATTGATTGAATGTCTGGTTGGTCTACATCGGGTTCAGTCGGGACGAATTATCCTTGACGATGTTGACATCACTCATAAATCAAACGCCGAAAGACGAGCCAGCGGCATAGGTTTCATCAGCCCGGATCGCGCCAACGAAGGTTTGGCAAAACTGGCGAGTGTGGAAGAAAACGTTATTGCCGGCAGCCATCGTGATCCTACGGCTTTAATCGGTCCTTTCCGAAAATTATCCTATACAAAACAAATGGCAACGAAACGCCTGGACGCTCTAGGAGTTATTTACGGGGATCTTACTGACCCTGTGAGCAGCTTATCGGGTGGAAATCAACAGCGGTTGGTATTTGCCCGTGAAATTTCAGGTGTTCCGAAATTATTGCTAGTGGCGCAACCAACACGCGGCGTAGATCTTAATGGGATTACCGCTATTCATAAGACATTGCGTGCCTATCGCGCAGGGGGCGGCAGTGTGCTTTTGCTCTCCGAAGAACTCGATGAATTGTTGGCGCTGTCAGACCGTATTTTGGTCATCGTAGATGGGCGAATTGTTGGTGAACGAGACGGTACGAAGGCTAACATTACCGAAATTGGTGCTCTGATGGTGATGCAGGGGGAGGTCCATGCCTGACACTTCGTCGGTTAAAACTGGCCTGCCAATACAGGTAGTGTTGGAAAAAAGCATCGGTCTGGCATTTCCTTTTATTGTAGCCATCGTAGTCAGCGGCATAGTGTTACTGATAATTGGCGAGAACCCGCTTGATATTTATTCGTTGATGTTACAAGAGGCATTGGGAAGTGGCAGCCGGATCGCGGCAACGTTGTCTGCAGCGACACCTTTGCTGTTCACAGCGGTGGCGACTTCGATCTGTTTCCGCTCTGGCGTTTTCAACGTTGGAGTCGATGGCGCGTTTGTCATTTCTGGTTTGGCAGCAGCAACAATTGGTTATGGATTGCCCGAGTCAGTGGGGTTTTTAATCCTTCCGGTTGCAACGTTGGGAGCCGTGGTGGTAGGCATGTCGTGGCTTTATGTTCCAGGGTACTTGCTGGCGCGTTTGCAGGTTGATGAAGTTGTCTCTACTTTAATGCTTAATTTTGTCGCAGCGGGTTTGAGCGGTTTTTTGGTAAACGCCGTGTTTTTGTCTGAAAAGTCGGGGAACAATACCACTGATACCATCCCAAAAATTGCCGAATTTAATCGTCTCATGCCACCATCAACTTTGCATTCTGGTTTCATAATCGGGCTGATATGTCTGCTAGTTTATGCTATCTGGGCCAACCGCACGCCCATAGGGTTTGAGGCAAAACTTGTCGGGCTCAATCAACGGTTTGCGCTCGCCACAGGCATATCTGTTCCCACTACGATTATAATTGTCATGGTTCTTTCTGGTTTGGTTTCGGGGTTGGGCGGTGCCAGTCATGCGCTCGGCCAACTGTATAAATTTTCTGACGGGTTTTCCGCCGGTTATGGATTTACTGGGATGGCCGTTGCCTTGTTGGCGCGCAATTCCGCCATTGGTATTTTACTGGGAGCGATTTTATTTGGTGCGCTGGCTTCAGCAGGAACAACCATCCAATTGTTTTCCGAAATACCGCTTGATCTAGTCAATATTATTGAAGGCACAGTGATGATTTTTGCGGTGGTTGAGTTGGGCAAGATTACGATTTTAAGGCGACGGACCTCCACATGATTTCATTGCACCTCATAGAACAGGTGATTGCATCATCGATTTATTTGACCACCCCAATTTTGCTTGCTGGCATAGGTGGATTGGTGAACCGGCAAGCCGGGATCGTCAATATTGCGCTTGAGGCAAAAATGCTGGTAGGTGCTTTTGTGGCCATTGTTGTTTCATCGGCAACTGGCGGATGGTTCTTGGCTGTTATCTCGGCTGGTGTGGCGGCGGCAGGTGTTGGCTATCTTTTTTCGCTTACCATCACGCGTGCTAATGCCAACATGATTGTTGCAGGGTTGGGTCTCAACATTCTCGTCGCCGGTGGCTTGGGGTTTATCCTCAGCTGGAATTTTGGCACCAGCGGAACGTTACGCCTGCCAGAAATTCATCTATTGCCAAAAATATTAGATGACAGTGTTGCTGCCATCCCGTTTGTAGGTACAATGCTAAGTGGGCTCGATCCGTTGACATTGTTTGCCTGGGCCACCGTCGCGGCATTACCGTTTCTACTCGCTAATACACGGATCGGATTGCATTTGCGTGCCGCTGGAAATGCACCGCACGTGGCACGTGGTGTGGGGCTTCGTGAAAAATTATTGCAAGACATGGGCACAACTTTCGCAGGGTTTTATTCAGGCCTTGCAGGAGCTCATTTGTCCTTGTCGTCAATTGGTCTTTTCAACGAAGGCATTACTGCCGGGCGCGGATTTATTGCTCTTGCAGCGTTTTACTTTGCCCGTAATCGTCCGATTGGCACTGCAATGGTTTGTTTGTTGTTCGGCTTCCTAGACGCTTCACAAATACGTTTGCAAACAGCTGGATTGCCACCAAAACTTATCAGCACTATTCCCTATTTAATGGTACTCATTGCCCTGTGTATTGCGGGCTGGCGGAAACGTGAAAGGAACGAATTGCAATGACGAAACTAAAAACAGCACTCCTGGTTATTGATATGCAAAACGCTATGTTACATCCAGACGGTGAAAATTATTATCCCGATGCGGTAGCTGTCATTGATCCCGTTTTAAAATTGATCGAAGCTGCACGTAAAAACAAAACCTTGATCGTCCACGTGGCTGATCGTCATCGCGAATTTTACGCTGATTATGAACATAAACGGTTGCCGACCCATGCTGTCACAGGCGGATTTGATGCTGCGTTTTTTGATGGTTTTGGTCCAGCAAAAGGCAGCCTGGAAGTCGAAATTGTTAAACGCCGTTACAGTGCCTTTTTCTCCACGGAACTCTCCTTGTTTTTGGCGGAACAACAAATCGACCAAGTCATCATCGCAGGCATCAAAACAAACGTCTGCGTGCGCGCAACAGCTCAGGATGCCTTTGCCTATGGTTTCAGCGTTGTAGTGCCTCGGGAGGCAACCAATTCGAACAGGTCACATTTGGCAACAGCCTCGCTCGAAGATATTGATCGTTACATTGGCAAAGTCGTCACACTTGACGATGCGATTCATATCTTGTCATGACAGAACTTGTTGTCACAGGCTATGCCAGCATGGATTATGTTGTTGCCCTGAACGGGTTTGTGCAAGTTGATAAAACCACGTTGGTTTCTCATCGGGACAGCACCACGTGGCCTCGTTTAGGCGGGTGTGTTTCGTATGTCTCGGTTGCAGCCGCGCTCGCGGGTCATCGGGTAACACCTATCAGCTGGGTAGGTTCAGATCGAGACGCGGATGCCTTCCGTGATGGGCTGAATAAATTGAATATTTCGACCGCTGGTATTCACACGCAATCTGATTCAGCGTCCCCGGTGGCGATGTTGATTTATCAGGCAGACGGCAGTTGCAGCTGCCTGTTCGACCGAGCATTTTCTGGTACTGAAATTCTGGCGCCCACGCAATTGGATGCCATTGGCCACGCAGATCATCTATGTTTGACGGCTGGTCCTGGGCATTTGATGGATCCCATTTTAAACGCCAGGAAACCTTCTGCTAAACTATATTGGGTTTTGAAAAATGATGTCTCTTGTTTCACACCACAGATCTGCGAACGTTTGGCGTCTGAAGCCGACGTGATATTTGGCAATCGTGCTGAAAGTCATATGATTGACGGATTAACCTCCCAATCAACAACCATCGTAACAACAAACGGCACTGCGGGTGTTGATATTTACACTGGCGGCTTGCACATTGAAACCATAGTAAACTATGTCGAAACCAATGATCCGACTGGTGCGGGTGACACTTTCGCAGGTGGTTATATAGGGGCATTGATCGGGGGGGAAACAAGCCAAAAACAGGCAGCAAAAATTGCTGCAAATAGTGTGACGCAGTTGCTGATGTCACGCTCCAATTCGGACGAGGGATAATATGAAAACTGCATGGTATCTTGGCCACCGTGAAGACGAGGTTGCTGATCGGGCAATCCTCATCGGCGATCCAGATCGTATCGACCGTATTGCAAAATTGTTGGATGATGTCAAATTTTTGACCGTAAGGCGTGGCTTGAGAACCATCACAGGAATTTTCGATGAGCAACAAGTCACTGCTGTGTCGTTCGGAATGGGTGCGCCAATTGCCACCGTGGTCATGCACGAATTGGCCAACCTTGGCGTTAAACATTTTGTCCGTATCGGCACTGCCATGTATTTCCCCCCAGCTGATGCAGGTAATTTTTTACTGTCTGAAAGTGCGCTTAGCTTTGAAGGAACATCCGGACCTTACACAATGGGTTCGAAAACACCCCTTGCGGATCACGATTTAAACAAAGCGCTCTCTGAGGCAGTTTTGCACTCAGGTGCACGTTTTTATGCCGGGACCTACGCCACGTTCGACGCCTTTTACCGTGATATGTTTGCACTGGAGCCTGAAACAGTTGCGCGCGTATCTGCCAATCGTGAAATGCTTTTGTCCAAAGGCATTATCGCAACGGATATGGAAACATCTGCTTTGTTGACAGCAGCACGTACCTTAGGGGTTGCTTTCACCAGCATGTGCCTAGGTACAGTCAACGGTAAAACCCAGGAAAAACTGACTGTAAAGCTTGTTCAAGAAGGCGAAGCCAGCCTGTTCAATTTTGCCCTGAGTGGCATAACCAACGTTTAATCTGAAAGGAATAGTCATGAGTGATATCGTGAGCCGGTATTTCGATCTTTTGATTGAAAGAACCAAAACCGTTGCAGAAACCCAAAAAGAAGCCATCGAAGCTGCCGCAGCAATTTGTGCGGATGTGATTATGGCAGATAACTTGGTATTCACCTTTGGCACTGGACATGGATCATTTGCGGCCATGGAGATGTTTCCGCGCACAGGTACAGTAACCGGGTTTCGCCCCATCGTTGAAAGCAGCATGATTTCGTTCCATCGAGTTTTGGGGGACGGTGGTGCGCGACAATATCGGTTCATTCATTCCCAGGAGGGCTATGGTCACGCGATCTTGAATTCCCATCAATTGGTTGCTGAAGACGCTATGTTGATTTTTTCGCATTCTGGACTCAACGCGGTGACGCTGGATATCGCTGTGGGTGCAAAAGAACGCGGTATGAAAGTTATAGGTGTCACTTCAATTCCACATTCGTCCTCCACTCCTTCACGTCATTCTTGCGGGCAACGCCTTTATGAAATGGCGGATGTGGTGATCGATACCGGTGTGCCAAGAGGCGACGCGGCAATCGGAATTGATGGCTTCGAACATCCGGTCGGCTCGACGTCGACCTCCATTGCCATCGCTATTGGTCACGCCATCAATGCGGTTACTGCTGAAATTATGGTGCAGCGGGGCATTGAACCGATGGTGATGGTCTCACCAAACACAACTGAAAAGACCAAAGCAACTCTTCAAAATGATAAAAACTATGCCGACCTTTGGAGGCGTCTTAAAACACGATAGAAACACATTATGGATCGAGGATTTTTTATAAATGGTGAGTGGCAAATGCGCACAAGTGCAGACCGCTTTGATATTATGAACCCAGCAACTGGTGAAGCGGAGGGCTCTACTTTGATGGCGGATGGTGCCGTTGTCGATGAAGCCGTCGGACATGCTGAACGAGTTGCACGGGAATTTGCCGACATGCCCGCAGACGCTCGAGCAGCCATCTTGAACAAGACGGCTGATTTGATGGAACAGCGTGTCGAAGAAATGTCGCGATTGTTGACGCGCGAACAGGGTAAACCCGTCTACGACAACACCAAGGAAATTTTGTTTGGTGCCGAAGTGTTGCGTTATTATGCGGCCGAATCTGTGCGGATGCACGGCTCGCTTCGTGTCTCTGCCTCACCGCATATCAAAAACATCGTGTCCTATCATCCGGTGGGAGTCACGGCGGCCATTGTTCCGTGGAATTATCCCATTGATTTGTATTGTTGGAAAATTGGTCCGGCCATCGCCACGGGTTGTCCGATGATTGTTAAATCCCCGCATGAAACGCCATTGGCTATTTCTATGTTGGTGGATTGTTTACACGAAGCAGGCATGCCTGCGGGCGCACTTGCAGATCTGCCAGGCCTCGGTCCTGTGGCTGGTTCTGCTTTAGCACGCCATCCGCGTATCCGCATGATCTCGGCTACCGCGTCCATTGCCGCGGGTCAAGACATCATGCGCAATGCAGCGTGTAATTTGAAACGTGTCAGCCTAGAACTCGGCGGGCACGCACCCTTTATTGTTACATTAGATGCGGACCTAGTCGAAGCTGCATCAGCGGCTCACCGGCGCAGTTTTTCCAACATGGGGCAGATTTGTATCACTGTGAATCGGATCTTGGTGGACAAAAGTGTGCACGCAGAATTCGCCGATATTCTTAAAAACTTGGCTGATTCGACTGAATTAGGGAATGGCCTGGATGCGGGTGTTGGTTACGGGCCGTGTCTAAACCAGTCGGTTATTGATCGTGTGGAACGTCACAAAAACGACGCTTTGAAAAAAGGAGGGGAATTGTTATCAGGCGGTTTCAGTCCTGGTGAGTATGAATTTAAACGCGGATATTTTTATCGGCCCACCGTGATTAATAACGCGCCCCTCAACAGCTTGCCCATGACAGAAGAAAGTTATGGTCCAATAGCTGCCGTGGCGGCCTATGACAGTGAAAGCGACATGCTGACCATGGCCAATTCGCTGGAATATGGATTAGCAGCGTATATTTATGGTGGTGATCTCGAACGCATTTGGGCACTGGCTGACCGGTTGGAATTTGGTGCTGTTGGCGTCAACGTAAACGATACCAGCGATTTACAAGCACCATTTGGCGGTTGGAAAATGAGTGGTGTTGGGAGGGAACTCGGCCCAGAAGGTCTCGAAGCCTTTCTTGAAACCAAACATTTGAAAATGCGCGTCCGGCGAATCTAAACTTGGCACCAAAGCAGGCGAATGCCGTTTAAGAAGAGAAATATTTTTGTGCCAATTTTGTGCCATTAGCTTACAAAAACAGGCCATATTCGGTGACATGTGGCAATAATTTTGACCAATGAACAAATGAACAAAATTTTATTCAGAAAGGAAATATTATGAAATTAGACACAGGGGACATTTTTCCTTCTTTATCAGGAATGACGATCAATGGAGAAATTCAGATTCTCCCTCAAGCTACAAAAACGGAATGGACAGTAATCTTAGGATACCGAGCCCATTGGTGACCTTACTGTATTCGGCAGTTAGCCGAATTTGAAGAAAAATTGGATCAGTTTTCTCCGATAAACGCATCTGTATATGCATACTCAACGGATTCCATTGAAAACACCAAAGCGATGATCGAGAAACATGGATTTACCATGCCTATTCTCGCTGAGGTGAATGGACCTGAAATGGTGGAAAAACTGGGAGTCTACTATGAAGAAAGACGTAATATTCTTCATGCCAATAGTTTTGTTTTAAAAGATGATAAAGTCATTAGTTTAACAATAAGCAATGGTCCAATAGGACGGATGACC
>Ga0302122_10000807_pt1 | contig 19483 bp, 15 predicted proteins | sample CB21_SCM_MG_FD_203115 | JGI IMG/M metagenome (GOLD analysis project Ga0302122, IMG submission 203115) | Marine microbial communities from Western Arctic Ocean, Canada - CB21_SCM | ecosystem: Environmental > Aquatic > Marine > Oceanic | place: Canada: Western Arctic Ocean | collected 2017-09-28
GCGTGCGCGGGCGGCGCCGCCGGCGGGAAGTGCGCCCGCGGCGGCGGCAGGTACTGCTCCTGCTGCGGCGGCGGCAGGTACTGCTCCGGCGCGTACTGCGCGGGCTGCGTCGGCAGGCCGCGCGGCCCGAGCGACACGTGCCGGTTCTCGCCCCTAATCGCAGGCGCCATGCGGTAGTCCGGCGACACGGCCCGCGCGGGCGCGGCCCAGCACGGCGCCACCGCCGGCTCGTGGGCGCTCAGCCGCCGCGCCGGGTCTAGTAAAAGATTGACCCCGACCGCCTTGGCGCGGCCGTTGTGCACGCCCCTCCTAAACGTCACGCGGTCCCCGACCGCCGGGTTGTACTCGTCCGCCGCGTCGCTCGGGTGGAGGAAGAGGTCGTCCCGGCAGATGCCCTCGGCGTCCAGCGTCGCCGCGTCGGGCCGCACGAAGCCGTACCACCCGTTGTAGTAGGTCGCGGTCGAGCCGTCTAGTCTACGAGAGGTGAAGGCGCCGCACAGCCGCCGGCTGAGGTGGACGATGGTGCCCGTCATGCGCGCGTGCGGGTCGAACGGGACTTGCGCTTGCGGCGCGCTGTAGCCGGGCACGAACTCCTGGGCCGTCGTCGAGAGCCCGGGGAGGATGGGCGCGCCGTAGCCGCCGTGGTCCACGGGCCCGGCCGGCGAGCAGGCCGGCGTGACGATGGGCGGGTGCCGGCGGGCGGGCCGCGGCGCCGGCGTCAGCATGGTCGGCTGGGGCTGCCTGAGCTTCGTGGGGCTCCAGGCCGAGGCCGCCATCTCTAGTGCCTCCGTGGGCGACGGGGCGTGGAGCCGCTGCGGGCTCCGGCCGAAGCCCGGCGACGAGGGCTCCTCGCCCCAGCCGCGGTCCTGGTCGAGCTGGTGCGAGGAGGTGGCCGTCCAGATGAGCGCGTCGTCGTCGGGGTCGTCGAAGAAGCCCGGCGTCGCGAGCGCGAGGGGGGGCGGCAGGCCCGGCATGCCGTCATCCTGGCTTGATACTTGGCGGGACGCAAACCGATCCGCCGCGAAGGGAGGCGGCTGCGCCATCATGGCCGACTAGGCGGGAAACCGGCGGAGCGGTTTCGCGCGGTTTGGCGGTAAACCGGGCGGCGCGGGCTCGTGAGGTTCACCCTGGTGTGAAGGACAGCCTCCGGCTGTGGCGCGGCGCGGCGCGGGGTCGCGAAACGACCGCGCGGTGAGAGCGCGCGCTTTGGCGCGTTTGGGCGCTGCTGAGTCGGCGCGGGACCGGAAAAGGCGCGCGGCTGTTGGGGACGAGGTTACGCTACTGCGTGCTGGGCCTCTGGCCGGATACTGGCGGGCGCGCGGAGGAACAGCGCGGCTAGAATAGCGAACCCAAAATGCCGCCTTGAGAGGTGGTTCGGGTTTGCGTTCAAACGACGGACGCCTGCGCGCCCTCCCAACGAGTCCTCCGCGCTTCCGAGCCGCTCCCCCGGCACCGGTGGCCCGGTGGAGGCCTCCCAGAGGCCCAGGGGGAGAAAAAAAGCACCCCACAAGACAAGAGACCTCAGGAGACCTCTCCGGGAGCGGCCCGCCGCCCCGCGCCCCCCGCGGGAAGACTCGGAGACGCGCCCCCGCACGCCGCACAATTTGACGCCAGACGCCCATCACATATTTGCTGGCATCAGACGTAGCCGGCGCGAGATGACGCGGGATTCGTGAGCCGTTATGCGCGACGAGACGCGGTCGTCGGTGAACGACGCGGGGGCTGCCCGGCGCCCCTGGGTACTAAGCTGCGCAGCCGTTGTGCTCATCGCTACTCTAGGCGCCACCTACCGCCGGAGCCACCCGCCGCCGCCCCCGCCGCCGCTCGAATCCGGTGACATCCTCACGTGCGGCCTGCGGCACGGCGACTTCTGGCCCTGGTACTACGCCGTGGCCGAGAACACGCACACGCCCGCGCCGACTGTCGCCGAGGACCTCGTCGTCTCCGTGACCACGCTCCCCGAGCGGTCGGATGCGCTGCCGATCATGCTCCGGAGCCTCGTTTCTGGTAGGACCGTGCCCGGGGCCATCTACGTCGTCGATTCGAACGCGCGGCCGAATAAGTGCCCCGCCTACTGTGCTTCCAATAGGGCCACGCAGCACACGGTGGACGTGCACTTCGTGCGGACCGCCTCTGATAGAGGCCCCGTCGAGAAGTACGTGGGCGCGCAAGACGCTATAAAACGAACGCGACAGGAGATGCCCCGCTTTTTGCTCATTTTGGACGACGACCACGACTACTCGCCCCACGTCGTGGAGCGGTACGCCTTGGCCCTGCGCACCCACCCGGACACGGTCTTCACCGTGCAGTCGCCGCCGAGCCAATTGGCCTTCCGGCCGCGCTTCCCGGTGGCCTTTGGTTCTCGAGGCGTGGGCGTGCGCATCGACCTGGCGCTGGACGGCGCGTTGGCGGCCTACGCCCAGATGGCGGCGCGCCTGGAGCCGACGTGTAGGGTCGTGGACGACATTGTCGTCAGTGCGTTCCTCGCGGCGCGCGGCGTGTCCGTACGGGACGTGCCCGGCTTCAGCTTCGACAACCGGCCCTGGCGGGCCAACCGGAACCTGCACGCCTTGTCGAAGCGGAAGCGCTTGCGGTCGCCGGACCGCGAATCTCAGAACACGCGGTGCCACGACGCCCTTGTGAGGCGCAACTGGGCGGCGCATTCCCGAAGGCGGCGGGCCGGGCAGAAGCGCGCCTCCGGCGAGCATCAGGACTAGCGCCCCGCCATCGAGTCCTCGGTCTGGACATACTCCCTCGCCCGCCGCGCGTACATAACTTTGCCGTTTAACCTTACGACCCCCCGTGCCACGTCCGGTGGCGGATGCGCACGGATTCCTTTCATGCGTCGCACTGGTGTGTCACCGCGTGTGTGTGGTCGTGCTGTAAAACCCGCACGAGTGCTGCATTAAATTTTGGCATAGGAGCGACAGCAAGCGGGACCACAACCTTTACCGAGAGTGTGCGAGCGGTTCCTCTGCGCCGCCTTGGACGCACTGCTGAACATTAAGCCCCTGCAGCATTGCTGAGGCAAGAGGCTCTCTAGAGCTCATACTGTGATTAGCAGCACGCGCGCGAGTATGCAACGCCGCGCGATGATAACCGCCGGCGCCGCGGCCTTGCTCTACTGGTACAAACGCAGGAAACCGCCGCCCGGCGCGGTCCTCACCGAAGCGCTCTTGGACGCGCAGGAGTGCGAAGTTTTAGAAACGTTGTTAAGAGACATGCTCGCGGACGGCGCGTCCTTACCGGGCAAGACCTTCTCGCCCGTGAACTCCGCGTCCTTTAAAGAAAGGAAGCAGTCGCGGGCCACGCTGCAGTTCGGCGTTTACGTGGACAAGAACCGCGTGCAGAACGCGCGCGTGGCGCCCCTGCCGCCGGCGCTGGTGCGCCTCGCGCGGAAACTCAAGAAACGCGGGATCGTGGCCGACGCGCCGGACGCGTGCTGCGTGAATTTCTACGAAGCGGGCCAGTGGCTGCCTGACCATGTAGACTCCAAAAAGTTTGGGCGGCCCATCGTCACGGTGAGTCTGGGCTCGAGGCAGGCCATCGTCTTTAGACGAGGCGGGTTTCTCACTCGAAGATTAAGCCTGCCGGTCGGCTCGGCGTTGCGATTGGACGGCGACGCGGCCGATTGTTGGACGCACAGCATCCCGCCCGCGTCCGCACCGCGCGTATCTCTGACCTTTCGGCGGTTGACGAGCGCGACGCGTGAGCAATTTATGAAGGAGGCAAAACGCAACGCCGCACGACGGGAAGCCAAGAAAGTTTTGAAACAAAAACAAAGGAACAAGCCGCCCAAGCCCTCTGTGCGCAGCGAGCGGCGGCCCGAGCCCGCGCCCATCTCGTGCACGCCTACGGTGAAGACACCTGATGTAGAGTTAGAACACGTGCGCAGGGTCTACGACGCCATCGCCCCGCAGTGGCACGGCACGCGCTACAAGGCCTGGCCGAAGGTGGCCACGTTCTGTTTGATGCACTGCGGCCCCGGTTCTATCGTTGCGGACGTGGGGTGCGGCAACGGGAAGATGGCCGACGCCGCCTGCCGCCAGGGCGCGTGTGTCATGGCGTGCGACACGTCGGACGCGTTGATCACTATTGCGCACGATGTTCATACAAATAAAAAGTACGACTGCCTCGTGGCGGACGGCGTCCGCGTCCCCTACCGGAGCCGTTGTTGCGACGTCGCGCTGAATATCGCGGTCCTGCACCACTTGTCTACGGAAGCGCGGCGTCTGCAGTGCATTCGTGAAACCTTACGCATCTTGAAGCCCGGCGGGCGGGCGCTCTTTTACGCCTGGGCCCGGGAGCAGCAGGACGGCGCCGCCAATCGAAGCGGCCACCGGTTCGACGCGCCCGACGTTTTAGTGCCGTTCCACCTGCGGGAGCACGGCCCGCACTACGATAAGGCGACGGCGCGCGCTTGTCCACAACACGCAATTAGAGATGAGAGGAAGAACGCGACGGTGCTCAGGCGGTACTGCCACGTGTTCGGGGCGGGCGAGTTGCAAGCGCTCGTGGCGTCCCTCGCGCGCGTCGACGACGCCTACTACGACGAGGGCAACTGGGCCGTCGCGTGCACGAAGCTGTAATGTTATTTTTACCAAGCCTGGCACATACTACCCGATAAAGCTTTTCGTCGCCCGCACACATGAAGGACAAAAAAGGCACTACTAGTCCTTCTTCTTGTCCGGGAGGGCGACCGCGTCGTCCTCGGCGTTCGGGTTGACGCCCAGCATGTCCGCCATGGGGTTCGGCGGCGCCGCGAACGGCCGCGCCAATTTGCCCTCCGCCTTCTGGCCAAAAATGTGGATCTTGACCAGGGGCTCGTCGGCCAAATTCATGGGCAGCATGACGCACTGGAACAATAAGGGCATGGGCGAGCCCCACTTGTAGTGCATGAACGAGGTCATGGCGACCTGGAGGCATAAAGCGCGGACCTTGCCGACGGCATCTTTTTGGTCGTAGTCCTCGATCGTGTACGTCTTCGTGATGATGATGTTCTCGTAGTTCTTCTCCTTCACGGTGACCTCGCCGCCCTCCTTCTTCTTCTGCGCCATCCGGCCGCAGAGTAAGGTCGTCACTACCGTCAGTATGACGGCGCACGCATACCCCGCCCGGAGTTGCGGCACGTATAGCGAGAAGTCCAACTTGAGCACTTTCACGACCATGAGCATGCAGGGCACGGCGAACATCTTGGGGCTGAGCTCCGGCGCCTCGGGCTTCTTGGCCGCTTGCTTCGGGGGGTTGGCCATCGCTGCGGGTGCTGTGCTGCGGCCGCTGGAGTTAGAGAGGGTCGCTGCGGTCTCGGGGCAACGGGGAGTGGTGCTGCGTGCTGTGCAAGCGCAGGCGTAACGAATCGCAACTATGTCGATAGTCGCGCAGCGAAACCCGCGAGAAAAAAACCGCGCCTGAACCCACTTTGACAACGCTGGACGCGTGCTCGCTCACGGTCGCTGCTCGTGAGGTACTTTTGACCGCCGCGTCCGATCGCTGGCCGCGAGACGACGTCCAACCGGTCTCGCCGACGACTGCAGAGATGGCCACCGAGGGCAAGCCCCAAGAGGCCACGGGCGCGTCGTCGCTGCCCAGCGAATTGATCATGTCCGCGCGCTGGGACACCCTGTTGGAGCGCGTGGTCCTCAACGCGGGCGCCGGCGCGGTGTTGGGCCTGGCGGCGTCCTTCGTGCTGACGCGCGGCCTGACGATGCGCGTCGGGCTCTCCCTCTTCGGCGCGGGCACGGGCGTCGGGGCCGCGGTGGAGCGGAGCTCGGCCGAGATGGCCGCGGCGGACAAGGGGAAGTAAGTGAAGGTAACCTACAAAAGGCGCATCCCGCCGGGTGCGTCCGTATCATTTGCGACGTCGCCACGGTTGCGTCTTAGTAGGTAGTGGCTTTAGCTCCGGCGCGTCGGTGCCGCAGGTAGCTTGGGTGGTGAATAGATAGACTAATTGTTACACGTCGCGGGCGACGTGCAAGGAGCGCCACGGGCGCTGGTAGATGAATTGGGGCCGCGTTTCCGGAGCGGGCGAGCCGCGCACGCTCAACTGCGCAGGCCCATGTCCGTGTTCCGGGATAACAAAGCGCAGAGCTCGCCCATCTCGCGCTCCGTCAGGCCCGAGTCCGCGACCGTAAACGTGGCACAAGACCGCCGCCGGTCGCACTCCGCGATGTTCTTCTGGGAGTCGTCCACGAACAATACATCGTCAAAGGCCCAGCCTCTTCGAGCCATGAGGTGCTCGATGAGCGGCGCCTTGACAAAGTCCCGCTCGATGAGGAGTTGCGAGTCCTGGCCGAAGACGTGCGACGGCGGAAAGAAGGGAGATAACCCCCACACGTCCAGATGCCGGCGTATTTGCACTGTGAACCCCAGAGACACGATGTAGAGGGCGCACCCTTGCGCCTGCAGCGTTTCCAGCATCCGGCGCATCAGTTCCACGCGCGCCATACCGCCCCCGTTCTCCCACACTTCTTCATCACTCAATGAAGCAATAAGCACCTCCTTGTCGCACACGGCCCAGTTCCCCAGGCGGTCCACGTACTTTGGAGTTGATAATGTCCCGTCGAAGTCCAAAACGCAGCAGCGCGGTCTATCCTCCTCGTCCTCCAGCTGCGGCGACAGCGCCGGTCTTCTGTCAAAAGACGTTCTAGGACTTCGGCAAAAGTCCATCTCCTGGGCCTCGGCCGGCGTCACGAGCGGCGCGCACCCGTCCAGCGACGCCGGCGAGTAGCCGCCGTCCTCAATGGACGGCGGCGTGACGCTGTGGTCGATGGCTAAACGCTCCAGGGTTGTAAGAGGTGGGCGCGCGCGGGTGGGCGGCGCTATTTGCTGGGCACCGCGGCTACCGGCGTTCGGCTTTTCGTTCGGCTTTGCTGCCGGAGAGCTGCTCGAGAAGCAGCTTAAACTTGCAGCGCGCAACGGCAGCAGTACGCTGACGTTCGAAGGCTGCAATACGCGAGACCACAGCCCTGTGAGAAGGACCGCGGCCACGTTCGTGCCGTGAGTTGATGTCCTCTTTCGTTTGCCTCTGCGGTGCCGTTAAATAGCCGACCCCCTACTCCTTTAACATCCATCGACATCCACGGCGCTTGCGTGTGCATCAAAGCGGACACAGAGCCAGTGGCATCGGGCGGACTCCTAGGACCAGCCTGGTCGGGCAGGAAGCTCACCGTGACCGTAATCGCGGCGCGCGCCCCATTGGCAAGCCGACTCATCCGTATGTGTATATACTGGTCGCTCGAACCGGGAAAAGAGAGCACCCGACGCCATCGCCACGACCTCGACGTGACCCGAAATCGCCCCAGCACGACAACACTACTAGGCCCGCCCTTACACGAGCAGGAAGCTCACCGCCGCCGCCCCGTAGAGGACGCGGGGCATGTCCTTGAGCCGCGCCGCGAAGTACTCCGCGCCCGTCTCCGCGAACGCCAGCACCTCCCGTCTGACCGCGTCCACCCTGACCTCCTGCTGCCTTTGCAATTTCCGGTCGTAGGCGTCCCGCAATTGGTCGTCCGCGAGCGTCTCGCCGGCCTCCCGGAGTTGCTCGAAGGCCAGCTGCGCGTCCGGCGAGGGGTTCTTGTCCGGGTGCACCAAAAGGGCCTTCTGCCGGTAGCCCTGGCGGATCTCGAGCTGCGAGGCACTGCGCCGCAAACCGAGCACGGCGTAGTGGCCCCGCTTGTAGTTTTTGGTGATGCGCGAGACCTCCGCAGCGCAGCTCCGCCGCTCGCGCGCGGGTAGATTCGCCCAGGCCTGGGCTCGCCTCAACTCCGTGGAGGGGTCAACTGCGGCCCGCTTTCGCATCTCCGCCAGGCGCTGCACGTTCTCCGAGTCCTCCTGGCCCCGCTTCAACACTTCCTTCAGTCGCTCCGCATTGGAGGGCGTCTCGATGGTCGCGCCGTCCGTGAAGAAGCGGGACTGGGGGCCCGTGGGCGGCGGCAACGGCGACCGGGGTGGTTGTTTGATGGGGTCCGTGTGCTGGTGGAGCGCGTCGGTGGTCACCGTTTCGAACCGCTCCCGCGGCGGCGCGGCGGCCGCCGCCGCCGCGGCCCGCGCCTGTTCATAAGCCGCCCTTTCTTCCGCCGCCACGGCCCGCTCGGCGCGGTCCGCCGTCTCGGCGTCCCGCTTTTCCTCCAGCTGCGCCCGTTGTTGCAATACGGCCTCCTGCAGGCGCTGCGCGTTCATCTCCCGCAGCACCGCGGCCTCGGCCTCGTCCGCTTCCTCTTCTTCGGTCGCTTCCTCACTCAGCCCCGCCGCCGCCGCCACGTAGGCCTCCGCGAGCTCGGCGGCTTCCGTCGCGTCCTCCACGAAGGCCGCCGGGAGCTCCGGGGCGTCCGTCGCCGGCGAGGCGTCCTCCGAGACCGTCGCGGTGTCCGCGGCGGCGGCCTCGGCGCCTTCCGAAACCGCCCCCGCCTCGGCGGCCGCGGCCTCGGCCTGCGCGACCGCCGCGGCCTTGGCGCGTTCGAGGGCCGCGGTCTGCGCGGCCCGCTGCCGGGCTGCGTACTGCGCCTGCGCCGCCGCCTGCTCGGCGCGGGCGCGCGCCTCGGCCTGGTCCGCGGCCCGCGCGAGGCGGACGCGCTCGGCCTCCTTCGCGGCCTCGTTCGCGTGGTCCTCGCCGACGGCGGGCATGAAGGCGCCGCCCAGGCTGTTCATCGAGGCTTGGACGCCCGGCTCACCATCCGCCGGCGCGTCGCGTGTGAGGCGCACAGTCTCGTCGGCGCGGGCCGTCTGCGCCCCGAGCGCTGCAACGAGCAGCAGGCGGAGCATCGTTACGCGCATAGCGGTGCGCAGGGCTTGCACAGGTAGTGGAGCTTGCTGGCCAGCGGGCCGCGGCAGCGCGTCGCTTGTCGTAAGCGGCAGTCAGACGACTCGTGCGTGACGCGCGAGGCTGAGCGAGCAAGGCGCTGCAGTGAGCCGGGCGCAGGCGAGTGCTTTGTCTTTTTGCAAAAAGCTCAAAAGCTCGGCTCTCCAATTGCCATGAATTGGCCAATTGGCCAAGTGGCACTTTGGACGTGCGAACGCAGCACGGCAGTGGTCAAATTGAGCGTGAGCAATCACGACTACGGGGAGACTAACAACGCACAGTTTTTCAAACGCGCGTATTGCGAGGCGGAGGAGCAAGGCAGCCACACAAGTTGAGCAGACATGCTGCTGAGAGCGGCAGCACGACGCGCCGTCGCCGTGCCGGCGCTCGCGCGACGCGACCTGACCGTAGCGGTCACCGGCGCCTCAGGCTACGTCGGCTCGTACATCACCGAAGAGCTGTTAAAGCGCGGCCACGACGTGCGAGCGCTCGTGCGCGGCTGCGACACGAACGCGGCGAAGGCGGCGCACCTACGCGCGCTGCCGGGTGCCGACGCGCGCCTGACGCTCATCGACGGCGGCGATTTATCGGTAAAGGGCTCGTTCGAAGCCGGCCTCGCCGGCGCGGACGCGGTGGTGCATTCTGCGGCGACGGTCGTGATCGGGCGCGACCCGTCGATCGCGGCCGCGGCCGTGGGCGGCGTCGAGAACGTCCTTTCTTCTTTACCAAAGGAGTGCAAGACCTTCGTTCTCACGTCATCGATCGCAGCGGTCATATCCCTCGACAAGCCCTCGTTAAGTTTCGACGAGGGTGATTGGAACGACTACTCGAATTTAGACAACGGCGACGCGTACGGGTACGGCAAGACCCAGGCCGAAAAGCGTGCGAAAGAGGCCTGCGGCGGTCTTAATTTCGTCGCGCTGCACCCCGGCATCGTCTTAGGTCCGGTCATGACGAAGCCGCATACCAAGGCCTCGCCCGTCTTCGTGCGGAATTTATTACTACCGAAGCCCATCCTGAACCCCGATTCCGCGCACTTTGTGGACGTGCGGGACGTGGCCGTGGCGCATTGTATCGCCGTCGAGCGGGCGGAGGAACTTAACGGCGGGCGCTTCATATTGTGCAACGACGATACGTGTCGCTCGGTGAACCCCGTTTCCTTGGGCGCGGTGGCGGCAGAAGCGTGCCCCGAGTACGAGTACACGGCCAAGCCTCTGTTGGCCCCCTGGAAGTTCGCTTTGGGCAAGGCGCTGAGCTACGTGCCGCTCGTGGGGCCGCGCGTGATGACGGCGTACGAGCGCCGCGTCTTCGAGGCGCGCACGACGCTGTCGAACGCCCGGGCGAAACGTGAACTGGGCCTGGCCTTTCGGCCGCACGCGGCGACGGTCGCGGACACGGCCCGCGCCTGCGTGGGCCTCGGCATCGCGCATCGCCTGGCTGTGTAATGTGAATACAATGACAGTGCACATTAGTGACCCCCGATGTCGAATGTAAACTCGACGATGCGTCCGAGCATTTCGGCGGGGAGCGTAGGGGATTTCGGGAGGAAGATCGCAGTGAGCTGTTGCCGATGCGCCTTCTCGTAGGCTTTGAAACTTCCCGCCGCGTCGATTTTCTCCATGTAAGCCCGAGTGTGCAAGATGCGCTCCAAAACGATATCGTCATCTTCATCATTATCATTGTCAACCGGTAGCGCCGCGCCGGCCCGCAAGATCGGAGCGCAACTGCGTATTCTGCCATTCTCGATCGCTTTTGCCAGCGCTCGGTCTAAATCCACGGCGCCTGCAGAGATGAGCTTCGTCACAGTGGTTGCCGTACCATACCCTGCTGCCTTGGTTAACACGGATCTCCCGTGCCTGTCCGTGTAGTTAACATCGGCGCCTGCTTCCACGAGTGCTGCTATGACGGGTTGGTATGCGGCATCATTTCCCACAACCCACTCCAATGGCGTTAATCCCATTGAGACCTTATCTACTGAAGCACCGGCCTCCAGTAGCACCAAGATGCACGCGAGTCACTCCCGCATCCGCTTCTCAGGCTGTGCACCACCAAAGTGAACCGCGTAATACAACGCCGTGCACGGTTGTGGGTAGTCAGTGTCCAAAAGGTCGGGGTCGACGCCGTCCGCGAGCTCGCGCCGTAAAGCCTCGACGTCGAAGGCTCGAACTGCAACAAAAATTGCGGCCATACCGCGCATTCGACCACTTGCAAGGATGTAGCAACACAGTCAGGATCAATGCTACGCGCCGGCTGTCAGCTGGTCACAGTGTGACCCAGCCTGGCACAGGATGAGGGTGATGAGCGGCAGGACTCGGACCAACTCCTGTAGGCAGCCAAGCGCAGGAAACCCGTTTTGTTTGAAATGTTTTACCCAATTTCAGTTCTCCGACGGTAACCTGTTCCTCGGACAACTGGCCGCCCGACCAGAACGACCTGCATGCTTGTCTCCTTGGCGCGGGTTTTCGCGCTCCGGCGCAAATTAAACCATTCAAGTTCTTCACACCGTAGCAGAAGCCGTCCGCAGCTGCACGCTAATCATGACGCGACGACGCGTCGCAGCGCTGCTGGCCGTCGTGCACACGAGCGGATTCATCCCGGCCACAAACACACAGCCCAGTGCGGCAAGAGCACTGCACGCCGCGCCGCCCGCGCCCGCCGCCGACCAGACGGAGCCCTGCAACGTCGTGCTAACCACAACAAACTGCGACTTCGACTCCTTGGCCGCGGCCTGCGCCCTGGCGAGCCTCTGGGGCAACGACGAGAGGTTTAACAAGGTGCCGACGCACGTCGTGATGCCGCGGGGCGCCTTCCCCGTCGTGCAGCGGTTTTTAGCTTATCATAAGCACGTGCTGCCGGTGCGCGGGTTTAAGACTATTGATGGTGCCGACATCGAGGCCCTGGGCGTCGTGGACGCGTCGAGTGCCGCGCGCCTGGGCCGGTCCAAAAAATGGCTGGAGAATTGTCAATCCTTGCACGTCTACGACCACCACGTCGGAGGGGAAGAAGGCGAGGACAACCTATTCGCCCAGGCCACGGAAGTTGTCAGTGAGCCCGTGGGCAGTGCCACGACTCTCATCGTGGAGCGGCTCAAGGACGCGGACGTCTCTCCGAGCGTACCGGAGGCCACGCTGTACGTCCTGGGCATCCGCGCGGACACGGGCGGTCTGGCCTACGAAACGACAACGGCGCGCGACGCCGAAGCGCTCGCTTGGCTTTTGCGGAAGGGCGCCTCCCAAGCGGCCATCGCCGAATTTGGCGTGGAGCGGATCAGCGGCGACCAGCGCAAGATCCTGGCGACTGCACTAAGAACGGTGGAGTCGCGGCACTATCGGGGCATCAACGTGGCGACGGTCGCCGTGCGGTCCAAAGGGTACGTGCCCGGGCTCGCGGCGGTCGTGGAAGAACTACTCGAGTTAACGGCGGCCGATGTATTGATCATGGCCATCGAGCACCAGAACGGTTTGGACCTCATCGGACGCGCGCGACCCGGGGCCGCCACCGTCGACTTACGGACAGTAATGCACCGCTTCGGCGGCGGCGGCCACGCTAGGGCCGCGGCCGCCGCGGTGCCGGAGCACGACCGCAAGGCCATGGGCGCGCCGCGCAACGTCTTGGATGTGGCGCGCGAGTACGTCCTGGGCCAGATCCCCGCGGAGCCCACGGCCGCGGCCATCATGACGTCCAGCGTCGTCACCCTGAAGGACGACGCGACGATCGCCGACGCGCGGCGGCTCCTGGACGCGCACGGCCTGAAGGCCACGACGGTGGTCGACGCGGAGGGGCTGTTGCGCGGCGTCCTGAAGATGTCCGACGTCAGCAAGGCCGAGAAGAAGGGCCAGCACACGACCAAGGTCAAAGGCGTCATGCGGACGCAGGTGACGACCGTGTCGCGCGACACGCCCCTCGCGCGGTTGGAGGAGATCCTCGTGACGACGGTCGGCAGAGTTCCGGTCGTGGAGGACGACGGCCGGCTGCTGGGCATCGTGACGCGGACGGACTTGCTGCGCCTGCGGAACTACTACGGGGGCAGCCTGGAGCGGTCCGAGGGGATGATGGAACTGGCCGAGGCGGGGCCGGGGAGCTAAACTTGTCTTATGGACTCGGAACTACTAGTACTATGGTAATATACCGGCTAGTGGCGCTAGCTAGACAGTGCCAGTGGAGCTAGCTAAACAGGTTTCTTATGGGACTATGCGGCCGTTTCCGTCCGTCCGGCACAAATCCCCCTCCAACCGCGACTACTCGCCGGCCATCTCGCACCAGCAGTAGCCCGTCCGCCGGTTGACGCCCGTCTTCTGCGGCGGTCCGGCTGTCACGTTGAACGCGCTCTTCGGCGCTAGAGCATTGACGCGCGCGCTCGCGTCGTCCAGATCATTCAGCATGCGCCTTGTATCATCACTTGTAGATGCGTACGCCGGGAAGGGCGCACACAGCGCGGCGAAGCTCGCGCGCCGCGTGACACTTATAGCTGAAGCCGCCGCCATCAGGAGAATTATCGTTGTTTGCCGCATCTTAGTTAAAACTTGGGCTTGCCCACTTCCGGGTACGAGATGGGGTCGGCGCCCTGGAATTTGAGGTATGCATTGGTGGCCTCGGACCACAAGCTTGACCGGGCCGTGCCGGGCACGGCGTCGCTGCCCCAGAGGCGCTGGATCACAAAGCAGACGCCGCTGGCGCCGAAGATGGCGGCCGTGCCGGCCAAGGTCGCCGGGGCCCACGGCATGGCGGAGCCCATGGTGTCGCGGGGGCCCAGCTTCGTGAGCGCGGCGATGAGCCGCTGGTGGACGGACATGGTCTCTGCCTGCGTGGACGTCGCGTCAACGGCGTGTTTTGTGTTGGCGTCGTGTCGACAGCGTGTTTTTGGGCGTATGCGGGCGGGCGGCGGCCGCGGGCTGTGGCGTTACTTGCTCGTTGCTGCCGTGGCGATTTGCTTTCTTGCGTGGCTGGGCGGCGGCCGCGCACGCTCGCGGTCGGCGTGAGGTCTTGCGTGGAGTGGGAGAGGTGTCCAGACGCGGCGTCGCACTCTGCTGCTTCGTCGCAGCGTTAAACAAAAACGGCGCAAGCCTATTACGCGAGAAACCCGTACGTCGAAACCCAAGCGCACACCATGTTATACTCTTACCGCGACAAATTTCTCCCCGACCTTGGGCACGACCGCCTTGTTGACGCAGACGAAGAACGAGTTGTACGAGTCCGCGCCGAGGCGCCAGAGGTCCGAGACCGCGCCCCAGTCGACGTCGTCCGACGCGAGCATGATCCGCTCCGTCGCGTAGTGGAACTCGTTGACGTAGTACCGCGCGACCAGGATCTCGCGGCCGAGGCCGCCCGAGTTCGCGCTGATGAGCAGGCCGTCGGCCAACAGGAGCGCCTTCCGGGACGCGCTCCGCAAGGCTGATGGTGCCTTAACCTTCTCGCCGTTGTCCAATAACAGGGCCGCCACGGCGAGGTCGCGCTGCTTCAGGGCCCGGCCGAGCTCGGCCAGGTCCTCTGCGGCGGCCATCACGGTAGATCCGTGCCTGGAGTAGGCGTTCCATTTGGGGTCGTCGCGCGGCAGGTTCTGCACGTCGAGGACGCGCGGCGGCCGGCGGCCCGTGACGAAGTAAAAGTCCGTCGAGATCAAGGCCTTTTCGTTCAGGCCGCGGTCCCGATTCTCCAGAATGCCCGCCGCCGGCGGCGCGTCGCACGCGAGGGCCGCGTTCGCTGCCGTCGGTAGCGTTGCGATCGCCGTGGCGGCGAAGGCGCGGCGGTCGAGTGTTACGCGTGGCGAGACTGTCAGCGCCCTGCTGCATGGCAGGAGCCACAGCAAAAGGACTCGTATGCGTCGCAGCGACATCATTTTGCAGCCAGGCGTTGGCATATGTGGCTCTATATATATATCGACACGTACGCCATCTGGGTGCCTTGCTAGTCCAGATATGCGCCCGTACAGCGCTAAAATCTGCTTGAAAATCTTGAAAAACCCGTGCGCGAGGTAATTAACCCGAACCCGGACCCGACGGAGTTCCACTAATCCCGGCCCTATAAAAACTAGCAAGAGCCCGGTAGTAGAGAATGACCTAGTCCCCACTGACCCGCCGCCGCCGCCGCGCTCACCGCGTCTTCTTCCGCTCCGCCAGGCGCGGCGACGCCCGCGTCGGCTCGGCCCGCAGCGACCCCCGCGCGTAGTAGGCGTCCTCGGCCTGCTCCACCAGCTCGGCTAACACGTGGCCCTCGTTCGCGATCAGGCGCCCCGTCTCCGCCACGCGCGCGATGATTTCGATCTCCGCGATGAGCGACCGGACCAGGCGCCGGTGGTGCATCGAGAAGCGCACGAGGGAGACCAGGAGCTGCCGGATGATTTTCCCGGGCTTGATCAGCTTCTGGGGCGGACGCAGTCGTATCTTGATGTGCGTCACCGCGAAGTGCAACGGATGGTTCAGGCCGCTCTTCGTCAACACAAAGGTTAGCACCGCGTTCATGAGGCCGGGCATCAGGCAGCCGACGTCGACGTGGAACCAGTAGCTATTGAGGTAGGAGCGGTAGAGCGGCTTCAGGTCCTTGCCCTTGCCCACCTTTCTTCCCGAAATGAAGTGGACGAAGATGTCTAATAAAAGGTACCACCACACGACGTAGTCGATCTGCTCCGCTCTTGCATGGAGGGGCTCGTTCCACAAGCGCTCGGGGTGGCCCACGGCCTTGGCCTGCCAGGCCTTCGTGGTACAGCTCCTGCATGCGACGCCCTCCACGAACACTAACGACGGGTTCGCGAGACACGTGTCGACGACGTGCTTGGCCTTCCACGTGTCTCTGAGTGTAAGCGAGTCGGACACGGCCTGCGCCAGCAGGAAGACCACGCCGGCGAAGCGCCAGCTCCGCAGGGGCGGGCTGGAGTGCGCGAGCAGGGCGGGGAACGTCATCCGGGGCTGCCCCGCGGCGCGTGATTCGTGCGTGAGCACGCGCTGCGACGCCTGGCGTCGCGGTCGGAAGCGGGGCAGTGCAACGGAGCAAAGGTTCTTCCCAGAGCAGAACTGTGATCGCGTCGCAGCGCGGCGGCCACTAGCCCGGCGCGCGGACTGCTTTTCGCTTGCCTTGCTGATCGCCAGACTCCTGCAAGTCTCGTCGGGGCGATCCATAGCCAAGAGGAGATTTAAAAAATTAAACACCTAGGTCCACACCGCGCAACGCCGCCCCCTCGCCCACAACACCCTCGTCCTCAGAGCCGCTCACCGCCAACGCTGCCCCAACGAAGATAATAGCCCCGCCGCCCGCGACGCGCCGGGTCAGCTCTTCGCCGAGCGCCGGGGCCGCGAAGAGCGCCGCCCAGATCGGCTCCGACGCCAAAATCACGGCCGCCTCCGCCGCGTGAATCGCGGACTGGGCGTGCTGCTGGAGGACGTCGGCGACCGCCCCCGGCACGAGCGCGCAGTAGGCGATCAACCCCAGCGCGAGCGGCGTCCACGCGCCCGACGACGGTTCGACGGCGGCCGCGGACGCCCAGCATGTGCCGTAGAACCCCGCGGCGCAGACGTTCTTGCGGGCCTGCACCTCGAGCGCGCCCGCGTCCGGCGGGATCGCGGCCGTGAGGACGATATAAGCCGCCCAGGCCGTCGCGGCGGCCACGACCAAAAGATCGCCGGTCCGTTGCTCGACGATCGCGAACGAGGCGTCGCTCCCGCCCGTGAGGAACGCGCAGCCCACGCAGGCGAGCAACGCTCCGAGCCAGACCCGCAAGCTTTGCCGTCGTCGCAGCACGACGTACTCCAGCACCGGCGTGAAGACGACGGAGAGCTGGAGCAGGAACGCGGCCTTCGCGGCCGACGTGCGCTTTAATCCCGCGAGCAAGAATTCGTTTGCTGCGACCAAGGATGCAGCCAGACCGAGCGACACGGACCACGGCGGAGCATTGCCGTCCCGACGCGAGAGAAAGTAGGGCGGCGCGAACGCGGCCGCCTGGATCAGGGCTTTGACCAGCGCGACGGCCGGCGGCGGCGGTGCCGCGGCCATTGTTAACACGAGCCGCAATGCAACATCTTGCGAGCCATAGCTCAGCGCGACGGCCAGTAAAGTCGCGCGCGCAGCGGCCCGCCGCATACTAGTTGCCACAGTCTAAATGCACTGGCTGCTAGAGCTGTATATGGTGAGTGCTGCACTTAGGTTAGCGTGTGCGGTACATTCGCATTCATGCGCCGTTCGTAACGTAGAAAATGCTATTTGGGTGCCTCTTGGAAGGCTGCCAAACCATGGCCATTTTTATGAAACCCGTCTAAATGCTTTTCGGTGTGCGACGCGACGTGCAGCCGTTTGAGTATCGTCCGGTTGGATACTGGTCCAAAGAGATCAATAGAACAATTACTGGGCAGCGAAAAAAATATTTTTTTTATTCGCGGTGCTAAAGTGGCCAGTCGCGCCAGGGGAATGCGGTCAATCCGTAGTCCAGAGGTCTCCCTGGGGTCGCCTAGGGTTGGTAGTAGACGCGTGCAATCGCCTACACCGTATACGCCGCCGCTTCCAGCTCCAGATATATCCACGAAGATGCATCTCAAGCCGATGCATCGGGCAGAAGTTGCCAAACTAATTGACTTCAGGGCTCTCTGGGAGCCACAAGCACCTGCGTATGCGGTGTAGGTGACTACCCAACCTCAGACCAACCCCATAGGCAGTTCGAGAGCCTTCCCGCATCCCCAAAAAGTGTTTTATTTGGGCCCGTTGACACCCGTGAACGTCAAATACGCTAATTACTCGAGGGCCCCCAATAAGCGTAATAGCGGTCTCGTTGCACCCTATACTACCCCACCTATAGTGGAAACCAAGTAGATGACATATACACCACGAGAAGGGTACTTTGGGCTGCCCAAGCTCGGGTCTGAATGTTATTAATCTGGACCTAGCGCAAGTCGGTCGGTCACGAAACAAACGATCGCGCTATGGTCCATGGTAATGGTACAACCGCTGGTAGTCGTAGGTCCAGGTCTTGTCCCCGAGTTAACGAGATCGAGGGGTCGCGGAGTCTCCGAATCGCGCAGAGCGTGCGGAAGAGTAAATCTTATGTAGGAATCGTTCAGGCGGTTCGGATGGACCAACCAAGTACGGAAGCGCCTCAAACGCAAATTCATTTTATAAAACACGGGTCTGGGGCCTTTCCCGTGCTCCGTCTACGCACCGTCAATCCTGGGGAACGCGCAAGTCGGTCGATTGTGAATAGTACAACGGCGCTATGGTCCATCTGGGTAATGTGATCGCTGATATTCGCAGGTTTAGGTTATGTGCCCGTCTTTATATAAACGTGGGGTCGCGGAGTTGCGGAATCGCGTGGTGCATACGGACCACCTAACACAGCTCAGTAATCGTTCTGGCGGGTTGGATGTGATCTACCACTATCAAAGGGATGTAAACACACCTAACGAAGGGAGGTGTCTAGTAGAATTCTTCTCCCGCCCTCCGAGCGCGGGCCGTCGGCTCCAGTTCTGTCGGATATGCATGAAAACTAGGATGGAGTACTTATAATGTACTAACCGGACGGTGGATCGCGGCGTTAATCGCTGGTCTACTTTGGCAAGCTGCAAGACTCATCCGCGAATGTCCCAAGATTTCCGGGAGCCGCGAGGATATTCTTCACGGTCGCTACCCGGGAATATTTGGTCTCGATGACCGATTATGGTGCTAACTTAATTTGGGAGCTCATCTATTTTACTCTACCTACCCGGGAAGGTCCCGAAGTAAATTTTTGGGCCTTCGGGCAGCCGCGGGAATTTCAAAACAATGTTCGATTCTGACGGGCACGTGATGTTAGACATTCCACTCATACGTCCTAATTGCGGTGGCCGCGGGGCGTCCCAGCAACTCAATCTCGGGTGATGCCAGACTGGAAGGCGCCATCGTTCGTGGGCGAGGCACCTGTGGCGAGGAGCCGCGCTCCAAGGTAGTCCGGCGCCTCCACGCCAAAAAGACGAGCACTTTCTTAGGAGCAGACGGCCTGTGCCCCTCCTAGAAGTACATTCAAAATTGTTTCTTAACCACCGTCATGTCTCATCCATGGCCCATTGATTGCCAGCACCCTCCGCCTCCGCGCTTCTCCGCCTGGCCTCCGCGGTGACCTCCGGTCCATGGTCCCACTGGCCCGGACCTGCCTCGCGGCTCGACCGCTCCATGAACTCCACCAGCCGCCCGACGAAGACGGCCGGGGTGGCCTCCGCCGCCTCGTCGTCCGAATCGCTCGCCGACGCGTCGTCCGGGTGGAACCAGGCCCGGCGCGTCGCATTGCGGCCGCTCAGCGCGCGGGACGCCGCGCCCGCGTGGTCCTCGCTCGCGTAGGAGGCGAGGGGGAAGACAGAACGCGCCGCGTCCTCGTCGGCGTCGGCCGGGACCGTGCGCGGGTGATTGCGGAGATTCTTACGAGCTAAAGCGCCGAGGTACGCGCCGCGGCTCGAGACTTTCAGAGGTCCTCCCGTTGGTGAGGGATGTAGGAACTCGATCGTGTCCAGGTGGCAGCAGTGGTCGATTCGTAGGTGCGTCAAGTACGGCGCGTCCAGGATCAGCGTCCGTAGCGATTCGCACCGGTTGACCGTCACCTCCCTTAAATGATCCGAGCAGAACCGTAAGTCCTCGGCCGGCAGACACCGCGCGGCGAACGTTTCGAGTTCCACGGCCTCGGTCAGCAAACTCCGCACGCAGTCCGCCTCGCCCTCCCAGCTCCTTAGGTACAAATTT
>Ga0302122_10000811_pt1 | contig 19450 bp, 19 predicted proteins | sample CB21_SCM_MG_FD_203115 | JGI IMG/M metagenome (GOLD analysis project Ga0302122, IMG submission 203115) | Marine microbial communities from Western Arctic Ocean, Canada - CB21_SCM | ecosystem: Environmental > Aquatic > Marine > Oceanic | place: Canada: Western Arctic Ocean | collected 2017-09-28
CATGGGTGTGGAACCATTGTTGTTTGGTATTCGAACGTCCTCTTGCGCACCATGATCAAACAACCACTGCAGTGCTTGCACGTTGTTTTTGTAACTTGCAATCCACATGGGTGTGACACCATTGTTGGTTGGTGTTCGAACGTCTGCACCATGAGCATACAGCCACTGCATTGCTTCCACGTTATTCTCTCGACTTGCAACGTACATGGGCGTGTGACCCATTTGGCCACTTGGAGTTCGAGCGTCCTCTTGCGCACCATGATCGAACAGCCACTGCATTGCTTCCACGTTGTTCTCTCGACTTGCACTGTACATGGGTGTGGCACCATCGTTCGTTGGTGTTCGAACATCATCTTGCGCACCATGATCAAACAACCACTGCATTGCTTTCACGTTGTTCTTTTGACTTGCAACGTACATGGGCGTGGCACCAAAAATCCTTGGTGTACGAACGTCTTCTTTTGCCCCATGATCAAACAACCACTGCATTGCTTCCACGTGATTCTGTTGACTTGCAACGTACATGGGTGTGGCACCATTGTTCATTGGTGTAAAAAAAATATCTTCTTTCCAAAGTGGAAAAAAATCGTAGTGCAGCTGCATTGCTATTACGTCACCTAACATACACAGATGATACATAGGTGGGTATCCATGTTCACGAATAAACGCGTTCCTGGTCTGGTATTGTTCCCTGGTGGCTGTCATTGTTCTTGGTAGGAGAAGATGAAGAATAAGGGGGAGTTGAAGAATAAGGGGGAGTGTTGTGGTCTTTTTTTTTTGAATACCTTGTGCAAGGAATCAGGAATATCCATGTAACTTGGTTTTTCTTGTCTTTCTGATTTATTTCCTGTGCCTCTAAATGGAAAAAGACCTTTTTAAAATAATTTATAAAGTATAAAGTGCCAGCTATTTCCATTGTTCCTGGTTGAAATACTCGGGGAAGTCGGCAAGGGACATACCAGTCAACTGCATAACCTCCATTTTTGCAGTACAGTGACAACATCCTGTTTTAATGATGAGCAGAGTGTGGCCAAAATCAATATCGTCTTTGGACAAGAGAGGGTATTGCCAAATTTCCATATTAATAAACTTCAAAAGCTTTTCAAATATTTTGGTAGCTTCTGTACTGCAATATTTTTCAAGAGATTTCAATGCTTCAAGGTCGCTCCTGTTTGGCGGAACTCCATACTCAATAATACGTTTGCCGTCCGCACCTGCGTTGTATTTTCCTCCACACATCTTGTAGAGATCAACAGAAATTTGTTCAGTAAATGTTTCATTAAGTCCTTGTACTATTCCGGGATCAAAACACGACATACCGTCATCTTGCGTAATCACAATCTCGTCTCCTTTCCATGACAAGAGACCTTTCAAATCGATGAGATAGTTTTCCTCTTTGTTTGAGTTCAACAGAGTATCAACAACGTTCTTAATAAATTCAGACAATCCGTTGCCAAGTTTTCGTTTACTATTTTTGCAAAGTGGAACAGTCGCCTCACGTTTACGTTTGGCAGCGGCAGCACATTTGGCAACGCGGATGGCAACGCGGTCGTGTGCAACGCGGTCGTGTCGGTTGTGTGCAACGCGGTCGTGTCGGTTGTGTGCAAAGGGGGGCAACGAAGTCATTTGGGATACTCTGAAGGGGGTGGTGGACGTTCAAATTACCTGTGAAGTTATCTTTAGGGTCTTTCCGGGAGCCGAACGCTGGGGAGTGACCTAACTCCCAATACAACCACCCATGATATGAGCACATCCAACGGAGAAGACAGTGCACGAGATGCTACCGATGAGCTACCGTCGATATCGGAGCCACCGAGTGACGACAACGACGATGGAGAACAAAAGACAATGTCAACGATGAAAGACCGTGCGCAAAACGACCCTGACCTTGAGTGTTGTATTTGTTTGGAGAACTTGTCAAAGGATCCCACAAAATTTGTACGCTTCACATGTTGTGGACAGGGAATGCACAATTATTGTGCTAATGACCTGACAAGTATGAAGATGGGTGGCAGTTGTCCAATGTGTCGTGCAAAAACACCATATACAGATGAGGAGAGCAACAAGCAACTTCGTCCATGGGTGAAGAAAAATAAAGCATGGGCGCAAGTTCATCTGGCTAACAATTACTATCATGGTATTGGTGTGAAACAGTCGTACAAGATGGCAAGAAAACTGTACGAACAAGCAGCGCAGCAGGGTGATGTTAGTGCGATGTTCCGTCTTGGTTTGATATACCACCAAGGTGTAGGTGGTGAGCAGTCGTACGAAAGAGCATTTGAATATTACGAACAAGCTGCACAGCTGGGATATGGCAAAGCACAATTTAATTTGGGTCTCTTGTACAGAAATGGCATTGGTGTTACGCAGTCGTATACGAAAGCCAAAGAATATTTTGAACCAGCTGCCGAGCAAGGGCATACTAAAGCAATGTATTGTCTTGCATGCTTCTACGGAAATGGTCAAGGTGTCGAAAGAGATCTGACGAAAGCGAGAGAACTTTTTACTAACGCTGCAGCACAAGGAAACGAGAATGCTATGAACAATCTCAAACATCTTGACGACTACGAAAGAGAAGATGCTGCTCTTGATCCAACCGCCATCGTCTGCTCATTTTGCCGTCTGCCACAAACACCAACACGTAGCTTTAACAAATTTAAATGTCCGTGCAAAACAACACGTTATTGCAACACGAAATGTCAAAAGAAACATTGGAAGGAACACAGAACAGACTGCAAACGTTTGATTGCAGAACTCAAACGAGCAAGAAAGTTGCAGGTTGCAGAAGAAGAGAAAAACAGAATTGTGACTGGCGTTAATGCTGACACACTGCCAGTGAAAGATGAAGTGAACCAAAATGATGATGACGGAGACAAAAAGTCAGGGACGAAAGAGCCAAAGGAAAAGACAAATGAGAAAGAGGAGGAAGAGCCGTTATAAGTATTTCCCACATTTTACCTAGAGGGAGTATTTATCACGCATAGATTTCATTGAAATGGGAGATACTGTTATTGTCTATGTTGCTGGTAAAGAAATAGGAAGAGGATACACTACAACACATGGATATGTGACACACAACCAACAAACATATCTATCAGTCATTGATTTTTACACGGATATGATACAAGATAGGTTGATGATGGTGTTTGAACACTGTCAAATGAATAAAACACAATATAATTATTGTTACCAAATCATTAATAATATACATGTACATGTATAAAGAATATTGGTGAGAAATTTCTTCATTTATTAAAGAAATTTCCACGTTTAAAGAAATTTCTTTAGTTGCACGCATTATTCTTACTTACTTTACCATTGAGTTCTCACCGCTTGTGTTTTTTTGTGTTTAACTGGAGTAAAGTGTATTGTGTGGATAAAAATGAATAGCGAACTTACTCATGAACACGATTATATGATGTCTGACGACGAAGACATCTTTGAAGACCTCTATCACCTAAATTCACTGTCTTGTCAAGAATATTTATTGGACATGCCTCGTCAAAATTCGCTGGACATGTCTTGTCAAACTTCGCTGGCGCAAAATAAGTGCTATTGTGGTGGCGATGGCTGCAAACAACGCTACATGCGCCAATCGAAATATCCGCGCATAATTGAGCCGTGTTCAAAACTTTTGAAGCACGGATTTGACAAAAAAGTACAGATTCGTATTCCCCATCAATTGCAAGCTCATATTGGCTATGGCTCGTGCAAGCACTGCTACAAGGCATTGGTGACATTGGTTACGCACATCCAGTTGCAATGTGGTTTCCGTTTGCGCCAGGATGTAATTCAGACGTTTTGTACACCTACGGAGCAAGATATTGCACATGCACGGCGCGTGATTCAGGGGTTTGGCTTGTCAGTGAATTTTTACGTCAAGACGTGGGCTCCATCCTTTCAAGAACGATTTATGACTGCATGTGGAGGCACTGTACACGTGCAAGCAGCCATGTGTCAGTTCTTTGCAGTGATACAACCGACAACACCGCAAAACGACTGTGCCTGGATAGATTCGGCACTGGTTATGTTGCAACCAGAGAACAACATGGAATCATACATTGAACGTATTCGAGCGATTCTGGAAATGACGACCACCACAAGTGTGCACAAATTATCAATGTGCAACACAGTTCTATACGAATGTTTGTCCAAGGAGCGCATGGCCGATTAAAAGTAATAGTACGAAAGTGCCTGAATGCCCCGATGTGTCAATCGCCCGGCGCAAATATCTGAAGAAAATTGTATAGAAAAATTAGTTCTTTTCCCAACCATCTACCACTTTTTTATACCAATGTGTAATACATGCTTCTACTGTGCTCTTATTGTACAAAGATTACGAATATCTATTCTATGGGTTGTTGTTCCTCCACATGACATTTCCAAACATTGGCCATGCAATAAATGTACAAGATAACACCAACGATAAGAAAATGCAAAAAGACAGCAACTGGGCCTGACAGCGTCTCTATTTGCATCAAACATTTTATAGATTGCGCCAATTTTTATGATTATATGTGGAATGTGTGTTACAATTTAATACATATTAGGAGAAAGAAGCGCCCGGAGTCGAACCGAGATTAATGCCACCAGGCACGATTCTAAAAAAAATCAACGGGTACACTTTGACCAAAGCCATTTCGTTAAAAATGGTTAGGAAAATGGGGTTTGGTTAAAGGTACCGTGCTGTGAGCAGGATTCGAACCTGCCTAGGAACATCCCAGTAGATTTAAAGTCTACCCCTTAACCGACCGGGCATCACAGCAAAAATGTTCCATATGGGGCTCGAACCCTGTGGGAAAAAAGAGGAAAAATGGTTAGCCTTAATAATGTCAAAACAACAATCAACAACTGTAACTTACCATGACCTTTCGCTCATAAGACGAATGCTCTGCCAACTGAGCTAATGGAACAAAATCGCTGTGGGTTAACCTTGCGTTCCGTAGCTGTTGAAAGATTCGAACTTTCTCCTTCGGTATTATATCCGATGTGCGACCATACACCAACAGCAAAAAAAAAGACCATCCTCACCTGTAGTCAACAAAAAATAGGGGAAAAAAAGAATCAAGACAGTTTAAAGTGGTGTCCAGCACTCCTGGTTAGCCCTAATAATCTTATAAAAATAGACCCTTTTTATAGCATCGATAATACTTACGTTCGAGGGCTTCGGGAATGTTAATGTAGCACGAAATGAATAATGTAGCACGAAATGAACGTTAATAAATGAAAAACATGAAAAAAAAACAACTGGCATCCTGCAAATTCTGGCAAATTATACCCTTGCTATACCCTGCTATACCCTTGCTAACCTTGCTATACCCTTGCTATACCCTTGCTATACCCTTGCTATACCCTTGCTATACCCGCCACACATACCCGCCACACATACCCGCCACACATACCCGCTACACCTAACGAGGAGGCGTGCCAACTGTGGGGATCGAACCCACGACCACAAGCTTAAAGGCTTGCGCTCTACCGACTGAGCTAAGGTGGCGGGCGGGGTTTTGAAACCCACTTAAAAATGTTAGTAGTATTCCAAAACGTTTGACGACATGAAAGTTAAAACATGAAAATAAAGACATGAAAGTAAAGACATGAAAGTAAAGACATGAAAAGACATAAAGAACAACTGACAAACACAGAATGAGCGAACTAGCAACAAGTGAGTGATATAATTGTCTCTCTCATGTATTTTAATCAAATGCGTTCTCATGTATTTTAATCAAATGCGTTCCCATAATTTAAACCAAATGTACCTCATCCATAAGAGGTCGGGGGAAAAGTATTCTTTTCAAACCCTCATTTTGTTAACAATTCCTTTCGTTTGATATTACTATATGCTACTGAATATTTTAATTCACATATGTTCTACTTTTGTATTTCGTGTAAAAATCCCATTGCCAACTTATATAGGTGAGAGCGGCGGATTCGTAGGATTTTGCGTATTTAAACCTTCTCGGGATTAAAAAATGGACGACAGAATGTTAAATGAAATCAAAACAAACATTTTGGAGGCGGTCACACTGCAAGAATTACAAATTTATACGAGTGAACTGCAGAAACGGATTAATTTTTTAAGGCCACAAGTACCGGACTATGTATATATAAACATTTTGGAGGCGACCACGCTCCAAGAATTACAAATCTATACTGTTCAACTGCAGAAACGGATTAATTTTTTAAATTGCCAATTTAAATCAAAACCACCAGACACAAGTCAGGTATTTAGTAATCATTTCTGCTGACAATGGCGAAACGTCCACGAGAAGAAGAGACCTCACAAAACGGAAAGCGGCACAAACCAGACAGTCAAACACTGTCTAACAAACGGTCGTTGCATTGTATGCCCTACACACCTGACAAACGCCGTAAAATATTCGAATACTGGCACACAAAACCACATACGCGCGAGGAGCGAGCCGCATACATGGCGACAATGTATGAACATTTACTTTGTCGATAAACATATTTAAATGACCCTTTTTAACACAAATGTTAATCATCAACGCCGATGATTTGGGGTACAGTCCACATAGAGACGCAGGTATTTTTGACGCCTACGAGAATGGATACATCAGCTCGGCGTCACTCATGGTCAACGGCGCTACGGCGGTGCTAGCCGCGGAAAAAGTCAAAAAAATAGGTTTGCCAGTAGGACTCCATTTAAATTTGACGGAAGGCAAACCACTGACAGACGTACCAGCATTACTGGATTCCAAAGGTCAGTTACTGTACAAAATGAATTTTTGGTGGCTGGAAAAAACGCCCGAAGTTCTAGAGGACATTTTAAAGGAAACAAAGGCCCAAGCCGAACGTTTTAAGGAATTGATGGGTCATTATCCAACACGAATCGACGGACATCAACATGTACATATTGCCAGATACGTGCCTGAGCTATTGGCCTCCTACTTTCAAGAGATTGGCGTTCGTCATATTCGAATACCCGACCAAGACCCCGACGATTTAACTTGGCTGGACGCCGCCACACTTCAGCGCTACAACGCACGATATGTGCCCGCTGTCGCGGCGAGACTGGTTTATTGTCAGCATGGCATGAAAGCGACCATTAATTTTATAGGATTGGGACTTGCCGGTCAAAACATGACGATAAACCGCATTTGTAGCGCTATTTCGAAATGTTACGGCACCATCGAGCTCATGGTGCATCCGGGCTTCCTTGCTAAGACGCACGCATCCGATGACCCATTTGACACCGACCCGGGACGACATAGGGAATATTTGGTTCTGAGAGCTCTAAAAAATAAGTACAACCTCATACAATGGAGTGATATACAATGGAGTGATATTCAATAATTGATGTTGTTACGCTATTTATTCTAACACTAAAGGCGGTGGTTCTCTCACGGGCACAAAATGTCTCTGAGGTGACCATGGTACATACTCCGGACTATGTAACCATTCCTTCCAACAATCTTGTGAACAAAGCCAGTACTCATGCTCTTTTATTTTGACGTGTATCCATTTAGACCGGTCTTCGACACAGTTTAGGCAACTGATATTGGTACAATTGTACGACCGATTTTGTGGTGGCGATTCAGCTCGACTGCTGATGGGCGAATTCGACCTTGGTGGTTCTTTTCGGGGCGCTTCTTTCGCTATCATATTGCGGACGCCATAACAAAATTCCCAAAAGGTATCCATTGACTCTACCAAATCGAAGTATATACCCTGTTCCGCACAGTGCATGTATATGTGGACACGAATCAATCCAAAGCCGTCTGTTGGAAAAAAATTCATCTGTGATGGTCAGCCGTGTTTTTTAAATGCTGGATAAATTTTGCTGCTGTTTTTTTTTGCGAGTTTCCCATGTACACAAGGAATAAAGTTCTTTTATCACAAGGAATTCATACCATCTTGTTGCCAAGGAATGTCCCAACCAATATCACAACCAGTGTCCTCCCCAGTCAAAAAACTTCCCACGTCGCCCATCACACACAGCAACCCTTTTGACGATGAAATCATACTCTCCGTCGGAATACGCAAAGATTTCCGTGGTGATTTTGTCCCAACGGTGACCCCTTCTATTTTTCCCGATGGTTTCACGTCGTTTGAAATTGGGGCGGTGTGTTCCTTAAAAAGTTGGGTACAAGGCGACCGTCATGCAAGCTGGATAACGACGGTCGAAGAGCGCTATAGTCTGAACGCCGTGCTTGGATATTACGATGACGAGCTTTCACAGGCAATACCGACAATTCAAGAGGATGGACAATGTGCCATTCGTCTACTTGAAACATTGGAGAGAGAAGTGTTGAAGTTGGCGTTTGTCGATCATCGCGTGAAATGTTCTCACAAAGCCAAGTACAAAAACTCTGACGATTATTACGAACACGCTATTAAAATATTCAAAGGGTGTCGCTTAATCGGAGACAGAGACTACCAAGCAATTCACATGTCGTCTTCCACGCGCCCGATCATGTGGAAATCTGGTGAAGATGGTAGCTTCGTTAAAGACGACATGTTCCAATTTGACGAAAATCCGCCCAGAAACAGCGAGCCTCTGAACCATTTGCCATTGAAAAGCATTGTCATACCGCGCGTTGAGCTTGTGTTCCATACAACTGAACATCGCTACGGGGTCAAGTTAAAATTGGGCCGCGATATTCGCGTGCTAAGAGTAGGTCATGTGCCAAAAGTGTATGCAGCTAATGTATACATTGGGAAAAAAAGAAAAGCATAATATTGGTTAACTACATCGCTGTACAGAGTGCTTCACGTTGTCCTCACCTTACTCTGAACGGTGACACTTTAAAAAATAAATATTTCAAAATAACTATGTATATTCCGGACTTAGCGGCCAGTCATCGAAACAATTATGGTTCATTTATTCGAACTCCATTGTCCGATATTCCGTCGTACTAATGCACAAAATTCAAGAAATGCATTCATCGTTTCCTACAGATTGAAGTATATACTCTGTTCCACTCAGTGCATGTACATGTGGACACTGCTGCTGCTCATTGTTTCCGCATGGTCGTTCGATTATGATTGGGGACGTTTACATGCGTGTGAAACGCCAGCACAATTGAAATCTACTATCGAAGATTATAAGGAAAATTTCCCATGTCTGGATTGCCGCGAACACTTTCAGTCGTTGCTCGAAATGCATCCCTTTCCTCTCGATTACGTAAGAACTCCTGAAGACTGTAAAATATGGAGCTGGCTCACTCATAATTTGGTCAATCTGAGGCTAAACAAAAAGTGGGAATCCTTCGATATCATGGAAGAATGTCACGCGTGAATATCAGTAGACACAAACCTAATTTATTTATAAGTGCGAGAACGTCCAGCCGTGATGAGATTTGCGGCGTTTGTTGGCACACGTGGACACAGCTCCATTGCTAAACTTTTTTCCGGTTTCGTCGGATAAAGTACGTGCTGCGGCACATACAGACTCAAATTCGCGCTTTTTCCCGGTCTTCTTTTCGGTAGCGAGGACCGGCTTACTTAGTTTGGCTCGCGTTGCGGCGGAAACTATGTGACCTTTCCTGGCCCGGCTCATTTTGGCTTTGGTTGCGGCGGTATGTTTGTACCCAGTCACACCTTCCCCGCCCTTGGTCAGATTGTACCCAAATGCAGGGTTGTTCGAATCGTACACATCTATCCAGTAAGTTTCTCTGTCACTCGTGAATTCGTCGGTCACGTCGTCGTCAAACTCCTCCAGAATCTCGTAAGAGAAATTTTCCCACCCGTGCCTGCGAATGGCGTTGTGAAAGTACGGACTACCCCCATCTGCATATCCGTGTTCTTCATGTCGTATATCTTTACGGGTAGTTTTTCCTATGTAACGTTTTTTACTGGGTGATTCGTACAAGTAAATGACACATTGAGGACTGGACATACGATTTTTAGACTACATATTTCATATTTATAGAAAATAATATGATTAACTTAATATTTTTTAATGCCACGCGTGACACAGGGTATTTAAAGCCACGGTCTATTAAAAAAATGAGCGACGACTTTGAAGTGATTAAACAATTGGGTAAGGACGGCGCACAGGGGGTTGTCTATCTTGTAGAATTCCCAAATAGGTTGAGGGTCGCGATGAAGCAGTTTAAGCCCACCAAATCACCGGCACGCATTCAGGTGGAAGCCGACTTTCAATCCGCCGCGGCCGATGCTGGCATTGCCCCCGAAGTGATGCACGTTGACCTCGAAAACAAGAGAATTTTTATGGAACCCATGCAGTGCCGTTTAGTCGACGTGTTAAAAACAAGCAACAAACGATTTGAAGAAGACTTATATCATATTATGCAAACATTAGATAAAATCGACATTCTTCATAACGACGGAAATGCTCTGAATTTGATGCTAAATAGCAGAGACGAACTTCAAATCATTGATTTCGGCCTTTCTAAGAAAATTGACAAGAAATTGCGCAAAAAATGGGGAGAATTTCCGAATAAGAAGGTCACTTTATTTATGATGAAAAAAGAGTTGAAGAAATACAATATACATATTAAGTAAAAAAATGGACTTCTCAAAGAGTCCGCAATTAAAGATGTGTCTTATTTGCATTATCCGTTTAAGTGCCGTTGTCTATTTTTATTATTTTTTTTCGGATTATTCGGCCGTTGTCTATTTTTATTATTTTTTTTCGGATTATTCGGCCGTTGTCTATTTTTATTATTTTTTTTCGGATTATTCGGCCGCTTCGCTGATTCACATCAATAATGCAAGGACAAACGCAGCAACTGTTTTTGTGGCTTCCGCTACGCTAAGAACATTTGCATCAGACATGATGCTATCACTGTATGGTGCCGGTGCATCAGCCGTCGTTGGGGCTGCCGTCGTTGGGGCTGCCGTCGTTGGGGCTGTCGTCGTTGGTTGAACCGTCGTTGGTTGACCCGTCGTAGCTGTACTGGTCTCAATCTCCGTAGTTTGTGTCGCGGACACTTCAGCATCAGTTTCTGTGAGACGTCTTCCTCCACTGAGTGTTGTACCAATTTTCGCGACTACAGTGAATTTGTCAGCAAGTGCCTCTAACTCTGTGTCAGTCCCCACCTTTTTGGCAATAAACTTAAGTTTGCATTTCTTTACTGAACCTTCAACAACAACTGAACCTTTGATTACAGATTCTTTATCAGCGAGTTCAACACTGTCAAAGTCAGCAGCACCAGTAGCCTTCATTTTGGTCGTGGCCTCCGCATTTTTTGTAGCATCGCATCCATTACCAGTCACGATATAAGAAACAATAACATCAATACTGTTTTTTTTCTTGATAATAATTTCTTTGTCAGCAAGATACATTTCGCGAATTTTTTTGATTTTAGCTTTGATAACATCATTTTTTTCAACACCGCCGCATTTTTTGTACTTGGCCATTTCTTTCGCTTCAGTGGCTGCTTCAGTGGCTGTTCCTGCGTTGGATTTTGTGTGGTCTGCACCTGCACGGGCAGCAGTCAGGATTGCCAATTGATTTTTTTTGGCACCAATGGCTTCTGCTTTCTTTCCAAGTTTTTCCATGAGCACTGTGTTGACTTCAGCGTCGCAAGCAGCTTTGTCAACATCGTCGCAAGCAGCAGCATCATCGAGGTCATCCAAACAACTTTTTTCAAAAACCTCATCAATTTCCTCCTCAACGTCGCGTGTCGGTTTAGTAATTGGTCTGATTTTGGCATATGCTGCTTTCGCTTGTGTTCTTTTTTCAACATCAGTGCCTGCTGTTGAGTATTTTTTCATATCACCAATGTATTCAGCGATTGCATCATCTTCATCATTCTTGACCATATCCGCTCGACCCAATAATTCGGAAACATCTTTGGTTTCTTGGTCACTGGTAGGTTTAGTGTCGAGTGCTCCTGCAAGTCTGCGTCCTGGTTGGTCATCATTTGCTTTTACTACACTTTCAAGTCTATCTACAAAAGCTTTTCTGATGGCACGACGAGCTGATGAATCATCAGAACCATCGTCAAATATACAAGCTGCAACATTAGCATCAGCAGTTGTCTGGACGGTATCACAGGCAGTGGCATCGTCCAACGCTGTCACTGCACTGCAAAGAGTGGCATCGTCCGGGATTGAAGTGGTCGCTTTCTCGATGCATGTACTTTTTACTCCCTTTGCATCTTTTGCAGCTTCTCGGAGATCGTTGTCCGTGCACCCAGCAATTGTTTTCGCTGTACTCAAATCTGACGCGGCTTCACGACATGCCTTGACTTTGTCCACAAATTCTTTGGCACCTGCTTTTTTAGTAATCTTGACCACGAAAGTTTTGAGGGGGTCTGTTGCGGCAACCAACATCGTCTCAGAACCGGCGGCGCCTTCAGTATTAGGTCTGATTTTTTTGATTTCTTTGTTGATATAATCTTTTTTCTCGTCTATTGTGTAATCGGGAAGAGAGGAATCGGCGTCTTTTCCTTTCTTGCATGCCTTCATGGTTTCGATGACTAACTCAACGGCGGCATCTTCCTCACGACGCTCCGTTTCGCCATCCTTTAAATCAACAATATCTTTCATTAAAGCTCTAGCTGCGCGTTCCTTGCGTTTGTCTGGTGTATAATATGCGAGATGTGCATTATCAGCTGCTAGTTTGTCGGTGTTGCTACCTGTTAACTCGAGTGCGTCACGAGTTTCCTTGGCCTCCTCGAAGGCTGCTACAGTCCTACCAGCCAAACTCTCGACTGCGCCGTCTGTCAACATTGCTTCTAATTTGCCTTTTTCCATCTCTACTAGACGACGACCTGTTGTTTGACCGAGAGCATTGGCAGCCGCATCTTTTGCTTCTGTTCTACAAACAACCTTGTCGGCGGAGAAAGCAGCGTTGTCCATGCATGCATCAATTCCAGAACTGAGGTCGGAGACTGCGGCCTTTTTCAAGTCCATGACAAGATCAGACTCGTTGACATCTTCGACTGGAACACCATCAATATCAGCTTTGGCTGCTTTGGCTGTTACTTGGCATGCTGTGCGTTTAGTAGCATCCGTACCCGCCAAATCATTACATGAGGATAAGACAGCAGCGAGATGTTGACGCTTACCCTTTTCGACAAGTTTCTCCGTGTCACGAGCAAGTTTCTTGTTACCTACAGTATCGTCCGTGTAGTAACCAGTTTTCTTTGCTTTTCTGGCTGTAGTTTTCTTGGCTGCCAATACGCTGTTCGCGTCGGATGCCAGGATAACATCAGTGACTTCGGTTGCAACACCTTTCTTTAATGCCAGTTGAAGGTCTTCTTTTTTTGGCCATAGAACATCACTACCACTTTTCTTCTCCCCGACTGCTCCTTTCAAACATGCTAAAGCAGTTGCTTTACATACTTGGCGGTCAACATCGGTACAATCCTCCATACAGCCCAACACTTCCGACTGGCCTCCTTCCTTGATCATTTTGGCAGCTTTTAAATTACTAATTTCTTTCAATCCAGTCATGTCTTTCAATTTTTGTTTGAGCGCAGCATTATTTTTGGGGTCTCCACATTTTGCAAGTTCTGCAGCATCTGCCACGTTCGCCTCTCGACATGCCTCGACTTCACCACCAACTTTTCTCTTGGCAGCACGGACAACATCTTTTTGCATTTTAGCTTCTGACACTGTTTCACCAGTGAGTGTAGTCAATTTATCTTTGGTGGATGTACGACACTCTGTGCGGGCAGCAGCATTTTTGATGGCTTTTGCTGTCATGCAATTTTCCATTTCATCTCCAGCGACATCAACGATAACTTTTTTGAATTCTCTTTCCTTTTCGTCCTCGGTCGCATCCTCTTTACCAAGTGCCTTCATTAGGTCTGCTTTTCCTTGCATTCTTAAAGTTGTATAAGTGCAAGCTACAGCATTGGCAGTTGTCTTGACGGCATCACATGCAGTGGCATCGTTCAAAGCTGTCACTGTACCACAGGCCGAAATTGAAGTTGGCGCCTTCGCAATGCATGTACTCTCAGCGGCGGACTCCACGCGTGCGTCCATCTTTTCAGTAGCTCCTTTGATAGCCGATTTTTTAATAAATCGTTTGACTTGGTCGTTTGTCATCTCCGGTTTCCCTGAAGTAGATTTGACTTCATCGTAAATAGCTTGACCTTCCACACTGGTAGGATCCAAACATGCTGCACGTGCTGCCTTGTTAGCAGCAATCTCGATGCAAGAATCAAGACCAAGAGAGACTTCACCCTTGGCACCATCAATCACAGCTTTTTTGAAATCTTGTTTTGTGACATCGGCAGCATCTTTACCCAAAGCTGCAGCAAGTGCTTGTTTCATTTCTGGTTTTTCTTCAGGGTCAGAACACTTTTTTTGTGCAGTTTGCACGGCAGAGTCTGTCTTACATATAGACACTTCAGCACCAGTGACAGTATCAGCACCGTCACTGCCGGTACTTTTGGCAGTGGCGAAACAAATACTTTCTTCAAGGCCAACTGCTTCACAAGCTGCCATCATTTCAGCCATTGTAGATTTTGCACCCTGTTTTAAAAGTTTAATCGCGTCTTTTTTGCTGTATGTTTTACCAGTCATACCTTCGTAAGATGCTTGAATGAGTGCGTCACAGGAAGCTTCCCCCGCCTCTTTGCACGCAGCAGCAGTCTCGGCCATCTCGACAGCAGCGCCTCGCTTACTCTTGATAGCTATGTCTGCTTTGGAACAGACAGACCCTCTGACAACAAGACAGGCGGCAGCAGCAGCTATAAAAAAAAAGAGAAAATAATAAAGAGAAATATTAGTATGTGTGAACACGGTGTTGTTTGGAAAAAAACTGGTACTCACCATCTTCTTTTGACGTCCCACTTGCTCTGTTTTTGATAGCAGTAGCAATATCTCTGGAATTTGATTTTTTTTCCATTTTTTTCACATCTGTATCTGTTAATTCAACAGCGGAGACACCTCTGCACTCAGCAAGGTCGGCTTTGACGGCAAGAGACGTGGCACCACAAATAGCAACATCAACAGCAACTTGTTTACAAGATGCAATACTGGTTTTCATACATTCACCTGCTTCCTTTTCAATCATTTTTTTGACGTCAATGTCAGTAAGACAATCTTTTGTCCAGGTTGCTTTTGCCTCACATGCTGACCCAGTTAATTTCCCAGTCGTGGCAGCAATGTCAGCTCTTGCTTCTGTCAGAGTTTTTCCAGCTTTCATGGCTGCGACACCTGCTTCTTTCGCACCCTCTCTGGTTGCTTTGACAACATCTGTGTCAGTAATATCAGCAGCATCTTGACCCATTGCTTCGGCCAAGGCTTTTTTAGCTGCATCACCCGTTCGACACACTTTACCAGCCAACGCTTTGGCAGCACCAGTAACAGTGGATGCAATGGAATCGACACATGCTTTGACTTCATATCCGACTTCTTTAGATGCACCTTTTGATAAAACGTTCTTGAGTCCAGCCTCATCCATTGATTTACCAGTAATGGCTTCGTAGCGGTCAGCGAGAGCATCAACACAATCTTTACGTGCCGCATCTTTGGTGACGTTGTCATTAGTACCACCTTGTTCTGCACTGGGTTTGTTGTCCTTACTACATTTTGTAGCTTCTTCTGCAATAAGTTTGTCCGCTGCATCAAACACTGCGGCTTGGACATCTGCATCTGTAACTGTGCCCGGCGTTTCACCTTTGACTAATTCGTATGCTTCTTTCACGTCTGTTCTTCCTGCTACTTCTCCACCAGCATCGAGGGTTGTTGAACATGTTTTCTTTTGAGCAGCACTTTTAGGTGCTGCGTCGTTGTATGCAGTTTTGACGCTTTGTGCTGCGTCTGGTAGTGGTGGTTTGAGGCTTCCAGCTCTAGTTCGACGGCAAATGTCAATGGCTTTTGCAATGTCATCCGCTGCTTGTTCACTACGATATTCTTTAATATCTTCGATATTAGTTCCAATGATAGCTTCGACTGCAGCCGCGCCACCATTAACACTGGAATAATCGACTGGATAATCACTGTTGATCTTAGCCAGTAATCTTGGATTTGTTAGAAGCATTTCTTCAATAATTGCGGTGGTTTTTTCGTCAGCGCAAACAGTAGCGTCAGCACATTCCCCAGTCGCTACAGCAAACTCTTTGATTGTCGTTTTCACAACAGCGCATTCTGCGTCAACTCCGCTGTCCGCAGTATCAGCAGCACACGAACAAGCAGTTTTCATGACAGTGACACCGTCTGCTACAGCATGAGTTTTATAGGCGGAAATACAATCAATAATATTGTTTACCACTACGTGTCTTTTCTCAGCTACTCCATTTCCTGCTATTCTTTGTTCTGTAGTTGGTCCATCACCACCAGCAAGTACACTATGTGCTAAAATCGCGATTGTAAATATTAATTTCATTCTTATTACTTACTCGTATTCTAAAAATAATTCAGAATATGAGTAACATACTATAGTTTAAACAACTATCAAAATATAGATACCTTTAACTCAAAGGCCGAAGTACAAGTACCGGGCGGAAAGGAGCCAGGCACAATGAACCGGGAGTATATATAGAAGTTGATAAATAAAGAAATGTATCGTACTCATATTGGGAATTCTGCTTCTGAACCGAATGACACAATGAGCAAGATACTACAAGTCGAGAACATTGCACAATACAATCTCAAAGAAATTCAGAAAACCAAAGTTCAACAAGAAGAATTTGAAAAAATACTACAATTAATAAAGAACAAGAGTATTCAGTTAGGAAAAGAATCCAAAACATTCACTTTCGAACAGTTCACAGAATGGTTACAGAGACTACCCGAGCCAAACAAGACCCCCGCTGGATTAGCAATGCAGAATTTCCAGATGACTTGTATCGATAGAGACCCTCTAAAAGTACAAATACTTGAAGACAGATGCTATGATATCTCCCTATCACCGGTGATACCCTGTAATCAGTATTTCAGTGGACGATGTTGGATGTTTGCTGGTCTTAATCTGTTGAGACCGTATTTTATTATGAAATATAATTTGGGACCAGACTTCGAACTTAGCCAGGCCTACTTATTTTTTTGGCATTACCTTGAACAGTATGAGTCAGTGATGAATCTCTTTTACTATGAAGAAATGTCGGAAGAAGAGAAACAAATGCGGTTGTCAACACCGTTGAGCGACGGTGGCAATTGGATAACATTCCGACGTCTTGTTGTCAAATATGGAATCATCCCAAAAAAGTCTTATGGTGATTCCTGGCAAACTAAAAATTCCAAAGAAATGAATAGAAGGATGTCCGAAATGTTAGCAAAGGATTTGAAGGATGTCATGGGGTTCAAGAACAATACCGCCGAGACCTCCGTGGAATACAATGAGTTCCTGAAAAAATGTCTTAAAAGGGCGGAGCGTGTCTTGACACTCTGTATGGGAAAACCACCCGTCGGTCAAATTGTCATCCAATGCGCGCCTTCAACCGTTCCACAGCAACATCCAACGTCAACAGTTCAACCGACATTGGTCCCTCTTCGGGATGGCTTGTATGCCAGTCCTCAGGCAATGTTTGAAGAGGCCGATGCAACATATGAAGTTTGCAAACATGTCCAACTCATTAATGACCCCAGACAAGAGGAAGGAAAAGCAAGCAGTACTGCCGCGCCAGTCTGGTACAAAACACAACACCAACAATTGAGAGCTACCCCGGAATTACTTTTAAATATGAGAACGGAGGACATTGCCAATATTATAGTAAAGAGCATACAAAATAAAATCGGCGTGTGGTTTGCTTGCAATGTCAACGAAGATTTTTCAACAAAGTTGCAAGGAATGACCCATCAATTATTCAGACCCGACCTTTTTTTGGATATTGACTTGGCTATGTCCAAAGAAGATAGAATGATATGGGGGAGGTCTCGCTGCAACCATGCCATGCTCATCACAGGGGTGCAGTTTGAGAGAACCGTGAGTGCTGGAACACAAATAAATTCAAATAAAATCGCCGCCTTCCAAGTTCAAAATAGTTGGGGTGCAACTGGTCCAGGCAAAGGTTTTTATAAAATGACGAAAGACTGGTTTGACATGCATTGTCATACTTTTGTGATCCGCAGTGAACTCGTACTCAATCTACCAGAAAGACCACCTGACGAAGAGATTGGGGAATATAAATATTATAATTTTTTTGGATAGAAAACCATAGCCTGCGGAAATAAATTTAAATATATTTGAATATCCGTTGTCTATCTTGAAACTAAAAATAGACCACAATGCGTTTTCGCAAATCCCTACCCAAAGCAAAATGGAGGTTTAACCCTCAGCGTTTTTGAATCCTTTTTTTGTCAACACAAAACTAAAAATAACTCCCGGATTCCCCAAAAATTATCACACACAGCATATGCCGAAATTCTCATACTGAAAAAAAATAAATGTTCTGGATAAAAAATATTGAACAACTATCAAAATATAGATGTTTTTTAGTTTTAGATGTTATTTAGCCCATATCTCGACGTCGTACCAGAGGTAGAACCATCAGTAATCCTCTAAATATTGTCTTAATCGTTTTCTAAAGATGTTGCAGTTGCAAGTAGAACATGGAAAACCGTATGAATCGCAGTTACGACAATCTACAATGTCTTGCACTGCGTTCACGCCCGACTGCTCACATTTTTCCGAACAGCGACCAGTTTTATCAAGAATGCCGGGACAATGTTGGTACACACATTTCGTTGCTGGCGGCACGTTTTTTTGCATAATCGCGTGCAATGTGCTCTGTGCGGGCTCACACAATTCAGGCAAGACGGACAGGCGTTTATGACCCATCAGATGGTCGTACGTCACCGGGAACAATCGTGATATGTTTCTCGCATGTTCCCATATCTCTTCTAGTTGGTCGTCGGAAAACATAAGTCTTGTTTCACATGTAGTCTTACAAATAAAAAAAAGAATATGTTTTGCTTTTATTTAAAATCTTCATCAATCTTTAGAATGCTGTCATACACAACAGTAGGTTCGCCCGGCTGTGTCAAGTGCAATTCTTGTGAACTCGGGAGATACAATAGCCACCTTTTTTTGTTTAGCGCGATAAGAAACGACGTGTCGCTGGGTAACTTGAAAATATGATTGGGGGCAAAGAACAGCCAATCCGCGAGTTTTCTATCGCAAAAAGTATTCCATGCACAATACGACCGCATAGACTGTGGCAACCCTTCGTCAGTAATCATCTGCATATTTTCGTCCCAATAAGATGATGGCTCGATGACTTCTTCTTGAAGTTCAAATATGTTGGTGAAATGTTGAGTGATTGCGTTCATGTTGGTGATGTCTGAAATGGATTTATGAAATTTGATTTGATTCAAATCAAATTTGATTGCAATCAAATTCTTGACAGATATGCTCTGGATTTATTTTTTGATTTGATTCAAATCAAATTTGATTGCAATCAAATTCTTGACAGATATGCTCTGGATTTATTTTTTGATTTGATTCAAATCAAATTTGATTGCAATCAAATTCTTGACAGATATGCTCTGGATTTATTTTTTGATTTGATTCAAATCAAATTTGATTGCAATCAAATTCTTGACAGATATGCTCTGGATT
>Ga0302122_10000813_pt1 | contig 19419 bp, 11 predicted proteins | sample CB21_SCM_MG_FD_203115 | JGI IMG/M metagenome (GOLD analysis project Ga0302122, IMG submission 203115) | Marine microbial communities from Western Arctic Ocean, Canada - CB21_SCM | ecosystem: Environmental > Aquatic > Marine > Oceanic | place: Canada: Western Arctic Ocean | collected 2017-09-28
CTGAGAGCAAGAGGTACTAATATAGGATTAGAGCTCCTTGCTGAGAGCGCGCGCTGCATCGGCACCGACGGAGAGCGTCGCACCGCGACCGCGGCAGACCGAGAAGACATTTCGTTAACAGTCGCTGAAGACCACCGAGGCAGCCCCTAGCAGCAGTGGGCGGCAGACGAGACACCGGGCAGCAAGCAAGCCACCTGTTAGCAGACACACTCCCTACGGTGTACGACGCAGACACCTAGACCAGTGACCTGCACCAGCGGGCAGCAAAAACACCCCCCAGGAGCCAGAACGATGGACATGCTCGCAAGCTACGAGGGCCCCACGGAGGCCGGCCGCATGGAGGGCGACGGCGTGTATACATACGAGGACGGCACGCGCTACGAGGGCCGGTTCAAGAACGGCGCGTTCCACGGCGAGGGGAAATTAATCTTCGCGAATGGCGAATTCCGAGGCCTCTGGAACCACGGCCGGCAGGTCGAGGGCCGGTACGTGTTTAAGGACGGGCTCGAGTACGAGGCGGAGGACTGGGACTACGTCACGTCCAAGGACCGTCGGTTCCACTCAGAGAAAAGCGGACAAGCCACGACCGAAGAGTAGGCGTTCGGTCCCGCCCCCACGCCGTCGACGCGACGCACCACTAAATTACACCTCTCCATGCCCGTTTCTGCGAGTGTCATGCGTACTTCTAGTAGGTTCTGCGCAAGAGCCCGGAGGCTGACCCGGAGGCGGCGTGCTACTCGCAAGCTAAGTACCAATCGGATTACCCTGGGGAGGTTATGCTGAAGAGCAGGAGGCGCACACACACTGATCCGTGGGCGCCGCGTCCTCGTCCCCGAGTTGCGCCCACTGGTAGCACTGGGCGCAGTGCGCGAAGCGGTTGTCCGTCTTCTGGGGCCGCCGGCCCAGGCACGCCGACCAGTCCACGCAGCCGCCCTGGCAGAAGGGAAGCACGGTGACCCGGATGGCCTCGCCGCTTATTTTCGAGATGTTTTCGTACGGTAATTGCGCGTGCGGCCGCGTCCCAAAGTCCGCAAACACACAGGTGGCGCGGCCCAGGTCCGTCGGCACCACGAGGGGCCGGGGCGGCTCCGGTTGGGGTAACGGTCGCCTGCTATTTGCCTGGGCCTCGGCGTGCACTTGACTGGCCTTCCGGGCATCCTCCTCGAGCAGACATAATCGACCACCACTGGCGTTGGCGTCGCCCACATTGAGTACTAAAATGGGCGCCACGCCCCGCACGTCGCAGTGCTGGGGCGCGACCGTACCAATATCTTCCACATTTGTCTGGCGCGACACGACGGCCACGTGCACCAGGCATGTGGACCAGCCCGAAGACTTCATGCGGAAGGCCTTGTCCAATTGACCGTCCGTGCGCGAGTCCGGCCGGAAGCGGTCCGCGTCCGGCTTGGGCACGACCGTCGAGGCGGCGACGTGTAAATCCCACATGGCTTCTAATAAAGGTGCCAGGAAGGAGTTCTCCAGTTCCGCGACGTCGTCCGAAGTATTGTTCAGTAAACGTCTTGGCTGACAAAGCGCGCCGGCGGGGCACGTGCCCGCAGCGGGCCCGGCCCAGCCCAGAGCCACGCGCCCCTCCACACCGTGGGCCTCCACGACGTGGCGCGCGCACTCCGCGAAGCGGCTGGCGAAGGATTTGGTGCCGCCGCGCGATTGGCGCTTGGTGGCGCGCGACGGCGCGCGCTCCTTTAATAAGTCATTCAGAGCTCTAGAGGCATTGGCCACGGGCTTCTCGGACCGCGCGTCCTCAGAAATGTCCACGACCAACGCCCGCCCGACGCGCCACGCGTCCGAGACGCCGTCGTCGTCGTAGGTCGGCGGCGTCTCCGCTTCGATGCTCTGCACCAGCACGCCGCTTATCGACGCGCCGCCCTCGACACTAGAAGTGGGGTCGTTCTTGCGCCGCTTCAGAGGCGGCTTCTCCTGGACCGGGGCGCGCTTCGGAGAAGCCGGTTTTGGGGGCGGCGCGGGCGGCGGCGCGTGCACCAGGATGGGCAGGCCGGGCTGGCCGTTCTGCCCCGGCGCCAGGTGCCAGAACTGGCCCTGCTGCAGGTGGGGGGGCACGAGCATGCCTTGCGGGGGCCACGGGATGACGCCGTTGCCCGGTGATAACGGCCAGGGCTGGAAGCCGGGCGGTAGCGGAGGAGGTGGAACCGGCGCCTCCGCCACAATGCCGTTCCTGCCTGGTGCTTGTGCTAACATATAAGGCGCCCTTTCGGCCTCGGCCTTGCGCCGCCAGCCGTCCGCTCGATGGCACCTTTCCGAACAATAGGCCGCACCCACTAGACCGGCCCGCCGTTGGATCCGCAAACCGCAGGTCCCGCAGGGCACGATCTGCGCCGTGTTCGGGTCGTACAGCATCATGACCGGCGGCTGGCCGGGCTGCCCCGGCAGCATGGGCGTGCCGGGCGGGTACAGCAGGTTCGGGGCCGGGGGCTGCGCCATCGCTGCTTCTTGCGGCGTGCGTCGGGGTCGGACCGGGCGCGTCGGTCGCGCCGCCTTTTGCAATGGCAGCTCCGAAGACGGTGGGTGTGCAGCGCTTCCCCCGTCCCGTTCGTTGGGGGCGACAACGTAAGGCGTAGAGCGCTCGCGGAGCCGCTCTTGCGGCGCACTCCTCGAAGGGCACCACGAGCGGACCGGTGTGCTTGTTTTTGTGGAGTCCCCCGGAAACGTGCCTTCCGTACTTGTGTGTGGGTCTAGGCGTGGTCGGCGTGCACAGGGGCCGACGCTCGGAGTCCTGCGGGCGCGCAGGCGCGCGGCACGTGCGGGCGATTTGGTGCGGGTTATGCGTCACCTATTCGTCAGTCATACGGCTACGTTGATGCCCCATCTGGCTTTGTAACACTGACAGAGTTACTTTGTATCCCAAGGATAGCAGCCATAGCAAAAGAAACCGCAGGCGTTACCCTCACGGACGCTACGACTTGATCGAATCTGCTGCCTCAAACACGCTTTCTAAGCGCTGCGGTTGAAACGAAACATGCCGCGCGCGCTTCTACTGATCGCGTGCCTCGCCAGGAGCAGTGCCTTCGTTTCGCCGACGCGCCAGCTTGCCGTGGTGCACGCCGCCGCCGCCGCCGAGGGCGAACAGGCCGCGGAGGTGGAGCCGAGCCTCCCCAAGACGCCGCCGCCCACGCCGAAGCTCGTGCTCCCGGGCGACAAGGGCTCCGAGCTCAATTACGGCTTTACCGTCGTCGCTGCCGCGGTCACGTCACTAGCCCTGCTGACCGCGGCACTACCGGCGGACTGGCAGCAACCGCCCTCAAATAGTAGGGACAGCCGCGCTGCCAAGGTGGAGACCATGTTGAGGGAGGGCAAGAAGCTCGAGAAGGTCAAGGGCCGCGTGGTCGCGGTCGCGGAGCTCTCCGCTACGGAGAAGGCCGAGGCCGTGGCGCTGGGCGCCGCGCCGTTTGTCATTGCGCCAGTACTACTCTTGGCGCCGTACGCCAAAAGGATTTATGATGTTGCGCGCACCGAGGAGATATTGAAGGATTCGCGCGACGGGGGGCGCAAGTACGCGGCCCCGGCCTCGCGCAGCATCGGGCAGGGGATGCGGAAGATGCTCGGCCGTGACCTCTAATGCCCGCGCCTGTGTTGTTGGGTGCGACGCTCCCACAACAAGAACAAATTGTGTCCCTACTCCCTACTGACTCCCTACTAACGTCCATATTGATCATGAATTGAATGGTTAGTAGTACGCCGCGTGGAAGGTGCGCGACTAAACCTCCTCGGCGCCCATGTCCCCGGCGCCGTCGGCGTAGCTGTCGTCCGAGGAGTCCGAGGCGTCCATGCGCCCCTGCACGCGCGGCTTCTCGGGGGACTCGGGCGGCGGCGGCGGCCGCGGGTCCGACGGGCGGCGCGCCACCGCGTCGGCAGAGAAGTGCGCCTTCTTCTCGGTGCGGGGCGTCTTCTGCATGTGCTCCCGCAGCTTGTCGAGGTGCCGCGACGAGGACCGCTGGGCCTCCTGGGGCGTCAGGGAGGACGAGCGCGACGACGACCGCCGTTGTTCCGCCGGGTCCTCGATATCAACGGCGTGGGCCTTGGCGATCTCCCGCAGCAGGGCCATGTCGTCCGGCGCGGCGTCTGGGGACGGCGCACGACTTGTGTCGGGCGCCGGGTCGGCGAGCCAGCCGTTGCGCACGGCCTTCAGGACCAAGTACTCCACGTCGAGCTCCAGGGCCGCCTCCAACGCGTAGTCCGGCGGTAGTTTTTTAGACCGCCGTAAATGCGTGGCGTAGCGCTGGCGGCAGGCCGAGACCTTGTGGAAGCGGGCCACTTCCTGCCGGTCGATCGTGTCGTTACCGTCCCCGACCACGTCGTCGAAGGCGTGCCGCAGGACTTCCAACGCGTCGCAGTCGAGGCGGCCCTGGCGCACGAACTCGAGGACCACGAACTCCCCGAACGTGACACGTTCGGCATCACCTAGTAACGCCCGCACGCGGTCCACCGACGACTTCTTAAGAAATGCATTGGCGAGCTTGGCTCTTTCATACGCCTCCCGGTGCACCAGCGCGTCCACTACACACAATATCGCAAAACCGAAGAAGCAGGCCCCGACCGCCTGGTAGAAGGCCACGAACACTGCTGTTCGGGAATCCGCCCGGTCGTCCGCGCCCGTCATCGGGGCCGCCTCCAGTCCTGCTGTTGTGAGCGCTCCAAGGGCGAAGCGCAGCGCGCGACAGAAGCCCCAGCCCGGGACCAGGCACGCCCAGCCTAGACCCAAAGCGAGCCACAGGACCAATAAGACCGCCGCGGCGGAGCCGCTCCCCGGCTGGAAGCCCTGGGCGCCCTTGCCGTCGATGTCCGAACTATCGTCTAAACCCTGCCGTCGCGAGACCACGCCCACGATGTCCAACGCTCGTCGCCTCGCTTTGCGGTCCAGCTTATCGAGGTCCGTGAACTTGCCCCTTACGTACTGTTGCAACGCTTTAACCAGAAAGCACGCTCCACTCACGACCATCGCAGCACTTATGAGCATCGACGCGTCCTTTGATTCGGGCGCCGCGCCCGAGCCGACGAGGAACCCGACGTCCACAGCGAAATAGATGCTCTGCGCGAAGTTCCAGTCGTTGACGAAGGCGTAGAGAATAGTGCCCACGATCAGCCACACTAAAGCAGCTAACAGTAAGACGACCCAGCCCCGCCACCGCTGCACCTTTGGCCGGCGCTTGCCGCCGGCCTCCACGCCGTCCTGGGTCAGCTCGTACTTCGCTAGAAGCTCATAAGGATCAAAAGCGTCGCGCCGGTGGTGGCGCCAGCTACCTGGACTCAGGTCGCTGCGGAGGCTGCGCTTCTTCAGCGCGGCGCCGGGCGTGTTGCCCGGGGACTCACTCGTGCTGCTGTTGGCCGGCGAGCGGCCGAAGCGGAACATGGTGTGATGGGGCAGCCTTTGCCAAGCGCTGCGCCCAGCGCCCCAGCAATTGCAACAGTGGAGTTGCGGCGGGGCTCAGCGCGAAAAGATAACAGTGGCAGCGGCCCGGGGATTCCTCTGGGGCTGTTTCGAAGCGTGGTGGGTGACGGGAAAAACCCGTGCATAAAACCCGTCACTCATGAGTTTTTTAGGCTCTGACCAGTGTCAGACCCACTGTGCAAAGTTGCAGGGCTGCAAGAGCTCATATACTCCTGCCATCGAGCCATAATTGCAGCAGGCGAACGTGTGACTGCAGCCTTGAAAGTAAACAGCAAAAAGAGGAGAGCAGAGCAATACAAGCTTTTATTCATTAATCAGGAGCAGCACGATGATGTGCAAGGTCGTGCTCGTTTTATGGGTCGTGCAGACCGTGCAGTGTTTGACTACTAAGAGCCGGCGTAGCGCGCTGGCCTGGCCCGCCGCGCTGGTGGGCGCGCTGCCGGGGAGCGCGCTCGCGTTCGAGAACGCCATCCCGGAAAGCGTAAAGTACGCGGACCGCACGAAGCGCAAGGGGCCGGAACCCAAGGACCTCGGCGTGCGGCCGCGCGCGATCTTGGACGCGGAGGACGACCCGCTGAGCGTGATCGGACTCAAGGAATGCGACGGGAAGCCGCACTGCTTCTCGACGACCGGGGACGTGACGCTGGAGGCGCGCCTCGTCAAGGGCGTCGACGGCCTGATCAAACCGTGGCAACCGCCCGCGGCCGACAAGTCGCCGATCAAGACGGTCGCGGCGGTCATCCGGGCCTACGAGCCAGGCCAGGGCGGTGTCGACGGCGGTGGCTTTAAGATAGTGAAGGAGCTAGACGACTATTTGTACGCCCAGTTCGAGTCCCTCAAGGCCGGGTGGCTGGACGACGTCGAATTCGCTGCATCGAAAAGCGGGGTCCTCGTCCGCTCGTCGGCCCGCTACGGCGTCCTCGACCTCGGCGTTCAAGCCATCCGATTGAACGCCATAGCCGGGGCATTGCGTTCCAAAGGCTGGACCATCGACGCCATCGACCAAAAGGCATTCCCCGACTACTTCGTCGGGAACGACGAGGCCCGGGGCTCCGTGGCCGGGGACCAGGTCAAAGCGAGCAACGTGTTCAACCGATAACGCCCTAAGTATAAGCGCATACTTCGTTACGCGCGACGGGGGGGTCAAGCAATCACGCGAGGCCCGCGACGACGGCCGTCACGTACCGGTCGAACACGCGCGGCGCCTGCTGCCGTTCTCTTAACAAAGCGCCGGCCTGGCGCGCCAGTAAATCCGCGTGCTCCTGCCGTAGCGTCGCGGCGATGGCCGCCTCGTGGCAGCCCGCCCACACGCCATTCAGAATAACGCCCGCCCGCGCGATCGGGCTGTTGGGCTGGTTGTACAAAGCACAAGCGTGGAAGACGGCTCTGACATCACAAACGGCCCGGGCAGCCCCGCCAAGGCCGGCGTAGGCCCCGCCGTTCAACCGCTTCTCGATCGTCCCGAGGTCCATGGGCCGCGCCACCACCTCTTCATAACCCGCCAGCAGGTGGCCCGGCACCGGCTCACAAAAGTACTTGCGGAAGGCGTGGTCCCGCACGGCATCTAAAAACAAAAACACGCGCGCCTCGGCGCAGGCCGCGTCGTCTCTGGTGCGCTTTAAAGCTTGCGCGACGGCCCGCGCGGCCACGTACCGGTCGTTGCTCAGGTCCGGCCCGAAGTACCGCCCCCAGTCGAAGTCGCACTCGCCGCAGCGCCAGCACGAGTCCTCTTCGCCGTCAATCACTAGATTAGCGGCAGCACCTTTGGTGCAACACCCCGCGTGCCACACGCGCGGGCAGTAGTCGCAGCACAGCAAGTCGCCGCCCTGGCCGCAGCCCTCGCACGTGTCGAAGGACGCCGCGTCCTCGGCGCAGGGCTTGACGGCGCCGGACGCGATGGCCGCGTCCGCGGTCGCTCTCGCGGCGGCCAGGGCCACCGCCTGCTTGCCGGTGGGGTCCTCCGGTTCGTCCAGGGACGCCTCCGAGTCCGAGGCCGCCAGACACCCCAGGGCCTCATCATCACTATCGCTCTCGTACTTGGGATGCCGGAAGTGGTCGGCGGCCGCGCGCATCTGGTCCGGGACATTATTGCCGCTCGTCTTGGGCCCCGGCTGGTTGTGGCTCGAGATATTCTTGAGGGCCTGGGGCACCCTCAGGGCGCTCTCGGGGATGGGCGCGCCCGGTAGGGCCGAAGGCACGACCGGCGGCCCCGGCGGCGCGTTCTGCAAGAGCGTCACCGGCGGGGGCGGTGGCGGCCCCGGCGCCGGCGGCGGCACAGCGGGTGGCGCGGCGGGCACGACCACGGACGGTGGCGGCGCCAGGCGCTGCGCGTAGGCGCGGTGGGCTCTTAATTGCCGCTCAATATCGGCAGCCACGGCCCGCGTCTGCTCGTTGTCCAGCTCGAAGCGCAGCTGCACATCTAGGGCAAAGGCTTCGGGCGACGCGCACCGCGCGTCCGACGCCTTCCACGTCACCGTCGCCTCGGCGACGCGGCCCCCGCGCAGCGGCACCTTCACCAACACTCTGGGCTCGCCGCTCGGCGCCGGCCCCACGCCCGGCCGCGCGACGACGGGCCCCGCCAACGCGTCCGCCCGCCGCCCCACCAGCCGCTGGATCGGTTTCTTGGGCGGCCGGCCGACCTGGGCGACGCCCCGAGACCCGCCGGGCGCCGTCTTCCGCGGGCGCCCGCCCTTGTTCCCGCTCCCGCGCGGCCCTATTTCCGTTTTCACACTCCCCACTAACCCGAAGCCCACCCGTCCGGCCGTGTCCGGCAGCATGGCCTGCAGATTCTGAATGTGCCTCTCCGAATCCGACGACGCTCTACTCCCGGCGTAGTAGCCGCAGTGGGCCTTCAACGCGTGGCAGGCCTTGGACGGGTCCCTTTCAGCCACGTTCCGAATGGTATCGCTCAGGATCTGGCGCGCCTCGCAGACCTCGCATCTCACGGAAAGCATGCCCTGTTCCCTAAACACGACGAACTGGCGCCGCCGCACGCCGCCCCGGTCGTCGAAGACGTTCCGGATGCCCGGGCCGGTGAGGCCACCACTGGAAGCGACGATGACGTCCCGGTCGACGTGCGCCTGCAGCGAAGCGACCTTGTCCAACGGTTCCTTGACCAACCCCTTTTCGCCCTCCGTCAGGGGCTCCAGGCCGGGCCCGCTGGATAACGCTAACAACTGGCCCGGCCGTTGTTTCGACTCGTACCCCGAACAGTACCGCACCAGTAACCAGGACCCGGCCAACCTTTCGGTGACCAGCCCGCGTTCGGCCTCGCCCTTCAGGCACACTTCTTGACCGACCCTAATAGGTGGTTCCGTCGTCGTCCCGCGGTGCGCTCTTCTAACTTCGCTCCCCTCCTTCTTCGCCCTCTTCGGTTTACGTTCTTTCACCGTGAACGACCCGTCGGAGTCGTTGTCTTCCGCACCGCCGTCCATGACCGCGCGCGTGGCCTGCCGCACTCTTTTCGACGCCTCCCGGGACTCCCGAACCGCATACGCGTCGTCCTCCTGGGCCGGCTCCTGGTACTCCGTCAGGGCGGGCGGCACGAACGGGGGCGGGATGACCACGCGCACCTTCTCCTCGCCCGTGCTCAGCGTGTTGTCACTCTCCTGGATGCCGAGGTCGTCCTCCTCGTCGGCCATCGCGGTTTGCTGCCGAGTGCGGCGGGCGCTTGTCTGCGCGCTGCGCTGTCGCTGCGTGTCTCAGTGGTGCGGGCGCGCTTGTATGAGCGCCTCGCTGTCGCCGCAGGGTCAGGAACGAGCCTGGCCGAAGATGCTTTGTTTTGCTGCGCACAGGTTTCTAAACGCGCGGCGCCGGGTTTGACTGTGTTGCCTGCCTATAGAAGTGGTCGAACAGACGCAAATAAAAGACCCCTATGCTTGTGGTGGTCCGCGGCGAGTTTTGTAGTTGGCGGCTCTCTTATAAAACCCGTCATCGAGAGCCCGACCCGGCCTGCAGTCGAGCGAGCCTTCTGACGACCCTCCAACATCTCAGGACGGGATATGCCGCCATCTCGGCTGGCCGGGTTAAATCCCCACGCAGGAGATTCACAACCGGACGCCGCCACCGCGACGCCTCCACAAGGACAACTACTTAAGCTCCCCGCACACCGGGTGCACCGTCGGCCGCACCTCGCGCAGCATTTTTAACACGCAGGGCGACGCGTACCGCCCCTGGAGCGCCTCCTCGAGCTCGGCGAAGTTGTAGACGACGTCCCGCAGGTCGTCCGAGGTGGTCTTCTTCGCCGGCGCGCGGGCGAGCACGTGTTTATCCACGCGCGGAATGACGAGGGCGCGCCGAATGGAATCCATGACCTCGGCCGTCTCCGTTTGTAGTTGCTCGTAGTAGACCACGAGCCACTCAGCGTGCACCTTATGGCGAATGTCCAGCAAGTCGTTGTTCCGCAGGATCGCGTCGTTGACACTCCGCACGAAAGTTGATACCGTCCAGTTGCCTTCATGAGGCTTCCTATTCCGCAACAACTGCCGACTATGGCCGGCCGTCCGCAGGGCCGTCTTGTCGCCGTTCACGGCCCGCGAGAGCTTGACCACGTTGGTTTTTAAAAACAGGATCGGCTTCGCGTGGGTTTTTGCAATACACCCCTGGAGGATGCCGGCGATGCCCGGCCGCACTTTATTATGTTTCGGCCCCGTGAGCGGGCTGAAGGAGAAGCCGATGGCGTTCAGCTGGCACTTGGCGTCCTTCCAGCACTTCTCCACGTTCGAATCACCGGTCGTCTTCCGCCAGTCCCGCGTCGTCGGCGCCCGGAGGCCCTGCTCGAAGATGCCTCGTAGCGTCTTCTGGTCGAAGTTCGCCGAGGCCGAGACGAGCTCGTCCACGAAGTAGGTGAGGGGCAGGTTGAGTATCAGCGACGAGAGCCACGTGGAGCCGCTATGGCCGCGCTTCAGCACGAAAAAGGCCCGCTTCGGCGGCCGCGTGGCGCACGCAAGGAGCGGCAGGAGCAGCCAGCGCATTGTGGGCAGCCAGTCCGTCGACGCACGCGGGCTTTTCACGATTAGCTCGGCGTCTACGAACGTTCGTCCCGCTGGTCCCCGTCGGCGCCGTGCCTCGATGTGCAGCGGAGGTAATTTGCCCCGCGAGCCGCTGCAAAAGCTGGCGCGTTCGTCGCGTATCAATGCGAGAGGCCGTCGTCTGTGTCTTGTGGAAATGGTGCATGCGACGTCGGCTAAGGCTGCCCTTTCAGCTGCCTCCACGACTGTAGTAAAACCCGCGTCGAATAGAACCCGCACGCCAAATGTTGAAATCCAGGGCGCGGGTTAAGAATTGCTAGGCTAGGGCAGACACAACATAGATTACGACGCCCCCTCCGGATTCGACTCGAGCTCGTCCCGCTTCGCCTGCGCCAGACGCAATACTGCATCGGGGATCCCCGCCGCTTTGGCCGCGTGGAGGCCGAAGGACTCGTCCGCGAGGCCGTCTACCAACTTGTAGAGCATAACGAGCTCCGAATCGACGTCGAGGCGCGCGCCGCCCACGACGGCGTAGGCCATGCGGTACGTCGCGACCTGCCCGGGGCGCGCGGCCTTGGCCGACTTGGCGAGGCCGTGGTAGTGGGTCACGAAGATGTTGGAACAGCCACGGGTAATAAGATCGTCTAAGGTGGCTCCTGCCACGGCCACCCCGTCGTGCGTCGCAGTGCCGCGCCCGAGCTCGTCCAGCACAACCAGCGACCGCGCCGTCGCGTGCTCGAGCGCCACGGCCGCGCGCTCGAGCTCGTGCAGGAACGTCGAGCGCCCCGCGGCCAGCGCGTCCGCCGCGCCCATGCGCGTGAAGACCGCGTCCCGTAGCGGCAGGGCCGCCTTCTTCGCGAAGACGGGCGCGCCGGCTTGCGCGTAGATGGACGCGAGCGCCACGGCGCGCGCGACCGAGGACTTGCCGCCGGCGTTGGGGCCCGTCAGCACGAGACACGCCCCGGCGTCCAACGTCAAATCGTTGGTCACCATGTCCTTCGCCGGGAGCGTCGGGTGCGCGAAGGCCTCTAAAATTAATTCCGGCCCGAGCGTCGGCCAGCACCAGCCCGGCTCACCGCCCAATCGCCCCAGCGCTCTCAACGCATCTATCAACGCGACGGCATCAAAAATATCTCGCAACGGCGCGGTCAGCGCCTCATCCAAAGCGGCCACAAAATTCCGCCAGGACACGTCCGCCGCGAGGTCCGCTTCGGCGACCGCGACGGCCCGATCGGCCACGAGCGCCGCGACGCCCGGCGCGACGAAGCGCCGGACCTTCTGGGTCTCCGAGGCGACGTGCCACGCGTCGTCAATGACGCCCCGCCGCACGAACCCGTCGGCCTCCCCCCGCGGCGCCTCGACCAGGAAATCCTGGCGGCCGCCCGCGCCGCCGTTGAGGTGCGTCCACTGCAGGGCAGGCTTCCGCAACGTCGCGCGGAGCTCCTTGAGTTTTGCATCTAAAGCGGCGTCCGCCTCTTGGCATTGGCGCCGCGCCACGGCGAGGGCGTCGTCGTCGTCGTCCGCCGAGAGGAGCGCCCGGGCGGGCCCCGCGTCGTCCGCGCAGGCGGCCTCGTCGAGGCGGCGGAGCGCGGCGGCCGTCGCCGCCATGACGGCGGCCCGGACGCCTGACGCCTTCATAAGCGCCGTCGAGAACGCCGCCGGCAATTCCGAGGCGTCCGCGGGCACGGCTTCCGCCACGGCATGCGCGCCTTGCAACAACTCGCGGACCTTGGTCGGCCGCGCGCGCCGCGCGGCCAGCGCCGCTCTACCACCGTCCGCTCTTTTCGCAATCTTATCGCCGCCCCGCTTGAGGAGCAGGTCGATGAGCGGCTCGAGCGCTTTCATTTTTTCGTCGTGGAGCAGCTGCGCGGCGGTCTGCCGGGCTTCGACGGCACCCTTAGTAGTCAGCGGCTCGCGGAACCAGTCCCGCAGCACATTGCGGCCGGCCTTGGTCGCGGCGTACCGCGCTGCGACGGCAAAGGCCGCGCCCTTCGTGCTCCCGTCGGAGGCCACAAGCACTTCCAAGTCCCGCAGCGTGGACGCGTCGAGGTGCATGGGCGCGGCCTTGGCGTCGGCGCGCTCGAGGCACCGCTCGAGCGCGTGACCCACGCCCGCGGCCTCGCAGTAGGCCATCAGCAGTTCCTCGGCGTCGCCGTCTGTCGCAAAGGCCTCGACGCGCGCGTTTGTAGAATGCATCAGCTTTTCGGAGGCCGCGCCGACCACTAAAGCTTCAGAAGGCGGGTGCGCCGTGATAAAGGCGTCTGCTGCATCTCTATCACATACCTGTGCGGCGCGCCGCTGGCTCCGCAGCTCGACCGCCACCAAATCGAGCGTCCCGTCGGTGTCTACACAAGCCACGAGCCACGCCGCGTCCTCATTATTCTCGCCGAGCTCGTCGCCGATCAGCGTGGCCTTCGAGTACACGCGGTCGACCGCCCGCGAGAAGGTGCCGCCGCTCTTCTGCCGGAGCGCCGCGACTTCCGTCTGGCGCGCCACGGCGACCCGGTGGCCGTCGTGGACGAGCCGGCGGACCTTATCATTTAAAGTGCCCGTGGGGAAGGTGCACATGTCGCCGAGCTGTCCATCTTTCCAGGAGCCGATGCCCAGCGTCTTCGCCGCGCGGGCCACGTCCGTGCCAAAACACTTGTACTTGTAGCCCACCTCCACGGCGAGGAAGCAGCCCCCGTGGTCGCGCATCAGTTGCTGGATCTGCTTGGCCATGGGCGTCGGGCCGCCCTCGCGCGGCGGCGGCGGCGGGCGCCGGCCGCTCTCCGGCAGCGCGGCGTGGGCCTCGTGCAGCGCCGCGCGCGCGGTCGGCGGCGCCGCGCCTTCTTCGAGCCGGGGGCGCCAGGGTTCCGTTGCGGGTGCCGCCGCGGGTGCCACCGCCGGGTCTACCGCGGGTTCTAACGCAGGTGCCGCTGCGGGTGCTGCCGCGGGTGCTGCCGCGGGTGCTGCCGCAGGCGCTGCCGCAGGCACCTCGTCGTCGGCGGTGAGGTCCACGACCGGCGGTGCTGGTGCCGGCGCGGGTGCTGGTACCGGCGCGGGCGCCGGCGCGGTCGTCTTGGCCTTCTTGAAGAAGCTGCTTATTTTGGGTTGTTGCTGCTGGCGCTTCATGATGCTTTGAATTTGGGGAGAGCAGCACTTTTGTATCAGCACAAATCGCCTCGCCCGGCAGCACAGCTCTCGGCGAGAAGTGATGGACTTCTTAGAGCAGTCAGCCGCCGTGACGACCTCGCACAGCCGGGGCAAAGCCAGCCAGTCAAAAAAGCAGCCGACCGCGTTTCGAGCAAAACCCGTCACCGACAGGCGATTGATCTAGCTTGATTGATCTACCCCTTATACCCCGAAGAGAGACGCGTCCGGTCACTTAGGCCCCGGCCGCCCTACTCCTCCGCGGCCGCGGTGGCCTCGTCGTCCTCGGCCTCCTTGATCATGTTGAGGAAGTCCGCGTCCACCGCGCGCAGCTGCTCCTCCATGGCCTCGGCCCTCAGCTCCTTCTCCTCCTCGGTCTCGCCCGAGTCGCCCTTGGCCTTGTCCCGGGCTCGCCGCAGGTCGCGCTCCCGCAGCTCCAAGTTCTTCTCCTGCTTCGTTTCTCTCTCCAACATGGCGCCGATGGCCGACTTCTCGTTGTGCTGCGGCTGGGCTAGGGAATCGCAGACCTCCATGAGGGCCACAGTACCTTCCACATCACCAACCGCCAACAGTCGGCCAGTCGTGGCGTCGTTGGCAATCGAAGACAGCGCGCAGTCGCCCACCTTGTGGGTGTAGGCCACCTCGTTCTGGCGGTAGAAGTAGTCCCACACGTCCACGACGCCGTCCATTCTAGAGACGAAGAACACTCCAGCTCTGGTAGAAGACCAGCACCCGGACGTCAAGTACGCGCTATGGTACTTCGTGGTCATGATGGGCGTCTTCAGATCCTCCATCCACACGCGCGCGGTCCAGTCGCCCACGGTCATGAAGAACTTGGTGTGCGTCTGGTTCCGGTGGATGGCATAAATGGGCCCGTGGTGCTTGCCGTGGTGCTGGTCGTACACGGCGATGCCGTTGTTCTGCTTCCGGTTGCGCAGGTTGATGGCTAATACGACGCCCTGTTCCGTTCCTACGATATATTTGGTGGGGACCTCCTTGTGGTAGTCCATTGCGGAACCACCTAAGACGGCGCCGTCCTTGCCCGTGCTTAATTGTAATGCGTCCACCGGTTCGCCCAGGCGCCGCGTGTCCCACCAGAGCATGGACCCGTCCGTGGAGACGGAGCAGCACTGGCTGCCCGTCTTGCTCGAGATCCAGTGGCAGTCGTACACCGGGTCGTGGTGGGACTTTTCAATAACCGAACATTCTTGGGGCGCGCCGGACTTGCGGATGTCGTAGAAGGAGACGAGGCCATTGTAGGAGCCGCCGACTAAAGTGTCGGTGGACTTGGGGTTGAAGCGCAGACAACACAAGGGCGAGGGCGGCGTCAGGGCCATGTCCGGCGTGTTCGGGTTCGTCACGTCCCAGATGTACGACTCCACCGGCAGGCGCGCGTTGGAGAACTTGGGGTCCTGGAAATTGAGAATGGAGTACGACACGGCGATCTTGGTGGGACCTTCCGGGTGCCAGTCGATGGACGTGGCCGTGCGCTTGATCTCGTTGGGATCTCTAAAAACCGCTAGGCCCTTGGCGGACGGCGGCTCCGAGGACCAGTCCCGGTCCTCGCCACTGAAGTACTCTTCATAAATGTCAATCGTGTTGTTCTGGCGCATGCACCGCGAAATAATGGGTCCCAACGCTTTCATGTTCGCCTTATAATCGTCGTCTTTTTCGGCCTTCTTCCGGTAGCGCTGGACGTCCGCGGGTTCCGTGGGGTCCACGTCCTTCGGCCAGCCGCCCTCGGCGTGCCTGATAGAAGAAGCTTTGGTGACCAACCGATCCGTGTTCGTCTCGTGCTCCGAGTAGTCCGGGCACGTGTCCACCGTGGCCGTGCAGGGGTTGCGCGGCACGTAGTCCTCCTCGAACTCGTCCGTGGGGGGCACCGTGTGCAGGATCCGGGTCTCGGCGTCCGTGAAGGCGACCTGCTTCCCGAACTCGCTTCGCACCTTCGTGTAGAGGTAGGCGACCTCCATCATTTACGGCGCGCGGCGGCGGGCGTGCTTGGGGCTGGCTCGCTTCCCTGTGCGACGCGGGCAGCCCGGCGACACTTGGAGCGCTCTGAGCGACGTAAAATGCGCAGGAGCCGGCGTTTAGGCAGCCGTTCGTGCGTGCTACGCAGGGGCGGCCGCACAAAACTGGGGCGGACGAGGCGCTCGGTTTTGCGGTAAAGTTGCCGATGATACCGTAGTTACGTTCTGTCCTGAATCGCTCCCCGCTCGGGGGTCCTGCGACGGGCGCATGCGACTCCAGGCTTCGCGGAAACACCGGACGCCGGAGCCGCAGCGCATCCCCGTGCGCAGGCAGCGCAGCGCTCCCGAGGCCACTATGTGTACATACAGACACACTTACCCACCACCTACCTCCACCTCGGCGCGCCCGTCGCCGCCGTCGACGCCTCGTCCCGCGTCGGAAGCTCGCGGAGCCCCGAGGCGTGCGCCTGCGCGAAGCCGACGTACGCGCGCGCCGACCGCAGAAGGAACTCGGCCTCGCCCGGTGTGAGCGTCCGCATGAATTTCGCGGGCGCGCCGCCCCAGAGCTCGCCGCGGCCCACGGTCTTGCCCGAAGTCAGGAGCGCGCCGGCCGCGACCATGCCGCCCGATTCGACCGTCGTGTGCGACATGAGCGTCGTGTTCATGCCCACGAAGGCGCCGTCGCCCAGCGTGCACGCGTGCAGCAAGGCCATGTGGCCAATAGTACAGTCTGCGCCGATGACGGTTGGCGTGGACCCCTTGCTTCCCAACGCGTCGCTGTCGACGTGTATGACCGTGCCGTCTTGGACGTTTGTCCGAGCGCCTATGGATATCGACGCGACGTCGCCGCGCAGCGTGCAGTTGTACCAGACCGAGGCGTCTTCGTCAAGAGTTACGGCACCGATGATGGATGCCGAAGGTGCGATGAAGGCGGCTGCACGGGTGTCTGGCACTTTATCTCCTAACGCGTAGCACGCGAGCCGTCGTCGCTGCCGCAGCGTTCGTGATGCGATCCGTGCTGCGAGTCGACGCATCTCTTTGCTGAAGGAGAGCAGGCCGTGGTGGCACCGGTGTGGCAGCGATTTTTTGTCACGCAACGCTACCAGTAGGCCAGCAGCGATGCCTGGCGTGCGCTGTTGGGCCGGTAGTGCTTGTGGTCGAGCCCTACGGGCCCTTTGCATGCTCTTTCAGGCTCAAAACCCGCGTGAACGATCAGGATCGTGATGCCTCCATTAATCCATTCAGTACTCTTCCGAGGGACCAGAAACGTACCATACGGCTAGAAGGCAGTACTTCGTCCGGCCTCCCCAACAACGCGAACGCGCCTCATTTGCATTGCCTCTCGCGCGCTGCTTCACAAGCAACGGCAGGGGGCTCCGCCCGCGCGTCGCCGACACGCTAGGACGTCAACGACACTGCCCGGAACCGGCGCAGCCACGCCACCGACGCGCCAAGGGCGACTCCTCACGAGCAACGCCAGGGGGCTGCCGCCCAAACAACAAACTCCAGCATGATCGGCCGCAGCAGCATGGGCCTCATGGTCGAGCGGAGCCGGGCGCCGCCGCGCAGCACGACGGCGGGCTGCCTGCGCCGGGACGGCCAGGCGCGCCAGGCGCACCAGCCCGGCTGGGGCAATGGCCTAAGGGGCTACGACCTGGGCTACGCGCGCCAAGTCCCGCGCGTGCGCAAGTTCGAGTGGGGGCGGCCCCAGGAGCACGCGTTCGCCGGGACCCACGCGTTGTCGCTGGCTTCGTTAAGCATCGGGTCGCAAGCGCGCGGCGCGCGCATCTCAAGTATCGGGTCCTTCGCGTCCTCGCAAGCGACGTCTTATGCGGAGACGGCCCAGCGCTTGTTGGAGCCCCAGGGCTCGGGGTACCTGGAGACGCGGCCGAGCCACGTGGACATTGCGGAAAGGGACAAGCGCGTCGCCAAGCAGTGGTTCTCGCCGGAACGCGTGGGCAACCTCAAACAGCGCAGGCGCAAGTACAAGACGCCCGGGTCGCGCGGCGCGGCGCAGTCTTTGAGAGTGACGAAGCGCGACTACGACCGGCGCGTCTCATTACAATCAGATCTGGACATCTTCCGCAAGGCCGAGGTGGCCAACTCGAACTCGTCCCTGTACGGCTCCATGCGCGGCCAGCGGACCAGTCAACCGGGCACCGTGGCGTCGTCGACAGAGGCCTATAGAGCGAAGATCCACGAGGCGCATAGTCTAGACTTCTTTTTGGACGACGCGCCGACGCAAGCCAAGCTGTTTGGGACGGAGAGCGACACGAACCAGTACGGCAACCCCCCGTCCCGGGCGGACCTCTCCTCCTTGGCGCGCGTCCGGAGCCCGACGGAGGACCTGGCGCTGCTGGGCGCCGCGTTCCTGGTGCTCGTCGACGGCGCGGCCGACCTGCGGTGGGTCGCCTTCCGGGTGCGCGCCAAGCAGCCCGGGAGCGCGCAGGCGGCATTAGGTGTTAGAAACGTGGACGACGCGCGCCGGCGCGCGCTGCACGCGTTCCTCGACGGCCGCCTCGCCGCGAACGTCGCGCCGTACACGACGCGGCAGGCCAGGGCCGTCCGCAAGCTGGAGGGCTGGGTCCGCGGGGCGCTCTCGAAAGCCGACGCGCAGATCGCGGACCGGTACGGGCCCGCGGGCACGCCGACGCGCTCGAAGACGCCGGCGCTCGACCTGTCGGCGGTAGTAGCTTAAACACGTACTTAGTCTTGGTAATTTCAGAGGTTCTGGAGCCGTGCCCGCTGGCGCGCCAGCGCCGCGGCCTTGTTCCGCGCGATCCGCGCCTTCTGCTCCCCCGTGAGGCCCGCGGACTTCGGCGCGTTCGCCGGGCGCAGAGGCCCGGGCGCGCGCGTCGGCGGCGTCCGGCGCGGCGCCCGCGGCGGCGGGGGCGTCGGCAAGCGCCGCGGCCCGACGGGCTCCTGCGAGAGCGCCACGGCCGCGGGCACCAGCTGCAGGCGCGACCGGCGCGGCGGTGCCTCCTGGGAGAGCTGGCTCGCCGGGCGCAGCTCGAGGCGCGGCCGGTGCGGCGGCGGCGCCTCCTGGCTCAGCTGCGACGCCGGGCCCATCTCCACCGGTCGCTTGCGCGCGACGGGCACCGGCACCCGGAAGCTGGACTTGCGCGGCCCGCGCCGCAGGGCCCGCCCGGGCGGTGGCTGCGAAGCCTCGAAGGACGACTTCTTCTTCTTGCGCGGCGGCCGACGGCGCGCCGGCGGCGGCTGGAAGCGGCCGCCCCAGTCGTCGCCGGCGTCGTCGTCGACGAGGCTCTCGCGGCCCGTCTGCGAGTCCGGCGAGCAGGACCAGCCGTCGCCGCGGCCCATGGTCGGCAGGCGCCGGTCGGCCCAGGGGGTACCCTCGTCGTCGCCACGGCGCGAAGCGGTCCAGCCGCCGTCGCCGCCGCGGCGCGGGGAGGCCCAGTTCCTTTCCTCCTCGCCCTCGTCGTCCTCCTCGTCCGTATCGAGGTAGCGGCTCGCGTCGCCGCCGCCGCTCGAGAAGCTCCGCTGGTCGCGGTAGCGGTTGTTGTTGTACGCGTCCTCGAAGTCCATGGCCTCGCCGCCGCCCGACGCGTGCTGGAGCGCGGCCTGGAGCACGCCGCCGCGCCGCACGCGCTTCGAGCCGCCGCGCCCGAGCGCTGCGCCGATCGACACGGACGACCGCCGCGACAGGTCGAAGCGCGAGTGGTCGAAGCCGCCGTCGTCCTCGGATTCGTCGTTCAGCAACGAGTCGCGCGCCGCCTTGCGGTCGTCCGCGGAGCCGTTGTCGCTCTCGTCCGCGGAGGCGTCGCTGCACTCGGCCTCGTCGTCCAGGACGTCGTCGCCCTCCGAGCCCGCGACGGCGCGGCGGCAGCGCCTCCGCGGCGCCCGCTCGTCGTCCGAGTCTGCGACGGCGCGGCGCCTCCGCGGCGGCGCCCGCTCGTCGTCC
>Ga0302122_10000814_pt1 | contig 19414 bp, 21 predicted proteins | sample CB21_SCM_MG_FD_203115 | JGI IMG/M metagenome (GOLD analysis project Ga0302122, IMG submission 203115) | Marine microbial communities from Western Arctic Ocean, Canada - CB21_SCM | ecosystem: Environmental > Aquatic > Marine > Oceanic | place: Canada: Western Arctic Ocean | collected 2017-09-28
AAGAATTATCCCGTATTAAAAATAATTACAGATTATTACCTCAACTTCGAAAGACCTTGTTTAATGAACGGGGTACAAATGTAATGTCTTTTCCAGAAGACAAAGAGTACATTAAAAAATTTACCAATTTAGCAAAATGTATTAAAGATTTAGCAAAACAGGACATAGCAGCAGGTCTTAAGAAAGAAATACTTGAAAAATTTACAAAAGACTCTAAGAAACAGAAAATTAATATGGCAGTGTTAGAGCTAGTTTACAAGTACAACATCTACACAGAAGATCACATTACATTATTACTTGAAATTGGCGGAACAGATCCGCAAAGTATTTTCGATACATTAAAAGAAGCTAAATCTAAAAAATAAAATATAAAATATAAATTTAAAATAATTTTATAATGTATATTGTATATAAATGACCAGTGTCACAACATCAAGTTATTTTGATGATAAAACACCAGAAGAGATAATTAATTGGATGTTAGACAAATTAACAGATGATCAGATTAAAACCTGTCTTGACCAGGCAGGAATACCCGGTACGGATGCGATACGCCGTCCTGAAGAACCCGATCCAGTTGTCCCAGTTTTACCAGAGGCCCCGGGTGGTTCCGGTTCGGGTTCGGGGTTTGAGCCCGGCCCCTCGACTACAATGGAGCTTGACCAACTTAGAAGATCTTGTAAGAACAGATTAGTTCTTATTGAAAACGTGTCCGGGTCCTTAGTTTCGTTTTACGAATTTGGTCCAGACGGAGCCGGCGACCTAAAATGGGAAAGAAATGAATTACCTGTTTCTAATTTTCTAGAATCTACTTGCAATGAAGAAAAAATATCGTCTGCTGTTGAAATATTAGACCTAGATCCCGAAGAAAAAGAAGAAATGGCGCCCGGTCTAGTGAGGGCTTCTGACGTACCAGAAGACGTTAAACGATTAGCATCAGAATACCTTATGATTGAACTTCTCCAGCCACTAGATCCTTCGTTACTTGATTCACCGGACATTTCAGAACCTGAACCGAGTGTCGTTTACGACGCGGCTGTTTCAGAAGCTATTATGAAACAGGTGACGCAGAGCATAGAAGATGATCTTAAGAAGAAATTCCCAGAACTATATTCAGCTGGAATGACTAAAATCCCAGTTTTTGCTCACAGTGTATCAGGCGACGGTAAAATTTCTTACATTTCATTGATTCTTAATGATGACAACTCATTTAGTTTCAAAGAAAGAACAAACGGGCCAGCTTTATTTATAACTCAGGCTAAGAAATATCTAAAGGAATTAAATTCTAAAATTGAAACCGCGGTAGCAACGGGGATGCCCAGACCAAGTGATTACGCAGAAATTTTAGATACTGCTCTAAGCACTTGGTCTAGTAAAAACCCCGCGAACCAGGAAATATACAACAAAATCTTAGTAAATTACAATCCCGTTAGACTAACGCAACTTAAGAATTCCATTACCGCTGCATTTGGAGAGATGGCTTACAATGAATATAATTCTGAAGTACCAGAAATGAATACTTATTTCTCAGGGGCTAGACCTTCACCTGCACCTGAAGCTACCAATAAAAATGTAAGGGACTTAGACATTAACGAACTTCGTACACGAATGATTACTCTTTTTGGAAAAGATTATGCGGAAACACACGATCCATTTATAGCATACAATAAATTCGGTATTAAAACCGTTCAGTATAGGAAAAAAACGGGTCCTAAACCAGATTTAGAGGCTAGAAACTGGACCCGCGATGACGTACCAGTATTTGATGAATTTGGAACAGAAACCGAAGATTTCGATTTATTTTAAGTTTTTTTCTTTTTAGACGGTCCCTTTCTTTTGGACGGTCCCTTTCTTTTGGATATACTCGTTTTAGAGATTCCCTTTAAAAGAGAGTCCATATTCGGCGAAATATCGAAGCCATCAAATAAATCTGAAATCTGTTCTGAATCGAAATTATTGGCCATTTGCAACATAGTCTGTTCTTTAGACCACACCTGATAATTGTCATTGTATTGTCTTATAAAATTTTTAGTTGTTTTTGACATATCATCCTTATAAAAAAAAACAAAATTATTCATATACCCATGAAAAGCATCTGGATTGGAAATGTACTTTTTCATTTCTTGGATGTGAGTATTAGTATCGGGATTTACATTTATAGAATTGATTACATTAATAGCATAAGAATCCATATTGGAATATTTATTAATGTAATATATTATATTTTTTTAATACATATTATTTTTTGTAATTATTTCTTTGGTAAGAAAATGTTCTGTTTATGAAACAGCTTTAAAATATACACCTCTTAGACCTCCCCAATCCGCATTATCAGTCATCTGGACACCAATGAGCTCTTTAGATAAGTCTAATGGTTTAAAATGCCACGTGTTTCTTCCAGTGGTTGTTAAACATTCTATCTTGTATGAATCAATAGGTAACCCTAAGTCTCTTAATACAACACTAGAAGCATCACCCACGCCTAAGTTAGGACCAAATGTACCATCCTTTTTCTTGAAACGAAGACCTCCGTTACCAACAAATGTAAACTTGTGTGACTCATTTTTGTATTTAAATATGATATAAGCGTTCTTATTTTGTGGATCCCCTCTATGCACATCAACGTGTTCGATATGTAAGTCGGCAGATCGAGCGGGTGGGAAAGATAATATACCTGTTTTATTATTTACATCTACACCCCCTTCACTTTGAAACTTTCCGCGCTTACCAATGATCATGCTGCTCTCGGAGTACGGCGACTGTGGTGGCGCGGCCGCATTATGGGGCACATCTCGTGGGACAATCTGCGCCGCCACGCCGCATCGTTGACGAATGCGATCGAAAGCATCCCTAGGTAGGATTTGCTTAAGCCGTTGTTCCTGGTAATCATCCATATTTTCTATCAGGTTTCCAGTTTCGATTATATTCTTAATTTTATCTTCGGAAAATTTAAAGTTGGAAATTTCGGGAATCACTGACTCAGCAATTGCGTTTGCGTAGCAATTATTTTCTCGGTCTTGACGAGCGTTGGCGGACGGATGGCGTCTCTCCTCCTCATACCGGACCTCGCGAACCACAATATCATAAATAACATGCAACTCTTGAGCAGTAAGCATTCTCTTTTTAATTACTGGAACTAAAGGTTTGGCGTCACCGTGGGTGACCCCATTCACATTACTCAAAGACAACGTTTGGCATCGTTGACGAAGGCGTTCGAAAGCCTCCCCCGGTAGGATTTGCATAAGCCGTTGTTCCTGGTAATCATTTATGTTGTTGCGTATGTGCCCACCTTCCTTTAAATTCTTAATTTTATCTTCGGAAAATTTAAAGTTGGAAATTTCGGTAATCACTAACTCAACAATTGATTTTGCGTAGCAATTTATTTCTCGGTCGTTGACTGCGCCACCTTGGCGGCCACGGACATGCTCCGCCTCCTCCTCCCGGACCTCGCGAAACATAATATTATAAAGAAAATCCAACTCTTGAGCAGTAAGCATTCTCTTTTTAATTACTGGAACTAAAGGTTGGGCGGGGGTGGTGGTAGGTGTTGGCTGAACAGGTACATCCTCATCTGTAGTTGTAGATGATGCCGATGGAGGAGGAACTACAGATTTTTTAATTACTGGAACTAAAGGTTTGGCGGGGGTGGTGGTAGGTGTAGGAGAAGATGTTACGTTTTCTTCGGGCTTATTTGGTGGGTTAACAGGTACACTAATAACTTCTGGTTCCATATTTATATCAGGTTCGCCTGACACGGCAATGTTATTCTTCACTGGTTCTGGATTTTCGTCTGCTTCAATGTCGCCAAGGGGGTCTATATCAATATCTACAATATCTACATTATCTACATTTTCTACATTATCTACATTATCTACATTATCTACATTATCCTTGGGATTTCCAAAATAGAAGGTTATACCTAAAATTAGCAACGAAATTAGGACTAACACTGACGCTATCAATAAATAGTTCATATTAATAATACAATACATTTTTTTTTGCATTTTTTTAATTAGTTTAAAAACAATAAACATACTTGTATATACATCATAATGGACTCACTTGAAATTTCATACATTGGTTCAGCATGCGGAAAGAATATTTATGAGCCTAGAAATAAAACAATTATGTTACTTCTGTGCCGAGAATATCCTAAATTGTTCAGGGCTAAGATGATTAAGAATGGAAATATTCGGCCACTAGAAGGCATGTCTTTGAAGAGACCAATTGAAGACTCTTATAAGATGTATTCAAGTTCTATTAAAGACCCAAAAGAATTTGATTCGATTGAAAAAAAAGTAATCAATGAAATTAAAGACAAAACGCCGGATATAACAGATTCCGAACTTGAAACAGCACGACACATTGTTAGGGACAATCTTAAAAAAGACTGTGGGAAAAATACGGAAAACACCGTGATTAATGCGTCTAATTATACAAAGGGAAATAATAGATTGTGGCGCTACACAGACGTAAATCATGGTTGGCATCTTAAAGGTTTCCATGATGCTACGGATACGGACATCGTCGTAGAAATTAAAACAAGAATGAAAAAAGAGAATGTTAGGAAAAATGAATACGATTTATATCAGCTATTTGGGTACATGATTGTAATGAGTAAATATAGAGGCATGATATCACAAACGTTTTCGGGAGAAATTTACAAGTCTACTGTAGAAAATAATTGCGAATATGGAATTATTGACATTAACGAATCACATTGGAATGAAAAATATATTAAATTTTATAAAGAATTGGATACTTTTTTCAAAGACGTCAAAATGTACTCAACTAGCGATTTTGATATTTCATGTGTTATGAAAACGGGACAAATTTATGCCGAACATGATATACATGGAAAATTTCACAATGTAGATCCAAAATACATAAATATATTCAAAGCACTGTAATACTACATTACTACATTGCTACATTACACTTGTCTTTAGTAATTCTCTTTATAATAAGTGTCGGTTGTTGAACTATTTCTAAAATTTCAACTGAAACATCATTTCCGCCGAATGCTCGGGACGAATTACATTTAACCTTAATTAAACTTTTATCTAGGATGTCAAAAGAATTACTTGAAACAACTTCATAATTCAAGTCTTTTAAAAACTCATAATTAAGTTTAGATGTAATAGAGTTATATTCGTTGGACATAATATCCGGTCTGTTCTTTCCGGTATATAACCAGGACTCTACATCTTCTTTATTTTTATACATTTCTGATATAGAAGCATATTTATGTGTGGCTATATTAAAATTAGTGAATAATAATTTACCAATGACTAGAAATAAAGGTCTTTTAGATAAAATTTTACCCCCATCATTACCTGGTTTCCAGAATGTGGTTCTATTACAATTAAAAATTTTTTTATACATCATTTCGTCTTTATTCTTAATGTATTGTTTCATGAAAGATATGTCGTTCCCATGATAATAACTTAATAATTCATGTTTACCTAATAAAGATATAACTCTACCAGAATGTAATTTAGCCTTAGAATCGAAAAGATTTATTAATTTGATTAATTTTATTTCGTCGGATGACATTATGTAGTCTTTGTTAAGCGGAGGACTTTTAGAACTCTTGCCTGATAATGTATTGCCCATTTGGATAACATATGTATCTTTTCCTATCCAATTACTGTCTTTTATGACATTTGCCAATTCCAACGACTTTATAAGTACTTCTGAATCGCCGCGAAGGTCTCCGATGATTACTATTTTTTTTACACTTTTACACATACACATACAATTACACTTACATTTATAATTACACTTTTACTCATTTAAAATTTTATTAAGAGTTTCTTCTTCTGGGAAACCTAAAATGTATTCATTATTATGAATTATAGTCGGAAAATAATAGCCCACGTTATCCATGAGTTCTCTTGAACCTTTAATTATAGATTCTCTCTCTTTATCGTCTAATTGAGTAAACTTTTCGTCGAATGTAAACGTGTCGTCTTTATTCATTAGGATTTTAATGTATTCGTTTTTAGCTTTTTTCAATTCGGGGTCTAATTTTTCGCACCAGGGACATCCTTCTTTAGACAATATAATTATTTTATCGGACATTATATTCAATTTAAAGGGTATCTTCAGTTTCGTAATTTTAAAATTATCAAAATTTCTCTTGACGATAAAAAGCAGTAAAAGAGTGATTAAAACAAATACGAAGCCAATTAATATCATTTAATGTAACATTTACACAATTTATTACATTTTAAAACTTAAATTAGAATATTGACAGATGTAATAAATATAATAAATTTATCAGATGAACGTGCTCGTGGTATACGATACATCGTGGGATAATTTTGCCGAGATTTCGAGAAGACTTACATCTAAGAATATAGACCCAAATCATAGGATAAATATATTCTATGGAAAACAAAGTAAACACTTGTGCGCAGTATGTAATAAGAATATGTTGCAGATATATAGGCGGTGTATAAATGAAAAATCATTCCTTGAAGATCTCCGTATTCAATTGAAGTTTACAAAATTCTGTATTATATTTCACAATTTCGTGGAGCATAATACCATAAGTAGTATAATTATTAAATTGTGCGAAGAAAATGATATACCTCATTTTATTTTTTCAGAACATACTGATGATTTTTTTTTCGATGGAGAAATCGCAAAGGATAAATTTAGAAAATGCGTGTTAAATGTAAAAGACCTTACAGATAGGGAAGAAATCCGTTGTAACTTAGACTTTGACATCTCATTTCCCACAGAAATAAACGGTACAAAAGATTATTCTCAGGTAATACATAAACTAAGAAATTCCTATAAAACGATAGACGAAAATAAAGCAAAGGGGGGTACTATATTTATTGATACTAAAACTCCTAAGCAATTAAGTTATCTTCAATACGTTGCTAATAAGAAAAAATGGATGAAAGAAGTTATACCAAGATAAATGTCATTCTAATTGTGCCTTTGTAGTATATATACCATTTTTATACATATCTATTATGAATTTAGAACTCATTTTATTCAAATTGAGATAAACATTTACATCTATCTGGTTGTCTATATTTATTATATAAGTACTATTTGGAAGTTCTCTTGTAAATATAGAACAAATTATTTGAAATGGATAAGTCTTGGCTTTATTACTATTAATTATTATACTATATCCACATACGTATATCTCCTTAGGGGGAGAACCAAATAAGTTCTTACAACAACCGTCGACATACAATTCGTCCTCTATTTCTACAGGCTTGAATAAAAAGGGTATACTCATTGACGCTTTTAGAGCATCTTTTAATCTAACCTTTGGATTATGTTTATTACTCAAACATCTGTACTCATTCCGCGTAACGTTAGTTACATAAATACAAATGTTTACGTTAGTTTTCATTGAAAAGTCGTATAAATTTATATCCGGTGGATATTTATCTGTTACAAAACTAATTAACGTATCTAACAGTGAATCATCCAATAACCCATTTTGAATATTTGTAAATTCATACTTTACTATTTCTTCAAGGTTAATCTTTTGAAACATATTAATCATAGATTTAGGTTCTGTTCCTGAAATGTAAAGTGTACCTATTAACGCACCTATACTAGTCCCGTAGAAATTTTTAAGGTCGAGTAATTTTTTTTGATGAATGTATTCAAGTGCGCCAATAAAATGAAATCCCGAATATCCGCCTCCTCCTATAAAAAGATCGTTCATTTAATCTAGAGTACAGTTTTTTTAATTAAAATATCTACGTATTTATCTTTGAATTTTAAGAGATAATTATAATTATATTTCCATTCATCGCCGTGACCAACTTTATTTGATATTGAATGGGCGAGTTCGTGAAAAAGTGATTCTATTATATGTTGGGCTGAGTAATACGTTCCATTGTCTTTGAATATTTTAATCCCTATTTCACGCCCCTTGTCATAATTCCATGCTAAAATATTATCGTCCTGATCTATCAATTCTTTATAACTTGTATTATGTAACTTTCTACGCAATAAGTTACCCCTACCTGCTTCTATTTCATAAGTTAAATCAATAGAAATAATACGAAGAGTATCTAATATTTCAGCCGTGTCCAGGTCTCGGGCTTTATAAGTCTTACCAGATGTAGTCCTAAAAGACACTTTACAAGAATTGTAATTTATAAATATCAGCCCCAAAAAAATTATAAATAGTATAATTAACTTTGACATTAATAATATGTTAGACAATATTTTATTTATTCTGGGAATAAAATCATATGACGTGTCTTTCCCATTTGTATCAAAAAAAGACCTCTTCGTAGACGAAAAGAGTATTTTCCCCTATGAAAAATTTAAGTTGTTGTACAAACTTAAACTAATAAAATATTCAGAAAATGAAAATGAAGATGAGTTTAATGTAGGTATATTACCAAAAATAAGTCTCAAACCGAATACATTCGATAAATTTTTTTACGCATTTTATACATTATATTTTTTAGCCGTTAGTGTGTTATTATGGACACAATGCGTTTATAATTTTGGTTCGTGGATATATACGAATGATATACGTCATTTAGTATCTTTTTTTACGCATATTAATGTACCAATTATTCACATATGGTCTAAGAGGTATTTTATGTCTAATCATATGGAAAAAATATTAAACTGTAAGAAATTTAAGACCATTATTATATCTTTATTCACATTATTTTCTATTTTAGCAAATTTTGTAGATACTCCAGCATTTAATAATCATTATATGTGGCCAATTGTTATAACAAATAATGATTATATTTTCTATATATGTATTCTAATTGATTGGTTTTATTCAAGACTTCTTTGTTTTTTGTTTTTATTTACTGTTGTATTTATTCTTAAGCAACATGTATCGGAAATTGATAAACTAAAAGATGATTTATCTACACCGGAAGAATATTTCTTGGAAAACGCTTGTATAAATAATTTAATCATAGATGTATCTGCTACAAAAGATAAAATATCAAAAACTATTCATTTATTAAATCCAATAATTTCTTTCAGTACACTTATAGGAGCTGCGAATTTGTCTCTTTTTATAAGAACAATTTTACCCACTAACAACGTTACATATAGAAATATATTTGACAATTTAATACCTTTTGATAGATATCTTTTTGTTTGTAGCATGATTTATACCCTAATGCAATCGTGTCTTTTATTTTACATATATTTATACGCAAGTAAAAGAGAATCTATATTAGACCATGTTAAATCTCATACATTCATCAAGTCGTTCTTATATAGACTACCGTTAGAATCATTAAATTTTAAAGATATACCTGTTATAAATTTGTCTACGGTGTTTGATACCGCTAATTCAGTTGAGTGGTTGATATTATGCGACATTCTATCAAATAGATGGGTAGACTTCACTATTTTTGGTATATCAACATCTGACGGAAAATTACTAATAAAAGGAATCACGCTAGGCGGTGTTATATTATTTATTATAACATTTATTGCAAAATAAATCTTATTTTAAACAGGTTTAAATACGTAATACATATAAATGTATATCTAATGGAGGCGTTTATTCGCGCAGAAAGTAATAAAGAATTAAATGAGATTACTTTTCAAATATTATCATGGGATGCATCGGATGAAACCGACGACCCAGACGGCGATTGTCCAGATACGCGATATAACATTTACGCTTTCGGAGTTAATCAGGCATCCGAATCGGTATGTGTAAGATTTGAAGGTTATAAACCATATTTCTTTGCTCTTATTCCGGATAAGTATCAGGACACTTTTGATACTTTCAAAAGAAAGGAACTAGAAAAATACATCAGAAATAAACTTTTCCGAAACAAAGAAGATCTAGAGAGTGTAAGCGTTGTATCTCGCAAGAAGTACAAAGGTTTTACCAATGAGAAAGAGTACAAATTCTTGCGTTTTGTTTGTAAAAATCTCGCCACATTTAACAAAATCAGGTGGATTCTAAATCCAAAAGATTCAAAAAGGTTGCCTAAAATTTCGTCGATAAGTACAACGGACTCTTTAAAGTTTGAACTGTACGAATCCAATATTGAACCTTATCTTCGTTTTACACACAAAGCAGACATTCAAATGGCCGGCTGGATAACTGTAAGTAAGATTTGTTCATTTCCAGATATGTCGAGGTGTCAGCACAGTTACACATCGAATTACAATAACGTAGAAAAACACGAATGTAACGATGTATGTAATCTTACCCTGGGTTCTTGGGACATTGAGGCGTTTTCTCATTCTTCAAGACATCTAGGGATTAATGAATTTCCAAATCCAGAAAAGGAACATGACATTATTACCCAGATCGGAACAAGTCTTTATAAATTCAATACAAAAGAATCAATTAAACATGTAGTGACTATCAAAAGTCCCATAGACAACGATTGTGCCCCGGTAGATGGTGTTATCGTTGAAAAGTACGATTCAGAAAAAGAACTTATCGAAGGCTGGGTTAAATTTATTCTAACGACCGATCCAGACATTCTGATACAGTATAACGGATATGGTTTCGATTGGAAATACATCATCGCACGAGCTAAATTTCTAGGTATTGAATACATTCTAGAAAATTTGAGCAGAATCACTAATAAACCTGCTATTAAACAAGAAGATCAATTGAATACTTCGGCATACGGAGACAATACAATGGTATATCTTAAAACATTCGGTATCACACAATTTGACATGATGTTTATCATCAAGAAAGAGCACAAGCTTGAATCATACAAATTGAATTCAGTTGCGGAACACTTCACTGGCGATAAGAAAGACGACCTTTCGCCGGCGGATCTTTTTAATTACAATACGTCTACTAAAGACAAAATTGCTCTAGTCGTAAAGTATTGCGCCCAGGACACATGGCTCCTCATTGATCTTATACTTAAACTTCGAATTATTACAAATATGATCGGTATGTCTAATATTACAATGGTTCCGATGCAATACATTGAATTGCGTGGACAGCAAATCCGCGTCCATACTCAGATTGCATATGAAACAAAGAAAGAGGGTTATCTTATTCCGACCAATGATTATAAACCAAGAGACGACACTGTTGAAGATGAAAAGTTTACTGGAGCAACTGTTTTGAGCGCCACACCCGGAGCACATTTCGAACCTATCGCTGGACTTGATTTCGCAAGTCTGTATCCAAGTATTATGATTGCTCATAATTACGATTATGCTACCATTGTCGAAGATCCAGAATTTGATAATCTTGAAGGTGTAGAATACTTCGATATGAATTGGGATGAAGACGAAACTGACGAGGACGGCAATGAAATCAAAAGAAACGTCAATGTAAGATTTGTACAAAATCGCACGGGTATTATGCCAATGATTCTTTCTCGACTATGGAAAGAACGTAAGGCTATTAGAAAACAGATGAAAGGTCTTTCACCCGACAGTAATTCATACGCCGTTTTTAATGGTGTACAGCTTGCTATCAAGGTTTCTATGAATAGTATTTATGGTTTCACGGGTGCGAATTATGGTAGACTTCCAAATAAAAGAATTGCCGCCGCTGTAACAGCATGCGGTCGTGAAATGATTGCGCATAGTAAGAAGTGTGCTGAAGAATGGTACGACTGCGAGGTAGTATACGGAGACACGGATTCTGTCTATGTAAAGTTTAAAAGTGACCTAAAGGGACAAGATCATATGAATTACGTTTTCAAGGTAGCACCAGAATGTTCTGATAGAATTTCAGCGACCTTTAAGAAACCTATTGAACTTGAATTTGAAAAAGTTATGTATCCGTTTATTCTATTCTCAAAAAAGAGATACGCAAGTCTTTATTGGACTAATCCATTAAAGTTTGATTACATCGACTACAAGGGTATTCAAGTTGTTCGCCGAGACAATTGTGAATACGTAAGAGAAAACTCAAAGAAAATTTTCGAGTACATTCTAAAGAACGAAAAGGTTCTGAATTACGAGTTCGACAATGTAGCAGAAGTCATCGAAACGTCTAAGGAGTACGCAAGAGAAAAGATCCGTAAATTAGTTAATTCAGAAGTTCCAATGAAGCAATTGATGTTATCAAAGAGTTTGCGAACTGGTTACGCATTTGATAATAAAGCAGTGTGTACAGAATGTGATAAGACTTATTACGAATTGAACGTGGTCGGCAAGAAAGAAATGAATGTATCAATACTTCATACACTTAAAAATAAAAATAAGTCTCACATAATCGAATTCATTGAGACAGAACATATTTGTCCAAGTTGTAAAAAAGAATGCCTTTTCAAAAGGTGCCCTGCTAATATTCCACATGTGGCTCTTGCTAGAAAGCGACAGGAAAGAGACAAGATGGACACGGTACCCGGAGGAGAAAGAGTCCCTTATGTATTTGTTACATACCAGGGGACGCGACAATTTGAAAAGGTCGAAGACCCAGATTATGTTATTAAAAACGGAATACCGATTGATTACATTTATTACTTCGAACATCAGTTTAAGTCTGCTATTCAGACCATATTCGAGCCTATGATGGAAGACGTAACGGAACTTTGGAAGGATCTAATTCCTGAAAAAGTTAAAAAGATTCGTAAAAAGAAAACTGCTTAAAAATAAAATACATACAAATGTATAAATGACTAAATCATTAAAATTTATAGATTTATGTTCAGGTATAGGAGGTTTTCACCAGGCTCTTAGAAATAATGGACACGAATGTGTAATGGCATGTGATATAGACCTTAAATGTAGAGAATCTTATAAAATTAATTATAATATAACACCTGAAGAAGATCTTTCTAAACTTGAAATAAAATCTATCCCAAATTTTAACATTTTATGTGCGGGGTTTCCATGTCAACCATTTTCAAAGGCAGGATATCGCGAAGGATTTAAAGATTCCCGCGGAAATATATTTTTTGATATATGCAAGATAATAGATTACCACAAACCCGAATTTATACTTTTAGAAAATGTTAGGAATTTGGTATCACATGATAATGGAAAAACCTTTAAAATTATAATAGAAACCTTAGAAGATTTAAATTATAATGTTAAACATATAATACTAAATGCTTTATACTTTTCAGTTCCGCAAAACAGGGAACGCATAATTATAATGGGTAAACGGAAAGACAAAGGAATTATTCCAGATTTCCCCGATTTTAAGAAAGAATGTACATCATTAAATGACATCATGGATCATTCTAATAAAAGTTCTGATTTATCAGATAAATTAATCGTAACCAGAAAGATCTGGAACGAATTCTTGTGTATACTAAAAGATAACCAATGTCCTATTCCAAAGTTTCCAATTTGGACGGATATCTGGGACCATGATGTCTCAGAAGAATTTTACAAAAGGTACAAATCTACTGTAGATAAAAATAAAAAATTCTATGAAGACAATATAGATATTCTAGAACCCTGGCTCACGGAATCACGAGAACATGAAAAATGGAAAGGAGCAATCAGAAAATTAGAATGGCAGGTTGGGACAGATTTTGGGACATTAGACGAGACTTTATGGAGCCCAAGAGGCTCCGGTATTCGCGTTAAACAATTAGATTATTCGCCGACACTTGTTGCGATGGCATCGATGATACCTATTTATGGACCATACTCAAGGCAGCTAACTTCTAGAGAATGTGCAAGACTACAGTCTTTTCCGGACGACTTTATACTAAACGAAGATCCTAAAGTAAATTATAAACACTTTGGCAACGCTGTAAATGTAAAGATGATATCATGGTGTGTTTCATTTTTAATTAAATAAATTCAAAAAACTTGGAGTGGGGAGTTTAATAGGATCAGGTAGTTGTAAGAATGTTTTATTATTAATACTTGTTATAAGCGCTTCATATACATAGTGTTTATCTATTTTAGCATTTGTTTTGTTATTACAAGATATAGATATATTATTTTTAGCCCAATTTTTATCTATTATATAGAGTCCAGCGGGGATAACTTTAGTATAATCTATATCTTTTGATGGATTGTTTGGCCCCCGTGACCACCATTTTCCGCTTTTTAGATTTAAAATCATTATATCAACTTCCCAGTAATTTCTTTTACATGCACCGTCCGGATTTTTTGACCAAGAGAGTGCTATATCGGATCCCCCTGTTATTTTTTTAAAAGAATATGGTATATCCAGAATCTTATAATCAGATTCTCTAACGTGATATTCTTGAAATCCTTTTATATATTCGGTGAAATAATCAACTATCCATGAATCCACCAAAATCCCCCCTCCTAAACCAGAACCATCTCCTCCTATTAAGTTATTCATAGAATTTGCCTGATTTATAAACTCTTGTTTATTAAGTATAAACTTATTTAGGTGATCAATAATTTTAATGTTTCTTAAGTTTAAAATACATTCTGAAAGTGCTTTCCTTTGAAGGACTGTAATATTTTCCATTTTCTTTTTAAGAATTGATTTATTCATTTATAATGTTATGACTTTAGTGTATATATTTATTTGTAATTTATATGTACATTTTCCCGGTATAAAGAAAATTGCAGAAAAATAATAAATTTAAAAGAATAAATTATAGATAATTATAACCAGACAATCATGGCTACTCTTGACCAGAAATTCGAGGCTTTCCGCGCTAAGTACGATCTCACCGAAGAAGCGACGACAGAGATGCTTGCTATTTTCAACGAAACATTTATCGAACTCGCACACAAACTCCTTAGCAGCCAAGACATCTCTACAAATGTATCGGTAAAGAATACGCATGCACCACGTAAATATACTAAATCCACTGAAAAATCATCGGGTGTAAAGAAATTTGCTACTAAGATTGCCGCCGAATACGCAGCGGAAAGAGGCTTCACACTTGATGATTTTGATAAGGAAAAAATTACAAAGAAGGACATCGACGAACTAGCGAAGAATGGAAATACAAATACAATTACAAAGGCGAGTGCTTCTTCTGATACGCTTTCAGAAGAACCCGAAAAAACAATTCCCAAGTTGATGACCGACATGTGTCAGGAAATTAAGAACACTAAAAAGAAATCGGTACAGAAGTGTCATGGAGTCAACCGCGACGGTTCTTCTTGTGACAAGAACGGAGACCAAAAACCGGACAATTGTAGTAATTACTACTGCTTTCGCCACGCGTTAGACTGGAAGAAGTATGAAGTATCTTCAGACTCAGAACTTGAAGAGGAGGAAGAAATGATTTTCAAGGACCTAGCTATCGCAACCGAAGATTAATATGATAAACCGATCTTAGCAGCATCAATCATATCGGCCGACCGGCTTGGACGAAATCTTATTTTGCCTTTAATTCCGGCATCAGAATAGACGCCTGTTATTGCACCAGCCGAGGTCATACCGTCTGGACCTGCGTTTTTCCCCCCCTTATCTAATACATGTAGGTCCATTTTGAAGTCTCTTTCAATATCATCGTCGATTGTACCCATTGTAAAAACCTTATAAGTCACGGCACTTAACATAATAGATATAAAAACTAAAACTATCAATTCAAAATTCATTTATTTATATATACGAAATTAATTTAAAAAGAAATTCCTTAGGATATTAATTTCCCATGCTTTTAAGCATATAATTAATTACCTAAAAAGCCCTGTGCACAGAAGTCGGTGGTTCTGCGGCCATCATCATTGTATTGCGCGGTACCCCACCCAATCCTTTGGCGATGCCGACGAGAAGGCCGTGTTGGACCTCAGCTTGTTCCTCTCGTCTTTCATTGATGAACTTAAAATTTCTCCACAGACTATCAATACCATTTTTAATATCCATTTGGGTTGTGTTTTGGGCCTTAAAATTATCCATATTGTATTTCATCATTGAATTTAACATGTTTACGATTGCCTTGATTCCAGCTGAGTTTTGTCTAACAATCCCTTCCAATGTGTTTAATTTGATGTTATTTTCTTTAGTATATTTTACTATACTTAGTCTCTGTGTATTACCATCAAGATCATCAGAATCAGTATCTAATAAAAGTTTATCCATATTATTATTAACATTATAAATAGTGTAAAGAGTAATTAAAGATATCAAAAGTGTAATCCCTACAAGAATATTATTGAAGTTCATTTATTAATATAAAAACATAATAAATAAATAAATAAATGAATTTTAGTACATTTCTAAAAGGTAAAAGTCCAGAAACATATCTTGATGAAAATATGAAAATTTGTGGAAACTTTGAAGAACTCCCTCGGGAGTTAAATAGGTGTTCTTGTTGTGAAAGGCATAAAATTAATTTTCCTATTCTAGGTAATCGAATTGTAGCAAATGAGTACACGCATAATCACGCAGAAAAAGAATGTAAGTGTCCTTGTAGGCACATTGCTCGTCACATCTGTAGAGAATGGGACACTGTAAATGAAGTTGAAGAATGTGAAACATCAGAAGAAGAAGAATCGGAATCGGATTCAACTGGTTCTCTTGAAGACTTCATCGTACCGGATAAAATGCCAAAAAAAGAGAGGAAACATCTCGATCGCGCTTTGGCACGCTTGCGTGGTAAGAAAGGTCTTAGGCGTTAATATATGTATGATTTTGAATGTCTACGCGTTTATCGAATTCTTAGCCGTACTTCCACACCGCACACCCACAACGACCATTACTCTTGCCGTGCGTAAATGGCATAGAACCAGCTGGACAAACGTATCTACCTTCAGCATGTATCCCCCCACAATTGCCCCCAGCCATAAGGATCTCTTTGAACTGACCGGAAGACGCGGAGCCCTGATGCTGGCCCCGCCACATTACATTAGGACCACTGACTGGCTTAACCCATTCGAAATCTAAAGATCGCATTTTCTCAGCGACTTTTTCCATAATTTTTTTTTCTTGATCCTCGAAGTAACTCTCGGATACCGGAGTTAAGTTTCCTTTGCTATCAGCCGAAAGAATAAATCTATCAGCCTTCCAATCTGATCTCTGGGTGAATACTACAATTAAAATAACTAAAATGGCTACTCCTGCAGCAATGTAATACTTATCAATTTTCATTTAATATATACAATTTATTTTTTTTTATAATATATTTAAAGAAATAATATATACATATATATGAAGAGTCGTCTGCGTTTACTACCAGATGACATTTTAGATTATATTTATAAATTAAGTCATAAAATGAATACAGATTCGATTATATTTGAATTCAATAGAAAAATAACTAACTCCAAATATTATCATGTTCTTCAACAATTTGGTCCAAGGATAAAACTTTACCCGGCATCTGATATGGGTAATTACACATCTGAACTTGATTTTATACATTCTCGTTTCAGAATTCCAAGTAAATTTAAATACATGTAATTGTAATTGTAAAATAAACACAAGGGACGCTAGCTCAGCTGGCAGAGCGCAAGACTTTTAATCTTGTGGCCGTGGGTTCGATCCCCACGCGTCCTAATCCTGGATAGTTTCCCTTATGTTTATTAAATTAGTTTAAAAAGAAAACGTATACATCATTACTATGAAAGCTATTAGTTTATTTTCAGGAATGGGTGGAGACACCTTAGGTATGAAAAATGCCGGAATAGATGTAGTTGCTTATAATGAAAATATTCCAAAGTTTATAGAAACACACAATTTGAATTTTAATTCTGAACTTATTCAAGATAACGGAAAGACAGACATCACTCAAATTTCAGACGATGTATTTCTTAAATACAATGGTATCGTGAATTTAATTTTCGCAGGTTTTCCTTGTCAAGGCTTTTCACATGGCGGCAAAAAATTACCCGACGACCCAAGAAATACTCTATTCAAAGAATTTGTAAGAGCCACTGAATTAATTTGTCCCGAGTTTATTATCGGAGAAAACGTAGAAGGTTTACTCTCACGGAAAACAGAATCAGGTGAAAACTACATAGATATTATCGTAGAGTCATTTGAAGAAATTGGCTATAAAATTAAGTTTAAAGTAATAAAGGCCGAGACATGCGGTGTACCACAACTAAGACGTCGTTTGATTATAGTAGGAGTTCACGAGTCCATTGATTATGACTACAAGTTTCCGAATGAAGAAAACGTGTCAAATTGTAAACTAGACTTTCTAGAAAAAAGTTTAAAGGGTTCTGTATGTGTAGCAAATGTTTACGATGATAAATCCGTAGACGCGATTAATGTAGATACAGATGACAGGGACCCATATGACATTGTTCATCCTTATATTATATCCGTTCTAAATAAAGAACCTGAATACAATGGTAAAACATTCGACTCCTTGCTTTCGTACTCAAAGAGAGAATCTCCTATACATTTAGAGATTGTTAACCGCAATAATCCCTCTAAGACAATAATTTGTAGTTATGATCATCAACCGAGACTACTCGTCCCATTGAGATATAAAAATGAATTATACATTAGACCATTCAATGTAAATGAACTAAAACAGATTCAAGGATTCCCTAAGGAATTCTTAATTGCTGGAAATACCAAGAATCAAATTGTTCAAATTGGAAATGCTGTTCCTCCAAATCTTGTTACATTCATTGTTCGAGATCTAGTTCGAATTTTCCAGACAATCGAGTGCAATTGACTGACCAGTTGCGCCTTGGGAATGTGCTCACATTCGTTTTGGTTCCAGAGTTGTATCTTTTTACCGCAGCCAGGTGCGCCTTCCACGTTTCATTTAAATCAAACTCGAGCTGCTCTTCATGAATGTCCCTATCCATTTTTCCGCAGCATATTTCGTCTCCAGTTCCAAACCAAATGCATGGCTTATTTTTGGATTTTTTTGTAGAACTCTGATAAAGGAATACAATGTAAAACACGTCCTCGGGTGGGCGAGTATCATTGCACTTAATAATTCCCTTATCAGATTTTTTTACTTCAATGTCAAGACCAATGTTTCCAATATTGCGAAAGTCACGGTGCTGCTGAGAAGGGGCAACGTCATATTCTAAATTCAATTCGTCAAGGACTTCCTTTACTTTTCCTTCAGCCTTTGTACCAGATGCTTGTGTCTTTCCTTTGTCTGTCCCGAAAATAAGAAGATTTTTCTTTGCCAATAGGCGGCTCTTTATCACGTCAAACAGATTCTGACGGGCGTGAGGGGAAAAAAGAGCATCGGCATAAGAGAGGCACATATTTGACAGTTTTGTTCGCACGCAGGCCTTGGCCTCCCTAAGGAGACACCTGCGTTTATGTTCTTACTTGTACTTCTCGAGAAGCGTCAGGATGTCGGCGATGTTCTTTTTACACCTTCTGACACCATCTAGATCTTCCAGTTGGTAGCAAAGAAAGAGGCATTCTCGAGACAATGCAAGATTGGAGTAGGTCCTCGCGAGAAGCTCATCTGGTGCGTCGATCACCTGACACTTGGAGTAGTCGCAGACAGCGTCACACCACAACCAATGAGGAATAGTCTTGCGTTTCCAGCAAGGGGGCAAACACCAGCCATCGCAGATCTGAATATCGCGAATAGGAAGTGTATTGGTCTGGAGGATAGGCATGCCTCTC
>Ga0302122_10000815_pt1 | contig 19411 bp, 14 predicted proteins | sample CB21_SCM_MG_FD_203115 | JGI IMG/M metagenome (GOLD analysis project Ga0302122, IMG submission 203115) | Marine microbial communities from Western Arctic Ocean, Canada - CB21_SCM | ecosystem: Environmental > Aquatic > Marine > Oceanic | place: Canada: Western Arctic Ocean | collected 2017-09-28
GCCGGCGCGACGGGCGGCTGCTGCTGCACCGGGGGCGCGGCGCTGGCCTGGATCGGCGGCGGCTGGCCGTAGTTACCAAATCCTCCGTAGGGGTCCATGTTTGCGGGGGTGCGCGCGGTGTCTTGGCGCGGTTTTCGGTGAGGTAGTTTCAAGTTCCTCCTGCGCTTGTGGCAGGCGGTTCTTGCGGTACAAAAAGGTCGCTGCGGCGCCGCAGAGAACTTTTCTTTACTAGTCGACGCTGGCTAATGAATAACCCTGCGTGGCTTGCCTATTAAGCAGGATAGCGATTTTGCCGCGGTCTTGTTTTGAGACCTGTTGCGAGGGGCCAGGCAGCGCAGCAACGCCTCCATTGGTACCCGCTCCGAATGCAGCGCTGCGGGGACGCGTCCGACGGCCCGGGGGCAAAAAGCACAAAATTCGTGCGGGTCTGCTGGCTAAACGAAGCCCGAGCATTAAAGACAGCTCCCGGGCGCTAACCACACGCATTCCAGCGCCCCCGGGACCCCTCTGAGCGCCCGCAGCTAAGGTGCGGGGCGTGACGTTTTGCTCTCTCTCGATCAGGCTGACAGCAATCCTTAGCTCTCGCCTCCAAACAAGTGCGCAAACGCGTCCCATTGCAACGCGCGCCCGCCGCGCGCGCTCCCTAGCCCCTCGCGCCCCGTCTGCAGCTCCGCGCGTTGCAACCGCCGCCCCCCGCGCAGATCCCTCGCAAAAATGGTCAAGACTTGCGCTTTCCTCGCCGCCGGCGCCGCCGCCTTCCAGTCGTGCGAGCCCGTGTTCAATAACCTTCGACCCCCGCGGCTGCCGTGGCAATGGCAACGCGCCAACGTGCAGTGACAACGCAACTGCGCCCCGACTTGCGGTCACGCCGCGCTCGGACTTGCAGTAACACCGCGCGTGCCGCTCGCTGAACTACGTAACAAACACAAACGAGCAGCAGTCCCACCGCGCGCGCGGCTCGCTAACTTGCAGTAACGCACAGGGCCGCCCCCGTCTCGCGCCCGCTGACCCGCGTCGACGGCACGCTCGTCGAGGAGTTCAAGTTCAAGAAGCACTTCAACCGCTTCACCTTCAAGGACTTCCACAAGTGCATCGAGGCCGCGGGCATGACGGACGAGTTCTCGGCCGCGGGCATCACGGTCATCGCGCCCACCGACGCGGCCTTCGAGGAGCTCGGCAAGGCCGGGTTCGACGAGATCCTCGGCGACCAGGCTTTGTTGAAGAACATGCTCAATTACGCCATCCTCAAGGAGGACATGGACGGCGACTCCATCCGCGGCGACTCGGCCGACGGCGGCGCCACCGCGCCCAAGACCGTCGCCACCGTGCACGGCAACGACCTCGTCGTCGACTCCGACGGCAAGGTCGCGTACCTGAACGACGCCAAACTCCTCACCTTCGACGTGATGGCCGACAACGGCCGCTTCCACATCGTCGACTGGGTCAACATCCCCAAGTAGATATGCGCGTCCGTCGTTTCTGCCGTTGCCCCGTCTAAGATCCGTCTAAAGACCAAACACAACATGCTACCTTAGAGTACCGCGTCCAGGACGTTGAGGATGAGGGCGTTGTACCAGGGCACCGCGGGGCTGCCGTGGAGGCAGTCGAGGGCCTTGCCGGGCCGCCGGTCGTAACGGCCTTGTACTAACCGGGCCATGGGTACGACGTCGGCGATCGTGATCCAGTCGTAGGGCTGGACGAGCCGCGCCGCCTCCGCGTTGTACCGCTGGAAGAGGTGCCAGTGCCAGCCCCGCGAGAATTGCGGCTCGTCGCTTGGGACCGGCTGCGATCCGTTCAGCACGCTCCAGACCTTCGCTTCCCAGTCCCCTGCGTTTCGCACCGTCATCTTCGCGTTGCAGAGCGGATTGCCTTCCGGCGTCGTGCGGAAGACCGTGACGGGCGTTCTTGGCCCACAGGTCACGTTTAGCAGCCGTAGGAACTCCCGCACATCCTTCGCAAATTCGCGAACGTCGGGGTAGTGCGCGCCCGTGTTCAAGAGCAAGGCGTCCATGCCGCACGCTTCCGCAACCGCGGCGCCGTCGAACTCCCTCTCCCGCAGCCGGTCGGCGCGCACGAACGTCGTCGCGGCGCACGCCTTGACGCGCCCCGCGAAGTCGCGGAACTGGCGGACGCCGATGCTGTCGCCGACCACGAGGATCCGGGGGCGTTTCTGCACGGTTGTGCTCGCCGAGCTGGGCTGGACCCGCGACCTGCGGTTCACGAGCTTCCCGACCGCGGCACACGCGAACGCGTCGCCCGCCCGCAGCTCTTACGGCGGCTCTACCTCAAACCTATCGCCCCGCCACCGTCCGTCGAAGAACGACGGCCCGTCGAAGGCCCGGGCCAGCAGGTCCGTCTGGTTCCTCGTTACGTATTTTCCCGGCGCCGCGCAGCCCGCCCGGTCGAATGCGGCGGGGGCCGCCCCGGGCGCGGCCACGAGCACAATACTTAGCACCCGTCGCATCGATGGCGTATCACTCCAACATGCTGCCCACTGGTACGCAGATGGACGTGCTACCTCTGCTCACGAGCCATCGATGCGAATTATCCGCAGCGCACAGTCTGATCGATCGGGGCTGCGGCTCGAGCGGCGCGCGGCGCAGCAGCCGTGATCTGGGCGCGCGGGTATTGAGGTGGCCTACGAGAGCATTTCTCCGCGCCCGCGAGGCCGCGGGTGCGTAAAACTCACAACACTACAAACTACCCGACCCTCCCGCAAGTCCCCGCCATCGCCGGCACGCCACTCGCTAGACAGGCGTCCTGCGCCACGGGGTGGTCCCACGCCGCCCGGGCCGTCAGCGCGCCAGAAGGTTTCCCACCTGGTATGTCGACGGTCGGTAGCCCAGCTTTGTCCAACTCGGGCAAGGTGCCAAACAAATTCGAGACCAGCCGCCGCGACGCCGTCTCGTCCAGACCCGTCACGAGCGACTCGGCGTGCTGCGGCGCCGCGCGCGCCGCGGAGGCAAACAAGCGCTGGGCCTCGCGGCGCGCGTCGGCCTCCGTCGCGGCCGCGAGCGCCCGCCGCGTCGGCTCGTCCAGGTTCCGCTCCTTCAGGGCTAGTTGCTTGGCGCGCGTGAAGCGGCCCGCCGCGGAACTCCGCGTCGGGTCGGCTAAGGCGTTCACCTTGGTTGCGTAGTCGGCGGCCAAGCGCGGCAACAACTCCGGCGCCGGGGCGTAGAGCGCCACGCGCACGCCCGCCGGTGGTATATTTTCATCGGTGACGGCCGCGTCTTTGTAGAAACCCAACGCGTACTTGCAGCCCGCGAGCGACGCCCCAAACAGCGGCTCCGCTAACGCGTCCATCAATAGCAACTGCCACAGGCGCGCCGACGCCCGCATGAAGGCGTTGCCCGACGACACGCGCCAGCACGGCAGGTACAACGCCGCCCTCGCAGCACCATCGGCGCGCCACTCCTTGGCGGGCCCCCGCGCGCCTCGAGGCCTCGGCACCCTTGAAACAGGCCCCGCTTGCCTATAGCCCGAGTAGATGCTACAGCTCAGGATGTCGCAGTAGGCGCACGGCTGCGGCGGCCGCCACCACCGCTTCGCCGGGCGCCGCCACAGCGCGTCCTCCAGATCGACGCGCGCGTAGGGCACACGCCGCGACAGCGTCTTCGCGTCCAGTTCCAGGAGCTCTGCCTCGGGCTGCTGTAGTAAAACTGTGGCGCGGCACCGCTGCGGCGTCAGCAAGGACGCGAATTGGAGAGTAGACACGGACACGTCCCGCGGCGCCGCTCTAAACCGCCGGCCGGCCTCGGCGAGTTTGCGAGGATCTCTAACCCCGCGCATGCTCTCGGCTAATTCAACAACAGTGGGCGGGCGCGGCGCGTCCCTACAATTACGGTCCGCTAAGGCAGCGCAGTCCCGGGCCATGTACTGCACAGTTGCAGGAGCGCAGGCCGCTAATGCGGCACAAGCGGCCAAGACGGCGGCCACGGCGTCGCGCCACAGTTCTGGACGAGCAAGTGGCACCCGTAATTCAAACAGCGCGAAGCCCGTGTCCGCGTCCCCGACCACGGGCTTGGCCCCGGCGAAGACCGCGGGCGCGCCCGGCCGCGGTTGCAGGGCCACGCCAGCGCGCTTGAGCCTAGATGCCAAACCACCGGGCCCGCCATGCGCTAAGGCGTGCGCGGTCATGACGTCCGGTCGCCTGGCTTTGTACGCCGCGAAGCCGCCCACCTTGTCGTAGGGGATGGACCAGTGTAAAGAAACGACGTCCGATCTACCGGACAATTGCTCGGCGACCACGAGGTCCGGGGCGCCTTGGTCCGGTAATGGATCCGTGGTATACGGTTTGGGGACCGGGAAGAAGCGCATGGGCGGCTGCGTAAAGGCGTTCACGACCGCGGCCGCGAGCCAGTCGGCGTCGAGCGGCGCGACCACCGCCAACGTGGCGTCCCTGAGGGCATAGCGCTCCCGGAACAACTTGCGCGCCGCACTCGCGGCTCGATCGGCCCCGTTGCCGTCCTTGTCCTCCGCGAGACTCGGGCCGGTTCTCAGCAGTGTCTGCCGCGTACCCGGTCCAAATTTCGACAGGGGTCCCACGCTCCTATCTCGTAACAGCTCCAAATCCAAAGCCGCTCCGGACAAAATAGCCCGCGACTCCGCGTCGACGCGCCGCGCCTCCTTCATGGTCGTAGACGCGTCGAACTTGTCGGCAGCTGAAGGCGACACTGCACTTGAAACGCTTCGTAGTAAGGAAGATATATATCGCGGCGCGCAGTTCGCCACGTACACGGTCCGGTCGAAGGCGGTGTATGCGTTGGCGACGCCGTCGTAGTCCATGGCGGCCTGTTCTAATTTGCCGGCATTCATAGTCAAGTGCTCCGTTAAGTGACTCAGGCCCTCGAAGGGCTCCCGTAACTGCCCCGCGCCCACCGTCAATGCTAGCGTGGCGTCCTTGGCGTCCTCGCAGCTGGCCACGACGACCCGTAGTCCGCTCGGCGTGGTCACGTACCGGTAATCCCGGTTGTCCACAAAGGACGGGTTCGTGAGGATGCGCACCAGCGGCGAGGGGAGCTCCTGTGCATTTGCTACGTTTGCCGCTGTGAACGCGGCGGCGGGTCCGAGCAGCAGGGGGCGCCGTGGTACCTCCAGTGCACTGCTCGTGCAGAGGAGCAGGAGCAGGGCCTTGCGCCGCGCCATTGCTACTGAGGCTAATGCAGTGTCAGAACTTTATGGTGGAATGCAGCCGTGCCATCATCCATGGTGCAGCAGCGGTGGAGCTTAAAGCAAGCGCGTGCAAATTTGCAGGAGAAACCCGTGCAGGAGTCCGGGGGAATGGAGCCGGAGCGGAACGAGCCATCGTGTCTTCCCCGAGCACTAGAAAATCCCCTCCCCACGTTTCCGCGCAAGTCACGACATGGAGTTACGTGCGGGTTTTATAGCAAAGCCAAAACAATAATCTCGACGCTCGTCCACGTCCGGCTTCGCGTTGTCATCGCTGGTACCTGTCTGCGCCTGGCAAAAAATAGCTCCAGCTCGAACCGAGTAGAACGCAACGATGGCCGACGATAATCCATTCAGTGACCCCTCCCTCCAGGCCGCGGACCAGGGCGGCGCGCCGCGGGAAGAGCTGCCGGCGTGGGCCACGGCGCCGCCCGACGGCGTGCCGCCGACGAGCTGGAGCCCGCCGGAGAACGACAACGCCGGCGCCTGGTCGGCGTCGCCCCAGGGCGCGTTACATGATGACGCCGCCGACGGCAGCGTCCGCGGCGCGGCGCAGCGCCTGGAACAGCGCCTGCCGCAGACCAGAAATGGGCTGATTATCTCCATGCGCCTCCTCAACATGGGCGTCTCCATCCTCATGGCCGCCGCGGCGGTCATCAAACTACTGTCGTTACCGGCCTTCACCAAGGGCGTCCTGTGCCTCTACATCTGGTTCTTCGCGCTGCTGATCTGCTGCTTCGAAACGCATTTAGCGCAGGTCTCGCGCATCATCGCGGAGAACTTCGGGTTTTTGTACTACGTCAAGGGCCGGATCGTCTTCTTCGTGCTCGTCTCGTTCCTGTGCTTCAGCCTGGGCCTCATCGGCCTCATCTCCGGCGTCGGGTTACTGGTCGCGGCGGCCTACAACGCCTACGTCATCCACAAGCACCCCGACTACGAGCGGGAGATGCTCGAGGCCGACGTCGAGCAGCGGGGCCCGTCGTCCGTCTACGGCGTGGCCGGGTCCGTCGTGGCGCCGCCCGGCCGGGCCATGGGCGACGCGAGTTGGATGGACGCGGCGGCGGCGAACCCGGAACTGGCCGCGTCCGTGGGCTCGGCGGCCGTGGGCTGGGCCCAGCGGAACCCCGAGGCGGCGAAGGGCCTCGCGCGGTCGGCCGTCGTGTAACACATCACTTGTATTACCCGCACCGGGGGGCACACGCGCCACGGACCTTGCGGCGCGACGACGATGGGTAGGGCGCCGCGCGTCGCGAACAGGTCCGGCAGGGCGTCCCCGCGGCGCGCACCCCTCAGAGGCGTGGCCGCGGCGAGGAGCGACGCGCCGACCCACGCCGCGTCGCACCGCGCGCACGGCGCCGCGACGATGCCGGCCTGCACGCCCAGCGCCCGCAGCTCGTCCAGGAGCCGCGCGTCGAGGCCGGGGATGAGCGCGCCGCCGCCGACGACGAGGACTCTTTTGGAAAGCGCCCGGCGCGCGTCGATGGGCGCCGCGCGCAGCACGCCGGCGACGAGGGCCGCTAGACTCTCGTCATCAAAGAGCGGCTCCGCGCCGGCGCCCCGCGCGGCGAACGGCACCGCGACGCCCTCGAAGTCGACGTCGGGGCCCCCGCGCGCGTCCTTTCCACGCCGTCGCACGAAGCAGAGGGAAGCCACCCCGCGCCGCGCGGCCTCGAGCGTTTTAAACCGCGGCACGCTTGTCAGCAGCACTTGCGCGACAGCATCCACGCCCGCGGCGTCCGCGTAGGCCAGGGTGGAGTCGAGCAGCCTGCCGTCGACCACCGCGGCGCACCGTGATGAACTCGCGCCGACGTCGAGAACGATCGCCGTGGGGGCGTCCCCGCCGACCGCGGCGCACGCGAGGCCCGGCGCGAAGGCCAGCGCCTCGGCGCCGGCGTCGTAGAGGGCCTCCGCCAGCGCGCGGCGCAACGCTCGCGGCAGCGCCGCGTCCTCGACGTTGAGCACGATCCGTTGCTGGGGGTCGGTCAAGAGCTCCTCCGCGAACAGCTTTGCGACGAACGCGTCCAGCGCGCCGCGCCAGGCCGTCTCCCCCAGGCGCTCGCCGCCCTGTGCCAACGCGCCCAGAGGCGATGCCAGTCGTATTCGTGGCGCCGCTTCACCGGCGAGGCCGCCGCGCACGTAGAGGGCGCCCCATTCCAAGACGATGGCGGGCTTGGGTGGTGCGGGCATTGTTGCGCGCACCGCTGTAAGCGCTGCTCGCGAGCACTAAGTACTATCCGTGAGCATAGCGAAATGACTGGTGTGCGTGAGCCCTCGCGCGGCCGACGCGCGCGCAGGACTGGACATAAAGCACGGGTTTCGCGTGCGCAAAACCCGTAGGCTTGCCCAAAATCTTTGCTCAGACCTCAAATACAGGGCCCATACTGCACTCAGCGGCTGTACGCGTGGCTAAAAAACACTCACAGACAGTTCTGCGCACACGCAGAGCCGCTAGCTGCACAAGTATCAGTAATAATGCAAATGGCTAGGCATCTCTTGCTCCTTTGCAGCGGTGCAGCAATGCGCACGATGCCCAGCAAGCCGGCGGCACCGAAGAAGTGCTCGCGGTGGCAGTCCTTCGTCGCCGCGTCAGCGTTATTGCTGCTCCCGACCGCCGCCGTTGCCGCGACGGACGGGCAGTTCGAGGAAGCGGCAAAGCAGGGCATCCTCAAGTGCTTCGAGAAGCAGGGCGACAAGTATGTGGACGTGTGCAAGCTGGCGGAGATCGAGGCGCGCAAGGCGCGGGAGGCGGCGCCGCCACGCCAGGTCACGGCCGAGACGCCGGTCGACATGGACGCCCTCCGCGTCGCGCGCGAAAAGTCGGCGGAGAAAAAGGCCGGCATCAAGCTGCGCGAGACGCCCGAGTGGCTCTCTGGGTCCAAGTCCGGCGAGGCCGGCGACGCGGCGCGGGAACGGCTCCCTGGCGCGATCGGCGGCGGCAAGAAAGCCGCGCCAAAGGAGAAGAGCCAACCGGAGCTCCGCGCGGCCGCGGAGGCGGTCCGGGAAGCGGTCGCCTCCGGTCTGCCCGAAGGCTGGGTCGAGGTCACGGACGAGGGCACGGGGCGGGTCTTCTACGGGAACGTGAAGACGGGCGAGAGGCAGCTCGAGCGGCCCCAATAATAAAACTGTAAATCTACTATCACTGGTCCATTCCTTGGTATATCTATGTACGTGCCAGGCATCTATCACGGGAGTGGCTGTGGGCTGGGCTGGACGGGTTTTTGGGCTTGAGCCGAGCAAATCACCGCGCTCAACCTACGTACGCGACGCGGGAATTTAAGGAACTTCCGCGCCCGGTCTTTGACGGACGAGCGCTTGGAGATCGCGCACACGCGACGCGGCAAACTGCCCATCTTGAGTCAGATGATCTGAGGGCCATCTCCACGCCCACATCACACTTTCACCATATCACGCGCGCGCGCATTGCGCCTTACATAGCTAGGATGTACGGCCAGCTCCTCCTCGCGGCGCTCGTGCCGCTCGCGCTGGCCCAGGGCGACTACTCGAGCGCGCCGCGGCGCTCGACCGCTGGTGGGCGACCGGCGCGGCGCCGCCGGGCTGGACCGTGTCTCGAGCCGCGGACGTCGACGGGCCCTGGCGGCAGATTGGGAAGCAGGCCAACGCGAAGCGCGTCTACCGCGCGACCGTCTCTGGCAAACCTGTCGTCGTCAAGAGGAGCTCGGCGGCCGTACACCGTCGTGTCGATACGGGCGGCGGGACGCTGTATCTCGAGATCTTGTACCTCGAGACATTGCGAGGAGAACCGGGCATCCCGAAGCTGTACGGCGTGTGGCGCGACGGGGAGCATATCGTGTACGTCGTGGGCGACTGCGGCGACCCGATCGGCATGGGCGAGCCCAAGTTTAAAGTGAAGCCCACCATCCTCTCGGAGGCGTTCACCAGACGCGCTGAAGAACAGCCGCTCCAACTGGCGCGATCGCTGTTGGTGTGCTTCCGGTCGTGGGCGTCGAACGGCTACTTGCAAAACTCGTTCAAGGCCGAGCAGTTCACGATGATGAATGAAAACGGCGAGATCTATCTCGTCGACGGGCCGCGCATGCTCGCGGACGCGCCGCTCACTAAAGCCGTGGTAAGCGCGTGGGGGCGGGTCGCCGGGAGCTCGCTGCAGAAGCGGCTCTTGAATTTAGAATTCAAGCACAAGTGCCACGCGGATGACGCCTGTCCCTCCACGAGGAACATCCATAGCTGTAAGCGCCACGGCGCCTGCGAGCCCGGAGCTCTCGGCGCGCCCGAGTCACGCGGGACTTGCCGCGATGGCCTGTGCATGCTCCTCTCGGAGAAAACGCACGTCTTCGACGTCGCGAACCGCCCGTGGTTATTACCTTTCATCGCGGCGCGGGCGTCCGGAGCGGACCGGGACCTCTTGGTGACGCTGATCCGACGGGCGAGCGCCGAGAATCCGGACGACCGGCCCTCGTTCGCGGAGCTCGTGGGCCTCATCGACCGGTATGAGGCGTTGACACGAGATGGAGCTATCTCGAGCCCGCGACGGTAGCGCCGGCGGTCCACGCGGAGGTAGTAAATTTAGACCATCATGCCCCGGGTAATTACTCTCCTTCTTCCCAGCGGACTCGGGGCGCACAATCATAGTTTTTAAAAGTCCCCGGACAAAAAACATCGCCCTACAGCAGCGCGCCGTCGCGGGCCAGCTCGAGGCGCCGCGCCACGCGCAGCACGCCCGCGTCGTCGAAGGCCCGCCCCACGACCTGGACGCCGACGGGCAGGCCGCCCGTCGTTCCGAACGGCACCGACACGGCCGGCAGGCCCGCGAGCGACGCGAAGGCGGTCAGGAAGTCGTTCGCGTAGTCGCGCGGCAGGTCGTCTTTGAGGTCGCGCGCGAGCGAGCCGCGGGCTTCACTGGTGCTCGCGGGGGAATTATTGAGCTTCGGCGCCGCCGTGGGCGCCACCGGTAAGACCAGCGCGTCCGCGCTCGAGAAGACGGCGTCTAGAAGCGCTTTGGCGGCGGCGCGCACCTCAACGGCGCGCTCGTAGAGCCCCTCGGCGTGCCGGTCCCCGAGCAGCCGCTTGCCGAGGGCCAAGCGCCGCTGCACCTCCCCGCCGAAGGGCGGGTTGTCCCCGGTGACGTGGTAGCGCGCGAGGTTGGAATGGGCCTCGGCCGCGGCCAAAACGTGGTAGGCCGCGCAGCAGTCGCGCAGGAACGCCGAACTCAACGCGTCGCAGGCGTCGGCTTGTAACGCGCGCGCGGCGCCCGCGACGATCGCGCCGACCTCGCCGTCGACGTTTTCTACTTGAAGCGCCGCGATGCGCGCTGGAGTTGTGGATGCGAGCGCCGCCCGGTAGTCGGGCACCGCGGTCTCACTCGAGGTCGCGTCGCCCGCGTCGTGGCCCGCGATCAACCCCAACGCGAAGGCGGCGTCCTCCACGCTGGTGCTGAAGACGCCGACGCAGTCCGTCGACGAGCCGTACGCCAGCAAACCGCGCCGCGAGACGCGGCCGTACGTCGGCTTGACGCCGACGACGCCGCACCACGACGCCGGCAGGCGGATCGACCCGCCCGTGTCGGACCCGAGCGCGAGGGGCACGATGCCCGCCGCGACGGCCGCCGCGCTGCCGGAGGACGACCCGCCCGGCACGCGCGTCGGGTCGAGGGGGTGCCGCGTCGGGCCCCGCGCGCTCGTCTCACCGGTGGAGCCCATGCCGAACTCGTCGCAGTTCGTGGTTCCGATCACGTTGGCGCCGGCGGCGCGCAGCTGCGCCACGGCGACGGCGTCCTCGCGCGCGCACCACCCGACCGCTCGACTGCCGGCGGCCGGTATCTCGCCCGCAATGCACAGCGAATCTTTCACGGCGAAGGGGACGCCGCGCAGGGGACCGTCTTTCAGCGTTTCAGCGTGTCGCGCGGCTCTGCCGTCGACGCGTGCGAAGGCATTGAGCTTCGAGCTGCGGGCCCGGCGCACCGCTTCCTCCGCCACCGCGAGGCAGGTCCGCTCGCCGCGGCGGATGGCTGCAGCGAGTGCTAGTGCCATCAATGCGAGTGTGCTGGCCTGCGGATGGCCTGCGGGTGGCTGCAGCGATTGCTAGCGCTATCGATGCGTCGCTGTTGGCAGGCGTGACCGCTCTATCGGCACCGCTAATGCTTATCTGCTCCAGACCGGTGCCAGCAGTTGCTCCAGTATCTATAGCGCATCTATGCCGGCATGCCAGCGCGAGCCAGCGCGCGGGTTTCATTGGAGGTCAAAACGGGTTTCACTTTTTCGACACTTTTGCCCGTGCCGCGCTCGTACTGCGGTCTACTGAGGCCTTGATACCTCCGCGGCAGCGGCATCGACGCCAATACACCCTGTGTTGCGTCAGCGTAATTGCGAGCACGCTTCCGGCTGCATTTTGGCTAGGCTGAGCTCATCCCGTTTGCTACGCCCCGACGCGACGGATAGCATTAGAGACTGCTAGACTTCGCTGTCGGTAGACTGCCATACGTATTACCATGGTCGAGGGGCCTGGAGCCACAAAAAACGCCCGCAAGGCTAGAACGCTCGTCGGTTGCCGCCTCGCGAGCATCGACGGCGCAGACTTCGTACCCGTTGGCGCACTTTGACAGACGTCATTAATCTCGGCAAGGAGATGTGGCTCGTATTTGCGAGCGACGCCGTGAGTGACGACTCAGATGAAGACGTGGTTGACTTGTGCGGCGGCGGCAGCGACAAAGACGACGATGACTCCGTCATCGACCTTTGCGGCAGCGACGACTCATCCGCCACGCCGCCGATGCGCGAACATGCGATGCGCCTCCACTTTGGCATGAGCGGCTCACTCAAGGTCGACAGCAAGGGAACGGGGTATGGCGCGCGGGCCCTGCGGTGCACCTTCGACGGCGGGCGGACGCTCGACGTGTATAACGTCGGAGAATACGGCGGCGTCCACCCCGCTCGGGACGTAGAAAAGGTGCGCGAGAAGGTCTTCACGCGGAAAATCCTGGACGTCTGCGCCGACGCCTTCGATGCGACGGCGGCGGCGGCGCGGCTGGTGCGCGAAACCAACAAGACGGTCGCAGTGGCGGTCATGGACCAGAGCGTCTCGCCGGGCACGGGCAACATCATCAAGAACGAAGCTCTTCACCGCGCCCGCGTCGCGCCGGATCGCAAGGTGGGGGACCTGTCCGAGGCCGAGGTGAACGCCGTCGTCCGCGAGCTCCGCTCTTATGCGCGCGCCTGGCTCGTGGGGCGGCGGCCGCCGTTCCAAGTGTACGACAAAGCATCGTGCGAATGCGGCGGGCCCGTTTCCGTGTCCAAGGGCACGGCGACGGCGAACCGCGTGACCTTCCACTGCGCCGCCTGCTGTGCGCACACGACGGCGCCGCGGCCTCAAAAACGCGCGCGGACGGAGCCTACGCCGGAGCTGATGCGTGGCCACTCGTGCGGCAAGCCGCTGGAGGAGGTCAAGCCAGTGAGGAAGAAGACCGCGAACGAGGGCCGTCTTTTCTGGTCGTGCGGCCGGCGGGATTGCAAGGCTGACTTTACCTGGGCCGATAGCGCGTTCCCGAAATGCCAGTGTTCGCGACCGTCCATATTGAGGCTCTGCAAGAAGAGTGGACCGAACGCCGGCCGCTGGTTCTTCGGGTGCGGGGTGCGGAAGTGTTCCTTCTTCGAATGGGCCGCGCGCGACAAGCTGGATGCCGCGCTCGGGGACCAGCTGCGGCCGCTCCTGTGAATGTTCCAAATGGCTTGTTTATCACGCCGTGGAGGGGGAAAGGGGATAGAGCTCAGGCGTAGCCCTCGAGCTCGGAGTCCGTGCCGTCGTCGTACTCGTCGTCGTACAAAGGAGGCGCGGACGCCGCGAGGGATATGGACCCGCCGTTGCCCGGGTCGTAGGCCACGCCCGGGATGTCGCTCACGAGCTGCGAGAGCTTGGTGAAGCCGAGGGTCCGGTAGTCCAGGATTTTGCCGTAGCGGTTGCGGTAGCGGCCGCCGAGCTGCGACGTTTTGACGGCGCCCGCGTTTTCCTCGACGATGGCCAGGATCTCCCGGCCGATCGCCTCGAGGGAGACGTGGGCGAAGCCCGGCGGCGTCGGGTCCGGCGTCGCCCGCTCCGAGCGGGGCGGCCGCGGCGGCGGCTTCAAGCCCGGCGGCTTGATGATCGAGGGCGGCGTCGGCGGCGGGGCCGCCCGCGGCGTGCGCAGGCGGGCCGGCGAGGCCATGGGGAGGCGCGCCGGCGAGGCCTTGGGCTCCGGGGCCGCCTTGGGCGGGCCCGAGAGGAAGCCCCAGTTTTCCAGGGCGCGACGCAGGCACCGGTTCTCGCCGTCCGAGCCCTGGCAGTGCTCGAGGCCGTCCTCCACGTGCACGGTCAACTTTTTAGCGCCCCGATCTAACAACCGCGCGGCGGACCGCAGCGACAGCGAGGCGGCAATGGTCTTGTCGCGGCTCCCGTGCCATAAGACGATCTTTAGGTCCTTCGCGGCTTTGGCACTGATGGGCGTGCACGCATAGAGCTGCCCGAAACTACAAAACACGCCCCCGATCGTCTGCGAATGCGTGGTCGCCGCATCTAAAGCGGTGCAGCCGCCCTGCGACTCGCCAAATAAAGCCACCCTTCTATAGTCGCCGCCGAACTTCGCGGCTTCCGCGTCGATCGCCTGGTGGATCAGAATCCGCACCTCCGCCAGGTGCGTCTGGTCGATGTCCTCCTCGATCTCGGGCCGCCCACCGACGCCGCCGTGGTCCGTGAAGTAGTCGTGCCAGGCGTTCTCGACCGGGGCCTCGCCCGGGTAGCACGAAATGGCCCGCCGCGGCGCGTGAAGGAAGACGAGCCGCGCTCTTTGACCAAGATCACCCATAGCTTTCAAACGGGGCTTCCAGGTCTCGGCGCAGCCCGCGGCGTCGCAGGCGAAGCCGTGGAGCAATAGGATGGAGCACACGGCGGGCCCGCCAGCGGGCTCCACGGTGATGGACCGGCCCAGCCGCGTCTTCGGCGGCGCATTACTCGTGGCGCCCGTTGTGGCGCTGCGCGTCGTGATGGGGCTCGTGCGCACGGCATCGGCGGCGGCTCGGGCCGCGGGCCGCGCGATGGGCTTCGGCCGCGCGATGGGCTTCGGCGGCGCGCGCTTGGCCGGCGCCTTTTGCGCCTCGGGCGGCCGGACGACCGGGCGCTTCGCCTTGGCGGCGACCGGGCGGCGCGCCGCGGGCGGCGGCACGGGCGCCGGCGCGCGGCTGCGGAGGCCGGGCGGCTTCGCCCCGGCGGGCGGCGTCGCCCGGGCGGCGTAGGGCCCCTTCGTGTACGTCGGCGCGGGCGGCTCGCTCACGCTGGCCTGGCGGCTGCGCGTAGTTCGCGGCCTCGTGGCTCCCGGCGCCTTGGGATTTAATCGCGCGGTGATGGGCATCTTTTGCAGCGCGAGCAGCACTGGTGAGCGCTGTGGAGAGCGCTGTGTCGCTGGTGCAGATTGCTGCGGGCCTCAGGACGCAAAACAAGCGCCTTAGCCGATTTTGGCTTCACGACCTCTCTTCGAAACCCGTCTAAAGTTCATATTTTAAATCCCAGCCAAAACCACGGACGTGTGCTCTGCACTTGGCAGCCATGCCTGTGACAGGCATCCGCAGGGTATTGCAAATCGAGAAAACCCGGCTAAACCCGCCAAAAGAAGGCAGAGTCCAACATTTGAATTGCCAGCGCAGTGCTGTCTCCGTTGCTCCTGCATCGCTTGACGAACGTACTGCTGCGTGTCACAACGATCGCTGTTGCGAAACCACCGCTGCGCAAAATACAAGACAGCACTTTGACTGCTCCCCTTGTACGCCAGTCGATGCGCCGCAGCCTCGTCATGGCTGCCAATCTCGCCACGGCAAGCGCTGTCAGGCCGACGGTCATCTTCTTGCACGGCTCCGGCGACACGGGCCGCGGCGTCGAGGGATGGCTCCGCTCGCTCGCGCCGCCGGAGGCGCTGGCGCCCTATGATTGGGAGTTTCCGACGGCCGAGGCCATCCCATACGCGCTCGCGGGCGGCCAACGGGCGAGCGTGTGGTACGACCGCGTGGGGGGCTTCGAGCCGCACCACCCCGAGCAGACCGACACCATTGAACGCAGCGCGGCGCGCATTCTCGCGCTCATTGATGCCGCCGTCGCACGGGGCGTGCCGCCCTCAAAGATCGCGGTCGGCGGCTTCTCGATGGGCGGGAACCTGGCCTACCAGACCGCGGCGCGCTACCACGCCGTCGCCGGCCGGGAGCCGCTCGGCGCGATCGTCGGCCTGTCGTGCTATTCCGCCGCCGACTCGCGGGCCCACGCGCTGCTCAAAGGCACCGGTGATCGCTGGTCCGAGACTTTTGTAGCTCACGGCGCGGACGACGATTTTATCCTGCCGGCGTGGGGGTCCGCGACGTACGAGGCCTTGCGCGCGGCCGGCGTCGACGCGTCCTTCCGCAGCTTCTCCGGAGCCCACGAGATGACCGCGGCGGAGATGGAGGGCGTGCTGGCGTTCCTGGGCCGGCGTCTGCTCGACGATGGCGTCTGTGGGTAAGGTGTTTGTGTGACAGTGGCTCAAATCGAACGCACAAACTAGATGCACACAACGACTTACGACCCCCCGAACTCCGCGGCGCGCGCCTCGAGCACCGCCAATTCGGGCACTGACGAGCACTCGCACCGCTCGCCCGACGCGAGCGCGACCAAGGTGTCGGAGACGAAGTTCGCGCAGTCCCAGGGCCCCACGTACGCATCGTCGGGGAAGTCCGTCATCATCACCTCCCCGACGTGCTGCAGGATGGAGTTCACATCTTCATAACCTTTTGCGCGCGCGCCGAGGTAGGCGTCCGCGGCGCTCCTGCCGATGGTCACGTGGCAGGCCTGCTCGATCCATTCCCGGTCGAGCATTTCTTGGAGCTCCGCGCTGATGACCTTCGCGATGACGGCGTCGTCTAGTTCAGTAACCGTGACCGACCCGACGCGGCGCGGCGCGAGGCGCACGGCGGGAGCGGTGGGCGGCGCGAAGGCGTGCGCCGCGGCGGCGAAGACGACGGCGGCGCTGGTCCGCATGGCTTCACGAAGAGCGTTGTTGGCTTCAATGATGCGAGTGCTACGCGGCACGGGAGCTCTTATGGCTTCAATAATGGGAGCTGCTTTGCTTGCTGTGGGCACCGCGGTGCGCTGTCAAACAGATAGAGCTCGTGCGAGACTGGCGTGTGCTGGCGTGTCTCGCGCCGCAGATATTACGTCCGGCAAGGCAGCTGGGCCGTGCGAGTGACAGCGCTTTGATGAGGGAGAGCGTTTTTGTGTGTCAGCATCTTGTCAGCGGCCAAATTGCTAAACTCGGGCGCGGACGCGCTGAAATTGATTGCAACCAGCGACATCGTGCTCGCATAGCTCGTATCGATCGAAAACGCATCGCTGCCGCATCGCAAACGCAGTGACACCATGCACAAAACCACACTCATCCTAGCCTGCACCACGGCGGCGGCGTTTGTCGTGCCCGAGGCGCCGACGCATGCACGATTACCGACGACGCCCGCAAGCGCCCGCCGGACGCGAACGCGCCTCGCCGCGACGCCGCCGACGTACGACGGCGCCGCCGCGCAGCGCGCCGTCGAGTTCTTCGCCGCCTGGAACGTGAGGGACATGGACGCGGCGTGCGCGTGCTACAGCGACGACTGCGTCTACGAGGACACGCAGTACGCGGGCGCCTTCGAGGGCAAGGCTAAATTAAGGGAGCATCTGGACCGCGTGGCCGACGCGTTGCCCGAGAGCTTCGCGTTCGTGGTAGACGACGTCGCCGACGGCGGCGACACCGTCGGCATCCGCTGGCACGTGGAGAACGAGGGCAAGCCCCTCCCCTTCACGCGCGGCGCGTCCATCTACAAAGCGAACGCGAACGGTTTATTATGCTCCGGCTTCGACGTGCCCGAGCCGGCGCCGCTCAAGCCCGGCGGCACGGGCCTGGCGCTCCTCTCGCTGGCCTCCAAAATCATCGACGAGCCCGTCCGGGCGGTGCCGCTCGTGTTAGCGGGGGTCTACTGCTTCCAGCTGTTCCTCGCCGAGGGCCAGCTCCTGCCGGGGCCTTCTGCACTGGCCCTCGACGGGGCGACGTGGGTCGAGGTCCGGGACCTCTCGCTCAACTTCTGGTTTGTTGGACCCTCCCTCTTCGGCGGCTTCCCCGTGGTGCACCCCGGCCTGGAAGCCATCTTCAACCTGGTGCTCGCGTGGTCAGCTCTCTTCGCGGGCTTCGCGGCCGACGGCCGCCGCGGCCGGCCCCAGGGCTCGATGCTCCCGACGCTGGCGGGCATGCAGTTCCTCACGAACGCCTTCTTCCTGCCCTACTTAGCGACGCGCCCCCGCGAGGAGGACGGCGTGCTCGTCGCCCTAGACGAGCTCACGCTAATAGAACGGGCCGCCGAATCCCGCGCCCTGCCCGTGCTCCTGGGCAGCGTCGGCGCCGTATCCATCTATTGGTTCTGCAACGCGCGGCCCGAGTTCGGAGGTTTGGACGAGCGCCTCGCGTCCCTGCGGACGCTCCTCGCGGGCGACCGGCTCGGTTCGTCGTTCCTCGTGGATTTGGGACTCTACGCGGCCTTCCAGTCCTGGCTCATCCCCGATGATTTGACGCGGCGGGGCGTCGCGACCGACGACCAGGCGCCGTTCAAGGCGCTGGGGGCCGTGCCCTTCGTCGGGCTTGTCGCCTACCTCGCGCTCCGGCCGCGGCTGCCGGCGACGAGCGAGTAGCCACCTAAGTTGTACAAGTGTGTTCTTCGCCGCGCCGGTGGCCTTCGGCGACGCGTGAATAAGTTGTGCTAGTGTATTATCCCTCGACGTCCGGCGAGGAGCTCTTCGCGACGTCCGCCCGTAGCGGGGACTGCTGATACTGGGAGGAGGCCGCGATGCAGCATACGAGGGCCAACACGCCCAGCGGCGAGGCGTGCTTGTCGAGGAAGGCGATGGCCAGGAGCACCGTACCTAATTTATTGGCGACGCCGATTAGGGTGTACGACGTCGCGGAGACGAGGCCCCGGCACAGCCAGCCCGCGTAGCCGATGAGCGTAGCGACGACGGACGACACCGCTAGTATAACGGCATCACCGGGCGACATGGCCAAACAGCTGGAAGCGAAGCCCTCCAAGTCGCCCCGCGCGTACGCCAACGCGAAGAGCAGCGGTAGGGCCAGCAGGTTCGTGAGCCAGACGCTCTCCCACACACCCAATCGCAGCGCCGACGTCAAGTGCTTGCCAAAGGTCATCTCGAAGCAGATGAGGGCGAAGTAGAGGAAGCACCAGCTGTACCCGGCGAAGCCCTCGACGTAAAATTGCGCATCAGTAGCTACATAAGCTGATGCGGCAACAGCGGTCGCGATCAACGACGCCAGCGACTTGGCTGAGGGCGCACTTCGCCCCATGAAGAGTGTGTCTAAGGCCGCCACAGCGAGAGGGGTCGAGGCCCTAAATACGATAAAGGTCTCTACGTTGCTCTTCCGCAACGCCATGACCGAGGCGTAGATGGATCCGACAAATGCAATAGCGTACAACCCGAAGCCCTGGACCTTGGGCTTTGTGAGTTGGCCTATTTGTGCTAGATCTAGCACGGCTAAAGCTTTGCACGCCGCCGTGGCGAAGGCGATCTGCACCACCACCACCGCGCCCGGTGCGAGCGGCGTGGCGCTCTGGCCGTTCACCGCTAATTTGTTGAGGAACAGTAACGTGGAGCTACATAAGCAGTAAAAAGCCACCGCGAACAGCACTTGTTTGCGGGGCGCGTCGACCGTGCGACTGGCGTGCGAGGGGCTCGGCGCCTGAGGGATCACTGATTCGTGGCGCGGGCAGCGCGAGTAGGCCAGCTCGTCCACGACCTTCTTCGCCATGTCCCGCGAGTTGGAGCGGGGGCGGAGAATAGCTGCGGAGGCTTGTGGACCTCTATTATTATGCGTCGCAGGCGTCGATCGGCAGCCCGCTTGATTGGTCACGTCCTGATGGGCGACGAGGAGAAGCTGCGTCGCTTGGTGCGCCCAGCGTTGGTGGGCGGAGAGCGAATTGGCGTCTCCCGATGATGCGTCCTCCGATGGAATGCTGTGACGGCGATCGGGGTTCCGAGGTGTCGGAGGCGGTTCTGGTCATGCTGCAGGGCTCCCGTGGTTTGGCTGGGAGGCGTGGCATTTTGGTGCGGGTTTTGGATGCGGGCGGGTTTTATACTATAACAAACAGAGTACCAAAAAAAAAACAGAAACAAACAGCTTGTAAACGCTGTTACCTATAGTGCGAAGTGCCGCGAAGCTCACAGCAAAGCTCGAGCGCTG
>Ga0302122_10000816_pt1 | contig 19402 bp, 8 predicted proteins | sample CB21_SCM_MG_FD_203115 | JGI IMG/M metagenome (GOLD analysis project Ga0302122, IMG submission 203115) | Marine microbial communities from Western Arctic Ocean, Canada - CB21_SCM | ecosystem: Environmental > Aquatic > Marine > Oceanic | place: Canada: Western Arctic Ocean | collected 2017-09-28
TCCTTCAGTCTGCACCGTGCCTGATATCCTATCACTCGTTTTGCGCTGATCGCTATCGCATTATCGGTGACACAATAATCGAGAATGCAGCGCTTACTGCTGGCAGCCCTTGTGCACACCACAAGCTCTCTTGCACCGCCTGCACGGCGTCCGGAGCCTGCGCGCATCGAGCAGACACAAAATTATCGTGAAGCCACGCAAGTGTCCGAGCGCTTCCAGGCGGAGCTGACGGCCGGCGACAGAAAGAAGACCGTCGCGATCATCGGCGGCGGGTTGAGCGGCTTGAGCTGCGCCAAGTACCTGAGCGACGCGGGCCACACGCCGACGGTGTACGAAGCGCGCGACGTCTTGGGCGGCAAGGTGTCCGCCTGGCAGGACGAGGACGGCGACTGGATCGAGACCGGGTTGCACATCTTCTTCGGCGCGTACCCGAACATGATGAACCTGCTGAAAGAATTAGAAATTAGGGACCGATTGCAGTGGAAGCCGCACCGCATGTCGTTCGCCATGCGGCAGAAGCCGGGGCAGTTCACGAACTTCGAGTTCCCCGACGGCGTGCCGGCGCCGTTCAACATGGCCGCGGCCATCCTGACGAATACCGAGATGCTGTCGCTCGTCGATAAAATCAAGATGGTGCCCGGGCTGCTCCCCATGTTGATCGAGGGGCAGGATTTCATCGACGCCCAGGACGAACTCAGTGTCTTGGAGTTCATGGAGAAGTACGGGATGCCGGAGACGGTCAACGAGGAGATCTTCATCGCCATGGCGAAGGCTTTAGATTTCACGGACCCGGACAAGATGTCCATGACCGTGATCCTGACGGCGATGAACCGTTTTATAAATGAAGCGGACGGCTCACAGACTGCGTTTCTCGACGGCAACCAGCCCGACCGCGTATGTGAACCGATTGTGCAACACGTTCGTGCTGGCGGCGGCGACATCCTGACGGAGAGGCCGCTCGACCGAATAGAGGTGAACGACGACGGGTGGATCGCGAAGCTTGTCCTGCGGGGCGGCGAGGAAGTCATAGCGGATGAGTACATCTCTGCCTTGCCTGTCGACGTGCTGAAGCGAGTCATACCCGAAGAGTGGAGTACGATGCCGTACTTCCGACAGTTTGATCAATTAGAGGGCATCCCCGTGATGAATTTACAACTTTGGTTCGACCAGCAGTTCCAGAGCTCGCTCGACGGTTTGGCCTTTTCTCGCTCACCTCTACTCTCTGTCTATGCCGACATGTCGATTGCGTGCGACGAGTACGCGTCGGACACGACCATGTTGGAACTGGTGTTTGCGCCCTGCACGCCCGAGACTGGCGCGGACCGGAACTGGTTGGCGGCGTCCGACGCCGAAGTAGTAGATGCGACGCTCGAGGAACTGAGGCAGTTATTCCCCCAAGACATGCGCGGCGCGACGTTGCGCAAGTCGAGCGTGGTCCGCACGCCGCGGTCGGTGTATGCCGCTGTCCCCGGCCGCAACAAGTACCGCCCGTCGCAGAAGACGCCGATCCCAAACCTCACGCTGTGCGGCTGCTTCACGACCCAAAAGTTCCTGGGCTCGATGGAGGGCGCAGTATTAGCCGGGAAATTGGCCGCGGAGGTCGTGGCGGCGCGCGCCGTCGGCAAGCCGACGCAAGACCTGAAGGAGGTCCAGCCGGACATCATTCGCGCCGCGGCGACGGCGGCGCCCAAGAAGCCGCTCGGCTGCCGCGGCGACACGCCCATCGCGTTCGGGGGCGGCGAGGTCGTGCGGCGCGGGCGAGATAGTTAACTGTGTGTTCAAAAAAACTCCCTGTTCGTGACCCCAGGAACTTCCAGTTCCCCCGGACTATCTCCCGGGCTCCCAACGCCGATGGGCTTGTCGATGGCTTACAAGACAAATTTTAACATCCCCGCGCCGGCACCGCGGCGCAGGCCTTCTCCCCGAGCCGCTCCACACAGCGCGCATCATGCACCGCGACGGCCGCGGCGTAGACCTCCCGCTCGTAGGCGACCGTCTCGTTCAGGACCCGTCGCGCGTCGCGGCCGAGCGCGTTCAACACGGCGCAGGTCGAGTGCTTGCAATTATTCGCGTTCTCGCGGCGCGCGGCCTCTTTGCGCCAGAACGCGTCCTTATCGGCCGTCGCCGGGAAGGGCAGGAGCGCCTTAAGTTGGGCGATGAAGAGCCCGTACTTCTCCGTCAGCCCGACGACCGCGAAGGACTCGTGCAGGACGCGCGCCGCCCGCCGCGCCGACTCGCGCGCCACCGCCTCGTTCACGTACGAGCCATATCGGTCCATGGGCTCCGCAGCGCCGAGCCGCTTGACGAAGTTCGCGTAGTAGGGGCTTCCGTGGTTCTTCGCAAAGCTGTCCCCGACGTCAGCGGTGACGGCCGCCAGCGTGAGTTTGTTGTACTTCTTCAGGCGGAGGTAGAGCACCGCGGACACGCGTAGGACGACGGGGTCCCGAAGGCATGTCACATAGATCGCCGGCCGCGGAGACGGGAGCGTCCCGAACCACAAGTGCCCGGCCACGACGTCGACGTCGTCTCTTGGCACCGCGACGCGCGCCCCGTCTGTGCAGAGCGCCTTGTCGTTCGGGCCGCGGCGCAGGCGCCGCCGCGGCAGGAAGTAGCGCGCGAGGTTTGTGAACGTGAGGCGCCGCGGGATGGCGCCTCGACCGCACTTGCCCGCGCTCACGAAGCGACACGTCGCGCGAATCGAGCTCGTCCCCTCGCGCAGCGCGCTCCAGTGTTTCAGGGTGGCGCGGGTCGTGGTGCCGGCGCTCTTAAATATGTGCACGAAGACGAGCATCGGGCGATTCGATACTCTTCCGTCGCATATGCCTCCCGCCTGTCGCCACGCTTCCGCGTAGCTCAGGACGTTCGGTGCGATCGGCCTCGCATGCGTTTGATTGACTACGATTATTTTTTGCTTGGCTGCAGCACCTATGCAGAGTAGCAGCGCCCATGCACGCGCATTGCTGCGATGGCGCATGCGTTCTAATTCGTGATGGGCAGCCGGTCTATGCGCCTCCGTGTGAGGCGAAACCCGTCGAAATCCGTTAATGGCAAAACACGACCCCGCCGATGAATCGGTTTACGCGCGGTGTCTCCCCCCCCGGGTCCCGCCCACTAGTCCTAGCACCGTAACAAAAGCACCGTGGTCTGAGCTCGTCGGACACATTGACTGGGCCCGGGTCGCGGGCAAACAGGAATAAACACACCATAAAGTTAAACTCCTAGTCCGGCGCCATGAAGTCCTGCGACGCGCGGGCGTCGGCCTCCATGGTCACGTCGCCGTCGCCCGAGCCCGAGAGGCACCGCGCGCGGGACGCGTCCATCATGACGAAGCGCCAGCAGACGAAGCCCGCGCCCGCGGCGCCCGAGTAGTTGTCGAGGCACCGCTGCAGGTCTCGCTTCCGATCCACATAATAATCGAGCACGTTCTGCGCGACCTCGCGCTTGGACAGGGCGTCCGCGAGCACGGACTGCTCCACGCCGTAGGGCCCGAAGCCGTCCAGCTCCCGCTTCGCCGAGGGGTCCGCGTCATATAAAATGAAGCCCGCCTCGTCCACCACGTAGCGCGTGTCCGCGCCGAGGGGCGCCTGGGCCACCTCGAACCCGTTGAACTGGTCCTTCGTACCGATGACGTAGACGCCTTTGCGCACGGCGCACAGCGAGTACTGCGGGTTCTGTCGTAGTAAATTCGTTTCCACACAAACGTTCATCGCGCCCGCGTCGTCCTCGTCCTCCGCATCCCCGACGCAGTGCCAGAACCAACTTCTAACGTCGGCCTTGCGGCCCGCGGTCACCGCACTGCGGCACGCGTCGTCCACGTACTCGGGCTTGATGTGGTGCGAGTAGACGAATTGGACCGTGGGGAAGACGCGGACCGTCCGCCTTTTACCCAGGGACGTATAGGATAACCGGAAGCACGCCTTGGGGATGGGCAAGTGCAAGCACTGGGCCACCTTATCACCGCTCCGACACGAAGCATAATAATCGCTCTCTTCGAAAGACAGAGGCATCTGGTGCTTCCTGTCCCAGGCTTCCATGGTGTCCGAGTCCCGGTTCTTGTTCTGCTGCTTCTGCTTGGTTTTTTGTTGTTGCTTCGTGTAGCTGATCTCCTGGCCCTCGTCGTTGGCGTCTCCACTTAAAAAGGCCACAACAGGGTCAAACACATCGTTTGAATTAATACGGACCTCGTGCTTCGCCCTACTTAGCTCCACCAATAAGCGTTGTACCACACTTGGCGACGGGTCCACGGCCCTCACCGAAGCATCGGTGGCGACGCTGAACTTGGACTTGAGGATATTCGAAACAATAGAAGCACAAACTTCGTCGCCGAAGACGTCCCGATTGAACTTTTGAGCCAGCTCGTCGACCTTTTGTGGGAGACACCCGGCCATCCTTTCCAGGAAGTCGTTCACAATGTCGCCCTCGTGGTAGAACTGCTTCCTAGAGAGATTGGAGACCGCCACGAGCGTCTGGTAGATGGACGAGAGGTTGCCGGCCGTGCGCATGTCGCAGTTCTTTATATATAAGTCGCGCGTCAGTCTCCAACTACACACGTCGGCGGCCTCCTTCCCGTACTCCATCGAGTAGCCGCTCAGGTAGATGGTGAAGGTCGTGGCGCTCATCGTCCGACTTCGCCCCAGCGCCTGCCAGATCTTGCTGAAGTCGTCCACGTCGTGCGCCAACACGACGCTCTCCGCGAAGAGGGGCCGCCCGAACTTCTCCCGAAATTGCAGTTGGAACGGCACGTCCTTCCCGATGACGTTCCGGTTGTCGACGAAGAAGAACACGACGTCCGGGAGTGATGAACCATATTCATTCACCAGAAATTTGTAAAACTCCTCGTCGAAGGGGAGGTCCGTTGACGTTTTACAACATAAAATTCGATCCCCTCCATCGGTGGGATCCACGTGGTACACGTACCGGAACCGCTCCCCGCATTCCTGGACGAGGACGTCCCGCACGTCTCTTACCGAAGAACGCTTGAAGACGCCGCATAGATCCACGAGCACGTTAGGTACGACGTGGTCCTCGTCCGACATCGCGTCTTCTCGCAGCACGCTCTTGAGCACGTCTAATTCGTTGCCCTGCTCCACGAAATCACTTAAAGCGTAGCGCACCGTCACATTAGAATTGGACCCCTGGAATTGTCGAAAGCGCGCCTCGAACTCTCGTTCCTGAAGCGCTTCCACGCCGTGGGCGTAGAAGCCCCGGTCGATGAGGTCCGGTATACGTGTAGTGGTCCCCTTGCGGATGTAGGACGAAGTAGGATAGTTGTCGATGAAGGGCGTGCCCGTGAAGCCGACGCAGTCGAAGTTGAAGACGACGTCCACAGAATTGACCGATCGAGCCCGATCTCGAATCTCCATCCTCTTCAGCACGATCTCGTACAAAAAGCGGGTCAGGCCGTCCTTTGTCAGGGGATGGTCCCGAATGATATGCGACAGCGACTCGTGGCCGTACACTAAATCGTCGTACTCAACGCCGCTCTTCCTTAGGTACTTCGAGTAGTACTCGAAAGACAGGAATTTCCGCTCTTCCTTGAACAAGGCGTCGTACTTCTGCACGTCCTCTAATAACACGTAATACGTTAAGTAGATGGTTCTTTCGACGTCCGAGTAGTACGACCCCGGCATCGCCCGATTGACACTCTCGTACGGTCGCGCGATGAGTGATCGATACCCGTCTAGGTCCTGCGAGATATTGGACGAACAGTGCCGCAGCGTCGCTTCGTTGAAGATGCCAAAAGATTTGTTCAGGGACCGACTCGCGTCCTGGACCTCCTTGTGGATGCACCTAAATTTCTTATGTAACGTAGACCAGTAGTCCTCGTCGACGGCGGGGGCCGTGTCTGAGTAAGCACTTCTAGCGGTCTCCAGGTACTTGGTCAAAGTCTCCCTCGAAAAGTTATTCGCCTTATTTTGGCAGATGTTGAACACGAGCTTGTCCCGGTCCAGGAAGTCGTCCACCTCGTCCACTAAGACCAGCACCCGGTCTCTATTAGGGTAGACCTTTTTACAAATGGCGTCATACGTCAAAGCTTTTTTGAACTGGTTGAAACTCGTGACAAAGATCTGCTTCCGCGGCGGGAGCTGCTGGACCGGTGTGAGAGATCTAGAGTACGACGACGTCCGTCGAAGGGGCGAACTCGAATCGAGGCGCACGTCGTCGTGGAGTAACGCAAAAATGTCGTCATAAATGCGGTAGTCCTGGCGGAAGTTGAGGCCTAAGCAGTAGCGGTGCACCTGGGCCTTGGCGTCCGGGACCAGGTGTTCCGGCACCAACACAACGAGGCAGCGCTTCTCCCGCCCGCCCCGCGCTAACGCCTTTAAGGTCTCGCGGTTGTTCGACAGGAACGCCATGCAGAAGAGCGGCAGGATGACTTTCGTTTTGCCACTCCCAACTTCCGAGAAGTGGAAGCACTCGGGCGCCTCGATGATCTTCTTCAAGAATAGGCGCTGCTTGGGCCGCGGCACGATTTGTCTTTTACCTTCGCTTTCCCTCTGGAACTTCACGAAGACGGCACATAACGCGTCGACGAACACGGCTAGGGGGTCGTGCTCATGCGCATCTACGTCGTGGAACTCCTTGGCGAATAATAGATCATATTCTGTATTCGACGCGCTCCCCAGCACGTACCGGATGGCCTCCTGCCAGGGCCCCGCGATCTTCACGACCTTCCCCGCGGTGAACGTGTAGTCCAGTTTGACGGAGCACCGCCGCAATTGGAACAGCACCAGGATGAAGAGGGACGCGTTCCTCAGATGCGCCGCGAGGTCCAGCAGATTAATCAAATGTTGCCTCCCAGTGACTTGGAGCACATACTCGGGGGCGTAGAACGTCACCTTACTCTCGGTCACCAGTTCGTTCAAGTGGCTCGTTTGAAAGGCGTGCTCGTCGTTCAAATCGATGAAACATTCGTCGCTATCAATGCATTCGACCACCTCGTGCTTCATGCCGTAGTAGTCCACGTGGTGCTGGCCGCCGCCGTCGACGTGGTACTTCACGTTCTTCGAGGCGAGTAGGACGGCGTCCGCGCTATCGGCGTAGGTGAAACAAGGCACGAAGCTCACGGCGTCGTTGAAGAAGGCGCAGGCCAGCTCGACGCCCGTCTGGTTCACCCTTACTGAAACGCCGTCCTCCGAGGCGTCCACGCGTAGAGCGCTATCACTCACGAACAATAAGTATTTTGAGTCGTCGTTCGAACATCGAAAGACGTTGGAGATCTCCACGTAGCGCACTACACTTTCAACGCCCGGCCGCTTCGGGTCGACCCGCACCTTATAGAGCTGCACGTCCGCGTTTTGCGAGGAGACGTCGAATAGAGGTAATTCGTCGTACTTGATCAATCCATTGCTTTCGGTGAAGGTGTGTCTTCTGGTAATAAGGTCCAGGTAGTCCGCCGTGCTCGCGGAGAACTGCCTAGGTACCACAATCCGAAAGGCCCCGTCGACCTTCAACTTGTAAGAATCCACCTCCGCCGACTTGTTGATCTGGCAGAGGGAGACGTAGATTTTGACCAGCAAGACGTAGTCCCGGTACTTCGGGTCGGCCTGGAGCGCTCGTGTGATGGTGTTCATGCGATTTCGCTGGTCTATTCTACGGTTGACGAGGAACTTGTGGGCGCACTCGAACAGGAGGTCTTCTACCTTGAGTCTCGTCACGCCGTCCTGACTGGTCTTCTTATCCCGCTCGTGGATCTGGTCCGAGACCTCCACTTGCAATTGGCGCGTGTCCCCTCGCGACGCCGCGGGCAAGGACGGGAGCCGGAGCGCGGACGCGTACCGCTCGAAGAGCCCGAAGTCCAGCAAGAGCGAGAGGAGCGCTAAATTGATCACGTCGTCGTCCGTGCGTATTTCGCCCTCGACGCGCGCGAAGAGCCCCTCCAGGGCGCGCCTCACGTAATGCCGCTCGAAGACGCGGTCCACCGCGATGACCGACGCGGACAAACCGGGTGAGGACGTGACGCCCGGCGCGAGGTCTTTGCCGTCCGCGGCGACCGCCAGGTCCAGATCGCCCCGCGCGTTGACCTCGACCGGGCCGTACGCATACGCCGTGTGACTCGCATCGTCGAAGAGCTTCTGGCACGAGATCGCCAGCAACGACCGGACGTCCTTCCCAAACAACTGTAACCCCGTCAGGTCGGGGTTCCGCCAGTACGCCTCGACGACGCTCAGGAAGTGGAACGGCCGGTTGTACTTGCTCCACGCGAAGCCCATGCCAATCCGCAAATGGACCTTCGTCGATGTTTTCGCGGACGGTATGCTACCCAGGGTGTGCTGGTACTTGCGCAGGCCGTTGCGGGCCATCTGGTTGATGGCCTCCCGTTCGAACTCGTACTCCATGCGGCCGGACGTGCGGTGCATCAATTTCGTGGTGTAGAAGGCGGCCCTCGTCAGGGTGTTAATATCCTTCTCCTTCGGGTTCTCGTCGGGAAACCCTAAAGCCACGTACTCGGCAAAAAAGGCGTGGCTCGGGAAGCTCGCTTCGAAGGCCTCCCTGTGGGGGCTCCGCGCGAAGTCCTTGGCATCCACTAATTGCTCGTAGTCCGACTGGTGCGACGTCGAAAACCGCGCGTGTGCGGCTAAGATGTGGTTCGCCGCCCGGCACCGCGTCTCCAAATCTCTATCCGGACAGCGGTCCCTTCGCAGTAACGCGAGGAGATCCACGGCGTACAGGTAGTAGTGCACGTCCCTCAACTCCTTCTGGCCGTTCTCGTACTGCGCGAAGAAGTAGTAGTCCCGGTGCTTCCCTCTCTTCAAAGCAGGAGCATCTAAGATGGAACTTAAAATAGGTTCCAGGTCCGCGTAGTGGTCCAAGAGCTGGTTCTTCCGTAACGCATGGAACCCGGCGAAGTCTCTAAGCCGATGCACGATTTGGGCATGAAACCCAAACGCCAGGGACGTGGCCCGGTACTTGTAGAAGTGGGCCTTGGCTAACTGACAAACGGCGTCGTCGTTCGCGTGGCCGATCCTTTGTAACGATTTCGTGTTCGGGGCACTTGCGACCGCACCAACCAATGAAAAGTTGCCGTAGCGATGGAGGACTCGCGTTCGTTTCAGGTACGTATAAACCTCGTCCTTTTGTTTCGCGTAGTCCGTTTCGACACTATACTTCTTGAGGTACTTCACACAAAGATCGTAATACGGCGCGGAGGTATGGCGAGAGAAGTCTAATAACACGTTGGCGTTCGTCAGGGGCCGCAGACAGCCGTCCTTGCCCTTCCAGAACTCCAGGAGAAACCGCGCGACTGCCACGGAGCACCGTTCCAGGCGCGCCGGGTCCGGCACCCGGAGGGAGCTCCCGTCTACTGTTAAGGGACCGCCCGCCCGGCATAATAGCGCAAAGAGGAACGTTTGAAAATAACACGTATTCCCCGTCAATTGGGAAGCCATCATCGACGGCTCTTTTGCCGTATTCACCAAGTACCAGTCCTTCAGGTCCAAACGCACGGCCTTGGAGAAGCCCTCGTTCCCCCTGCCATAGCGCCGGTTCAAATCGCGATAGATCCGAAAGATCTTCTTCCTCACGTGTGTCGCCTGATAGGACGTGTAGTGGTCCTCGGGGTTCTCCTGCACGTGCTGCGAATTCCCGTAGCCGCACTTGAGGAGGTGCCACAATATATGAGTCTGGGCGCCGTCGCCCGTCAAGAGTTGCTGGCCGCCTCTCGCGGGGTCGTAAGCTATTACCGCACCCCTCTCCAAACATTGGAAGGCCGTAAAGTGCGCATCAATGCAGCAGGTCACGAGCATCTGGTGTGCTTGGACATGGTCTAACAACTCCTCGTACAGCATGTTCTTCCGGTCGGCCAACACATTGCTCAGCATGTCCACTTCCAAGACGCCGCTAAAGAACTGCGCCACCGCGTGATAATTCGAGTAGCCCCGATCGAAGTACGCCGCCGGGGCAAACAATAGTAACGGCGAAAAGGCGTACGGGTAGCAGTCCACTAACTGGTCCTCCTCGCTGGCGACCCTCTTTCTTTTTTGCAGCTCGTTCAGTGTGGGCGGCGCGGGCGGCTGGAGCGGGCTGTTGGGCGCCGGCTGGAGGCCGCTGGCGCCGCCGCCCATGCTGCCGTTCATATACTGGCTGTCTTGGACTGATGCGTTGCAACAGCGCGGCTCGATCGCTTTGCTGCTGTCTCGCTGATGGGTCGCCTCTTGGAGGCGCTGCTCGCTCTGCGCTCGCGCTCGCAGCGATGCGGCAGGAGGAAGGATCACTGTGGGCGAAAACCAATGCGCTACGTCGTGGTAGCAATGCACACACGCAAGGGCAGCAATGCGGCACGCTTTAAAATGCTCACTGAAAAACCCGTTTTGCGGTTCAAATCGGACGCCTCCGACGAGGTAATCCGGGGTCACAGGAACGTCTCTTTGAGTACGTTGACACTCCGAGGACTAATTGATATACCTTACCGGGGAGGCATGAGCTCACGCCGACGAGAGCCACACCCGCATCTCCACGACCCAGACGTTCGCAAGCGGAGGGAAGAAGCGGCGCGCCCTTGATGGCAGGCGCCTGGAAGTGGGTAAGTCGTTCCGTGGTGACCACGGGGGCCTTGGGCGGGTCGTTGGACCGTCTTGGGGAGCTAGGAGTGTCGTTGGTAGGAAACGTGAGTCGTTGGACCGTCTTGGGGAGCTGGGGGTGTCGTTGGCAGACCGATCTAGAGCGCTTTCAGGCAGATGTCCGAGAGCGTCACGTCGGCGGCGGCGTACCACGGATTCCCGACGTACACGCTCACGTCCGTCGCCGCCGCGGTCGCGATGCCCCTTTTGCTGCCGCGGGCGATGCCGTCGACGTACAGCGTCATCCGGGTGCCCTCGACGACGAGCTTGACCTCGTAGGTCTTGCCGGCCGCCAAGTTTATCGACGACTTGAAGTACTTGTTCGGACTGCCACGGCTAGTGTCGGCTGCAGTTTCGCGGCAACGTGGGCTCGGATGGTTTTGAAAAGGTGCTCATCGGAACGCTGGGGCCGAGAGAAACGTTTTTAGGTGTGGCGAAGAGGCGAGCGGCGAAGAACAGCGTTCTGGCGAGCGGCGCAAAACACACTAGGGGCTAGTGGCGCAAAACCTGCTAGGACCTGTGTGCCCCGTACCGTTAACGGTACGGGGCATCCTAGGAGCCAACAACAATGCGGCAGCCCTTCTTAGTCTGCAACGCTCCAAAGAAGCGAAGTCATTGCTGCGCAAAACGATGCCCGTGGCGCGACGTGTTCACGGCGGGAGTCATGACATCACGCTCAAGATGAAGCTGAATTACGCGATGGTGCTCTACAGTGACGACTGCGCGACACTCGATGATATCCGGGAGGCCGTGAATACGCTCGGAGAGATAGAACTGATATCGCGGCGGGTGCCTGGTGGATCATATCCGCTCGTACTGGAAATTGAGACCTCCCTGCGAGAGGCGCGACCAGCACTCCGCGCCAACGAGGCGCCGTCGTCGGGGAGTGCGTAAGCGAATTCTATAAGCGACTATATTGCTCCTTTATCTCCTCTGCGCACGCCACCCCAATCGTCCCAAGCCCACGCTGCTCAAGTGACTCCCGCGAGCAGCAGAAGTAAGCGTGTGTAACTTAGAACTATCCCCTTCCCCATTGATCAAGACTGGTATTCGTCCGGGTACGGCGCGTGGCAAAGAGGGCAGTTGTTCGCCCCGTCCAGCGCGGACTCGATGGCGTGGTGGCGGCACGTCTTGCATTTGAGCGTCCTTCCATCCAACACTGCCCGGCCCGTCTTCGTGCAGCAGGCATAGGGGATGCCCATATCCAGGCACTGGAAGTAGCATTCGTGCAGGTTGTTGAGCGACTTGGCGCCGGGCGCCTGGTCCGTGAAGATGTCGATGGCCAGCTTCTGGATCTCCTCTAGGTAAGATTCCCTCCCATCGTCGAGCTCCGGGGGCTCGTCCAGCGTCTCAAGCTTGATGAAGGCCTTGGAGCAGACGTACCAGTCCTTAGCGTGGTAGGCGCTCAGAGCGACGAGCGAATAAATGTCGACCTTCGGCAGGATGTCCTCGTACTCCGCGAGTCGTATAGCCGTCCGCATCGCGTCCACGTACGACGCGTCGTACAGTTGTCTATGAGCTAGACAGTAGTAGTGGTAGCACGCGGCCCCGCGCCAGGCGTTGTCCATGATCTTGCGCGCGGCGCCGGTGCCCGTGTCGTTGTCCTGGGTCATGAGCGTGTCCAGAGTGGCCGCGGTGGTCTGGGCGATGTCGCCCGTCGTCGTCAGGTCCAGGGCCTTCTTGCGGAAGCGCTCGACCTCGAGCGCCGCTAGAACGTGCAATTTCTTGGCCAGGACGGGGCACGCGTTCTTGACCCCGACCTCCTCGGCGATCGTCGCCAGGAGCTTGGCCGCGTCCGTGGGCCGGTTCGCCTTCCGATACAATTCCACAGCTAATAATTTCTGGCCCTCCCTCAGCAGTTGGCCGCTGCGCTTCGCTAGTAACCCCTCGATCTGCTGGTAGCCGTGGTCCTCGGCGATCTCGGTCGCGCGCTCCCACTGGTTCAGCAGCACGCAGCAGTCCACGGCCTGCTTGGGCTCGTTCGCCCGTAAAAAGGCGTCCACCGCCGGCGCGTGCAGCCCCACGGACTCGAACATGCGCCCGAGCTCCCCCAGTAACGGGTGCCGCTCCGGCAAAGAAGCCAGCAACTTCTCCAGACTGCCAAAGTCCTCGAGGCGATAGTAGCACGCGGCCCTTTTTTCGACGTCGCCGCCCAAATCGTAGAACTCGCGCGCGCGGACCCACCTGCTTCTCCCCGCGTAGTGGTCTCCTAACTTGAGATAGGAGTTCTGCAAACTCCGGTCGTCGCCCGCGCCGCTCCTTACTAATTCGGCGACGCGCTGCCAGTCTCCTAATCTGGTCCTCAAATCAATGGCCAGGTCCTTCCGGTCGATATCCCTGTAAATTTGTTCGGCCTCCTCGAACCGCCCGAAGAACGCGGCCACTTCCGCCTTGCGCTTCATGTGGTCACTTAGAGCTCTCAAACGTTTCACGAACTGGATCCCCTGGTAGTCCGAACACCGCACGAACGCCTTGTCGGCGCACTGGAGGTCCAGGCCCTCCAGGGCCGCCTCGGCTAGATGGCGCCACAATCTAGGATGGGGATCAGCGTCCACAAAACCATACGCGTCGCCGGCCCCTGATTGGGAGATCTTCTCCTTGAGGACGCGTAATCTAGCGGTGTCGTTCGTCACGATCGAGTCCTTTTGCACTTTGTCGGGGGACTGGACCACGTTCTCTAATACGACGGACTTGATTTCGAGGCCCGTGAAGGACGCGAGGTACCCACTACAGACCACGGGGTCCTCCGCCACTAAGTCCTTGTAGACGCAGAGCCTCGTTTTCTCCATGGCCGCGAAGGAGTCGGGGTCGTCGTCCGCCCAGCGCACGTCCCAGCAGTCCTTCCTTTCCAATTTCATGACGCTCTGGACCTCCTCCTTTGCTTCCTCCTTTGCTTCCTCCTTCGATTCCATGTCCTCCCCGAGCTCGTTCTTTGGCTTCGTTCTCCTCTCGGCGTCCGCGGCGCTCAAATCCAGGATGCCCAGGCGCCCGTGCGCGTCCACGATAGCAAGTTTAGAAGCATCGCAATTCACCCGGAGCAACCAGGGCGCCGAGTGGTAGCGGTGGACGCACTTTCGTTTCAGGGAGGGGAACGCGAACTCGACGACGTCGCCGGTTCGCCGCCCGACGAAGAGCGCCCTCTCCGAGGCCGCGACGGCGGTGATGGGGTCCCGCAGCTTGTCCTCGTCCCGCTCGCCCTTGAGGAACTCGTCTAATGCCATGACGGCGTTTTCGACGTCCAGGACCTTCTCCCGACCTCCGGCCTCCCTCAGCGAAATGAGCTCCTTCTGCACCTTCTGCTCCCGCCCCTTCACGGACTGCTGGCGGGCGAACTGCCACACGTAGACATAGCGTTCAGAAGCCACGCAGCAGAAGTGCTCCGTGAGACAACAGAACTCGGGACTGACAGGAGAGGACCGCTCCTCGACGGGCACGCCGATGGCATCCCGTAATGCGATCTTGTGCGTCGTTTTCTTGGATTGCTCGTCGACTTCGTCGCAGATCGTGACGCAGTGGTCCCCAACCGCTTTGACGTGTCGTAGACCGTTCGCGCGTTTCTTCACCTTGTCGCCCGTTCTCAGATCCCAGAACACAACAGCGGTACCACTTCGCTCGGGCGGCTGGTAGGCCGCCACAATCACCTCGCCGGCGAAGAAGCCCCACTCGTACTTGGGCCGGATGTTGGCGAAGTAGATGTAGGCGTCCACGGCCAGGGCTATTCGTAACCCGCCGCCCTCCCAGCTCAAGGCATTAATACCGCCGCCGGGCACCTTCAGGCTCCGCAGCTTCACCCCGCGCGGTGAATAAAAACGAACGACGGAGTCGCCGCCCTTCTTGTCGCGCTCGTCCGACGTGCCCGCTAGCGCCAGCGTCGTGCCGCGCGTGTCCCACTTGCACTCTCGCAATTTAAGGCCCGAGTCAATAATGACGGGGTCGGCGTCGTCCGACCCTCGCGAAAGTTGGACCCGACCGTCCGCGTAGGCGACGGCCAGCGTCGGCGCGCTCGCGTCCGCGTAGCCCTCCATGCCGTCGTACCAGTGCGCCGCCACGACTTTGGCGTTACTGGTCCGCTTCCTTCTTTCCTTCGGGTCCTCCAACGCGGAGAGGGTCGGGATCTGCTTGACTTTCACGCCCAACAAATCGTAGACGTGCAGCTCGGACTCCGTCGTGACGAACAAGATGTACGACGCGTCCGGGGACCACTCCACGTTCAACAAACCGGTCTCCATCTCCTTGCCCCACAGGCGGTTGCCGTCCACAGACCCAACGATGACCGCGCCGTCTTCGTACACAATACAGATCTTCTGGCCGTCCGCCGTCCACTTCATGGCTTTCACTACACTTTTATTTCTATTATTGATCATCTCCTCGAACCAGACGCCCTTGTGGAGCATCCAGACGATGATCAACCCGTTCTGGTCCGAAGTGGTCAGCTTCCGGTAGTTGGCGTTCCACGTACTACACACGACGGCGCCCTGGTGGCCTTCCAGGGTTTGGTTCATGCTCAGGTTCGACGGCGCCGCCGTGGAGGACGGTCTAGGTGCGTCCAATTTCAAGACTTTGAGGAGGCCATCGTCGCCGCCGGCCGCGATCCAGCCGTGGTCCGGGTTCCACGCCAGCGAGTGCAGTTTGACGCCGTTCGGGATGGCGATCTTCTTGCTCAGGTAGATGAACATCCTGGCGCTCGGTCGGGCTGCCCGCAGCTGAGATGGGAGGCGGGGTCCCTGCCTTGGCGCGTCGCCGGGCAGCCGCGCCGCGACCGGGGCGGTCTTCTGCTGCTCGAGCGGGGCTCCGGCACCTCAGGTGCTGCTTGCTCCACGCGCTGCGCGTGGGGCGAGCGGCAGGCAGCACGCAATTTGGACGGAGCCCCGTACGATTTTGTCTCTCTTTTCGATGCGTACCGGTCTGTCTCGCGAGGGCACCCCAGCGACATTGGGACGCCCTGCAGACGACTGGTCGCATTCTAAAAAAATGGGCACGGGTATTTTCCCCGGCAAACAAGCGGAACGCGCTTGACGTGCAGCTCGGGTGTCGCATCGATCATCAGTGCGTATTTAAGGCTGGTATACCGTTCTGAATACGCACCTCTCTTCACACAGTAACCGATGGGCTGCGTCGCATCGATGGCGTGCTGCGCCGCCTGCGCCTGCTGCCAGGGCGTGTGTCGCGCGTGCTGCGCGTGCGGCGGGTCCAAGGACGGCCAAGTCAACCCCGACGCGGGCCGCGTGGGGAGCATGTGGGTCGTAATCAGTGCCATCGTGCTCTCGCTCGTGGGCCAGTACTACCTGCCGATGCGCCATTTGGATTATTACGCGTTCAACGCCGGCTGCGACACGAATGCGTGCAAGGGCGCGGCGGCGGTCTACCGCGTGTCGGCGTGCACCGCGCTCTTCTTCGTCGCGAACGCCGCGGTCGGGTGGCTCAACCCGAGCTTCCACGACCGGCGCTGGGCCACGAAGCTTTTAGGCTGGATCCTGCTGCTCTGCATATCGATGCTGATCCCGAACTATGTCTTCGGCCTCGACGGGTACGTGTGGGTCGCGCGCATCGGCGGCTTCGTCTTCGTGATCCTGCAACAGGTGCTGCTGATCGACCTCGCCTACTGGGCGAACGATTCATTGGTGGCCCTGGCGGACGAGGACGTGAGTGAGTGGTGCGGCTACCCGTCGCCCTTAGTGGCGCTGTTGGTCGGCGCGCTCGTACTCTTCGCCGTGGCGATCGCCGGCATCGCCCTGCTCTTCACCTACTTCTCGGGCGATTGCCCGGCCCCGGACGTGATTCTGTCCATCACCATCGTCCTGGTGGTCGTCGTGACGCTCTCGCAACTCTTCGTCAGTCGCGACGCCAACGTGCTGACGTCCTCCGTCGTCGCGGTCTATTTGGTCTATTTGGCCTCGTCCGCTGTGGCCGCCAATCCGGTAGAAAGGTGCAACGCCTTCCACAAGAACGGCGACGACTGGGTGTCTGTGGCTGTTGGTTTGGCGGTGACAATGATCGCACTCGCCTACTCGGTGTACAGCGCGTCGTCGTCGGTCAAATATCTGGCGGACGGGAAACCTATAGCCGACAACGCGCCGGGCGGCGACACGATGCACAAGATCCTGACGGGGCAACTTGACCAGCGGGGGCGGCCGACGGGCGACGCGGACGCCAAAGATGACTACGACGCGACGCGGACGGCAGAATCCGTTGAGAGCGGCGGATCCGAGGACGGTGCGCCTCCTGTATCGCAAAAGACGCCCGCCGAGGTACTCTCGTTCAACGGCGTCATGGCCCTCATGGCGATGTACTTAGCTATGGTATTGACGAACTGGGGCTCGCTCGAGAAGGCGGGTAATGCCGCGGCGCCGTCCTCAGGTCAAGTTGCCATGTGGATCATCGCAGCGTCCCAATGGTGTGCGGGGCTGCTCTACATCTGGACCTGCGTCGCGCCGGCGCTGTTTCCCAAACGTGACTGGGCTTGATCACTGTGTGTCGTCGCCGACTGGCCTGTTATTCCCCACCACTACTATGAAATACTACTAAAACAATTATTAAAATTTCCGGAGGTCTCCAGAGCGGCCCGGAGCGCCAAAAGGGGACCGTGTTCAGTGCGTCGCGCGGTGGAACGTGAGGAGGAAGAACGCGAGGAGCGGCTGCGGCGTGACCAGCGGGTGGTCCCACCCCAGGCCCTTGGCGCGGAAGGACGGCTCGAGCTTGCGCGCGATGCGGTAGGCGTCGTCGCGCGTCGCGGCGCCCCGGGCGTGGCCGTTGGACCGGCCGTGGTGCCGCGAGTTGAAGAGGACGTCCCAGAGGCCTCCCAGCGACGCGAAGGTGTAGTTCGCGCCGCAGTGGCCCTCGTGGTGCCAGTCGTGGTGGTGCGGCATCTGGGCGAAGGGGAGGAGCCGCTGCGCCGAGTGCACGATGTTAAAGCCGCCCGCCAGGCCGCTGTGCTTTTCTAGGGACTCGCAGACTCTAAATAACCGCGACGCAACTAGAACAGAAAACGGCAGCGGCACTATTATAGGAGCACAAACCTCGGAAATGAAGGCGTTAAAAAAGTTGTCGAACCAGTGGTCCATGTACGTCGTCCGCGCCAGCGGTGTCTTCGCGAAATGGTGCAACGAGTGCACGTGCCGCCACAGGAACTTGTTGACGTGCAGGTACCGGTGCGCCCAGTACATGCCGAAGCTGAGGAAGTAGTGGTGCGCCACAACTCGCAACAACCAGTAGAGCCGCGGGTGGTGCGCGTGGTTCGCTGGTAGAGTTACCGTCGGGTACAAGACCGCTCCAAAAAACACGTAGCACCCGACCAGCAAACAGAAGGTCGAGATGCCCGTGAGGCGGTCGTGCCACTCGATTAAAGCGAGCTCGTCTTCGGTCCTTTGCGTCACGTCTCTATATTGAGACGGCTTTGAGTCCTTCTGGATGCGCCGCTCGGGGTACGTGGCGTAGGCCCACTCGAGGTACGGGTTGTAGCAACTGCGCACGATGTAGCTAAGCAGGTAGAGGATCGCTATGTCTCGCAAGCGGACGGTGGTGCCCGGGGCGTCGAAGCGGCTCGTGCCAAAGCCGGCGGCGAGCAGCCCCACAAGGAACAGCAGACCCTGCTGGTCTTCGGTGACTCCGAAGTGCCGGTTGTGCGTCGTGCGAACGTACGGCAGAGGTTCCTCCTTTACGGGTTCAGAGGTCGCGTCGACGACGATATCGTGGGGCTGCGGCGCACGGCACATGTCGCTTTGTTGGCTAGAAGTCCTCCCCGCACCGTACGGCTGTCCCACGACTGGCGTTGTGGTGTAGACCAGGCCTGACTGGTTCCAAAGCGGTTTTTTTCGAAACCCGCACGTAAAACCTGTTACAGCTGCAGGACATCGCGCGACAGATTGATCGACAGGGCGAACGTGGCTCACTGTTCGGGGAGTTTCGCCGAGGCGGTTCAGCTTAGAAGGAAGTATGCTATTAAGAAGGACGCGGCCCGCGCCCGCCGCCGATGAATCGGCGACGCGCGGTGTCTCCCCCCCCGGGCCCCGCCCACTAGTCCTAGCACCGTAACAACTATAACAGGACATTGTTCATGACTTATAATCGCCCACTTAATCGCCCCCAAGCGGCATGAACCGGCCCTTAGGCGGCACCTTGCGCGTCCCCACGCCCGGCACGAAGTCGTAGTTCTTCCGCACCGCGCGCGAGATCTCGTCGTCGTCCTCCCGCAGGAACAACGGGACGCCGTCGTCCGAGTCGTCGTCGGAGTCGTCGCGCAGGAACACCGGCACGTCGTCGTCGTCGTCGTCGTCCGACTCGTCCCAGCTGCCCGGCGTCGCGGGCCGCACCGCCGCGACCGGCTTGGCCTTCAACGAAGCAGGCTTCTTCTTCTTCGATGAAGGCGGCGCCTGGGGCGGCTCCGGCGACGCCACGGAGACGACCTTGGCGCCCGGCCGCCGCTTCGGCACGGCGTGGCCGCCCTTGGCGCGCTCCGCGCGGTGCCGCTCGAAGCGCACCGAGCTCTTGGCCCGCTCGAGCGACGCTTCCAGTTCGCCTTTTTTCTTCTCCGCGTCGGCCGCCCGCTCGCGCTCGCCCCGCAGTTGCGCGTGCAGCACGTCCGCCCGCTTCTTCTCCTCGCGCCAGCGCTTCTTCCAGTCCGCCGCCGTGACGATCGAAGGGGCGTGGTCCGTAGACACGGCGCCGTCCTGCTGCTTGCCCGGCTTTTTTACCGCTGTACGTTTATACCCAAAGCAGCCGACCACGCGCTTCGGCGGCTCCGCGTTGCGCACGACGGACGGCGGCACGAAGTCCGGCGCGAAGTCCGCCTCCTCGTCCGCCGGTTCAGCCTCCTTCAGTTGAGCGAGCTCCAGCTGCGCCGCCTC
>Ga0302122_10000817_pt1 | contig 19397 bp, 16 predicted proteins | sample CB21_SCM_MG_FD_203115 | JGI IMG/M metagenome (GOLD analysis project Ga0302122, IMG submission 203115) | Marine microbial communities from Western Arctic Ocean, Canada - CB21_SCM | ecosystem: Environmental > Aquatic > Marine > Oceanic | place: Canada: Western Arctic Ocean | collected 2017-09-28
ACCTCGCTCAGGTCGGTCGGTCATGAAACAAACGATCGCGCCAAGGTCCATAGTGATGGTGCAACCGCTGATAGTCGCAGGTCCCGGTCTTGTGCCCGAATGAACGAGAACGTGGGGTCGCGTAGTCCGGCACCGTAACAAAAAGGCTTCAGATGTCGTGTCCGGACCGAGACGCTCTTCACCACCTCCCGCGTGGTGGTAGGGAAGGCGGGTTGTCGGCACTCATCGACTTACTACACAGGATCACTTAGAAGGTCTTCCCGTAGCCCGGCCCGTCCTTGCCGCCGCGCCGCACGTAGGTCCGGTTCTCCATGAAGCGCCGCAGCCCCTGCTCCCACGCCTCGTGGGTCACCCCATCCGGCGTCATCACGGACACGACGCCGATCTCGGAGACGTGCTCGATGTTGTCCCGATCGTCGTCGAAGAAGAGCATGTCCTCGTACGCAATACCAGTCTTCTGTTTCAAGGCTTTGAGGTGCTGCTTCTTGTTGCCCTTGTAGATCTCCGCGAGGCGGCCGTCGTCCAACGCCTGCCAGAAGGTCCGCCCGTCGTCGACAGTGAACAGCTTCAACAGCTGCCGCGCCCACTCCGGCTCGTCGCAGCGACTGGCCACCGCGACGCGGCAGTCCGCCCACTCGTCGCCGCCGCAGACGGCGGACCACGCTTTCCGCGTGTGGCCCAGGAGCTTCACGGCCTCGCCGTCCTTCGCGGCGCACTCGTCGTCATTTTTTTTCGTGAACGGACTGCCGGCCGTGACCATGTACATCTCCGGGAACCAGCAGCACGCGTCGAGGTCGAAGACGACGAGTTTTGGTAAAGCCATGCCGCACAAGGCACACAAGGATGGAGAGTTTTGCGTTATGCAATTAATCTAGGCTCAGAGCGCTGCAGCGATATGCACTGGCTGAGAAGCGTTTGCGTGCTAAACAAGTGATGCGTACGGGCACGGCTGCGACCGTTTTTTGCGTTTTTGGCTTAGCGTAAAACCCGTACCGCAAGAGGAAGGCAAAACAACGGCGCAAACGTACAAGGCGAGCTCTCTCGCCAGTCTTCTGATGCCTGGGTTGGAGATCATGGGGGTAGCTGTCGTGAGAGGAGCAGTCGACGCACCTACAGCCGAACTGCTACCCATCGTTTATCGCTCACTGATAGGGAAGCATTGACGCACAGCTGCTGAGGGGTTCCTCAGGACTTGCAGGCAAACAGCAAACGCAGGTCGCGCGCTCTAGTACACATTAAAGCTGGGAGAGAGCGCCAGCATCACACGCTGTCGTCAAAGCCGTGCAGCAACGTTATACGTGGCGACAGCCAGCGCGTAACAACGGCTGCTGCGCAGCAAGAAGCAGTAAACTAGAATGATGCGCCGCGCGCTCACAAGCGCGCGCCGCATGACGTCCGCGCCGGCGTTGCCGCGGCCGCCGGCCGCCGCCACGCCGGAGGCGCTCGTCGCGGAGCTGGCGGCGCGGCCGGCGACTGCGCTCTCGCTCCGGGACATGGCCCACGCCTACGAGACGCGCGACGCGCTCAGCGCCGCGGTGTACACGCACTCCGAACTGCCCGTGCGCCTGGCCAAGCAGGCGTTCGAGATCCGCCAGGCGCTCGGTTCTGATGACGACGACCAAGGTAATGTGATCGCCGGCTACTACGAACCTGTCATTGTGGACTTGCTGAGGGAACCCGCGCCGACGGACCGCGACTCGGAGCGCCGCTTCGCCGCGACCATCGCGCGCTTACTAAATGAGACGCGGAACCACATCCCGCTGGCGCTGGCGCAGGCCGTGCGCGCCAAACGAGCGTCGGCCTTCGCCGCGGTCGTGAGTCGGGGCGGCGGCGGGGGCGTCGCTACGTTAGATACGAGGAGTTCGGTGCGGGAGGAGCCGACCTACACGCCGTCCCTGGCGGAAAAGGCCAATCGGCTCCAACTCGACAAGGACCTCGAGCGCTTCTTCACGGCGCGCGTCGGCATTAGGTTACTCACGGAGCATTATTTGGCCGTGTCCGGGGACATTCCGTCGCTCATCGATACGGCGTGCAATCCGGGACACGTGGTCCAACAGGCTGCTGATGATGTAAAAGCCCTGGCGAAACGGGCGTACGGCGTGGACTTTGAGTTCGAGGTCCTAGGCGACCAGGACGTGCAGGTCACCTACGTGACGAAGCACATGCGGTACGCCCTGGGCGAGCTCTTCAAGAACGCCGCGCGGGCCACGGCCGAGCGCAAGGCGAAGCCGCACATCAAGGTGGTCGTGGCCGACGGCTCGGAAGATCTCGCCTTCAAGGTCTGCGACGAGGGCGGCGGCTTCGCGCGCGCGACCCGACACAACGCGTGGTCCTGGTTCTGGTCGTCGGGGCCGCCGCTCGGGCGGAGCGCCGGCTCCGGGGCGGGCGGCGGCCTCGGCCTGCCGATGACGCGGTGCTTGGCGCGCTACTTCGGCGGGGAGCTGTCGCTGCGGCCGCTCGAGGGCCACGGCACGGACGCCTACCTGCACCTGGCCAAGCTGGGCGAGGGGGCCTGCGAGGGGCTCTCGAGCACCGTGCGGCGGTCGCCCGGCGGCCTCGTGTCGTCGCTTTACTTCGACGAGGCCGGGGACGTGACGCACGACCGGCGGATAAAGTAATTTGTTTAGTTGAATGCCGAGACCATTTGAGAGTTCATTTGAGTCCGAAGATGTGCACGGGTTTTCCTATCATGAGCCAAACTTGACGCGTAGTTGCATTGTGCTGCAGTGCACCGGTGACGAAACGTTTGACATCGCGCAGCAGCCTCATTTGCATCAGTGCGGCTGCTGGAGAACGCTGCTGCAAGGCCGGGCCTTTAAACCCTGCTTACAACTGCAGCTTGTCTCAGGCAGTGGGAGAATCTGCTCTCAAGGCGCTGCGGGAGAATCTTACGGCATTAAGAAAAGACAGCCACACCAGTCCTGCTATACGTCTGCGTCGCCGCGCTGGCGGTGGCAGTGGCGTCATTGCTCAAAGCGGGCCCGCCGCGAGCACGACGGCCGCTCCTCGCCGACCTACAATTGCTTGACGGCACCGCGTGGCGCCTCACTGGACGCTTGCAAGTCAGCCGCGGTGACCGTCTAACGACTGCGAAATACAACGCCGCCGAGGGCACCGTCGAACGCCTATCGAACGCCTCGGCAACGTTCCGCGACGTGTGGCGGCGCGCTGCTCAAAGTGGTTGGCGCGACGGTTCCGCATTGGAAAACGTGCGCGTCGGGGACGAGGTATTTGTTACCGCCCTCGAGAGGCACCGCGACGCTATCGATGCGCCGCTGGCGACGGGACTTCTGGCCTGGGCAGCACACATCGGCGCGGCAGGGGCGTGCCGCATACTCGTCGAATTGGGCGCCGACGTGAGCCTGCGACCAGCGATGCTGAGCCGCAACGCCTTGCACGTCGCCGCGAGTCGGGGTTGGCGCGACGCCTACGACGCCATCGCCGCGACCGCCGACGATTCGATGGCGCTTGAAAGGGACGCCTTCGGCAAGACGCCGGCGGACTACTGGGCCGAGCGCCCAAAGACTTCGAGGGGTGGCGATTGTGAAATAGACTCTGCGACGGCGCTCAACGGGCGAGAACTCGCCTGCGCTATCTACGGCGGCCGGGCCGTGGTCTTCCGTGGCGCGGCGAAGAATTGGACCGACGCCACCGACGCGTGGAGCCCCGAAACGCTTGCTCTGGTAGACGACATCTTAGTCGAGGCGCACCCCATACCGCACGGAGAATCGTTCGGGATTAGTGCGCCGCGGCCGCCGGAAAGTCTTGGCGCTTTTGTGAGGCGTTCTTTCGGTGGCGTGGCCGTCGCACCATGTACTGGCCAATGTGGCCCCGACGACGTCGCGGACTTACCAGATTATGTGTTTGACACTGGGGAAGCGGCCTACGCGCTCGTTCAGAACTCGTCTTTGATGCCGCGGCTGCTCAACGTACTGCGGCCGGCGCCGGCGCTGGACGCCGCCCTGGACGGCATCCCGCGGTGGGTTCACGCGCGGGAACGCGGGCCCGGGGACGCGGGGGATGTCGTGAAGGTCTACGTGGGTCCCACGGGCGCCGGCGCGCCTTTTCATTATCATGAAAATGCCCTCAACGCTCTCCTCCACGGCCGGAAACGCTGGTGGCTCAAGGAGCCTAGCGACGCCGTCTACTCTGTGAGGCACTCGCGCGCCTGGACGGACGACGCCAAGGACGCCTGCACCTTCGTTCAACACGCCGGCGACGTCGTTCTCGTGCCGGCGAATTGGGCCCACTCCATCCTCAACGAGGCGCCCGTGGTGGGGTTGCCTTCGAACACCTCGACGCGTACCTCATCGCCTCGAATTCGAGGCGCGTCTTCGCCTGATCTGTGCTTGACGCTCCCGGTTGTGCGCGGCACCGTGTCGATGGCGTTGCTCTACTACGCCACTGACGCGCCGTTCCCTATGTCTAAATATGTCCGTTAACTCTATACACAACTTACTTCCGCTTCTTCTTCCCCCGGGACTCCTCCTCGGAGTCCGACTTCTCGTCGTCGCCCATGCCAAACAACCCCTTGAGCATCTTCTGGGGGTCGCTCGAGTTGGCCATCTGGTCCTCCATGCGCTTCCGCTCCTCGGGATCCAGGGAATCCATGAGCTTGGGCATGAAGACGACCATGCACATCGTGAAGGCCATCATCAATAGCATCGGGTTCTTGAAGAGCGTGTGTAAGCCCGGTTGTTGCCTTTTGTCGAAATATTCCAGTTTCACGTGGGGCCTTAAGTCGACGGGGTACGCCGCGGGCCGCTTCGCCGCGCCGGGGTACATGTACTCCAGGGCCCGAATGGGCTCCTCGGCCTGCTCCGGCAAATTGAGCTTGAATTGCGAAAACAAGTACTCCGTGGACCACACATCTAATAAATAGACCCCAGGAGCCACGTCGTGGAACCGGAAGGACCCGTCCGGCCGCGTGAACGCCCGGTGCTCACCACCATTGAGCGTCACTTCGGTCGTTCGTAAGTCGCCGTCCTGCAGGATTTTCAGCGGTAGCTTGATGCGGCCCTCGACGGGGTGGCCCTCGATCGCCGTGTTGGCGGCATTTGTGGCGGCGGCCACCAGGAGGGCGCCTATTCGTCGCATCGTTTTGTGGTGCTCTTGGAACACTTGAGTGGGGCGCTGCGGCGTGCGTGCTGCGTCGCTCCGTTGCGCTGACGTGCAGAGATGCGTACAATCGCTCACAGAGCAGCTGTTGACTGCAAAGCGCTTCGTTTATCTCGTTTGTTGATTGCGCCGCAGGCAAAACCCGTGCCGTACAGCTCTAAAAAAAAACAGGAAGCTTCGGGGTGCGCCGGTGCAATGTATCGAGAGCGCCCCGCAGGCCTGCTATCGACCAGAGCGGCCCGAATTACTCGACCTCCAAGTGGCAAACTCATCGACGAAGCCGACGAGATTGTCGGTGTACAGTCGCATTGTTGCATAGCTCCAGCTCAATCATGATTAGAAGGACGCTATGCTGCTTGGCACTGATCGTCGGCAGCGCGGCCGCGGCCAAGGCCAAAGCGGACCCCAAGGAGTGCGAGGCACGTCGACCCGCGTCCACCACGCGCCGTCGCGCGCGCAGCGCTCGCCGGACGGCGCAGCGATGCGCGTAGAGCACGGTACCGCAGCGCTACGCGAGCGCTGCACCGCTGAGAGGAAGAGGGGCGGTCGCGCGCCGCGAACGAGAGCGCCACACCGCTCAAACACGAGCGAGCAGCGACACGCCATCGACGCGAAAGCACGCGCTAGCGCATAATATAGAACGCCACCACGTGCGCAGGTCTGCATCGCCAACCTCGAGGCCATCGACCTTTTAATTGATAAGGACGAGAAGGCGTCCAAGCAGAGCATCATGGAGGCCATCACCAAGCACTGCGGCGACATCCAGAACGAGCAGCCGAATCCCAAGCTCAACTCGCGGGACCGCAAGATGTGCTACTACTTCGAGCCCATCCGCGCGGCCATCGCCCAGCCCTTCTCGACGCGCATGCCCAAGAACCGCGTCTGCAAGCGCCTCCAGAAGTCGAACGGCGAGATCTGCAACGTCAAGTACCAGGTCCAGGTGGACCAGAACATGTCGGACGAGGAGATGCTCGCGCAGCTCAAGAAGAAGCGCGTCAAGGAGCTCAAGGGCATCCTCAACGACCGCGGCATCAAGTGCGAGGGCTGCCTCGAGAAGGAGGACTTCGTCAAGCGCATCGTGGACACGAACGGCATGAGCACGGACTTCTAAGACTAAGTATTTAAAGGTACCCGCGGGTGGCGAGGAGAGCGGAGCGCGACGGCGGTCGGAGCATGCGGGGGCAGCCCTCTACCCGCGGAACATATTGTCGGGTGCAGTGCACTGTACCCGACAAATAGGGGCTAGTGCCACTCACCAATTCCTTCGTTGTGAGCATCTCTCCTTTGCTGCTCGGCAGCCGCTGCCGCCGCCGCGACAATATAAGCACCGCAACACGGCCCAAGCCGCGGCCCGGGTGGCGTCAGCGGGCGGCGGCGGCGTCCGGCGCGGGCGGCGGCGGCACGGCGGTCGCGTGCTATCTTTTCTTTGATTTCGATTGCTTCGATTTCCGGAACGATGCCCCACTTCTTGCCGAGGTATTCGGTCGTCCGGAGTGCCTCGTCCGCGCTCAGTTCGCGGTCATACACGAGCACCTCCCCTAATGGGAGAATTTTTTTGACTCCGTTGAATACCTTGAATTGTGACGACAACTGGAACCGGATCTTGTCGTCGTCGCTGCGGCCCGCTCGCTTTACGCACACGACCACGACCGGAGAATTTTTCGGTACTCCACGCTCTCGCTCGAGATACTCCACGACCGGATCTCGAGAGCTTTCCCCGTTAACCCAGAGCTCGCCTGGGTGCCCGTCGAAGTCGTTTTGGTGAGGGCGACTTAGCCGTGCGCCCAGGCCCCGGACGATGCGCAACGAGAAGTCGGTGTGCTTGTCTTTGGCAAAGATCATGGCGATACGGAGCGCGTGTTGGCTGCTATCAAAGACCATGGCGATGGTCCTAACTCTGGTCACGTCCGACGCTGTCATGAAGTCGCCGCGGGTGAAGCGCACCGCCGGAAGGCCGCCGATGCATGCGCCGTGCGAGGTCTTGTGGTCGTGCGCCACGGCGTCGATGCCGCAACCAGACAGATCGCGCCACACGCTGACGACGCGTTGACCATAGGGGCCAGAATACAGGATGCTGCCCGAGTCGGAGGCGTCCAACCAGCACCCAAGACCGTTCGTCACCGACGGGCCTCGGCGGCGGTTCGCATACGACGCCACGCTGCGGCCGGCGAGGTTCGGCTGGGGAAAGGCGAAGACCGCCGCCACGCGCGCGAGCGAATTACAATACAGATGTAGAAATGACGCAATTTTCACGACATTTCCCATTGGAAGCCGCGCCAAGTCGCAGCCGCGGTTCGCCAGCCACACGAGGCCGCTCGAACTGGGCGCCGCCTGGGGTAGTACCCGCCGCACCAGCAGGCCCACGCGGTCGAGCGCCCGCGCAACCGCAGGTCCAGCGGTCTGAAGGTCCCGCTGCAGCATGGACACCACGACCTCGCCGGTCTCCGCGCTCTGCTTTGCTACTTGGTCCAGGCGGATCTCCAGCGCACGCAAGCGCGCTTCCATAGCCGCCACGGGCGTTTGTGGACGCGGCGGGAGCGGCGGCGCCGGACGCGCGGGCGCCGCCTCATCGGGCGTCCCCAGGTCCGGGCGCCTCCAAGAACGCTTCAGCCGGAACAGGTTTGGCATCTTGCAAGCCCACTTTCTTGTAGCGCGTGATCAGCAGCAATGGGACACAACGGGCGAGTCGTGGCTGTGGGCGAACACGTGGATTTGACTGTTGGGCAGCCCAATTTTGTTTGTGGTGGGAGCCCAAGATTTTGCACGCCTAGCCTAGCAATTCTTAACCCGCACGCGCTCATGACCTGACGGGTTCTATGAACGGGTTTTACTCGATCAAAAAAACTTGGGACAGCCGCAGCGGCGCGGCGACGGCGTACAAGCTATATAATATAAGATATTCTACGAGACGTGTCTCACAACACAACTGCATCGATAGATTGGCCTCACGCTGCAGAGCAGTGCAAAGACACTTAGCTGCTGTGCTCTGTGTCTCCGCATCTGTCGCGCGCACGGCTGCGATGCATCACCTGGCTCTCCTCGCCGTCGGCGCGGCAGCATTCACTGCGACGACGCCAGCGACGACGCGTAAACCGGACACGGCGCAAGAGTTTGGCGACGAGCTCGACCTCTCGCTGGCCTTCTTCAGGGAAGAAGGCCGGCCCGCGCGGGACCTAGCGGTGCTCGCCTGCTCGCACGCGCTCGGACACAAAGAAACAATACGGGTCCTCGACGCCTGCGCCGGCGCCGGCGCGCGGACGCTGCGGTATCTCCGAGATCTCCCCGGTCAGGTGGAAGTCCTCGCCAACGAGCCGAACGACGGGACCCAACTCGAGGCGAATTGCCGGACCTTCGCCGGCGTCTCGTTCGCGAGCGGCGACGCCGCCAAGCTGCTCGACGAGAGTCGGCGGAGCTTCGACGTCGTGGACGTCGACGCGTTCGGCCTGGGCTACGACCCGGCGTCCGTCGTCAACGCGGCCGCCGACGGCGGTGTCGTTCTCCTCGCGACGACGGGCGCCGCGGCCGCCGGCATGCGCGGCGCCGCGGCGCGGGCCGCCCTCCGGAAGAGGCTGGGCTGTGCCGCGTGCAAGACGCCGGCCCAGAACGAACTCGGCTTGCGGATGCTGCTGGGCGCGGCGGCGCGGGCGGCGGCGGCCGACGGCGCCGTGCTAAGGCCCCTCTTCGCGCACTACGCGCCGCACGGCCCGGTCTTCCGCGTCGCGGCTGTCGTCGATAGATGTGGTGATGACCCCGATGCCCGGGCGGAGCAGTTTCTGGCGTGCTGCCGGGCCTGCGGCCAAGCAACGTTTTCGCCGGCGATGAGGACGCACTGCGGCGCCTGCGGGGAGGATCTCGGCGACGACAGCGTCGCGGGCCCGGTGTGGGCGGGGCCCCTCCACGACGCCGCCGCCATTGAGGCGATGCGCGCCGATGCGGACCGGCGCGGCTGGCTCGGCGACCGCGGCTACAGCCGGAAGCTCAAGCGCTTGCTGGACACGCTCGTCGACGAGAGCCGCGACCCAGACCTCGACGCCTCGCTGTTTGTGTCGCTGGACGATATTGCCCGCCGGGCCAGCGTCCCGACGCCGTCGAACAAGGGGCTCGTCGCCGCGTTGACGGTGGCGGGCTTCCGCGCGGCGGCGACGCATGTCGAGGGCAAGGCGGTGAAGACCGACGCGCCGATGAAGGCCTCTATAGACTGTGCGCGCGTGTGCGACGCGGGGAGTAGTTAAAAACTGTATGTGTACTTATTCAAAAAGGGCCCAGGCCGAGTCGAGCCCCCATGGTCTTCTCCTGGGACTTGTAAGCCTTTTCGCGGACCGCGTCCAAGACCTCCTGGCTGTCCGTATTTCTGGCGAAAAGGCTCGTGATGTCGAGGCCGGAATGACTAGCGTCGTCGCTGATGACGTTTGCGGAGGACACTGTGTCTGTCACCACGACCGTGTCGAAGCCCCAGGAGTCTGAAGCCGCCAACGCGGTCGCGGCGACGCAGTAGTCCGTCCACGCGCCGACGATCACGACGGTGTCCACATTTTTTTCGCGGAGCATCGGCAGCAGAATGGGCTCGCCGTCGGCATCGCGGTCGGCGAACTTGTTCGCGTGAATGCTCATGATCTCTCTTCGTTTCTCGGCGTCGGTGCGCGGCGCCAGCGCGGGTATTGTATCAGCTCCATCTGGTGTCCAATTGAATTGCGGATTTGACGCGTCGGCGACGCCACCGGCGCCAACGACGTGGTCGATGCTCGAATACCACCCGTCGTCAACGCGGTGGTCCCAATTTGTCCAGACCTACAACGAAGACAAATCACAAGAGTAATACAAAAATCGGACGCCGCGCGCGCACGCATATCTGGTGAGCCGCGCGGAACGCGTCTATCAACTCGACGCACTGCGGCACGATGTGCTTGACGTACGGCTCGTATTCCTTATGCATATCGAGGACCAGCAAGACCATCTCTCGCGGCCGGTCGTCGAGGCGCCACGCGGCATTTGTGAGTTCGACGAGCTTCGGCGGTCCGTTAGCTATGCGGCCGTTGTTCTCGTGGAACTTCAGGTTGTAATTCGGAGAACCGCCTTCGCTTTTAAGCTTGGCGCCGAAGCCGTGCACCGACGACGCGTGGTGAAACGCGGGGTCGCGCTGCGGCCGCGCGACTCTCGCGAGCGGGTTCGTCGTCGCCACGGGGGCCGTCGACGCGAGGCGCGTTGTTCGCAGGAAGCGGGAGAGCATGATGTCGTAGCTCGAGCGTAGCTGTCGCGGTTTTTGGCTGCTCACTGGTGACGGTCACCGTGTGTGTCACTGTGTGAGAGGAAAGTGTATTTGAAAATGCTCGTGAGCGTGAACGCGTCGTCGAAACTCAAACAGGAGTATCGAGCGTTCAGTGCGCGTTGCTTAGGCTGTTAACGCTCGCGAGAATACGCTTTCCCAGGACTAATGCGCTTGAGCACCAGCAAGAGAAGCATCGTGCGGGTTTATTACGGGTTTATTAAAACGTGCGGGTTCGTCTCTCGCGCGCTTTCAAGCCTCGCCTCTGTTCACAGCCGCGTTGGCATCAATAGCTGTTGCCAACTTCTGCAAAGCCATCTCACTGGCCTCCAACGGTGCACAGAAGACCAGGGCCGCGCCACGCCCTTTACCGCACCGCACTCAAAGCGCCTTGCTGAGAGCGCGCGCAAGAGGCGACCTCCTTGCTGAGAGCGCGCGCCTAAGCACGAGCGCGCGCAAGAGGCCAGAATGAAGGAAATAATCACGCTCTGCGTGGGCCAGTGCGGCAACCAGATCGGCTCCGAGTTCTGGAAGCAGATCACGGCCGAGCACGGCATCCAGCCCAACGGCGTGCCCGAGGAGTACGCGCTGGAGGGCGACGACCGCAAGGACGTCTTCTTTTATGAAGCGGACGACGCGCGCTTCGTGCCGCGCTGCCTCCTGCTGGACCTGGAACCGCGCGTCGTGAACAACATCCAGAACTCGCAGCACCGGGACCTCTTTAACCCCGAGAATATTTTTGTGAGCAAAGAAGGCGGCGGCGCCGGGAACAATTGGGCGTCCGGCTACCGCCAGGCCGAGGAGAACACGGAACTGTTGGCGGACATGTTGGACCGCGAAGCGGACAATAGTGATAGCTTGGAAGGCTTCGTTCTAACGCATAGTATTGCCGGCGGCACGGGCAGCGGCATGGGCTCCTACATCCTGGAACACCTCAACGACCACTTCCCCAAGAAGTTGGTCTCGACCTACAGCGTGTTCCCGAACTGGGAGGAGGACCAGTCCGACGTCGTGGTCCAGCCCTACAATTCCATACTCACACTTAAAAGGTTGGCGGTGAACGCGGACTGCGTGGTCGTCCTGGATAACACGGCGCTGAATAGGATCGCGGTCGATAGGTTACGGATCCCGAACCCGAGCGTCCACCACGTCAATTCCCTCGTCTCGACGGTCATGGCCGCCTCGACGACGACGCTGCGGTACCCGGGCTACACGAACAACGACCTGGTCGGATTGGTCGCGTCACTCGTGCCGACGCCGCGCTGCCACTTCCTCATGACGGGGTATACACCTCTCACGATCTCCGCGGACGAGCTCGCGCGAGGCGACGCGTCCAAGCCCGCGTCTCAACCAAAGGGCGCGGAAGCCGCCGGGAAAGATGAAAGAATGCAGCATTTAGGAACGGACCCGCGCGAGCGGCCGCCGCCGCCGCCCGCCGGTGCCGTGCGCAAGACGTCAGTGCTAGACGTGATGCGCCGCTTAACCCAGGCGAAGAACATCATGGTCTCCGCTAATACGCGGAAGGGCTGCTACCTGTCTTTACTGAACATCATCCAGGGCGACGTCGACCCGACGCAAGTGCATAAGGCGTTGCAGCGCGTGCGCGAGCGAAGACTGGTCAGCTTCATCCCCTGGGGGCCGGCCACGTTTAACGTGGCGCTCTCTCGCAAGTCGCCCTACGTGGAGACGGAGCACAAGGTCTCTGGCTTGTTATTAGCGAACCACACTTGTGTTTCTCAACTGTTCGCCAAGACCTTGACGGCCTACGATAGAATTAGAAAGAGGAACGCCTTCGTGGAGAACTATCGGCGGGAGCCCATGTTCGCCGATTCGCTCGACGAGTTCGACGACTCCCGCGACGTCGTCCAGTCGCTGCGGGACGAGTACGTCGCGGCCGAGTCCCCGGACTACGTGGACTGGGGCGTCGGCGAGGAGGACGACGCCACGTCCGGCGCGGGTCTCTTAGACGAAGGGGCGGCCTTCGCGTCGGACGCCTAGCCCCGTTTTATGGAGTAAGCTTCCGGGGTTCGCGTTTTTGCCACAAGGCGTAGTAGCCCAGGCCCTAGGGGCGGCGTCCGGTCCGTTTCCTTCCGGTAGCGCTCGGCAAAGAGGTATTAAGTAAGATACCTCTTACCTCTACCTCTTGGCTCGGGGCTCGGCAGTCCATTGCACGGGTTTTCATCCAGTTTTCCCGGCTGCGCGCCGCGCTAACCTCAGTAGGTTGGCATAAAACGGCATAGCGGCGCCTTGTGTCTAGTAAGCGATTGACGGCGCCGTTCGTCGCAAGACGCGCACCCGGCGTGAGGAGATTAACAGTGGAACAGTGGAACTGACCTGACCCGAGTCGGTTTTTCGTCGCCGGCGCAACAGACGTAGTCACGCGGTCGCCTTAGCGAACGATAGAAAAGATGCTGGGCTCGCGGACCGCGGACAACCCGCGCGCGGAGCGGGAATGGCAGGGCCCGGGGGCGCCGCCCGACTGCGGCGCGTGCCGCGGCAAGCACCGGGCGCACACGTGCGGCAGCTGATTCCGCTCGGACGCGTCGGAGGCACCGCTGCGCGCGCCGGGCCCGGGGCCGGCGCCGTCGACCTCGGTAGGCTACTACGCGCGTGCGATGGGCGCGCCGGCGCCGAATCGCGCCGGCCAGGAGGCGGTGTGGGACGACAAGGCCAGCCAGTGGACCTTCGTGCGGCCGCGCGGCGGCGCGCCGGGCGGCGCGACCTGGGACTACGCCAGGGGCGAGTGGGTCGGCGGCACGCCCAAGCCCCCGCCTTACGTCCCCAAGGAAAGGGTGGCCCCGATGCAGGAGCGCGGCGCCGGCAGAAGAGCACGATTGCTCCTTGAGGCGTCCGTGTCTGACGCGGCCCCCTTCGTGTTAAAGGGTAGGCCCGCGCGAACTAAGGGGCTGTCCTGTGAGAGCGGCAAGCGCGGCGGGCCCGACACGGACGGCGCGCCTCTGCCGAAGAAGGTCGATCGCCACCTGCACTCGGCGCAGCGGCCCGATGCACGCGCTCGTGTGATGGCCGGACGCGTCGTGGCCGTCAACAAAAAGGACCAAGCGGGTCCGGGCGACGGCGTCGGCGTCGGCGCGATCCTACGCATGTACTTCGACGGCTTCGGCTGGGCCACGGGCCACGTGCAAAAGTGCACGCGCACCGGCGCCGTCGACGTCTTATGGACGTCGGACGCGAGCTATTCGACGGTCGCACGGTCCTTCGCGGCGGCACACGTCGTACTGCCCGCGCTTGTCTCGGCGCCAATGCACGCGCTGGCGTCGAAGAACGGCGTCGTCGGGTGCCGCGGCCTATGAGCTTTTCGCGTTCCATACTTACCTCACCATCTAAGTTATCTAAGTTCCAGGTCTTATTCAGTCGTCCGCTCGTTCGGGTTCGCAAGTATGAACGGGTTTTTCACCTAGCTGATTTTGCGGCGACGATTGACAGCGAGGTCAGCGCCGCCCCAGCAGCTAAGTCGAGCGATTCGAGTAGTGCTCTTACAAGCGCTGCGCCAACAGCATCTAAGTCGAGCGAGCACGAGTAGTACCTCGAGAGCTAGTGTGCGTGCAAGGACTGCATACCTACGAGAAGTGAGTACCACCAGCAACACAACCATGGCAGACCTAGCAGCCCTCGTGAAGCAATGCGAAGCGGCCGCGGAAGCCGTGAAGGTCGCGAAGGGCGGCACGGACAAGGCGGCCGTCGGCGCCGCGGTCGATGCGCTCATGGCGATCAAACAGCAGATCACGGCCATCGACCCGGCGCACCCGCTGGCCGTCGTCGACAAGAAGGCCGCGAAGAAGAAGGCCGCCGCCGAGAAGAAGGCCGCGGCGGCCGCGGCCGGCGGCGCCAAGCCCGCGGAGGGTGACGCCAAAGGCCCGAGCAAGAACGCCCAAAAGGCCGCGGCCAAGAAGGCCCTCAAGGACGCGAAGAAGAAGGCGCACAAGGAGAACGCGCCGCCGCCGCCGCCCGCCAAGGCCGCAAAAGGTAGCGCGACGAGCGCGCCCGTCCAAGGCGACCTCGCGGCCGCGCTCACGGCCGTCGCCAATCAAACAGCGGGCGCCCTGGCCTCCAAGTCGGCGCACTGGCGGTCCCTGGCCCCGCAGGCCTGCGGCGCGACGCCCCTGGAGAAGGCGAAGGTCGCCGAGTGGATGGCCTGGGTCGAGCAGCCGCCGAGCGACGCCGCGGCGGTGCTCGACGCCGCTCTTACTGATAGGTCCTTTCTGGCCGCGGAGCGCCTGACGCTCGCGGACGCGGCCTGCTACGTGGCATGTAGAAAGGCGGTCGCGGGATCCACGAACCGCGCGGCGGCGCGCTGGCTCCGGCAGGCCCAGGCCGAGTGCCGGCGCCTCGCACCCAAGGCGGCCTGGCCCGAGCTCGTTGGACCGGGCCCGCAGAACGTGGTGGGACCGCTCGCTCATAGCGCGGCGCGCGCTCCTGGTGCCCCCAAGGCAACCGGCGGCCCCAAGGCATCCATGCCGCCGAAGGTTGCGACGCCGCCGGCCGCCCCCGCGGAGGCCAAGAAGCAGGAGAAGAAGGAGAAGAAGAAAAAACCCCTTAAGAATCAGCCCGCGCCCGTCGTCGAGGCGGCCTCGCCTGAGGAGGCCTGCGAGCAGGCGGCGCCCTTGCTCGACATCCGCGTCGGCACGGTGACCAAGTGCTGGGCGCACCCCGAGGCCGAGAAGCTTTATTGCGAAGAGATTGATATTGGGGAGAAGGAGGGGCCGCGGACGATCGCGAGCGGGCTGCGGCCGTACTACGCGTCGGCGGACATGATCCAGGGGCGGCAAGTCTTAGTGTTCGCGAACTTAAAAGCAAGGAACATGCAGGGCTTCCGGTCCAACGGCATGGTGCTGTGCGCGTCGGCGCCGGACCACTCCAAGGTCGAGCTGCTGGCCGTGCCGGCGGGGGCCAAGAACGGCGACCGCGTGCGCTTCGGCGATTTAAAAGTTGTCGACGCGGCCAAGCCGGCGCAGGTGCAGAAGAAGAAGTTGTTGGAGAAGGTGATAGGCTTCATGAAAACGGACGGCAGGGGCGTCGCGACGATCCTCGGGAAGCACGCGTTCACGTTGGACGCGGGCATCATCGCTGCACCGAACTTCCCCGACAGCGTGCTCGGGTAAGGGTTCGTTTATTGGCTAGTTAGGAAGCCCCCGTTTCGCGGGCGCGGTGCGCCTCTCGCGCTGCTTGCAGGTGGCGCTCAATCCCCACTGTGGTCGGGTGCATACCACCGAGCACGCGCCGCGCGGTCCGTTCCGTCTCCTCGAGCATCGTCACGGCTTCGCGGAGATCGTCGTGTGTGGCGCTGGGGTCAAAGAAGAGCGCCTTCGCGTAATTGATCCTCATCCTGAGTACGAGTAAATGACGTTCACCAAAAACGCGTCGCGCCACGGGCATCACTTTTAGCATCAGCGACTTGGCTTCTTTGAAGTGCTTTAGACTAATAAGGGACATAGTGTAGTTGAAGGCTTCTCTGAGGGTTTCAAAATGTTCCTCGCCCAATAGCTTCAAAGTTCCGGAGTATACGTCTCGCCGTAGACGTAGGCCCTCTTCGAACCTCCTAAGCATAGCATACGTGTTTGCAAGATTGCCCTGCACGACGAGGATGTTCTGTTCCAGGCTACGGGCCCGGCGGGCGCCGCGAAACTGCCCAACCGTCGGAAATCAAGCTCTACGTCGAGCCGGAGGCGTTGAACCAGGAGCACAACGCGCAGAACTAGTCGAACTTCGGCTTTGGGTCCGTGCCCCGCGTCCTCCGAGGAGCCTTCACTCGTACGCCATCGCCGCGGCTCACCGCCCGATTCCGCGCAGGTGGCACCCGATGAATTTACGAGTGGGCCACCAAGAGCGGATGTCGCAGTTCTCCGGCGACGTCCGGCGGCAGCACTTCTCGCTCTTCGCCGCGGATCCAACGGCGAAACACGCGTGGCACACGACTCTGAACACGGTAACGAAGTCGTCGAGGGAGTGGGCATACGTCGGGCACGAGATCAAGGACTCGTGCGCTTACATCACGGGGAAGAAGAAATAAGAAATAAGACAATGTGCCGACGCGGGTTTTCAGCGCGGGTTTTATACATTTCATTTTATATTGGCAGACGGGCGAGCGTAGTGTGCTTCGCACGTTGAAACGCAGCAGGTAGCATCGCTGCGAGCCACATCAATCGAAACGACACTACTTGAGCACCGGTGCGATGCTCCGCGCCGCCCTGCGCCTCGCACCACGCCTGACGCTCGTCGCCGCGACGGCCGCAGCGCGATGCGAAGCCGATCCGTACACAACGCTCGGCGTCGACCGCAAGGCCAGCCAGGACGACATCCGCCGCGCCTACAAGAAGAAGGCCGCGAAGGCGCATCCCGACCACGGCGGCGACGCGGAGGAGTTCAAGCGGCTCGCCGCGGCGTATGGGACGCTGTCCGACAAAGAGAAGCGCCGCCGGCACGACGCCGGGGGCTTTGACTTCTCTGGCCAGGCGCAGCAGCAGGGCTTCCCGGCCGGCGGCGGCGACTTCGGGGACGCGTTCCGGCTCTTCGAGGAGATGTTCGGGGCCGGCTTCGCGGGACCGCAGGCGCGGCGCCGCCACCGGCCGCGCGTCGTGCCGCGCGAGGTCAAGCTACGCTTGTCGCTGGCCGAGCTGTTCGAGGGCGGCGCGTTCGACGTGCAGGTGCCGCGGACCGTGGCGTGTGCGGCGTGCGAGGGGCGCGGCGGCACGGTCCAGACGTGCTCGGCCTGCCAGGGCCGCGGCATGACCGTCCAGGACCGGCGCTTCGGGGGCCAAGTGATCCGCACGCAAAGCGCCTGCGGGGCGTGCGGCGGCGCCGGCGAGACGCTCGCGGATAAGTGCCGCACGTGCCGCGGCGAGAGCGTCGTACGGGAGCCCACGCACGCGGTCAGCGTGAAGCTCCCGCCGAACGCGCGCAACGGCCACGCCACCACGCTTAAGGGCGCGGGCGACGACGTCTTTTACGATGGCGGCCACGTGCGCCGCGACGTCACGGTTATTGTCGAGGAGGCGCCGCACGCGGACCTCCAGCGCGTCGGCGCGGATCTGCTCTGTGCGAAGCGCGTCCCGTTGCTCGACGCTTTAACGGGCTTTGCCATTGAAGTGCCCACGCTCCGGCGCGACGATAAACGCGGCAAGGCGTTCGTCGTCCGGGCGGACGCCGCCGATCTACCCGTGGCGCCGGACGACGTCTGGATCCTCAAGGGCGAGGGCATGCGCGACTCGTCGGGCGCGCGGGGCGATCTCATGATTCGCTTCGTCGTCGAGTTCCCGAAGACGCTACCGAACGAGAAGGACCGGCGCGGGCGCCTCGCGCCACTCTTAGGTGGGAGCGCGGCCGCCCCGACGCCGCCGTCGAAGCGCGGCCTCTTCGGCGGTTTGTTCGGCGGAGCCAGCGCGGACGAGGGCTCGGTGGCGCGGCGGGCGCCGAAATCGCGCGTGGAGGAGCTGTACCGGCGGCGGCGGGCGCGCTAGCTAGTGTTTTGTTGTTATTTATTTGTAGAAATCGATACGGTCCTGTCCATAGTGTTCTCGTTGTGTATTTGGACTAGGAGCCCCGATAAGGTCCTGTCTCGAGATAATTTTGTTACGGTGCAAAGGACTAGTGGGCGGGGCTGGCTTGGATGACCACATAAAACCCGTACATCAACGTGAGAGCATCAGCCTCTTTCGCCACCGCAGTGCTTACTCTGTGCTCGCAGCACTCCAAAACCTTGTCTTAGTGCTCGTGTGCTTGCATTGCACAACAAAGAAGCTTAACGCTCTCGGCATCAGCGCCCACTCAACACTGCAACATTAGTCAGTCAGCAGACTCAAGCAGACTCAAGCATCAGCAGTCTCCAGCATCATAAGCATCAGACAAAGCATCAGCGCATAACATCTATCAACAGCATGCACCACCTTGCATTGCTCATCGGCGCCGCCTCGGCTTTTGCACCGCACCACGCCGTCGTCGCGCGCCAAGCGTGCGTTCTGCAAGGCGACGAGTGCATCGACGGCGACCACAAGGGCATCGACGCCTACGCCGCGGTCCAGTTCGAGTCGACGAAGCCCTCGCTGCGCACGCTCCTAAAGTTCTGGCTCATGGGCGCGCCGGTGCGCGGGTGGCGCGCCCTCGGGGAGCTGAAGGCGGTCCAGGACGACACCGGGGCCGTGGCAGAGATCTTTGTGGAGGTGGAGACGAACCGCGTCGGTTTGATAGCGGACGACGGCGGCGGCCTGGAGCTCGGGAAGACAGTCCAGCTTTCCGTGCTCGCCCACGCCCTGTACGACGAGCTGCAGGACCTCGCGGGTGGCGAGGGCGTGGCAGAGGTCAAGCCCGAGGATCGGTTGTGCTACCCAGCATCAGCCGTCGAAGCGGCGCGGGCGCAGCTGCCGCTGCCGCAGAGGCCGACGTAGTGGTTCTAACAAATTGTTACTACGAGCCAATAAACTCCAAGAGCATCTCGGCGACCTCTCGGGGCCGCTCGTCGAGAGGCAGGTGCCCCGTCTCAGCCAGGGTCCGCGCCTCGGCGCCGAGCAGATCCGCTACCGTCGCCGTCGCCGACGGCGGCACAATGCGGTCGACGTCGCCCGTCACGGTCAGGAACTTCGCCTCCGTCCCCTTCGCGCGCGCGATCATGGCGCGGCCGGTCTCCACTTCAGAGGCTCGCTCAGCGCGATAATGGCGCAAAAGCCCCACGTCCCAGGTATCGTCGAGCTCAACCGCCTCGGTGTACTTGACCACGCATCGTCTGATCGTTCCCTCGTGCTCCGGAGCGCCCATGCGCGGGTGCATCTGGCCCAGCACCGCCTCGGTGAAGTTCCGGTCTTCTCCGATCCGCCGCGCGGTGGGCAACGCGAAGGCGTCGGGCAGCGCTAGAAGAGTCCCGAACGCCGCGTTCCGCGCCTCAGTCTCGGCGCGATTGCGGATGTCCTCCGGCACGACCTCGGGCAAAAACTCCAGTAGATCGGGCGCGTCGAAGTCCCCGTAGGCCTCCGGGTCCTCGCGCGGATCGAGCACTGCCGGCGCGATC
>Ga0302122_10000824_pt1 | contig 19342 bp, 11 predicted proteins | sample CB21_SCM_MG_FD_203115 | JGI IMG/M metagenome (GOLD analysis project Ga0302122, IMG submission 203115) | Marine microbial communities from Western Arctic Ocean, Canada - CB21_SCM | ecosystem: Environmental > Aquatic > Marine > Oceanic | place: Canada: Western Arctic Ocean | collected 2017-09-28
CCAAGACCAAGAAGGACGCCACGAAGGAATTCGACCGCACCATTTCCTTTGCGAGAACAGTTGTCGACCAAGCTTTAGAATGCGACACCACGGAGTCTTTCGGCACGTGGACCGGGCTGAGCGGCGTGCGCGCGCGCGTGCGGCGCGGCCCCGTCGGCGTGACATTAATGTTGGCGCCGTACAACTATCCGCTGAACGAGATGTACGCGATGATGATGCCGGCGCTCTTGATGGGCAACCCCGTCATTCTCAAACTGCCGGCGATCGGCGCCTTGGCGCATGTGCTGACCATCGACGCTTTGAAGCAGACGCTGCCGGCGGGCGTGGTCAACTTCGTCAGTGGAAGTGGGCGGGAGACCCTTCCTTCGGTCATGCAGGGGGGGCTCGTGGACTGCCTGGGCTTCATCGGCGGGTCCAAGGGGGCCGATGCCTTGATCAAGCAGCACCCGCACCCGCATCGGTTGAAGGTGTTTTCGCAACTGGAAGGGAAGAACTTAGGTATTGTCTTCGCGGACGCGGACTTGGACGAGGCCGTGAGACAGATACTTCTCGGAAGCCTGTCCTACAACGGCCAGCGCTGCACGGCCATCAAGTTGGTGATGGCTCATAAATCAATCGCCAAAATACTAGTGGAGAAGCTCGCCAAAGCTATAGAAACATTACCTCGAGGTCTCCCCTGGGACGACGACGTCCTCATCACCCCGCTCCCGGAGCCGAACAAGCCGCAGTACCTGGAGGAACTGGTCGAGGACGCGACCGCACAGGGCGCGGCCGTCATGAACGAAAGGGGCGGCGCGACGAACGGCCAGCTCTACCACCCCGCCCTGGTTTACCCCGTGACGTCAGCCATGCGCCTCTTCCACGAGGAGCAGTTCGGGCCCGTCGTGCCCGTGGCCGAGTACGATTCGGTGTCGGAAGTGATCGAGGTGTTGAAGAACTCCTGGAACGGCCAGCAGGCCGCCGTGTTCACGTCCGATGCCGTTGCCGCGGCTCCTTTAGTGGACGCCCTCTCGACGATCGTGGGCCGCGTCAACGTGAACATGCAGTGCGCGCGCGGGCCCGACGCCTTCCCCTTCTCAGGGCGGCGGAGCTCGGCCATGGGCACCATGTCCACGACGGAATCGCTGCGGGCCTTCTCCGTGGAGACGCTGGTGGCCGTCACGGACGACGACGCCGGGCGGACCTTCGGCGACGCGCTGTCCGCCGTGGCGAAGTTTCTGTTACCTACTGCGTAGGTCGTAAGAGCTTAGCCATAGACCCCAATAACCACCGAGCGGACATGGAGCAATGCCGCGCTGATTTTTTTCTTAGTCGTCACGGTGCTAGGGGAATCGTTTTGTTACGGTGCTAGGACTAGTGGTGCTAGGCGTGGGTTTTGCACGGGTTTCTTTGCACGGGTTTTCTTCGCTCTCAGCCTTATTTTTTTCCGTCTTGTGCGGCTCCCTGGCTACCTTTAATATCGCTCCAAGTGTGCAACTGAGATTGCTCCGTACTTTTTGTTCATCGCTGTGCAGCCACCACCTAGCAACAATGCAGCTCAAAGCCCTGAGCCACCTCGCCTCCGTGGCTGCCGCCGCGGTGGTGGGCGTCCTGCTGGAGCGCCTCCGCGCGCGCCGCAGCCATGCATTGATCGAACGTGCGCCAGGCTTCAAGGCGTGGCGTATGAGCAAGTGGGTCAAGCATGCCGGCCGCATCGAGACGCAAGGCCTTGTCGGTACGGACGCGTCCGGGTCGATCGCCGAGCAAACGGCGCAGGCGCTCGCCAAGCTCGACGCCATCCTGACCAAAGCCGGCTCGTCAAAAGACGCGCTGCTCTCGGTGACGATCTATTTGAGGGACATCGTGACGCACGGTGTCCCCGCACTTCACTGTGTGTCAGCTCGACGGCGTAGGGGGAGGCGCGCGACTCACCGTGGAATCACACAGGCGCGCGACTTCGAGGGGATGAACGGCGTCTATGATCCGTGGCTCGGAACAGAGAAGCCGACGCGCGCGTGCGTGCAGACCAAGCTCGGCAGCACATGGCTCGTCGAGATCCGCGCGCAAGCGGCCGCCTTGTAGTAACAGCAAAACCTTAGATATCGATCTCGTCGAGGTCGTCCCCCTTCCTCTCACAGCACATCTCGCCAAGCTCGTCGCCCGGCCCGTCGTCGGCGCGCTGCCGCCGTCGCTCGCGCTCCTGCGCCCAGCCGTCGTCCTTCGGGGGCGCCGGGGCGTTGTCCCAGGCCTCCTCCGGCCGCCGCTCCGCCGCGTCGAGGCGCCGCGCGAGCGCCGCGTCGGCGTCGATCTGGGACGCGCTGTCGACGCGCGGCGCGAAGGGATCGTCGCAGTCGACGAAGGGATTGTCGGAGCCTACGTCAAAGGGGTCGTCGGCGTCGCCGTACTCGTCGCGCGTGGCCATCCACTCGCCGCGGCCCTCGCCGTGCTCGCCGAACGGACGCTCGCCCGCCAAGACCTCGTCCAGCGCGTCGTAGAGCGGCCGCGCCGCGCGCGGCCGCTCGACGCGGCCGGCGAGGATCGCCTCGACGGGAATATCCGTGCCGTAGAACGACTCGTTGCAGTCCGGCCGGGCTAACACCACACATGCGTGCAGCGCGACGCCCGCGAAGAGCCCCTTGGAGTGCGCGTAGGAGAACACGGCCGACGCGCCGTTGTCGCCGGCCGTGACGGAGGTCTCCGCGGAGCGGCCGAGCGGCCCGACGGCGAGAGCCAACTCGGTACCCAGGGACATCTGCGCCGTGCTCGCAAAGGCGTCCACGGCGTCCTGCGAATTGAGCACGACGAGCACGTCCGTGACCTCGCCCCCGATCTGCAGGCCCCAGCCCGCGCCACAGGTGCAGACCGCGCTCGGCGCCGACCAGCCGCCATCTCTCGTCCGCGCGATGACCAGCCCGCTCCCCACGCGCGCCGAAAAAAAGAAGCCGGCCTGCATTGTGGTCACGAAGGCGAGGCCCCAGGCCGACGCGACGAGGTCTCGCGGCACGTGGTCCTCGGTTCCCTCCAGGACGTTATCCGCGCAGAAGTTTAAGAGCGTGTGCGTGGCCTTTTGGATCTCGCTTCGCATGTCGAACTGGATAGGGACGTTGAGGTACCGCGCGATATCGGATCGGTCCACTTCTGTTTCTTGGGCCGCGTTCGAGCACGTCTTCCGTAATTCGTCTTGATGTGGTACCAAGGTCTGCCGACACGCGGCGCAGGTCCGCAGCGGCTCCCGCGGGTCGAAGGTCGATAAAAGAGAGTCCCAGTCCGGCGGGTAGACGACTTCCGCCGGGTGGATGAGGCACTTGTATGGCGAGCACGTCTCGCAAAAAATGCCCCCGCACTTGCGGCAGTGGTGCCTCCAATTAAAGCTGTCAAAGGGCGCGTGGCAGCCGAGGCAGACCGCCGTCTCGTCGTCGCCCAGCCAGCGCGGGGCGGCGTCCTGCATACTGTGTGCTGTGCGAGGCTTTTCCTCGACGGCGTCTCGTATCGGTGTGCGGTCTCGGCCGGAGATCTGCCAGAGAGGCTTTTTGCAAAGTGGGGCTGCCGAGGCTGGGAGACCTCGCTCGACGAGCTCGACGACGTGTGGAGCTTCAGTCGAGCGAGAGCATTTGGGAGGCTCAGGGCTGCCTCTTCCTCCCTACCCGACACGGGCTCCGCTCGAGCTCGAAAAAATCGAATCGTACGGGGTTTTGGACGGGTTTTTCATTTACAAAAATTTCGATTGTGGCTCAGCTGTAGAGGCCGGGGGTTTCGTCGGACTACAGTAGCGCCTTACGCCTGTCGGATTGTACGTTTACGGCATCTTACTGTGTGGACGGTCCATCTGTGCCGTCTTAAAAAGCCGACCCATCCTGACTGGTCACCGTGCGGCTTTAATAGCGCCGTGATTCGTCGCCGCGTCGCTATCGTCGCCGCACGGTTGTGATATTTTTGAAAGAACGACCCGTCCGTCCAACTCTAATCCAGGATGGCGCGGGCCGCCTACCTCGTCCTCGCAGCCGCGTGCCTCGGCGGCAACCAGGCCGCGGTGCTGGAGCCCTGCCCCGCGGGCGTGTCGGACGACTTAAACTGGTACACGACGACGTCGTCCGGCAAGGTGCACGACTGCGCGTGGCTCCGAGCGGACCCGGACAATCGCTGTAACAACGACGGGCGGTTCATCAACTGCCCGGCATCCTACCGGAGGCCCCGCGCGGAGGCGGGTTTGAGTGGGTATTTCTATCTATGCATACTCGTATCAAGAAGTACTTACCTGCGTCTCGACTTCGGGGCGCGTAGAACGGGCCGAGGACGTCGAGACAGCTCGTCGAGACAACTATTAGCTCAGCTATTAGCCAGGTAAAACCCGAGCCGGGCTCCCACAGCGCCACTTACACATCACGCCGGCGAGGAGCGCGCGAGAGCAGCCCAAGGGCACTCGAGTGTTACCCGAGCCGCCGCCGCCGGGATCGCCGGCGAGAGCTGCCCGCCGCCACGCAAACGTTGCCCGAGCCTCTCTCCAATGGGCAAGAGCATCCCCATCCACGAGTTCCCGCCGCGGCCATGCCCCATCGACATATTGGAGTCCCAGGCCTTCCACCGGGCCTGCGACCACGCGCGCAAGGTGCTGCCGCCGCGGCCGAAGTTCCTGCCGGGGCTGCCGCCGCACATGCCGGCGCCGGCCGTGCGGCTGCAGATGCAACAGACGCAACCGCCCGCGGCGCCCGGGGCGGCACTGGACCGCGTCCACGAGGGTGAGGCCATCTCCGACGACGACGACGACGGTTTATTACCTGGCCAGGTCGCCCCGGGCGACGGCTTCGTGCTGGTCCACGATCCGTCCTTGCTCGGCATGCCCCTGTACTCGTGCTGCGTCGCGTTGCAACTGTTGTCGGCCAAAGACGCGCTGGCGCTGCGGTCGACGAATCGCGCGTTCCGCGAGCGCATTGAGTTTTTAGCCTTAGCGCTGCAGCCTTCTCTAGGCGCCGTGGGGAGGAAGTGGCACGCATTGACAAAAGCCACGAAGACGCTGCCAACCGCCGAGGCCATCCGGAACTTGGAGCGCCGGCCGGGCGGTTCGCAGGCCGCCGTGCCGCGGGCGCTCCGGGCGCTGCTGCGGCCGTTCGACGCGAAGAAGGGAACTTGGCCGCGCCTCCGGAGGGCGGCCGACGCGTGCGCGGTCTCCACGCGCAAGACGCTCGACGTCCTGCTCTGCGTGGACGTGGGCAACGTCGCGTCCCGTACGAACGACTGCGAGGCGGCGCGGCGCGCGCTGGGCGAGGAGCTCGTGGCCGAGAAGGGCCTGGCGAGCGTGGACCGGACGTATCGCATGGACAAGTCGTTCGCCGCGGCGGCGTGCCGGGTCTGGTGCGCGGCGGTGCTGGACCTGCGGGACGCGCTCGTGTTAAAACCGCACGTGTGTGCTCTGGCGCGGGACCGCGCTACATTAGTTGCGCTCGGCGGGCTCGCCAAGCGGACTGCGACCGTTGCGGCGCCCGCGACGCTCGAGGACCTCGCCAGCCAGGCCACGGCGCCCTCGCAAGTGCTGGACCAGGCGTCGTTGCTCTCGACCGGCACAGCGCCCGCCTTGGACCAGGCGTCGTTGCTCTCGACCCGCGCGGTCCGGCGGAACCGCGTCCTCAAGCCCGGGCCCGGCCGGAGCCCGCCGCGGGACCCGAACGACGTATTGCAAGCGTTTGACGAATTCGCCCGGGCGCCCTACGTCATGTTCAAGTCGCCCTCGACCAAGGCTGAAAGATTCGAGCTGGCGCACCAACCGTTGGACTCGCCCTGGGGGTCGGCTCTGGAGGAAGCGACCGCGTTGGACGCGCCCTGGGGCTCCGTTGACTCGATCGAGAGCCAGGGCTCCTGGGTCTCCGCGTACAAGCGGTGCGCCGTCGACCGCCTGATGACCCAAGGGCGCCTGAGCGCGTTGACGCGCGGCGACTTGGGCCACGAGAAGCCGCTCTTCGATAGCGAGGCTCAGCGGGAACGGCTGAAGCAGGCGGCAAAATACGACCCGCAACGCGCGGTGCGCATGGCGTACACGCAGAAGCTGACGTTCGCCGGGCGGGAGGCGCGGGGCCTCGCGTTTGACGCGACGGGCTCGGCCAAGGCGAGCGCGCGCGCGAACCGGCGGCGGAGTCGGGAAATCGACGCCCTGGAGTTGAAATTGTCCGGCGCGCCCGCGCCCACGCCGGCTCCGGCGCCTGCTCCCGCTCCCGCTAGGAATAAGATGTCGAGGAGTTTGTCCACTCTACTTTATTTCTCCAGTTTGGCAGGTTTTGGCAGCGGCGGCCCGCACGCCTAAAACCCGTGAGGGCACATTTTGTGGCCAATGCGCCAGCACAGGGTGCTCTAGGTCTTGCATTCAAATACGCACGTCGCGTCGCTACTGAAGCTGTAGATATACATGCCAAGCGCTAGGGCGTTTTGAGCATCTGTGCGATGCAATAGCTCCTAGGTGCTCTGTGGTTTTTGCACCATGCATAGCTTAGCTGCATCGACGATGCGCCTCCTCGTGTTCTTTACATTACATGCCAGCGCTCTGCAACCGCCGCTCGCAGCCACGCGTCGCACAACACGACTCGCTGCCCTCCGCTACTTCGTCGTCGCCGCAGCGAACGCGTCCTCTGCGGTTGCAACCGGCCAATTTTCGCCAAACAACTTGCTAGAGGGCCGCGTCGACGTCTTATGCCGCTGCGCGACGTCCGCGTTGTGGTATAGCAACGGCATCCGCGCGGACGCGTCGCTGCATTTGGTGCTCGGCGACACTACGACGGCGAGCATCACTGGAACAGACGTCCGAAGCCTCGCGCCAGACGAGAAAACGTTCGCATTACAACTTCAAAGGGCGCTCGAGGAGGACAACGCTGCCGACGACGCGATCGACGCTGGCGATGTAGCGACCCTCGACGGCGTCACTCTTGACGCCACCGTCGACACCAACGTGGACTTTGCGCAGAAGTCGCCGCGAAACATCGCCCGCCGCGAGGCGCGCAAAGTCCGCGCGCGGCCGCCGTTCCCCGCGGGCTTCGACGTCCGCCGCGGCGACTCGCTCTCGGAGCTCGTGCGGCGCCTCAGCACCGAGAACCAGGCGGCGCCGCGCGCGGCGGACGTCGTGGTGCTCGACGAAGCCGGGGCGCCGTTCGAGCCGCGGGGCGGCGACACGGTCGTGGTGGTCGCCGACCAGGGCGGCTGGGCGCCGGGCGCCCTGGAGGCTTTGGTGGAAGCGGGCGCGCGCGCGTGCAGCCTCGGGCCGCGGCCGCTCTTGGCTTCCCAATGTATTACACTCATAAATCACCGCCTCGACGTTCGGGACGAGACCGCGGACGAGTCCCAGCGACGCACGCGACGGTTCAAGGCCCAGAAACGCGCGGAGCGGACCTTCACGACCGAAGACGACGCGCTGCGCGACCGGTTGATTGACAAGGGCGACCCCTGGGACGCGGCAGACTTTAACGAGGCCCACCGCGCCTTCAAAGCCAGTCACAACGAAGTTCTCGCGCGGTTCGCGAGACGCTACGGCGGGCGAGTCTTTGTGCTCGACGGCGCCGACGCGGCCTCGACGCGCGCGCTGGCAGACGCCGGCGTGCCCGCGGAAGCCGTCGTAATAGCGAATCCGTTCCCCGCGACGGCGGCGGCGCTGCGACGACGCGGCGCGACCGTCGTCGAGGCGCGCGCGGAGGACTTCCTGCCGACGGCCGACGTCGCCTTTGGCGCCATGTACCTGGACGGCTGCAGCGGCGCGCCGGAGCCTCTTATTGCCTGCGCCGCGTACCTCGAGAGTGGCAATTTGCCGCAGGCGTTTGCTCTTGGGTTTACATTGACCCTCGCCGAGCCGCGGGGGCGGGAAATCGCCGACCGCGAGCAGGCCGTAGTGAGGGCGTGGGCCGCCGCGGCTAGGAAGCGCGGCTACGCGTGCCGACGGCCCTTCGACGACATAGAGGAGGACTCGCCGCCGCGGAGTTGTGATGGTGTCCTAACGACGTGGCTCGTGTTTAACAGGAGTTAATCTATCTGCACCCCGCCGAGGCGCGCGTCGGCGCGCCCGTCTTGGCGTTCTCCCCCGTCAACGTCGGGTTCTTGCAGATGTTCCTCAAATCAAAGTCGCCGATAAAAGCCTCCGTGAAGTCGGCGCCCTCCAGATTCGAACCGGAGAAGGAGGCGCCCGTCAATACGGCGTTCACGAAGACCGCGCCGCGCATGTCCGACGTGTCGAAACTGACACGGTCAATGACGCCGTTGCTGAAGTCCGCGTCCTTGAAGACGGACCCGCGCGCGTAGGCCTTGGACATGATCGTCTCCTTGAAGCTCGTGCCCGTGAAGTCCTGCGTGGGGCGGCGTGTGGCGGCGCGTGTCGATGGCGCGGAGCCTCACGCCGTCGCCGGAGAAGGACGCCGCGGCCGCACCGCCTCGGACATGATCGCGCCGGCGAGGTCGTAGCCGTCCGCGTTCTTGCCCCCCATCTGGCACTGCCGGAAGTCGAAGAGCGTGTCCTTGGCTCCGTTCGACTGGCCCATCTTCGAGCTCTTGAAGACGCAGCGCGTCTTGTCGTTGGAATTGATGGGCGGCAGCTTGAAGGTGCCCGTCTGGCCGTCGGCCAGGCACGCGAGGGGCGCGGCCGCGACGCCCGCGGCCAGGGCCGCGGCGCCCGCCTTGCGCACCAGCCGGGCCGGGGTCAGCCGGAGCGCCCGGGTCGAGGCCAGCAGGCAGCAGAGGGACGGCCGCATGGTGAGCAATGCGAGACGGATAGCGAGCTGCTCGTTCGATGCTGAGTGATGCGGCGTGCGGTTGTAGTGCCTTTTTTGCGTTTTGGTCAGGTTTCGGGTTCGGGTTCAATTGGTGCGGGTATCTAGCCGCGAGTCGACAAGTAAAGAGTAGTGACAGATTAAGAGTAGGTGGGGGGGGGGGATCAGAGCGGGGGCACGACGTGCCCCGCCGGCACGCAGGGGCTCCCCAGGTCCCGCGTCGCGTCGTCCGGCGTCACCTCCGTGGCCTTGGCGCCGGCGTCGATCGCGCGCGTCGCGAGGAGGCGCACGACGTGGCCGTGGCCGTTCCGCCGGGCGATCTCGATCGGTGTTAGACCCCGCCACGTCGCGTCGGCCGGCGCGCCGGCCCGTAGCAAGGCCGCGACCGACGACGTGCGGCCTCGAGCGGCCGCGACGTGCAACGGCGCCGCCCCGTCGCTATCGACGGTCTGGGCCCCGCGCGGGTCCACCCGCAGCAATACTTTCAAAACGTCCGCGTGGCCCAAAGCGGCCGCGACGGCCACGCTGGAGGCGCCGCGCGCATTCGTTTTGCGCACGTCCGCGCCTTTACTGGCCAGCGCCCGCGCCGCGTCGCTGGCGTCGTTGTGCGCCGCCATGATCATGGGTGTCGAGCAGTGGCCGGTTAAATACGCAGCATCAAGATCGGCGCCCTTACTTGCCAACGCGTCCAAGCAGCCGGCGTGGTTCTGCTGCGCGGCGATTAACGCGGGCGTGCACCCGTCGGGTCGACACCGCGCGTTGGGGTCCGCCCGGGCTTGGAGCAGCGCGTTCAACGCGGCCAGGTGCCCGTTCTGGCAGGCCGCGTGACACGCCGTCCAGCCCGTGCCGTCGGACGTGTTGGGGTCCGCGCCCGCGTTGAGTAACGTTCTAACACTGGCGACGTGGCCCCGCTCGCTCGCGATGATTAGCGGCGTGGCCCGGCACTGGCCGCCCGGCAACGAGGGGTCCGCGCGGCCCCGTTCTAGAAGGAGTTCCACCACGGGCACGTGGTTCGACTGGGCCGCTAAAAATAAAGCAGTGGCGCCGTCCTGGGGGCGCACCTTGGACGCGTCGGCGCCCACGTCCAGTAAAGCGCGCGCGACGGCCGCGTCGCCGTGCCACGCCGCGACGATCAAGGGCGAGGTGCCGTCGGCAGCGCACTTGTTGGGGTCCGCGCCCGCTTGGAGCAGCGCCCGGGCGACGCGCGCTCGGCCATTAAACGCTGCGGCTAGAAGAGGCGTCGCGCCCTTGCCGGGCACCGCCCGGTCCAAATCGCAGCCCGCCTCCAAGAGCAAGTCCAGGGCCTCGCCGTGGCCCGAAGAAGCGGCGGCGTAGGCCGGCGTCGCGCCGTCGCTCCGCGTTTGGTCCACGTCGCAGCCCGCCTTCACGAGCGCCTTCAGCGCGTCCGCGTGGCCTTTACTCGCCGCGGCGAAGGCCGCGCTCGTGCCGTCGGGCGTCGCCTGGTTCACGGAAGCGCCGGCCTCGATCAAAGCGGTGACGACGGCGTCGACGCCGTGCGACGCCGCGACGACGAGCGCGGGCCTGCCCTTGGCGTCCCGCACGTTCACGTCGATGCCGTCGATGGCGAGCAAGCGCGTCACGTGGACCATGCGCGACGTAGAGCACTCCCGGAGCAGGCGCTGGCTCGCCTCCGGGGCCGTCAGGCTTATAGACACGTAGCCCTCGGCGGTCGGGGCCGGCTGGTCCTGCATGCTTTCTATCTTGCGCGGCCTTTTTGCGCGCAGGCGGCCGCGGCGGTTCTATGCTTGGCCTTCTGGCCTTGTTATGGTATCCTGCCTGGCGGAATCTTGCGGTGTCCACAGCTCCCGCGCAGCTTATAGGCTCAAAGAATGTGCCTGCGACACACCAATTGGTCGCCGCGTCCGCCGGACTTCTTTTTCAGCGGCTGTTTTGGTCTGGTCAGGCCAATCTCAAACAGACAAGACAAGATCAAGCCGGCTGTATGGTTCTCTTCGACGCACCCTCCGCCCCGAGCCGTACGCCGGCACCACTAGGGCGTCTATCGAAGAAACCGCGTTTTAAGCGTGCGGGTTCAGGAACATCAAAAAGCCAAAAAGTGCTGCTCGCGAGAAGCGCACTGTTTACAGCGCCGCGCTCGCCGAAGGTGAGCCAGGGCAGCACCGGCGCCGCAGCGTGTAGTAGAGCGGGCCGCCGCGGGCAGCCCAGCGGCCGCACCGGAGGAATGGCCCCCGAGCCCGTCGCGCGCGGGCAGCAGACGCCGGGCAGCACCTGGCGCCACGGCGTCAACAACACCGCGTCCGAATTATTAGGCGCCGTCGACGGCATCGGCGAGGGCCACAAGGGCAAGCATCGGGCCGACGCGGCGCAAAAGAAGCTCATCAAGAAACCGAAGAAGGTGCCCCTGGACTCCTACGCCCTGGGCCTGCGGAAGGCGAACAAATCGAGGGAGGCGGACCTGGGGCCCTCGGAGCGGTTCCATGCGATTTGTTACGAAGACGCTGACGAGGCGAAATTGGGGAAGCGGTTGGGCTGCCTACGGTGCGAAGTCCTGCAGGCGGGCGGCTGGTCCTCCCAGGGGATCGGAGACGTGTTGAGCGCCGAGGACGTCTACGTGCTCCTCACGGTGGACGGTCTAGTGGCTCGCACGAACACGAGGAACGACGCGCGCGCGCCGACCTGGCACGCGAAGGAGCGAAGGGCCTTTTCCCTGGAGGTGCGGGATGCGCGGGCGACGCTCTTCGTGGCGGTGGCCGACGAGGACGACGCGCCGCTGGAACGGGATGGCTACATTGGCCGGTGCGCGTTACCCATCCGCGCTTTACGACCGTCAACGACGTACGACGCCTGGCTGCCTCTGCGCTTGGAAGGTACTAGAGATGAAGAAAATGCCATCGACGCCCGGCACCTCGTGAAAGGAAGGAGGCTGAAGGACGCCGCGGCGTTGGATCCCACGCAGCGGCAGAGCAGGGGCTCGGTCCGCCTGCGCCTGCGCATGGACTGGGACGACGGGGGTGTGCAGGCGGCGCGCAGTGTTTTACTAGGCGGGCCCGTGTTGCAAAAACACGTTGTTTTGCCGGAGACGAACTCGGGCCGGAAGCAAAGAGACGTCGCGCGCTTCGCCCTGTGGGGCGAGGCCGGCGACCACGGCGACCCCTGCGTCGAACCGGTCGCGACGCATCGGGTGATGGACCACCTGTCGGACCTCCTCGACGCCTGGGGAAGCCTCAAGGGCGCCCTCCCGGACTACATCGGCCGCTTATCGAAGTACGAACGACCCTTGAGAAGTCTCGTGGCCTTCGCGGCCTGGTGGACGTCCTGCGCCAACCCCCAGCGGGTGTACGCCTGGTTGTGGCTGCACGCGGCGCTGGCCTTCCGCGATAGCTTGTACGGCCAGGGCGACTCGCAGCTCCAGCAGGCCCAGTTCACCTTCTGCGACTGGGTCCAGTTGAGCGTGTTCGGTAGGCCCTTAGCACCCCTGCAGCCGACGTCCAAGGAGGACGCGTTCCTCGCGGAGAAGCGGGCCATTCGCAGGGCCGCCAAAGTCTCCGAAGCGATGAAGATGGACGCCTGGCGCCGCCAGCACCTGAAGCCGCCGCCGAAGGAGCCCGAGCCCACGTCCGAAGTCTATCGGACCTGGTCCCTGAACCCCCTGGCTCCTTTACTAAGACCCATCCAGAAGGCCCTATTGAAGAACGTGCGGTTGATACGGCCTTTACAAAACGCTTTACGTGGATCCGACGACCCCGTGTTCGTCTCGAGCTGCGCGGGGGCGTGCTTCCTGATCGCGGGCGCCTGCTTCGTGTGGAGCGAGGCGGGATATCCCCGCGTCGAACACTTACTCGCGAAACTGAAGTACGCGTCCGTACGGGCGGCCGGCGTAGCGCTCTTCGGCCCGCAGAACTTTTTGCTCGTGCGGTCGAAAGCTAGAAAGAAGCGTTCGGCGCAGGCTAGAGAAGCGTTGATTCTCATCGACGGCCGGAACCGCTTCGCTTATTTAATCCAGAAGTGCTGGCGGAAGCACCACGCACGTATCACGGATCTGAAGAAAGCGAAAGAAGCCAAGGAGGCTGCTTTAACCAAAGCCTTGCGCCTGAAGAATAGGAGGGACAAGGCCACCGCGCGCATGCACGCCAAAGGTTTACAAACCGCGGAGGAGATCATTATGGAGAAGACGAAGGCGGACATCGCGCAGCACGACGCCCACGCACTACTTAAGCTGGATGCGACGCTAGCGAAGAAGCTCACACTGCGCAAGCCCCATAAACGGGCTACCGATCTCGGCCTGGCGGAGTACGTGGGCGAGGCCCCGCGACTCTTAGAGAAGACCCCCACGGGCTTCAAGATGTCCAAGCCCAACGCCACGCCTACGGACCAGGACCCCCAGGGCATCAAGAAAGTCACGCATGTGAGAGAGACGGCCTTTGCGGAAATTGTCAGCGTCGCCCCGAACGACCCCGCACGACCGAAGGCCGTCACGTTTAGTCATCGGGAGAAGGGCTCCAAGGTCAAGCGGCACACACTAACTTTTGAGAACGAGGTCGAGTCCGAGGACTTCGCCGATGGACTAAGGGCCGTGGTCCGCTTGCACAATAGAGGTGAGTTAGGCGGGCACACTGCGGACCCCCTGGATGCGCAAGAGGAGACTCTGGCTCTGTTGGAGGACGAGACGGACTTCGAACACACCGTCGTCACGGTGCCCAGGCCCTGCGTCGGCGGCTTATTGCCGGCGGCGTTAGTTGAGAGAGGAGCGTGGCTCTGCCCGGCGCGGTCGCGCGTGGTGAACGACCAGGGCCTTAGCGAGGCGCCCATGAGCCCGCGGCTGACCGAGGACGACGACGACTTTTGAAGGAGCGGCACCCCTTCCCTTTGCCCCCTTTAAATTGACAGAGCTTATTTAGTACCACATGGCTCGAGCTAGGCTCGCCGCCAGCCCGCCGCTTCCAGGATGTCCGCGAGGCCCTCGCCGTTCTCGCGCAGGATCCGCCGCAGCACGAGGGCGTCGCGCGCGTCGAGTGCTTGGGCCGCCGGTTGCGCCGTGGCCGCGGCGGTCGGCTCCGTATCTGCCGTCGACCCTTTCTTCTTGCCGAAGATGTTGTCGTACCCGCTCGCGTACGCCGGGCTGTAGCCCCAGCCGTCGTTGTTCGGCTTGAACGCGATGTCGGCAGAGTGCATGCTGTCCGAGGGTGTACTCGCTGTCGCCGGTGCCGAGGACGACGTCGACGCCTTGCTCGGCGCGGGCGCCGGCGCCGGCGTCGACGCGGGCGCCCGCGCCGGTGACGCTGCCGGCGCCGGCGCCGACGGCATCGATGCGGTCTTCGACGAGTGGCGTACGGCTAAGCGCTGCAGGCTGAAGACACGTCGCGTCGCGATGCGCAGCATGTTTGCAATGCAAGTGAATGAGTCCTGTCTAGGTGTAGTGCCTACGCGTCGCCGTGTCTGTTGTAGTCTTGTCGATTTATGACTGCTGCGAAAACGTAATTTTACCCCGTCGCTGCAGCTTGCGTAGCACGGTCGATATGCGGTGCCAATGCCTCTCCGTGAGCTACAGAGTGGCGATATAATTTGGAGGTTTGCCGCCTCCAAACTCGCGGCGAACCACCCAAGAAACACTCGGCTTTTTAGCAGAGCTCAAAAGGCTCACTTTATAGCTCCCACAGACGTTTTGTGTTCCCTGCACGCAGCCGCAGCGCGCTCAATCTGCGCGCACCGCCAAAGACCGCTAAACCACTGCGTCTCGTGCGCCAGACGCATTCGTCATGGCTGCTGAGCTTCGCACCTGGTGCCGCACGCAAGGCTTCTCCGACACGATGACCGCCGGCGTCGTCGACGCCTACGGCGACGCGGCCTCGCTGCGGTCGTGCGCGCGGGACCCACAGGTCGTGAAGGAGACGCTCGCCGAGGTCGGCCTGCCGCTCGGCCAGCAGAACCAGATCCTTAAATCCGTGCGCACCCTCACGTCCGCCGCCGCGGCCGCGCCCGCCGCGGTCAGACCGCGCCCGGCCGCCGCCAGACCGCGCCCGGCCGCCGTCGAACCACAACCGGTGCCAGCGTCACCCGCACCGCGGCGGCGCCAGCGCGGCGGCAAGAAGCACCGGAAGCGGGCTCCGCGGAAGAGCAAGTCACCGAGCGACTCGTCGGCGGCGGAGTCCGCGCCTGTGGCCGCCGCGCCCGCGTCGTCCTCCTCGTCCGAGGACTCCGAGAGCTCGGCCGAGGCGGCAGCCGCGCCGGTGGCGCCCGCGCCTGTGCCCGCGGCGGCGGCGGAGTCCTCGTCGTCGTCTGACTCCGAGTCAGACGAGGCCGCGCCGGCCGCGCCGGCGGCCGCTGTGCCAGCATCCGCGCCCGCCGCATCGGCGTCGTCGTCCAGCTCCGACTCGGACTCGGGCGACTCCTCCTCCGACGACGCCTCGAGCTCGGACGACGAGGAGGAGGCCGCGAAGCCAGCCGCCGCCGCGGCGGAGTCGTCGTCCTCGTCGGGCTCGAACGACGACGAAGAAGAAGCGGCGGCGCCCGCGAGCGCGCTGCCGCCGCCCGCGGAATCGGACTCGTCCGGGGACGAGGAATCGTCGTCGTCCGAGGACGAGTCGGACTCGGATTCGGACGACGCTGCCGCTCCGGTCGCCGCTGCGCTCCCGTCCGCCGCCGAGCTCAAGGCGCCTCCCACGCCCGCGGAGTCGTCGTCGTCCGAGGAGGAGGATTCTGATTCGGACTCGGACTCGGACTCGGACTCGGACGACCCGTTGGAAGCGGGTCGCGTCGCCGCGCAAGCCAGCGCCAAGCGCCGCCTCGACGCGGCCGACCCGGCCGCGGAGAAGCCCAAGGCGCCCGTCGCCGCCGCGGAGTCCTCGTCCGACTCCGACTCCTCGTCCTCGGAGGAGGACGAGGACACGGCGCCGAGCCCGCCGACGCTGAGCCGCGGCCGCGGCACGCCCTGCGCGCCGCTGCCGCCCCCCGCTAACGCGCCGCCGCCCGCCGTCACTAATGACGAGGGCCCGGCCTTCCGCCGCGGCGGGCACGCCTACGAGCCGCGGCTCGCGCCGTCGCCGGCGCCGGCGCTGCCGACAAGTGACACGGTGCCCGTCGCCGACGGCGAGGCCGTCGCCGCGGGCGAGGTCGTGGAGTTCAAGCTGGCGACGTGGGGCGAGAACTGGACGCCGGCCCTCAGCCCGCCGCGGCGGGCCCGCGTGGCCAGAGTGGCGGGCGGCACGGTCACGCTGGCGGAGGAGGGCGGCGGCACGCCCCTCGAAATACCCCAAAACGAACTGCGGGAGCTGCGGCGCGTCGTCTTCGCCGGCGTGCCCAAGGCGGCGCCGGCCGCGACCCCGATCGCCGGGCGCACGCGGGGCCGGAGCGCCAGCGACGCGGCGGCGCCGGAGCCCAAGCGGCGCGCGCCGCCCACGCGGAGCACCGCGAGCACCGCGCCCGCGCCCACCGTGAGCAAGGTGAGAAAAGGGTCGAAGAGCAGCCGCAAGCGGCCGGCCGCGATGGCGGGCCCGGAGCCCAAGCGGAGGGCGCCGCCGACGCGGAGCACCGTGCCCTTGGCGCGGTGTGGCACGGACAACTCCGTCGACCTAGACGCGCCCGCGCCCGCGCCCACCGTCGCGGCGGCGTCGCCGAAGCCCAAGCGGCGCGGCCGTCCGCGGAAAAAGAAGGAGGGCGAGGTGGCGGCGGCGCCTGCGCCAGCCGCCGCGGCACCGGAGCCCGCGGAGGTGGAAACAAAGGCCCCGGGCAGCGCTAAGAAGCGATGCCGCAGTCGGAAGAACGGGCCGACGACGCCCGGACCCTTCTCGCCGACGCTGCCGCAAGCCGGCATCGACGCGTCGCTACTCAAGCGGCGGTCGGCGATGCTCGAGTTGGCCAAGTAAGTAGTTTATACGTAAGTGATGCACTTACTACCAGGCTCATTCTCATTTAGCTTCACGCCGCGACTGAACCAAGCGAGGCATCGAAAAAGGGCGACCCTGGGACGGGTTTCCCATCGACAGCTTGGCCAAGCTTGGCATTTGCACACGCCGTGTGCGATCACGCGCCTATTTACTCGCGAAACGGAACTCGTGCAGTCTTCGTAGCGCTCAGCAACGCTCAAAGCAAAGCCGAGCATTGCCATTGAACTCATTTACCCACTAAAAAGTTAACAAACATGGCTCTCAAACGTAATGCGGCGGCGCTTGGCGTCGGAGCGGCGGCGGTCGCCCTCTACGTTCTTTCACGAGACGACGAAAAGAAGGACGCCCTGTTGGATGCGTTTGAGGACATCCGCGAGGGCGTCGCCGGCGCGATCGTGCGCGTGCGCGCCGCGGCGGACGCCATCGTGGAACGCGTGACTGCGCCAGAATCTGATCCGCCCGCGCCGCCGCCAGCGGCCGCAGCGTCGCCCCTGCAGCGCCTGTTTAAAGAAGTGGCGCCCATGGCCTCGCCGCTGGCCGATCACGAAGCCTTCGACGAAGAGGAGGCGCCCGAGGATCAGGACGAGGACGACGCCCTGGCCGACGCGGCCGACGCGATCGCGACGCACCCTGCCGCCGTTCCAAGTTTTGTGCCGTCTGGCGACACGACGCCTCTCACCACTAATCCGTCACCGACGGTTTCTCCGTTTAAGGTCACCTATCCCATTGGCGGCACGCCGACGAAGCCACCGCCTGAAGAAGAGGACGAGGCGCGCGCACTTACGCCATCGACGCCGCGGCCGACGACGCGGACGAGGAGCGGGCGCTCGCCGACGTCGCCGCGGCCGACGCCCGAGCATTCGCCGACGCCATCGACGCCGCGGCTGACGACGCGCTCCGAGGCGAGGGCTTTATTGGATCCGAGGAGCTCACCGCCCAACTGCTCCAGGTGGCGGACGCGTCCCGCGTCGTCCCGCCCTCACCGTTCGCCGAACTCGGCCGCGACGAGGCGCTGCCTCAGCAGTAACTACGCCGGTTCAAGTACGTTGTTTACGCCAATCTGGCGGGGAGAGGGGAGTGTCGACAGGTCGCAGCAGCGAGTAGCCGCGCAAGACCGAAGACTGGGGGGGAAGAGGAGGACACAACGATGACGAGGGGCTCAGACGCTAAACGCACTGAGTCCCGGGCTAACGTTCATGGCTGGCACACACCGCAACGCGGACCCGGGCGTCGGCGGGGCGACCGGCGCCGCGTCCGGCTCGTCACAGGTCACCGCAACCACTAACACGTCGTTGTCCCCCAGGAACTCGCGGTCCAGCGTCGCCCGGTCCACGAGGTCCGCCACGCCGACGGCGGCGCCGCCGCGCCCGAAGTTCAATAACGAGCTGTAGGTCGACTCGGACGCGGCCCGCGCCGCGAGCTCCTCGCGCGTCACGACGAACTCGCGGTCGCGCGTCTTCGTCTGGTTTACCAATGTCACCGTGATGTCTGCTTCCGGCGCCCAGGGCGCCAGCACCTGGCGCAGGCCGCCCTGCGGGTTCGACACGAAGTAGCAGCCCAAGCGGTCTCGGTCCAGGACCAGGCGTAACCCAAACGGCTGGCCGTTCCTGAGCTCGGCCTCGTGCACCTGGCGCGCGCCCCGCCGCGAAAAGTCGCGGATGCGCAGCACCGTCGTGCCCTTGGGCGGGTTGAGCACGAGGCTCAGCACGAACCGCTGCTGCTCCGCGAGGCGCCAGGCCCGCGCGAACTTGCCCGCGTCGTCGCCGACGCGCGCCTTGTGGCGCCCGTAGACGCGCTGGATCGTTGCGGCACCGGCCGTCTGCCGCGCCTTGTGGCGCCGCGCGAGCGCGCCGCGGGCGCGCGTCGCCGCGATGAGGGCCGCGGCCCGGAGCGCCGTGAACGCCGTGTGCGCCCGCTGGGCCCGCGCCGCCGTCTGGACCGTGATCGTCGCGCCGAGCGCCGTCTGGAAGGCTTGGCGCGCCGCCGGCCCGCGCGCGCACCGGTTCTGGGCCACGATGGCGGCCGCCCGGAGGTCGAGGAACGCGCGCCGGGGCACGGCGCCGCGCCTTCGCCGCTGCACCGTGGCGAGCGCCGTCCGCAGCGCGGTGGCGCGGTGCCGCGCGAGGCAGCCGCGCGCCGCGCGCTGCACGCTCGTCGCGTAGGGCCCGGCGCCGTTCGCGATGAGCGACTCTTTCTCGCCGCGCTGGCGCCGCACCAGGGCGCGCAGCGCCTCGATCTCCGCCGTCTGGGCCGCGATCCAGGCCGCCGTGAGGGCCTCCTCCGCGGCCGCGTTCGTCAGCAGGCGCTCGTCGGGCGTCGCCAGGACGGGCGTCGTGGACCGGCGCGGCGCCGCGTGGGGCGTGCACGCAAAGGCCGGGGCCTCGCTCGGCGTCACGTTCGGCGCCTCGGTGGTGTCGAAGAAGAGCTCGGGCGTCTCCGTGGCCTTGCCGCACAGCGAGACCTTGCGGGCGGGCGTCCGGCTGGGCTTCGTCTGCCGCGGCGCGTTCTTCTCGATGTTTGTGACGTCCGTCATGGCGAGCCGGCGGCTCGCGCTGGGGGTGGCGGTCGTCGCCATGCTGTTTTTTGGCGCGTCGGCGGACACCTGCGGGCGGCGGGGCGATTTAGGCGCGGTTTCTTTTGTTTTGGTGCGCGTCGGCGTAGCGCGGTGTGTGGTGCCGTGTGGTGGGCTTGGCGCGTGTATTTCTAACGGCGTACGCGCGTTATTGCCGCAACAGGCGCTGTCGGCGCCTGAGGCAATTTCTCTGC
>Ga0302122_10000826_pt1 | contig 19315 bp, 20 predicted proteins | sample CB21_SCM_MG_FD_203115 | JGI IMG/M metagenome (GOLD analysis project Ga0302122, IMG submission 203115) | Marine microbial communities from Western Arctic Ocean, Canada - CB21_SCM | ecosystem: Environmental > Aquatic > Marine > Oceanic | place: Canada: Western Arctic Ocean | collected 2017-09-28
GGAAACCGGAGCCGTTACGTTCTTCGAGGATGCCTCGTCGACAGGGGCTATCCTTTTCGTTTAAGGAATTAAAAAAAGTTACTTTTGCATCTTAACGGGCGCTGTTTGCTCTACCCATTAATTGGACACGGCGGACATTTCGAGGAAATTTGGGGGCCATGAAATTTTGTAGGTCTGTCGTCGCCATCAAGCGTTCAGTTCTCCTGTCAGGAATGGCGGTGATGTTGGTCGCCGCCCTCCCCGCATATACGGCGCCGAAAGGAACGGGACTGCCGCTCCCCCGATTCGTCAGCGCCCGTGCTAACGTAATAAACCTGCGCACAGGACCTGGCGTACAGCACCCAGTCGAATGGGTATATCAACGCCGGGACCTGCCGCTGGAGATTATTGCTGAGTATCGGAACTGGCGCAAAACCCGCGACTGGCAAGGTGCCCTGGGATGGATTCATCAGAGCATGCTCGGCGGTCGCCGGACGTTTATTGTCACCGGCGCTAAGCGTCCGTTGCATGCGAAGAGTGAAGAAAATGCCGCGGTGGTAGCCCTCCTTGAGCCGGGAGTAGTCGGCAAGATCGTCGAGTGTCCAGACGCGTCAGACTGGTGCCAGGTGTCGGTCGGCGCCTTTGACGGGTGGTTGCAACGCCGTACCCTTTGGGGTGTCTACGACAACGAAGTCGTTCGCTAAAGCTTCAAGCATCAGATCTCAAGCCTTAATCAAAATCCTCGGCCAGTGCTACACGAATATTTTCGGGTAAAACCACCATGTGTGCGTATTGGGGATGGCCGATGCCTAGTACGGCACGCATCCCTGGCGCCCGGAATTTCGTCACCTGCGCATCCGTGAAGGGAAAGTGGATGAACTGCACAGACGACGCCTTACCATCCGCCGAAGTGCGATCTACGTCATCTTCGGCAGTTCCTTTGATTGACTCCCCGTCGATGTCGAGCGTGAACGTCTGTTCAACCCCGCCCAAACTAGCCAGAAGCTTTTGCCGGCGGCTCTCATCAGGCACCTCGAACATAACAGTCGCCACCAGCTCCCTCCCATCGGGAATCAAAGGATTAAAGGCCGCAAGTTCATCGGCGACCTGCGCAGCGCCACCGCGTTCAACATGCAGCATCTCGTGCACCTGATGCCACATGGTGTCGTAGTTCTCGAAGTAAAACGTCGCATCGGGCCCACAGGTGACGCGGCGGCTTGCCTTCAACTCCATGATGGCTTTGCGACGCGCCGCACGAACCATAGCATACTCTTCCATAGGCATCAGATCGGCGGGTGTAATTTTATGCTTCACCATGTCGGTACTTTCCCGTGGCTAGATTTGTCCAGGCTACAGGCCGTAGCCGCGGGCGATCAATTCAATCGGGTGGGTGACGGCTTTGACGTCTGCTATCGAATTAGCATCCCGCTTCTCCATACCCTGAACGATATGATCGCGCGCCAGCGGGCATTCGGAAATGACGAAAGTAGGCTTGGCCTCAGCTGCTTGTCGGGCCACTGGTCTACCAACCTTGAGCCCCACCTCGAAGTTGTCCTTATACACGCCCCAGGCGCCGCCATGGCCGGAACAGCGTTCAATGGCCTGCACGTCAGCCTCAGGGATCAGCTTGAGGAGCTCGGTCGCCTTTTGGCCCATGTTCTGCGCCCGTGCATGACAGGCAATGTGCAGTAAAACCTCGCCATCAATGGGCTTCATGCCAGCCACCAAGCCTTCCTTGCGGGCGATGTCGACAACATACTCGCTGATATCCTTTGTCGCGGCACTGAGACGTCGCACATTTTCGTCGCCCGGCACGATAAGCGGCCATTCAAACTTCAGCATCAGGCTGCACGACGGCATGAGAGAAATAATATCGTACCCCCGGTCAACCCAAGACATCAACTCGGCCGCGACCTGACGCGCCGAGTCAGCGACCCGCTGTAAATCGCCACTTTCAAGCTGCGGCATTCCGCAGCAGCCTGGGTATGAGACTTCGGTCTCGACCCCGTTGTGGGCCAATACAGCGCGTGCAGACCTGCCAATCTCCGTGTTGTTATAGTTAATAAAACATGTGGCGTAGAGAACAGCCCTACGGCCAAATGCGGGCGCGTCGCGATTGACCTCCGACATGACGGTCTTAGACTGAGAAACGAAAGATTTACCGTCGTAGCGGGGCAATGCCGCGTCGCGGTGAATATTAGCAGTGCGTTCCATTACCGGCCGTGTGAGCGCATTTCCACGCTTTGTTGCCCAGTTGGCGAGCGGCGCCACAACCGTGCCCAGACGACCGTTACGATCGGTTTTCTTGAGCTGTTGTTCTATCACCCCGACGTCACCAGATTTCAACTGCACGGCGCGGTAGCGCAGCATCAGATGAGGAAAGTCGAGATTGAATTCGTGCGGCGGCACGTAGGGACACTTAGTCATAAAGCACATGTCACAGAGAGTGCAGGCATCAACCACGGGCCTGAAGCCCGCACTATCGACGGCGTCCAATTCGCCCGTATCAGACTCATCAATAAGGTCGAAGAGCCGCGGGAAGCTGTCACAAAGGTTGAAGCAGCGGCGGCAGCCGTGGCAGATGTCGAATACACGCCGTAGCTCGACATCGAGCTTATCCTTGTCATAAAAGTCCGGGTCCTCCCAGGCGATGGGATGGCGAACTGGCACTCCGAGACCACCTTCGGCCAAAGCTCTTCTCCTCTGTCCTGGGGGGCCTTAAACAATATGGGAGGATCCGCTACCAGACCCCCCCCCCACACAATTTCAATCAATCAGCAGTTGCTTACGAACCCAGCGTGTCGAGGGCCTTTTGGAAACGACCAGCGTGCGAACGCTCGGCTTTAGCCAGAGTTTCGAACCAGTCGGCTATCTCGTCAAAACCTTCCTCGCGGGCGGTCTTTGCCATGCCCGGATACATATCGGTGTATTCGTGGGTTTCGCCAGCGATGGCTGCCTTAAGATTCAGGGGCGTGGTGCCAATCGGCTGTCCTGTCGCCGGATCACCAACAGACTCGAGAAATTCAAGGTGGCCATGAGCATGTCCGGTCTCGCCCTCCGCCGTCGAGCGGAAAACGGCAGATACATCATTGTAGCCCTCAACATCGGCTTTTTGAGCAAAATAAAGGTATCGACGGTTGGCTTGAGATTCACCCGCGAATGCATCCTTGAGGCTTTTCTCGGTCTTCGATCCCTTTAGCTGTGTCATATCTGTGTCTCCTATACGCTTTGAGATTGTTTCCATATCTGGTGGGCCCCAACGGGTTATTTGCCCCGGACATATTCAAAATATGGTTGGGCTACCAAAGGCTGTCAAGATAATTTGAATGATTCTAATCGTGCGGAGACAGGATTGATCTAAATAGGTATCTATTTAGTGCAGCCTGCCAAACGAATCACGACATCGATTCGTTTTATGGTTGTTCCCGGGGGTGGCGACGGCAGCTTTTCCATGATGATTTGATCGCTGGGAATATCCTCTAGGAGACCGGTACCTTCCCAGTAGAAATGATGATGATCGCTGGTGTTTGTATCGAAATAGGAGCGCGCCGCATCGATGACAATCTCGCGCAGCAACCCTGCTGAGGTGAACTGATGTAGAGTATTGTAAACGGTTGCCAGGGAGACCCGCACACGATGCGTGATCGCCTGGGCGTGAAGGGATTCTGCCGTCACGTGGCAATCCCTGCCCTCGAACATCAGCTTCGCCAGCGCCATGCGCTGACGTGTCGGTCGCAACCCCGCTTGATGCAGGCGATCAAGGATAGGACGGAAAGGTCTCATGCCACTCATACTAACCAATATAGTGAATCCATAATGGCATATAACTCAGCTTGCAACGCACTTTAATGGGGAGCCCTAGTAGGCACGGCATCAGGACAGTTTACCAGTCCCTTGGGGAATATCGGGATGCCCCATACCAATGATGTTGTATCCACTATCGACGTGCATTACCTCGCCCGTAACACCAGCGCCAAGGTCGCTAAGAAGGTAAATACCGGCGCCACCAAGCTCATCAAGCGTTACCGTGCGACGCAACGGTGCGTGGCGCTGATTATTTTGAAAAACCTGACGTGCATTACCAATGGCACTGCCCGCCAACGTCCGCATGGGGCCGGCGGAGATAGCATTGACCCGAATGCCGCGCGGCCCAAGGTCAGTGGCTAGATAGCGTACGCTGGCTTCCAAAGCCGCTTTCGCCACGCCCATAACGTTATAATTGGGCATCACTCGTTCAGCACCAGCGTAGGTCAACGTAACCAGTGACCCGCCAAGGGTCATCATCTCTGCGGCTCGCCGCGCAATGGCCGTGAATGACCAACACGAAACATCCATGGTCTTCAGGAAATTCTTCCGGCTTGTATTAACGTACGCTCCACTCAGCTCTTCTTTGTCGGAATAGGCGATGGCGTGGACGACGAAGTCGATATGCGGCCACGTCGCGCCAATGGAATCAAATACTTGGTCTATTTGCTGTGCGCTGGTGACATCGCAGGGCAAAATATGCTTCGATCCAACCGAAGCGGCAAGCGGCCGTACCCGCCGCTCTATGGCATCACCCTGATAGGTGAATGCCAGCTCAGCGCCCTCTGCCGCCAAAGCCTTGGCAATTCCCCAAGCAATGGAATGATCATTAGCTACCCCCATGATAACGCCGCGCCGACCGGCCATGAAAGGTGTCTGGATACTCAATGCCGCGCTCCGGAATCAACCAACCAGCCGGCGAGACTAGTCGTCTGCCACTGCCTGTCGTGTGCAGTCATGCAATTAATCTAGGCGTCGAAACGGCGAAAGGCGAGGGATGCGTTGGTTCCGCCAAATCCGAAGCTGTTGGATAACACGCAATTGAGATGGAGGCCTTCCTGACGTTCCCGCACGATGGGCATATCCCCAGCCTCGGGCATCAGATTGTCGATATTCGCCGAAGCGGAAATGAAACCGTCCTCCATCATCAGCATGCAGTAGATAGCCTCGTGCACGCCGGTCGCACCAAGCGAATGGCCAGTCAAGGATTTGGTTGAGGAAAGCGCCGGCACCCCGCCGTGCTGGCTAAAAACGTTAGTAATCGCTTCCAGTTCCTTGAGGTCACCAATCGGTGTGCTGGTGCCATGAGTATTAATGTAGTCGATTGGCCGTCCCAAATCTTTCATCGCCATGCGCATGCAGCGTTCCCCGCCTTCGCCAGACGGCTGCACCATATCATGCCCATCAGACGTTGCGCCGTAACCGGCAATCTCAGCATAAATCTTCGCGCCGCGGGCTTGGGCATGCTCCAGCTCCTCAACAACGACAACGCCACCGCCGCCAGCAATAACAAAACCGTCGCGATCGACATCGAACGGCCGCGATGCGCGCTCTGGCTGGTCGTTGAATGCCGATGACAAAGCGGGCATAGCATCGAATAGGACAGACATCGTCCAGTCTAATTCCTCGCCACCCCCGGCGAATACAATGTCCTGTTTACCAAGCTGGATAAGTTCCGCTGCGTTGCCGATGCAGTGTGCACTGGTGGCACAGGCAGAGCTGATTGAGTAGTTAACGCCCTTGATACCAAAGGCGGTCGCTAGGGTGGCCGAGTTGGTGCTCGACATAGTGCGCGGCACCATAAAGGGCCCGACTTTCCGCGGTCCCCGTTCTCGTACCGCATCGAAGGCCTGCAGAAGATTCCGTGTCGACGGACCGCCAGAGCCCATGATCAAGCCATAGCGCTCGTCACCAAGGGCGCCCTCATCAAGCCCGGCGTCCTGAACGGCCTCCCGCATGGCAATATAATTATAGGCAGCACCCTCACCCATGAACCGCCGGACCTTTCGGTCGACAACCGCATCAACGTTAATATTGACTAATCCATGAACGTGGCTGCGAAATCCCATTTCTCGATATGCCGGCGCGGAGGTAATGCCGGACTTGCCATCCCATAGGGATTGACGGACTTCTGCCTTGTTGTTGCCAATGCTGGAAACAATTCCAAGACCGGTAATCACTGCGCGCTTCATTAGGAGACCTCGCTATTCCCGGGTTGCATCGTTATCAGTAAAGACCCCGACACGTAGGTCGCTGGCTTCATAAATGAGTTGTCCGTCCATCGATACACTACCCTCGGCAATGCACAGGCACAGGCGGCGACGGAGCACACGTTTAATATCGATGCGGTATTCAACCCGCTTAGCCTCTGGCAACACCTGGCCAGTGAACTTGACGCCACCGACGCCGAGAGCGCGACCGCGACCAGGCGCTCCTGTCCAGCCGAGGAAGAAACCTGTCATCTGCCACAACGCATCAAGACCGAGACAGCCCGGCATCACAGGGTCGCCCTCGAAATGGCAGCCGAAGAACCACAGGTCAGGTCGGACATCAAGCGACGCCACTACTTCTCCCTTGCCATGGGCGCCACCTTCCTCGCTGATGCGGTCAATTCGGTCGAACATCAGCATAGGTGGCAGGGGCAGTTGTGCATTTCCCAAGCCAAACAGGCGGCCATGCCCGCATTCGAGGAGATCTTCGTAGGTGTAGGCGTTCTTGGCGGTCACAGTAATGTCATCAGCCTGCAGTGGTACACTTTAACAAAATCATTGCGACCACCACGGTAAATTGGTGATCAAATCAACGCCCTGTCCTCGGGCGGATGGCAAGCCTTTGTGGGCACGCCATATCTCGTCTACCAATCCATATATGGGCTGGCCAGCAAAAAGGCGAATCATCAGGTGCGAAGGCGGCCTCATGGATGGCTTTCTACAACAGCCAAGAGCACGTCAGTTAAGTCCATTATGACGCAGTTTACCTCATCCGCCCATAACCTGTTGCCATGACTTAGAACATGAACGCCATGCGCCGTGAAGTATATTTCGAGTTCAAATTTCGTCATATAATCAGCGGGGGCGGGACAAAACCCGTCAAGAGCACCCACAGGGGCGCTGCCCGCCGTATCATGGCGCCCTAAGACAGCAGGTAAACAAAGACCCCCGGCAATAACCGCCGGGGGCCTTTTCGAACGGGATACCATAGCTTGATTTTCTATTGGCCGGCTCTTCCCGCTTATTCGCGGGAGTCACCATCGCGCCGCCCGGAAATATCTTCGCCGCTCATCTGATCCACGTCACGCATGGACAGCTTGACCTTGCCCCTATCATCAATGCCGATCAGCTTGACTTTGACGCTATCGCCGACGGTTAACACATCGGTGACCTTGTCAGTCTTCGTGCTGGCAACCTGGCTAATATGAACCAGCCCATCACGGGTTCCCATGTAGTTTACGAAGGCGCCGAAATCGAGAATCTTCACAACCTTACCGTTATAAATTTGTCCGATCTCCGGCTCGGCCGTGATTCCGAGAACCCACTCGATGGCAGCATCGGCTGCCGACTGGTCTACGGCGGAGACCTTGACAGTCCCATCATCTTCAATATCGATTTTGGCACCGGTGGTTTCGCAGATTTCACGTATCATCTTGCCACCCGGGCCGATGACTTCCCGAATCTTGTCCTTGTTGATCTTAATCGTCGTGATGCGCGGCGCATTATCACTTACCGCATCACGAGCCTGGCCGAGCGCTTTGCCCATTTCATCGAGAATATGCAAACGGCCTTCATGCGCCTGACCCAGGGCAACCTTCATGATTTCTTCTGTGATCGAAGTAATCTTGATGTCCATTTGCAGTGCCGTAATGCCATTCGCCGTACCGGCGACCTTGAAGTCCATGTCGCCGAGATGATCCTCATCGCCAAGGATATCTGACAACACTGCGAAGCCATCATCTTCCTTGATCAGTCCCATGGCGATACCAGCCACCGGGCTGCTCAGCGGAACACCAGCATCCATCAATGAAAGCGATGTTCCACAGACTGTCGCCATGGACGATGAACCGTTTGATTCGGTGACTTCTGAGACCACGCGCATGGTATAGGGAAACGATTCCTTTTCTGGCAATAATGGACGCGTGGCACGCCAGGCGAGCTTGCCGTGACCAATTTCTCGCCGACCAGGGCTACGCATAAAACTCGCTTCGCCGACTGAATACGGTGGGAAGTTGTAGTGCAGCATGAAGTGCTCGCGGTATTCACCTGCAAGTGCATCCATGATCTGCTCATCCTGTCCAGTACCCAATGTCGTCACAACAAGTGCCTGGGTTTCGCCTCGGGTAAACAGAGCGCTGCCATGGGAGCGGGGCAGAATACCTACCTCACAAATGATCGGCCGCACAGTCTTGGTGTCGCGACCGTCGATCCGCATGCCAGTTTTCAAAATGTCGCGGCGGACAATGTCTTTTTCCAGGTTCTTGAACGCCTCCGGTAAAATTGCCGGCACCAAGTTCTGGTCCAAGCTGCCATCAGAAGAGATCGCTTCCTTCACATTAGAACGGACAGCCGCGATCTGTTCCTGACGCGCGCTCTTCGCTGTTTCCGCGTATGCAGCGCGCAAATCAGTTTCGGCTAGAACCTGGACCTTGGCAACAATGGCGTCCTTGCCTTCCGGCGGAGGTGGCAGGGTCATCGGCGACTTGGCGCACATTTCAGCCAGCGCGATGATTGCGTCAATAACCGGCTGGAAGGCCTTGTGTCCAAAGGTGACCGCCCCAAGCATAATCTCTTCGGACAATTCGTGGGCTTCTGACTCGACCATCAGAACGCCTTCCTGGGTGCCGGCCAGAATTAGGTCTAGGCGGGATTTAGGCATGTCATCGATAGGCGGGTTCAGCACATATTCGCCGTCGATATAACCGACACGGCAGCCCCCGAGAGGACCCAGAAACGGCAGGCCCGAAATGGTTAGCGCCGCTGAAGCACCAATCAGGGCTACGATGTCAGGGTCATTCTCTAAATCGTGCGCTAGTACCGTGCAGATAACCTGAGTTTCGTTTTTGTAGCCTTTAGCGAAAAGGGGCCGGATAGGCCGGTCAATAAGACGCGATGTGAGCGTCTCTTTCTCTGCTGGGCGGCCTTCGCGCTTGAAAAATCCACCAGGTATTTTGCCAGCGGCAAAAGCTTTTTCCTGATAGTTCACCGTCAGGGGAAAGAAATCTAAACCGGGCTTTGGTTTTTTCTCACCAACGGCCGTACACAGCACTATGGTGTCGCCATAGGTCACTATCACGGCGCCGTCGGCCTGACGGGCGACCTTGCCAGTTTCCATGACCAACGTGCGTCCGCCCCACTGCAATTCCTTGCGAAATTCCTTGAACATTTTGTTTATATCCTTTCCTTGCGTTCAGGCCGGCACGCGTATTCGTGCAACGACCTCGAGTAGCCCAGGCGCATCCATGTTGAGGGCGCACAGATATGCAGCGCTGAGCACTTGACCCAGCGCCGTTATATCCGCCCCCCATGGGGCGGATCAATTGCCTCAACGCCTGATTTCCAGCCGCTTGATAAGATCTTCATAGCGCTTCTGCTCATTGGACCGAACGTAGTCCAACAGGCGCCTGCGTTGCCCGACCATCATCAGAAGGCCACGACGAGAATGAAAATCTTTCTTGTGAATTTTAAGGTGCTCGGTAAGATTTTTTATGCGCTCCGTCAGGATCGCAACCTGCACCTCGGGGGAACCAGTATCACCCTTAACGCGGGCATACTCTAAAATCAATTCGCCCTTACGGACGGCGGTAATCGACATCGATGTCTCCATCACTCACAGGTTTAAGACACGGACGGAGCGGATTTCTCCACCCTCAATGCGGGCCAACGCCACCGGCCGATCGCCGGATTTTGCACAGAACACCACATCCCGTAGATTCTCGGTCAGAGAAGACCGATTTACGACGGGCAACACCGCAACGGCTTGCCCACGTTGTAAGCGCCTAGCTTCGGGTTCTGTCAGGGCTAGCACCGGGATGTCGTCCAGTGCGGTCGCAACAGGAAGTAGGCACTCATCAAGCCCCGCACTATGCCCAAGCGCGGCAAGATTATCCAGGGAAATTGCAACAGACTCATGAAAGGGGCCGACAGACGTGCGGCGCAGGTTGATTATATGCCCGACGGTCCCCAGGGCACGCGCCAAATCTCGGCCAAGTCCCCGCATGTATGCCCCCTTTCCCGCAATCACTTCGAAGGCGGAATGGTCTGCATCGGGGGTATCCACTAAGGTAAAGCTATCAATTCGGACAATTCTTGATGCCAGTTCCACGTGCTCATTAGCACGCGCCAGATCGTAGGCACGTCGGCCAGCGACCTTAATCGCCGAATAGGCTGGTGGAACTTGTTCAATGGCCCCAACGAAACCGGGAAGCGCTTTTTTAATCGCCTCGGCATCGGGCCTATTGGTGCTAGTTTCCATCACCGCCCCCTCGGCATCGTCTGTCGTTCGTGCTTCCCCCCATCTCACAGTAAATTTGTAAGTCTTAGTACCATCCATTACGTAGGAAACGGTCTTGGTCGCCTCGCCGAAGGCCAAGGGCAGGACCCCAGTGGCGAGCGGATCAAGGGTCCCACCGTGGCCCACTTTAGCGGCTTCGGTCATGGCCTTAACTTTGCTGACGACGCCAGCGGACGTCATGCCGGATGGCTTATCGATTATGATCCAGCCGTTAATCATCTTGCCGCGGCGTTTACGCATCTTCGTCTTCTCCTCCCTTGAATGCTGCTTGCCGCAGGAGGTGATCGATACGTGAAGCGGTGTCAAAACTCTCGTCGGCGGAAAACTGAAGATTAGGCACACGCCGCAGGCGCACCGATTTTGCAATTGCCCGGCGCAGAAAAGGCCTTGCTCGGGTCAGAGAATGGAGTACGACGGATACATCTCCACCGCCAAGCGGTACGACAAAGGCGGTAGCGTTTCGCAGGTCGGGGCTCACTCGGACCTCCGTGATGGTTATTGTGGTACCAGCGATTCCAGGGTCATAGACCTCACCACGTTCCAGAAGCCAGGCCAGCGCATGCCGCAATTCCTCTCCGACCCGCAATTGGCGTTGGCTTGGCGCGGCGGCCCGGCGCTTTGGCATTATGAAAAATCTCTCCGGTAGGCGCTGCGGGACATTTACCGGGCGCGAAATTCACCTTATTAAACAGGGTTTTCCTATGTTTTCCATAGGCTGGCTTGGCGCCGAACACACCATGGTGTAGTCCACTTCAAGCTTTACGTAACGCAGGATGACAGCCTATGGGCAACATAGGCTAAATTCTATCTGTTAGAGCTGGCGGGCGATTTCCTCAACCTCAAAGCACTCGATCATGTCGCCAGCCTGGATATCTTGATAATTCTCCAGCGCAAGACCGCACTCAAAGCCTTCCTTTACTTCGCGCGCATCATCCTTAAAGCGCTTGAGCTGAGCCAGGCTGCCTTCGTGAATCACCACCTGATCGCGTAAAAGGCGAACCTTGGCGCCGCGACGAACTGCACCCTCCGTGATCATGCAGCCAGCAATTTTTCCAGCTTTGGTAACGTTGAATACTTCACGTATCTCAGCATAGCCAAGAAGGTTTTCCTGAAGCGTCGGCGATAGCATGCCGGATAGGATCTGACGGACGTCATCGATCACGTTGTAGATGATCGAATAATAACGGATTTCCACATTATCCCGCTTAGCAAGAACCCGAGCCTGCGGATTGGCACGCACATTAAACCCGATGACAATAGCATTGGATGCACGGGCCAACGTTACATCAGACTCATTAACCCCGCCTACAGCGGCGTGAAGAACGCTGACCTTAACTTCATCCGTGGATAACCCGTTTAACGCCATGTTAATGGCCTCAACGGAACCGTGCACGTCAGCTTTTACGATAACCGCCATTTCCTTAGCCGCGCCTTCCTGGATGCGCAACAGCATCTCTTCCAGCGTACCGCGCGCTGAGCCCACCGCCCGGGCATCGCGCTGCTTGCGCTGGCGGAATTCTGTGACCTGACGGGCACGACTCTCCGTATCGACGACGATGAAATCGTCACCGGCGTCGGGAGTTCCGCTAAGACCAAGGACCTCGACAGGCACTCCCGGCCCACCATCTTCGATCTGCAAACCGTGATCATCGACCAAGGCGCGAACCCGGCCCCATTCTCCGCCTGCAACGAATATATCACCAACGTGAAGCGTACCCCGGTTGATAAGTACCGTCGCCACAGATCCACGGCCAAGCTCGATGCGCGATTCTATAACTACGCCTTCAGCGGTTCGGTCCGGATTAGCGGTTAACTCCAGCAACTCCGCCTGCAGCAGAATCACCTCCTGCAGCTTGTCCAGATTCATTTTTTTCGTCGCCGACACTTCGACCGTCAGGATATCGCCACCCATCTCCTCGACGACAAGATTATGCTGCAGTAATTCCTGACGCACCCGGTTAGCGTCTGCGTTGGGCAGATCCATCTTATTAATCGCGACGATGATCGGAACGCCTGCCGCCTTGGCATGGTCGATGGCTTCCTTTGTTTGCGGCATGATCCCGTCATCCGCAGCAACGACCAAAACAACGATATCCGTCACCTTGGCACCACGAGAACGCATTTCCGTGAAGGCGGCATGACCCGGCGTATCGACAAACGTGATCTTGGCCCCCGACGCCAGAGATACTTGATAGGCTCCAATATGCTGCGTTATGCCCCCCGCCTCACCAGCAACCACATCCGTCTGGCGCAGAGCATCGAGCAACGAGGTTTTGCCGTGGTCCACGTGACCCATAATCGTCACCACCGGCGGCCGCGACTTCAGACTCGCGTTAGTATCGGATGTGCCGGCCAGACCAATTTCCACATCTGCCTCGCTAACACGCCGGACGTTATGGCCAAATTCATTCGCCACAATCTCGGCGGTATCAGCATCAATGAGCTGATCTACGGTCGCCATTACATCCATTTTCATTAACGATCGTATAACCTCGTTACTACGTTCGGCCATACGGTTTGCCAATTCCTGAACAGTAATCACATCTGGAATCACGACATCTCGAACTACCTTTCGAAGCTCGCCTATGCCAAGCTCAGACTGGCGCTTACGCTCTCGCTCTCTCGCCCGCCGGACCGAGGCCAAGCTTCGGGTTCGCTCATCTCCATCATCCAGCGCTTCGACAATTGTAATCTTGCCAGCCCTTCGGCGCGGCTCCCCGCGGCGCGCTGTCAAACTTGGTCGTCGTACCGGTGTCCCGGGGCGGCGACCCCGGGCCCGCTCATCAGCATCTTCGGGCTCGCCATCAACCGGTTGAACTTTAGCAACAACAATAGGGGCAACAGGCGTAATCTCAGGGGCAACAGGCGTAACCCCATTTGCCAACTCTTCCGGCTGCTTAATCTTCGCCCCTTCGTTAGACCGCCCTATGACCTCCGCCTCTGAATCTTCCTGAACAGGGGCCAGGACCAATTCTTCCTCAGCAACGGAACCTAGGGCGGAACCCCCAGAATCAGCTCCGCCGGGCATCAACTCAGATTCAGCGTCCTCGCCGGTTGGGGCAATCGAAGCAGGTGGATCTTCCTCGGATCGTTTAAAATCCTGAAGGGCACGAGCTCGAGCCGCTTTTTCATGATTGGTCAACTGGACATTTGCAGCCCGCGCGGCTTCGGTATCTCCATCAACCTCTGGCTCGCTGACTTCCGGCACCACCTCGCCAGCCGGACGCGCGCGAACCTTAGCCATCTGCCCCATGTCATCAAGCGCATACGATCGTTTTTTGCGAACCTCGACCGCAACGACTTTGGAGCGCCCGTGCGAAAATTTTTGACGCACCTGGCCGCTCTCAACCGTTTTGTTCAGTTCAAGCTTACCGGGGCGGTTCAGCCTCAACGGCTTCTTCTCGTCCGCCTGCTTCTTGATCTCTTCCTTGGTCTCACTCATCGCAATCGCGTTCCATTATTTCGCCGACCCGACCCCCGGTATCACCATCCGAAATCTCGGGCCGGAAGCCCCCGAGACGTCCGCATTCTACCTCAAGATGCCGCGCAAGTCCGCCCGGCGCAATGACCGCATGTACGGCATAATCACGACCGAACACAGCACCCAATTCGGAACTGCTAAAGATCTCGATCACCGGCACATCTGCAGCCAGGCGGCGCATCCGCGAGCGCTCCGACAGCGAACCGTCAACCGCCAGCAAAAGAACGCCCCGTTTGCCTGCCTTCAGCCACGTCCGCACCTTGACGAGGCCAAAAAAAGCTTGCCCAGCACGCCGTGCCAAGCCAACCAAGTTAATTGACCTTTGCGCCAGCGCGCTCTCAATCATATTGGACAAGTCCGGGGATGTCGCCACCGGCTTCCGCGCAGCACGGGCAAATAGCTTACGCGCTACAGCTGTATTAACTATATCGCGGCTAGCCCTCAACCACAAACCTCGGCCCGGCAGGCGAGCCGAAAAATCTGGAACAACCATATTATTGGGCCCAACGACGAAACGAACCATCGCCGTTAGAGGCAAAACGTCCCCGCCGACGAGGCACCGCCGCATTGGACCCTGCATAGTCTCTGGACTGTCAGACACATAATCCAACTGTCCGTTTGGTTCGGCCGCAAGTTCAGGCTGAATGGGTTCCACCTCCGTCCTCAGGTGTATCGTCCTTCACCTCAAGAACCGTCGCATCGTCGCTTGCAGATTCGCCTGCCTCTTCCTCATCCGCGAACCAGTGTGCACGGGCCGCCATAATGATCTCGTTCGCACGATCTATCGTCAAAGCCGCCTCCCCGACGATCTCCACCAATTCATCGCTGGCCAAATCGGCAAGGTCATCGCGCGTTGTGATGCTCTTTTCCCCCAGCGCCACAAGCATTGCCGGCGATAAACCAGCAACGACGGCCAGATCGTCCTCAACGCCGAGTTCACGGCGCTTAACACTCAGCTCTTCGTCCCGTGCCGAAATGAAGACCCTGGCGCGCTCGCGCAATTCAGTAGCAAGGTCTTCGTCAAAGCCTTCAATTTCCAGCAAGTCCTCCATAGGGACAAATGCTACTTCCTCGACAGAGGAAAATCCTTCGGTGACCAGCAGATGAGCAATGACTTCGTCAATATCCAGCGCGTCGATAAACATCTGTGAACGGCCAAAAAACTCCTCGTTACGGCGCTCTGACTCTTCCGCCTCCGTAAGTATATCTATGTCCCACCCGGTAAGCTGCGAGCCCAGCCGCACGTTCTGTCCACGCCGACCAATCGCCAAACTGAGCTGGTCGTCTGGCACCACAACTTCAATACGGTTAGATTCTTCATCCATCACGACTTTAGTTACCTCAGCCGGGGCCAGGGCATTGACGATGAACGTCGCTTGGTCCGCGGACCACTGGATGATATCGATCTTCTCACCCTGGAGTTCTCCGACCACCGCCTGGACACGGGAACCGCGCATGCCTACACAGGCACCAACCGGATCGATGCTAGAATCGTTGGACATAACAGCAATTTTAGCGCGCGAGCCGGGGTCACGGGCAACAGCCTTAATCTCAATGATACTGTCGTAAATCTCCGGCACTTCCTGGGTAAAGAGTTTAGCCATAAATTGCGGGTGACTGCGCGATAGGAAAATCTGCGGACCGCGCGGCTCTTCGCGCACGTCCATTATATAAGCGCGCAGGCGGTCGCCATTTGAGAAATGCTCGCGAGGAATGGCCTCGTCTCGGCGCAGCAGCGCCTCGCCACGCCCCAGGTCGACAATGATGTTACCAAACTCGATACGCTTGACGAGGCCGTTAACTATCTCGCCGACACGGTCTTTGAATTCCACAAACTGGCGCTTACGCTCAGCATCGCGAACTTTCTGGACAATTACTTGTTTGGCCGTCTGCGCAGCGATACGACCAAAGCTAATAGGCGGCAAAGGTTCGACAAGAAACTCGCCAACGCAGATCCCCGGCTGCCGTTTGGCCGCCCGTTCAGGAGCAATCTGAGTTGCCTCCTCCTCAACTGGGTCGGCCACCTCCAGATATCGGAAAAGCCCAATCGCACCAGAGATACGGTCAATAGTAGCGCGGATATCATGCTCAAGCCCGTATTTAGAGCGGCCAGCCTTTTGAATGGCCTGCTCCATGGCCTCAAGGACCTCTTCCCGTTCAATCCCCTTGTCGCGGGCGACGGTATCGGCGACCTGCAACAATTCGGGGCGCGTATGAATAACTGATTCCATGGTGCTTAAACTCAATGCTGTTGGGTGCGGCTCGCCGCGGCGAGGAGCTCATCGGTTAGAAGTAGCTTGGCCCGGGCAATCGCCCCATACGGAATATCATGGACGGAGTCGCCAAGGTCCAGCCTGACGGCTTCCCCTACCGTTCCAAGTAGGCGACCGCGAAACCTCCGATGGCCATCAACCGGCTCATTCGTTTCCACCCTGGCATCGAACCCGGCAAATCGCTCAAAATCAACAAGACGGACCAGTGGCCTATCAATCCCGGGAGAACTCACTTCCAGCGTATAAGCCTCTAAAATAGGATCTTCAACATCAAGTACGGCAGAAATAGCGCGACTGAGCTGGGCGCAGTTTTCGACCGTCACAGTCCGACCATTTTTCCACTCTGCCATAATTTGCAATCGCATACGTTGTTTGCCCGAAATTAGGACACGGACGACGTCGAAGCCCATCGCCCCTATGCTGGGCGCGATCAAGTCCTCTATACGCTGGGCTAGATCCATGCCTTCTCCTGAGTGGCTTCACCCCGGCTGGCGGCACATAGCGCAGCCTGAGCTAAATTTTCGGTAGAACACAGTCGCCCAAAATAAAAGGAGGGCCAGCGGCCCTTCCTTATCCCACCTGCTATCACACTTTAAATACAGGCCCTTATTTAATTTTTTTTATACACCCCAGCCGGAGGCGGATACAAGAACAAAACACTTGAAGAACAATGCTTGGCGGCCTTTTTTAGTCAGCTATTGATCGTTGTCCCGGGGCCGCCTAATAGCCGAGAGATAGAGACACGAGCCTCCTGCGGCAAGAGCCTTTGCCTCGTAACGGGTTTCGATCCAACCGGCAGGACGTAGCCAGTCGCGACGCGAATAAGCCGGCCATATGAATGTTGGATGAGCAATCAGGCGTTCAAGGGTCCAGGCCGCATACTCGTGATGATCGCTAGCAAAGAAGAACTCGGCGCCATCGTTCATGATCCGAGCTAACGTATCGAGGAACGGCAGCGATACGATACGACGCTTGTGGTGGCGGTTTTTTGGCCATGGATCGGGGAACAGCAGATAAACGCGCCCGATCGACGCGTCAGGCAACGCGTCTATGACCGTTCTGGCATCGCCGTCATGCACCCGCACGTTGGTGAGTTCAGCATCCGAAACATGGCGTAACAGGCTGGCGACGCCGTTGATAAAAGGCTCACAGCCAATCAGCCCAATATCCCGGTTAGCCGCCGCCACCCCGGCAAGATGTTCTCCCCCACCAAACCCAATTTCTAACCAAATATCCCGGATAGGACCGTCAAACAAGGTATGCGGATCGGCGATCCGCGGGCCTGACTGATCCTCGCCAGCTGCCCAAATTCTCAGCCGGGGCAAAAGCCATTCGATCAGCTGGCTACGGGTTTCGCGCAGGCGATGGCCATGGCGCCGCCCATAAGTCCTTAGCCGCCAGGAGGCCAGGCCATCATGAGGCACCGGTTGCTCAGTTGGCGCCGAAGGCTGATTTCAGCCCAGGGACGAGGTCGGTTTTTTCCCAAGAAAATCCACCGTCGGCATCGGGTTCTCGGCCGAAGTGGCCATAGGCCGCCGTACGGGCATAGATCGGCCGATTTAGGGCTAGATGTTCGCGAATTCCACGTGGCGAGAGGTTGACCATGTCCTGCAATATCAATGAAAGCCGATCTTCATCGACCTCGCCGGTGCCGAGGGTGTCTACATAGACAGATACCGGCATGGAGACGCCAATGGCATATGCCACCTGAATCTGGCATTTTGTTGCAAGCCCCGCAGCCACCACGTTTTTTGCAAGGTACCGCGTAACGTAAGCTGCGGATCGGTCAACCTTAGTCGGGTCCTTTCCGGAAAATGCGCCACCTCCGTGGGGAGCTGCGCCGCCGTAGGTATCGACAATGATCTTACGCCCCGTCAGGCCAGCATCGCCGTCTGGACCGCCGATGACAAAGCGCCCCGTGGGATTTACATAAAACGTGTCTTCCGGACACATCCAACCCGCAGGAAGGACATCGACAACATGTGGGCGGACGATCTCTCGCACTTCTTCCTGACTTAGCTTTTCATCATGCTGCGTTGACACGACAATACTTGTCGCGGCAACAGGCTTTCCATTTTCGTAACGCAACGTGACCTGGCTCTTTGAATCCGGCCCCAGCCCAGGTTCAGCGCCAGAATGACGGGCCTCAGCTAGGGATCTCAATATTCTATGCGAGAAATGGATGGGAGCCGGCATTAACACATCTGTTTCGTCGCAAGCGAAACCAAACATGAGCCCTTGGTCTCCAGCGCCTTCGTCCTTGTTACCAGCTGCATCGACTCCCTGGGCAATATCCACTGACTGGGCATGCAAGTGAATCTCAACCGCAGCCTTCTGCCAATGAAACCCTGCCTGTTCGTAGCCGATGTCTTTTACCGCGCCGCGCACTACGTCCTCGAGATGCTGAGACGTTATATGTTCTGGACCTCGGACTTCCCCGGCGAGAACGATACGGTTGGTCGTGCAAAGGGTTTCGCAAGCAACCCGCGCCTGGGGCTCGGCCATGAGATACGTATCAACAACAGCGTCCGAAATCCGGTCACTCACTTTATCTGGATGACCTTCGGATACTGATTCGCTGGTGAATAGATAATCAGACCGTGACATAGGCCCAGTCCCCCTTTTTTTTGCAACCATTAATGGCTCAGTTGAAATATAGGCCGTTCCGCGACGAGGCACAGAGACTGGCAACAACCCCTTCGCGGAGCTAATATCTCATTGTGGTAGGCTGCCCAATGCCATCCACGGTTCAACTGCTAGAGCAAATAATTCCTCGAGCGGCTGCCGTTCTGACAAGATTTCAAGACAGCGTCAAGGTTGGCCCCAGTGAAAAGAGGGCCTGCGTAGTCAATCAGCGGCGCACTCATTGACGGTAGACTTAACGAATTCGAACGATCACTCGCGAACATACGGACGGATAATAGGCGAGATCCAAGACTAAGTTTTCCCGCTTGGTTAGCAGGTCAGACTTAAAAATAGCCTAAGAATATTCTATAAAGCCGCCAGCAGGCTGGCGGACCCAATCTCTGAAATCATTGAGCATATCATCAAAGGAAATTTCCCCGGGACATCCAGAACCTTAACTTAACTCGAACAGCCAGCACCTCAAGTTGCAACATTTATTCTCTGATTAACCTTGGAATTATGCCTAGTTATGACCGAAAAAATCCTAAAACCCAACGCTTGCCAATAGATGCCGCCCGTGTGGCAGCAGAACGCCAGCCGCATACCAATTCTACTCCAATCTATCCCATAATCACTGCCCGGCGGCGCG
>Ga0302122_10000827_pt1 | contig 19309 bp, 16 predicted proteins | sample CB21_SCM_MG_FD_203115 | JGI IMG/M metagenome (GOLD analysis project Ga0302122, IMG submission 203115) | Marine microbial communities from Western Arctic Ocean, Canada - CB21_SCM | ecosystem: Environmental > Aquatic > Marine > Oceanic | place: Canada: Western Arctic Ocean | collected 2017-09-28
GCGGCCCAGTTTTTCGGAAAATCGATTAGTTGAGCAGCGATGTCTTGGACGGGAGAATTTTCAGGTAGGGCTGCATTGGATTCCCAGCCGCGCTCGGGCGTGTGAGCGTAGGTGCAGGCTGGGGTGGCGTGGGTCAGTCGAGCAGTCGAGACGATACCGGTGGACTTGCGGGCGATTTCCGCTTTTTCGAGGAGTGTTACGAGTTCGTTTCCGGGAGTGCCCTCGGCGTCGCCTCGGAGGATGTTTTGATTTACCGAGATGAATCCGGCTTTGCTTTTCACTCCGGTCATCATGGCGGTCATGGTGCCAGCGGAGTCGGGCGTTTGCTGATTCGTGTTGTAAGTTTTGGAAAGAGCGGAATTGGGGAAGGTTTCAAAGAAGAGAAAATTCTCTTCGCCAGGTTCGCCGCGAAGCTGCCCCTCCATGATTCGAGCGGCGGTTACGGTGGAAATGCCCATTCCGTCGGCTACGAAGAGGATGACGTTCTTGGCTTTTCGGTTATTCGGTTTTCTCGCTTTGGCATCGAGAATGTTCTGGCGACCTTGTTGGTACCAAGACTCAGGCGATTCTTCGCGGTCGGCGGCGGATAGGTTGCCGAGTCCGATGAGTAGAGAGAGGGAGAGGGTAATTTGTCGAATCATGAGATGCGTGTTGGTTTGATTTTAAGAAATTGTTATTGGTCCTCATTGAGAAATGCAACCGGCTTTGGGGAACCAATAGCGAAACCGTTGAAGATGCCTGAAGAGTGGCGTTTAGCCCTCGATGAGGTTTTTTCCGGTCATTTCTTCTGGTATGTCTAGCCCCATTAAACTGAGCACAGTGGGAGCGATGTCGGCTAGGCGACGGTCGCCTTGAATCAGTTTTAGGTTTTCGCATCCTTTTCCGTACATGACGATTTCGACGGGATTGAGCGTATGCGCAGTATGAGGACCGTCGACAGTTGGGTCCCACATTTGGTCGCTGTTGCCGTGGTCTGCGGTGACGAGCGCGGCGCCGTCGACTGTCTCGATCGCTTCGAGCAATTCGCCGATGCAGCTATCGACTTTTACGCAGGCTGCTTTGACGGCTTCGATGTTGCCAGTATGGCCGACCATGTCGGGGTTGGCGAAGTTGACGAGGATGAAGCCGTATTTTTCCGAAAGGATGGCGTCCTTGGTGAGTTCTTTGACTTCTTCGGCTGACATCTCGGGAGCCAAGTCGTAGGTGTCTACTTTCGGGCTAGGGGCCATTCCCCAGTCTTCGCCTTCGAATGTTTCTTCGGTGTAGTCGTTGAAGAAGAAAGTGACGTGCGGGTACTTTTCGGTTTCGGCGCAGCGGAATTGCTTCAGGCCTTTGTCGGCGATATAGCTGCCCAGGATGTTGACCATCTTGGCGGGTTTGAAGAATACGACGTTTTCGCAGAGACCTTTTTTCCATTCGGTCATTGCGGTGTAGTAGAGGTCGAGTTTCTCGCCTCGGTCAAAGTCGACGAAATCGTCTTCGATGAATGCGCGCGTGATTTCGCGTGGACGGTCGCCTCGGTAGTTGTAGAAAACGACAGCGTCGCCATTGCCGATGGTGGCGATTGGCTGGCCGGCTTCGTCGGTGATCCAGGTTGGAGGGACGAACTCGTCGCCTGTAGAAGAGGAATTCGCTGGGTTCTCGTAGTAGTCGGCTACTGCTTTAGCAGCGCTGGTTGACGTACCTTCGGCATTTCTGCCGGTGAGCATGTTGTAGGCTTTGGATACACGTTCCCAACGATTGTCGCGGTCCATGCACCAGAAACGTCCGCAGACGGAAGCGATTTTTCCGATGCCGAGTTCTGCGCATTTGGCTTCGGCTTGTTCGATGAAACCTTTGCCGCTCTTCGGCGGGGTGTCACGTCCGTCGGTGAAGAGATGGATGTAAACCTGCTCGATTCCCGCGACTTGGGCTTCGATGAGCAATCCGTAGAGGTGATCGAGAAGTCCGTGGACGCCAGCGTCGGAAGCGATGCCCATGTAGTGAAGCTTGCCACCGGCCTTGGCTTTAGCGAAAGCGCCTTCGAGGGCTTTGTTGCCGCGAATACTTCCGGTTTTGAAAGCCTTGTTGATGCGGACGATTTCTTGGTCGACGATGCGGCCGGCTCCGATATTTTGGTGCCCGACTTCGCTATTGCCCATGATTCCGACAGGGACGCCAACGTCGAGTCCACAGGCGGCCAATTCGGTGCGCGGCCAGTTTTGGCTAAGGTTATCCGAGATTGGCGTGTCCGCCAGTTTGATCGCGTTGAAAGCGTCTTGCTCGGAATTATGATTGGACCCCCAGCCATCGCGGATGACAAGGAGAACGGGTCGTTTGCCTGGGTTCATAGAATTTCGAAATCAATTGTTTGAAATGCGCGGCGTTGGATGCGGAGCGCATTCGAAGGCTGGGTTCTCCTAAATTGATTCCGGGAAGTCTATAAAATTCAGAGCTTCTTGCTTTGAGAGCGCGTTCTAAGGGGCTGCAAAATAAACTGGAAATACTCGGAAGGGTCGACTGTGGAGGGATGCGTCTTTTAGAGACTGTTAAATAAGTCGAAGATTGTTCCGCTACCTAATTGTAGGAGCGGGTTTACCCCGCGATAATGCATGCCTATACCATGAAAATGAAAAATCGCGGGATAAACCCGCTCCTACACGGACTTATTTAACAGTCCCTTAGACTTGGGTCCTGACTTTTAAAATTACAACGTGGTCACTTTAAGGGTAAATCGTTCGGTCTGTTAACCGAGTGCGTTTTCGATGGCTTGAACGACCTTCTTCGCCTCGGGGCTGGTGAGGCTACCGAAGCGTTTGAGGAGGACGCCTTCTCGGGAAACGAGGAATTTGTTGAAATTCCAGCGAATCTTTCCGGAAAAGGGCGATTCGGGTCCAGTGAGGGCGGCGAAGGTCGCGTTTTGGCCAGGGCCTTTTACTTCGATTTTGGAGTGCATGGGAAAACTCACGCCGTATTCAAGCGAACAAAAGGATTCGATTTCCTCATTGTTGCCGGGTTCTTGTCCTCCGAATTGGTCGCAAGGGAAACCTAACACGACAAGTCCTTGGCTTTGGTATCGTTGGTGGAGGGCTTCCAGGTTTTTGTATTGGCGAGTGAAGCCGCATTTCGAGGCGACGTTTACAATGAGCAGGACCTTTCCTCGGTAGATTTCGAGGTTGTAGGGTTCGCCGCTGATTGGGTCGAAGGGAAGATGGTACAGGGAATTGGGCATTGAGAAGAAATGTGGATTAGAAGATGAAATACATCCGGCGAGCTTTTCGAATACTTGCAGGACTTGTTGGTTAGGGAACAATTTATGAGTTGAAGGTTCCCAAAGGCTACCCATTGTTTGGGTTTTTCGATAATAGACTCAATCGATCCTAATATGAAAATGAAGTTCGTAACTCTTTTGATGTCCCTTTTGGGCCTTTCAATATTCGCATCTCTCGCGCAAGCGGAGACGGTACTGGAACTGTCGGGCAACGACACGATGCAGTTCGACAAGAAGGCGTTTGACGTCGCTGTTGGCGAAGAGATCAAGCTGGTCTTTACAAACAAAGGCAACTTGCCGAAGGCTGCGATGGGCCACAATGTCGTGATCTTGAAGCCTGGCACCAATGTGATGGCTTTCGGAGGCGGAGCAATTGCTGCTGCGGCCACTAATTACGTCCCGCAAGACGGACCGATGGCCGCTCAGGTTATTGCTCATACGGAGGTGCTTGGACCTGGCGAAAGCGAGACCATCACGTTCAAGCTGGATGCTGCGGGCGAGTATAATTTCATTTGCTCGTTTCCGGGTCACTACGCTTTGATGAAAGGCGTGATCACGGCGAAATAACGCTGTTAGCAAAATCAATTTTGACTGAAGGGAGCCTTTTCGAGGGCTCCCTTTTTTGTGGCGACTAGAAGGCCTTTCTTAGCAGTTAGAATCGCGGGATAAACCCGCTCCTACGATGAGGTTGATGCGCGGAGGCGCTAAATCAAGCCAAGCTCTTTTCCGGCTTCTTTAAATTTTTCTACAGCGAATTCGAGATCCGCTTGAGAATGGGCAGCTGAGATCTGCGTGCGTATCCGCGCTTGTTCCTTGGGTACGACAGGGTAGCTGAATCCGATTACGTAGATTCCTTTTTTAAGCATGAGACTGGCGAGTTGATTGGCTTTTCTGGCATCGCCGATCATGATTGGAATAATGGGGTGGCCGCCGTCGATAAGTTGGAACCCGGCCTTGGTCATCGCTTTGCGGAAATAGACGGCGTTGGATTCTAGGCGGTCGCGAAGTTCCGTCGAGGATTCGAGCAGTTCAAGCGCTTTTATAGAACCGGCGGCAATCGCTGGCGCGAGCGTGTTGCTGAAAAGGTATGGGCGGGAGCGTTGACGCAGGAGTTCGACGATTTCTTTTCTTCCGGATGTGTATCCGCCACTGGCTCCGCCAAGCGCTTTGCCGAGAGTGCCGGTTAGAATGTCGATGCGCTCTTCGACGTGATGGTGCTCATGGGTTCCTCGGCCGTGTTTACCCATGAAGCCGACTGCATGCGAATCATCGACCATAACGAGGCAATCGTAGCGATCGGCTAGTTCGCAAATCGCTGGAAGATTGGCGATGTGTCCGTCCATGGAGAATACGCCATCGGTGACGATGAGTCTAAATCGGCAACCATTGGCTTGTTTGAGCTGGTCTTCGAGATCTGACATGTCGCTATTGCGATAGCGGAAGCGTTGAGCTTTGCAGAGTCGAATGCCATCGATTATACTAGCGTGGTTCAGGGCGTCGGAGATAATGGCGCCTTCTGGTCCGAGGAGCGTTTCGAATAAGCCTCCGTTGGCGTCGAAGCACGAGGAGTAGAGAATCGTATCCTCCGTTTTTAAGAAAGCGCTCAACTTAGCTTCGAGTTTCGTATGAAGGGTTTGGGTACCGCAGATGAATCGAACGGATGCGAGGCCGTAACCCCATGTTCGAATGCCATCGATTGCCGCGTCGCTAATTTCGGGATGCTGTGCGAGGCCTAGGTAATTGTTGGCGCAGAAATTTAGCGCTTCAGAACCACCTTCCACTTCGATGCGTATGTTTTGAGCAGAGGAGAGGACGCGTTCGGATTTGTAGAGACCGGCTTCGCGGATCCCTTCGAGTTGCGATTCCAAGTGTTTTTTGAATACGAAATTCATGGTTGGGTATATTGTTTAATGCCAGTTGAGAATGATTTTCCCGGACTGGCCTGCTTCCATTATACTGAAGGCTTCTTCGAAATCTTGATAGGGAAACCGATGCGTGATGATGGGAGAGATATCGAGTCCGCTTTGCAGCATAACGGTCATTTGGTACCAGGTTTCGTACATGCGTCTGCCGTAGATTCCTTTGATCGTAAGCATATTGAATACGACGTGATTCCAATCGATAGCGATGTTTTGCGAAGGAATTCCGAGCATGGCGATTTTACCGCCGTGACACATGTTGTCGATCATTTCATTGAAGGCGGAGGGGTTTCCGGACATTTCGAGTCCGACGTCGAATCCTTCCTGCATGCCGAGTTCTTTTTGGGTGGATCGTATATCTCGTTCTTTGGCATTGATCGTCAAGGTGGCTCCCATCTGTTTGGCTAGGCTTAGTCGGTAGTCGTTGATGTCGGTGACTACGATGTGGCGGGCTCCTGCGTGCCGAGCGATGGCGGCTGCCATGATGCCGATAGGGCCTGCACCGGTGATGAGAACGTCTTCGCCTAGAATTGGAAAGGAGAGGGCGGTATGGACGGCGTTGCCGAATGGGTCGAAAATCGAGGCTACGTCGAGGTCGATTTCAGGAGCGTGATGCCAGACGTTGGTCATGGGCAAGGCCAAGTACTCGGCGAATGCTCCGGGGCGATTGACGCCGATGCCTTGTGTATCCGCGCATAGGTGACGACGTCCGGCCATGCAGTTTCGACATCGTCCGCAGACGACATGTCCTTCGCCGCTGACGATATCGCCTGGCTTGAAATCCGCGACATTGGCGCCAATCGCTACGATTTCGCCGACGAATTCGTGTCCGACTACCATGGGAACGGGGATCGTTTTTCGAGCCCAATCGTCCCATTGGTATATGTGGAGATCGGTCCCGCAGATTCCGGTTCGGTCGACGCGGATTAAAACGTCGTTGATTCCGTATTCAGGTTCGGGAACGTCTTGCAGGGCAAGGCCGCGCCGAGATTCGCTTTTAACTAAGGCTTTCATGAGCGTTTGAATGTATTGGGGCGAGAAGTCCGCAATTGAGAGACTTGCATTCAAACGCTGGCCAGGCGTATTTTCGAGGCTATTTTTAGCCTATGACAAACTTAGTTGGGAAGGGGTGTCGAGAGGGCGCCGAGATTCGCGCGTTCGCCGAGGGTTAGCGTTCTTTGTTGAGTTTGGCGATAGACGGGTGATCGGCTACTATCGCGATTGGTGACGGATGATAATCCGGTCAATATTCAGGTCGCGATCTTCTTGCTTAGAAAGCTGGGGTACAAAGCTGATCGGGCAAGTAATGGTTTGGAATCCGTTCGAGCGCATAGCGAGAATCCGTATGTTAGCAAGCCAATGAAAATTGACGATCTTCGTGAGGCTTTAGAAGAAGCGATCGAAGTGGGTAGCAAATCCATTGGATTACCTTTGACTCTGTCTATTGCTCGACTACTTTTGGTTCCATTTCCCGCTTGGCTCTTGTATCCACACTTTTGGGGCAGATTTTTTGCGGATGGACTCGGCTCTGACTTGGCCGACTACGGAAACCGATAAGCCAAGCCGTTTGGCGAGAATGGCGTAGAGCGCTTTTCGGTCGGCATTTTCGTCATTCATTAGCTTGGTTTGAGCAGGGGCGAGCATTGCGCGCTGCTCGAGCAAGCCTTTGTTGTTTTCACCGGCGAAAGCTTTGATTTTCAATTCATCGACGGCGCTGATACGTTGGAGGATGCGTTGCGTGATGCTATCTTCTTCAGCCTGAGCATTTGCGCTCTGTGGTAGAAGGGCGAGAGCGGCGAAAGTGACGATAAGAGAAAGGGTTAAACGGATAGTTTTCATTGGATGTCGATAAAGTTGTTTTCTAGAAAGAAAGGGAAGTGGATGCGGCGTCGATATCGCCGAATACGTCGGAAAGTTCTTCTTGGAGTTGGACCTTTAGGTTGACGTCGAGGGTCATGTAAATGGGCTCGAAGGAACTGTGCGTCTTGATGCTGATGCAGCCGTTCAGGCAGATCAGGGCTGGTAGGACCAGGAGTGGTATCGAGAGAGATTTCAAGTCAGTCTTCATTTTCTGGCTGTTGGACGTATGGCGTCGGGATTGTATTCAATGGAATTTGGTTAGTGTAAAAAACGGTGCCATAATTGCGAGGCGAATTTTGATGTGGCGGGTCTGTGTGGTCATTCCGTTTCCGGGACTAGGCCAAGCGAATTGAGGCGCATTAGGAAATTGAGGAGTTCGGCGACGGTTCCGTTGACGTTTGTGGTGATGTTGGCGGGGATCTGGGCTGTGCCGGTATCGGCGAGGCCTGCGAGTTGAATGCGCATGGGAGTGCCGGGAAGGTCCTTGCTAAAGAGGTCCATACGCAATTCGTGGATGTTTAAGTTACCTAAGGCGTCCTCGAGGAGGGCGTTTGGCTCGAGGCCTAGGCGTTCGAGCATTTTGTCGGCGAAAGCTTTTTTCGGAGCGTTTGGATCGCCCGTTTGGGTAAAATAGCCTTGGGCGTCGTAGGCGAACTGAGCATCGCTCTCGGGATCGAGTTGAAGGTAACCTTCGCCAAGGACAGGCAAACCATCAACGATGGTGATCGGCAAGACTCCGTCGAGGCGACCGGTACTTTCGCCTTCGAAGAAGTTGAGCATAGTCATGACGGGGGCGATCGAGATTTGTTTGAATCGGAGCGTTATCGCTGTTTGAGGATCGTCGAGGTCGATTGTAAATGGGTCGAGGGCGAGGGTGCCGTCGAATGAGTGCATTTGGGCTTTCTCAACATGGAGTTGGTTGCTTTCGTCGACCTCGAAATGGAGGAGCAAGTCTTTAGCTTCTATGTCGCCAAAACTGAGCGCCTTGATGTTGAGAACTTGAGAAGGACGAGTGATTTGATTCGCGATGGATTTGAATTCGATGTTCGTTTGTATAGAATCGATCAATACATCTTCGGCTGGATAGAGAATCGAACCATCGGAGAGTTTGAGAACAGCGGGAGTTTCCAATTGATCGCTTTCGAGCTTTATTGAACCGTCAATTTCGAGGTCGGCGGATACGATAGTTTCATTGAGGGAGGGGGCGTATCGAGAGAGGATATCGGAGCTTTCAAGGTGGATTCCGCTTATGGAATATTCGCCTTGCGAAGAAAATGTAGGTTCCGAGAAATCGAATGATTGATTCGACTGGATCGATAAGGTTTCGCCTTCGAAGAGTAATGCGCCAGTCGTTTTTGCGTTAGCTTCGCGGGAATCGATAGAGAGTTTGCTTTCTATGGAGATTTGCTGAACGGATTCGGCTCCGATGTTGGCAATCCCGATTCCTAGCGTGAGCTTAGTCTGGAGTTGAGAATCCGAATGATCGGATTCTAGCGACCCGGAGAACCATTGCATCGAAGCGGTGTCAGGTATCGCGAATTCGGCTCCCTGAAAATCGACTTTGTGTTCGGTTGACTTCGCAATTTGATAAATTAGCGAATCGAGGTTATCTTTGTTTGAGATAATGTCGGGAATCGCAATCGGTTTGCTGGACAAGGTTGCGTTTAGGGAAATACCTTGGAATGCGATGGATGGAAGTTGAGCGTTTAGGTTTGTCACGTTGAAAGCGACTTCTACTGCCGCGAGGTTTTCTTCGGCCCAGTGGCGCGCTTTGATGTCGAGGTTGCCGTTTCCGTTTAGGACATACGATGGAGTGCTTACCAATGGGTGTTCTTCGAGTGATTGTATGGATAGATTGGCGACCTGTGGTTGGGCATTAGGCTCGATTGAGCCAATGAGTTTCCACGATCCCGTGACGGGTGGTTCTGGATCGAGTGAATTTTCAGCGGTGGCTTCTAGCTTGCTGGAAAACTCGATGGAAGGATTGTCCGTTACAAGATTTTCGAGGCTTATATTTAGGGCGTCTAGTTGTATCCAGGGATGAGATTTGGTTGCGAGTTTGCTTGTTGTTAGGATTGCCTTCTCGAGGGTGCCGATAAGTGATAATTGAAACGGCGCGAGCTCAACGGCGTTGGTTACGAGCTCATGGGATTTTCCAAGGATAGTGACGCTATCAGGAGTGAAGTCTTCATTCAGCTGGGCTTCGATGTCCGCAGATATTACGCCGTGATCATCGTTGGTGGATTGCCAGTGGGTTTTGGGCACCTTTATTGAAATCGATTGTAAGGAAGGCGCTGAGATTTGGATGATGGATTCTTGAATCTCGTATGTGGCGAGGTGGGCCTGTTTTAGGTGGATGTTCGACGCTATGTTTCGGATATCGTTGGAATCGAAAACTAAAGTTGAATCGATGGAATCGATTTCGATGGCGATGCTTGATTCGTCGTAGCGCCCAGGGCCAAGTTCTAATTCGATATTGATTGGTTGTGGTTCGATGCCTATGAATGCGCCTTGGGCCTTGATGGAGCCGGATGATAAGTCGATCGAGCTGTTTGGTTTCAGGTCGAGGATTTTGTTGAGCTGAAAGTTGTACGTCGCGAGCGAAGACATTAAGTTCGTCGATGATGCGGTCGCGGTAAAATCGATTTGATCGGCGATTCGGATATCCATTTCCATCGATTCTAATTCAGAGAGCCCTTTTATCGTTCCTTGAATTTCGGATACGCCAATTTTGGAAAGCGATAGTTCGGTATTGAATGAGATTTCGCCAATGTCGGTAAGCAGTTCGATTGTAGCTTCCTCCATATCCAAGGAATCCAATGGAAAGGGTATGCCGTTCTTTATTAAGGCATCTAGTTCTTGTGGATCGAAGGTTGATGGACCGGTGAGGTCGTAGCGAAGCGTAACGCCGGAAATCCGTAGGCTCTGTAGGCCCTCTTTATTCCAAACATCTGCTAGATTGAATTGGGCGTGGAGCGAGTCGATCTTAAGTTCGAATGAATCGGTACTGAGGCGTACGTCTTCTACGACGCAATTGGTCTGGTCTAGGCGCGAAATGTGTAATTCCGAATTCGAAAATCCGCTTTGTTCGAGGGCTTTAGTGGTCACTATGGTAGCGATCTCTAGTCGACCGAGGTAGGCGCCTAGCAGGATTCCAGCAATGCAAGCGAGGGCCGCTCCTATTAGCCGAACGATCCAGAGGAATCGTCTTTTTTTGCGTTTGAAATCCATGAAAAGGTTATGCTCTTAATTTCTTAGAAGAAGGATAATTTGCTGCGAGGTGAGAACTTTTGCGAGATTTTTGGGAATAAGCTTTTGGGTTCTGCGCTCTTAGACATCGAAAACAGAAATTCGTTTTTATTTGGAATCGTATTCCTACAAGGAGATTTCTCAAATCCTCGATGTGCCGATCGGCACAGTCATGTCGCGCTTGGCTCGCGGTAAAGATGTGCTTCGACGCCGATGTAGTGTATCACTTGTTCATCGCTCGTGGCGAAGAATTCGAGAATGTCGATCTGAAGAAAAGCTTTGAGTTCGAGACGCGAAAAGCTGGTTGGACAGTCAGTAAATGGGAGTCCGGTGGACACGTATTCGTCCTGACTGCTAAAGCGAGCCAAGAGAACCTGGAATCGATGCTGGCGGAGTACACTCCGTAGGTAAGTAGCTTTGGCTCGGGGAGTTTTTCACAGGATGCGCTCGTACCTCGCTTGCTTGATGACGCTGCGCGTCAGCATGATGAGATTTTGGTTGAGGATTCATCTTTCGCTAGGAGCATTTGATCATTTCATATTCAAGATAAGTCTTTGCGCTTTTTCGGGCATCTTTGTGGCCAAATATTTCTCGTTCTCTCTCGGTTGGCACCTTGCGACTCGAGGTTTTACTCGAAAGAGCGTTGCCTTCGTTTCGGATAGTCTCTGCATTTTACGAGTAATGCGTCGATTCGTTCGAATTCAGTTCAAACAGCTTACGCTAGTCTTTGGCGTATTGGCCCTTTGCGCCTTTGGAGGATGTCAAAGGATGTCGGATACGGATGGCGATACGGTGTTGGTCTTCGCAGCTGTCAGCTTGAGCGATAGCTTGAGTGAAGTTGGGGGGGCCTTTCGCGAGGAAACGGGGACGGACGTCACGTTTAACTTTGCAGGATCTCAGACGCTCGCCCAGCAAATCGCGGCTTCGGGTCGAGGAGATCTTTTTATAAGCGCAGATGAAGAGTGGATGGATTTTATTGCGGCCAAGGAACACTTGGAGGCAGGGTCTCGAATTTCGCTACTTTCGAATCGCCTGGTTCTCGTGAGCGCTGCTGATGCGGAATTCCGAGTCGATCGATTGGAAGATCTTTGCAGTCTTGATTTTGAGTTTTTGTGTATTGGCGATCCGGATGCGGTTCCAGCGGGTCGTTATGCTCGAAAGTGGTTTGAGCAGGAGCGTTGCGGCGATGGAGAAACTTTGTGGGAGGGATCGCGTTCACGAATTTCTCCCGCACCGGATGTGAGAGCGGCGCTCGAGCAAGTATTGAGTCGCTCGGATTCAATTGGAGTGGTTTATCGGACGGATTTTTTAAGAGCGAGGGAACGGACAAAGCTCCTATTGGAGTCGCCTTTGCAGGATATTCGTTATCCAGCGGCTTTGCTGAAAGGACGGGAAAACGTTTCAGGTGGAGCGGCGTTTTATGAGTTTCTCAAGTCTGAAAAGGTCATGGCTATTTTCGAGCGTCATGGTTTCGGGCGCGTAGAGTAAGGTGGGACGGTCTCGCCCTACCAATTCACTGCCTCGTTATTATCGCTTGCAAGCGAGCTCTTCCATCAAGAGCATCCTCAACCGTGCCAACGATTTATGAGACGATCTTTGCTACTTTGCTCTGGGCGGCGATGACTTGTTTGGTTGTTGCGGTTCCTGGGATAGCATTGGCGTATGTCTTAGCGAGGCGCTCGTTTTGGGGAAAGGGAGTTCTATCGACGATTACGACTTTGCCCTTGGTTTTGCCGCCTACGGCGGTAGGGTACTTGTTGTTGAGGCTTTTTGCGAGCGATGGCCTGATGGGCGAAAAGGTACTCGGTTTCGATCTTGATGTCTTGCTGACCTGGAAAGCCGTGGTGATTGCATGTTCGGTCATGTCTTTCCCGCTTTTTGTTCGGACTGCTCGAGTAGCATTCGAAGAAGTGAATCCTCGACTCGAGGATATGGGGCGTAGCTTAGGTTTTGGAGCTTGGAGAGCTTTTACTTCTATTACCTTGCCCCTGGCATCTCGCGGATTGATTGCGGCAGCGCTTTTGGCTTTTACCCGGGCTTTAGGGGAATTTGGGGCGACAGTAATCATCGCGGGTAATATTCCGGGTCAAACGCAGACCCTAGCTTCGGCGCTCTTCAGTGCCCAGCAGTCGGGAAACGAAAGCGTGGCTAATCGCTTGTTGCTGGTCGCGTTGCTTGTGGGATTCGTGACGGTTTATGCTACTGAGCGCCTGATTCGAAAGAGCCGGAAAGCAAAAGGAGGTTCTCGATGAGCAAGAAAGGTTATGTTTTCGATTTAAGCCTGAGATTGCCGTTGGATCGTTTTGAGTTGAATATTGAATACAAGGGATCTGCCAGGATGTTGGGAGTGTTCGGCGTATCGGGTTCGGGAAAAACGACTTTGCTTGAATGCGTAGCTGGATTGCGAAAAGACGGTCGTGGGCATTTGTCTTTTGCGGGAGAAGTGTGGATGAGATCGGAGGAGCGATTGTTCTTGGCGGCAGATAAACGTCGCATCGGCTATGTGCCCCAGGATCACTGGTTGTTTCCTCATCGCGATGTGTGCGGGAACTTAGAAATGGGCAAGCGGCGCGCTCTTGAGAATGGGATCGATTTCGAGGCTACATTTCAGCGTGTGGTAGAGGTTTTGGAATTGGAGACCTTGCTTGACCGTGGAGTTGATCGACTTTCAGGGGGCGAACGGCAGCGAGTCGCTTTGGGTCGGGCGTTATGCTCAGGGCCGCAGTTACTGTTGTTAGATGAACCGCTTGCGTCGCTGGATGGAGCTTTGCGGCGACGGATTTTGCGGTTCTTGATTAAGGTTCGCGATAGCTTTGATTTGCCAATGGTGGTGGTTTCTCATAATCCGATGGAATTGCAGGCATTGTGCAGTGAAGTATTGGTGCTTGAGGAAGGCCGTGTTTTGGAGCAAGGAATTCCGGAGGAAGTTTTCAGGCGTAAGCGCATATTCGATACGGCTAAGGATCAAGGATTCGAGAATGTGTTTACAGGAGTCTTGACGGAGGTCGGTGAGCGTACCGTAACGCTGGAAATAGAGAGGGGAGATCAAGCAATTCGCCTTCGAGTTCCTAAAGTGGAAGGAGTCGTCGGGGACAGTGTCATTGCGAGTTTGGCCTCGGATGATATCTTGATTGCGCTTGGGAAGCCTGAAGGTTTGTCCGCGAGGAATTGCATACCCGCACGAATCGAGGAAATTGAAGAGACGGAGTCGCGTCAATTTGCTATAGCAAGTATTGGCAGTTCAGTACCGTCGTTTGTTGTAGAACTCACCCGAGACGCTATCGAAGAACTTTCATTGAAACGAGGAATTGACGTGTACCTGGTTTTCAAGACGAGCGCGGTGAGAGTATAGGAGACCAAAGGTATCCTGTTAATATAAGCGCAGCCTCCTCCTCCGTACCTACGTATTCCTCCAGAACGACTAGGAAGTCTTCGAGTTTGTTGATAGAAAATTCAATTGTTCCTATTTGATTAGGGGAAGGTTGATAGGTTGATTTCGCGCTATCAACTTAGAAAACTATTCGCATCCTCTTTCCGGTACTATTCCATGCTGATAGACTAATTCCAGCGTATATACATTTTGCTCAAGAGTGAAATCACCCAAGGTAGTTCTAGTGGATAGTCAACATCACTTAGGGTCCACGTTACGACGGATAGGTAAAACAATGGACGTTCAGATCCGATCGGCTAACTATCACGACTTGGATGGTGGAGTCTCTTTATTCCCTCCGATTAAATACCTCGAAGCTTGCTTCGTTGCTGACTGGGTAGAAAATGAATGAATGTCGAAAAGCGAGCATGTGCACAAAAGGCACAACGTTTCAGTTTTGCTGTATCATCTGGTATGCCCTGCTAAATACCGTCGAGTAGCGACGAGTAGATCGGTGGATGCGATTCTTCGTGATACTTGCTTGGAGATTGAGCTTCGCTACGAGATACGTTTCCTTGAAATCGGTTTGGATGGAGATCATGCGCATTTTCTGATGCAATCGGTACCGACGTACAGTCCCACGAAGATAGTTCGTACGGTGAAGAGCCTGATAGCTCGGGAGGTATTTTCTAAGGATTCGGGTGTGAAGGATCTGCTATGGGGTGGTGAGTTCTGGGGCAAGGGGTATTTCATGAATACGGTTGGGCAACATGGCAGTGAGAGCCTGATAGCTGAGTATGTGAGGATGCAGGGCAATGAGAGTCGCTATGAATGCTTCCTAAGGCGATGGTGCAATTGGATTTCTTCTCTTGAATACCTCGCTGGCGCGAAGCGTCAGTCGACCGACAGGGAGAGGGCTTGCCCCGGGGATGCTTTATTAAAGTAATCAACGTGGATAAGCTAATTGAAGGGTTACTGTGAGTCAGGGAGAAGCGAAAACTTACATCGACCGCTTCATTTTCTCTCGAGGAGTTGACTTGCTCCGCATTTGTAAATCATAATAAATACTCTTCAGAGTACGCGAATCTGCAAAGCTCTAAAAAATTAAATTTTCTTATCAATACCCACGGTTTTAACACTCTCCACTTCTTGTCGAGAAGTGGCTTTTGAGAGAAGCTGGAAAGTCCCGACCTCTGCCGTTTACCGCTATCATGCCGCGACACATTTTGGTGAGGAACTTTCCTTTCTTTTCCATGATACAATTACCAATCCATGAGCCCTACTATTTCCAAACTAGATTGTGAGATTCTGATCGCGGGAGGTGGACCGGCCGGCGTCAGCTGTGCCCTGGCGGCAGCTCGGCGTGGAGCAAAGACTCTGTTGTGCCAGGATCGTCCCGTGCTGGGAGGCAATGCTTCGAGCGAAGTTCGCATGCACATTGTGGGAGCCAACGGCGTGTCAGAGGGGATCGCTCTCCAATGCGAAGCCCGCGAAGGCGGTATCATTGAGGAGATCCGTCTCAATCAATGCGTGAAGAATCCGCAACGCTCAGCTTCTATGATGGATCTCGAACTTTACGACCTTTGCCGCCGGGAACCGAATCTGACGCTCATGCTAAATACCGCGGTTACACAAGCAGTCGTAGCGGACAATCAGGTACAATCAGTAACCGCTGATCGTCTAAGTACGAATGACCGGTTTGAAATTACGGCCAACATATTTGTGGATTGTACTGGGGACGGAGCCCTTGGTTGCGCGGCCGGAGCTGATTACTCAATGGGGCGGGAAGCGCGGTCTGAGTTCTCGGAATCACTCGCGCCTTTGGAGGAGGATCAAAAAACGCTGGGCTCAACCTTACTGTTTCAAGCACGTAGACATCCGCATCCGATGCCCTTTTTACCTCCGCCGTGGGCACGTAAGATCTCTGCCGAAACGCTAAAGCATCGCCCATACGGTCGGCCCGGACTGGACCTTAATCTAGAGTATGGGTTCTGGTGGCTTGAGTGGGGTGGAGAGCTGGACACAATCAAGGATAACGAGGTGATTCGAGACGAGTTGCTGGCAGCGCTCATGGGGGTTTGGGATTTCATTAAAAACCATTCTGAGGTGGAAGCCGATAACTGGGCGCTTCAATGGTGTGGGTTTCTACCCGGCAAACGAGAGAGCCGGCGGTTTTCCGGACAATACAAGCTTTGCCAAGGAGACTTGTTGCAAAGCAGGTCATTCCCCGACGCTATCGCCACAGGAGGTTGGCCCATCGATATTCACCCACCAGGCGGAATCGACGCCATCGATGAAATGCCCTGCACACAAAGCCCTCTTCCTTATCTTTACGATATTCCGTTGAGCAGCTGCATTGCGCGCGATCTGGACAATCTGATGTTTGCCGGTCGTAATATCTCCGCTACCCACATTGCTTTCGCATCGACACGGGTCATGGCAACTTGCTCGGCCATTGGCCAAGGTGTGGGAACCGCGGCGGCCTTTGCCATAAGCGAGGGTGCCACACCCAGTTCTATACCGAGCAACGCGGAAGCGATGAAAACTATCCGACAACAACTGCTGAATGACGATGTTTTGCTCCTTGGAAACAAAAATGAAGACGGTCAGGATTTGGCGAGGCAGGCTACCATTTCCGCCTCAAGCGAACAAGCGGACGGTCCGGCTGACTCGGTCATCGATGGCTGGACTCGCTCGCTTAGAAGTCCTACTGAAGATCGAGGCAATGGACCTATTGGGGCACCACCGGATCGCTTTCCGGAGGCAACCCACCGGTGGATGTCAGAATCCGCAGAAGGATTGCCTGCCTGGATTTGTTTATCCTGGAATGAGCCTGTATTGATTGGATCTATTGAGTTAATTTTCGATACCGGCATGCATCGACTCCTTACCTTATCCATGGCAGATGGATACACTGAACGCATGATGTGGGGAAAACCTCAGCCCGAAACGGTTCGAAATTACAAGATCCAGATAAAAGTAAACGGGGAATGGAAAACGATGGCTGAAGGACAAGACAACTATCAACGCCGCAAAATTCACCGATTGAAATCTCCCGCGACAAGCTCAGATCTACGAATCCAAGTAATGAATACCAACGGCTTGGATCATGCTAGAATTTTTGAAGTCCGGGTTTATTCAGACGATTCTAACTCATAATTATGCATATCTTAGTTACTGGAGCAACGGGTCGAATTGGCGCTCACCTGACGCGTTTGCTCATTGATGAGGGGCATACGGTTCGGGCCTTTGTACTGCCGGATGATCCTCGCATTGCGCTTATTACCATGTCCGGCGTAGAATTTGTTTATGGGCGGTTGGAAGATACGGGCTCAATCGCTGAAGCTGTCAAATGCGTCGAGGCCGTTTATCATTTGGCAGGCGCATTGACTTCGCGAGGAAACACCGACGAAGAGTTTTTCGAGCTTAATCTACGCGGCACATTTAACTTACTCATGGCAATCCGTGATAACGTGCCACGAATCAAGCGTTTCATCTATGCCAGCAGTGATGCTGTTTACCACTCCGGGGCCTCATCTAGCGGGAGCTATTTACCGGCTGATGAGACCCATCCGCGGTTAGCAGGCACGATCTACGGGGCCAGCAAGATCGGCGCGGAAGAACTTTGCCTGACCTTTATGCGAGGCTTTGGTATCCCCATCACCATTTTACGCTTTGGGGCGACTGCTGATGCTGCCGAACTCATTGAACCGCAAAGCGTCTTTGCCCGTTGGTTATTCCTTCAGGAGGCGATCAATTTCTTCGAAACGCTCCCTGCACAGTCCCCATCGCAGCTTGAAACATTAGCCATCCTGAAAAGTCTTGATAAGGGGACTGAATCGCTCGTGATCATGGTGGATGAAGCGGGCAACTCCGAAATTCGAGAATGGAGTGATGCCCGAGATGTTGCTGCCGGGTGTGTCCAAGCGCTTACTCCCGAGGCAGCGATTGGTGAGGCGTTTAACTTAGGGGGTGTAGCGCCCTTTTCTTCGGCTGAGTTAGTCGAGTATTTGGCAGCCAAATTGAACCTCCCTTATGTCACCGCTAAGCTGCCGAAGACACGGAGCGCGTGGTACATTAGCAGCGCCAAAGCACGTGGAATATTCGGTTATGCGCCGCGCTACACGATTTTTGATATGGTCGACGAGGCCTTGGCTATGCAAGCTACTCAAAGATAAAAGGGGAATCGATCCATGGAAACAAATTTGACAAGCAAGTTAGCTCAGTACCGGCAAACCCAGCGCAAGGGCGTCGACTATATTTTGCAGCACCTCAATACCGATGGATCGATTGGTCCTGTTGAGAAAAGTTTCTCTTACTATCGAACACCCTGGGCCTTGGCCTCAGCCGGTGAAATGGAGGCCGCAGTCCGGCTTTGTGAATGGATCCGACAAAATCAGCTCGGCGAAAATGGCGACTTTGTCGGTGTAACCCCACGTCCATTACTCGATCACTACCTATATACCAACGCCCTCCTAGTCGTTGGTGCCCAAATCTTACAACAGTTCGATCTTTCCCATCGGGGAATCCAATATATTCTCTCGTTAGGTGATCCGCTTTCGGGCGGCTTTTACAACTATGCCGATGGAGCAGGCCATTCTGATAAGGAAGATATCCCGTTCACTTGCGGTGTGGGTTTCGCTTGTTTGATGACGGGCGAAATTGCGGCGGCAGAGCGGGTGGCGATGTGGCTCCAGGGGGCTATATAAATAGGGACAGGCTAATTATATGAAATGGCTCTTGACTGCGCATTCAACCGGAAGTTCACTGTTTCTCTATGAGGCAGACGCGTATCAAGATGGCTGGCGAGAGTTCGGTGTATCATTGCATGACGAGGATCGTCGGTGGGGATTTCTTTTTGGAGGGCGATCGCGAGAGGGAAGTCTTGCGGAAGCAGATCTGGAAGGTGTCCGCCTTTTGCGGGGTCGAGGTGTTAACCTACTGTATTATGAGCAATCACTTTCACGTTCTTGTGCGAACGCCGCACGAAGAAGATGTTAAGGAAGTTTCCGATAAGGAGCTCATGCGACGTGTAGGCTGCATCTATTCGGCAGATAAGGTCGATTTCTTTCGCTCGCGTTTGGAATTGGGGGGCGATGTTCGACGGAATTTCCGAGCGAATCTGTTATCTCGAATGGGAGATATCTCCTGGTTTATGAAGGAGTTGAAGCAGCGATTCTCGATTTGGTACAATAAGTCGCACCGCAGGAGGGGCACGCTTTGGGGCGAGCGTTTCAAGAGCGTATTGGTGCAGGACGATCCGCTCGCCTTGATGACGATCGCTGCTTATATTGATCTAAATCCTGTTAGGGCAGGAATTGTTTCGGATCCAGTCGAGTACCGCTATTGCGGATACGGAGAGGCGATGGGCGGTTCGAAGATGGCGCGTCGCGGTATTGCTCGCCTGGTTGGAGGGCGCGAGTCTTGGGGGCGGGTGATCGAGCGTTATCGAGTAATTGTTTTTGGAAAGGGCTACGTTCGCGATGCTGTGAAGGAGAACCGAGGAGTCGATGTGGAGAAAACTCGGAAGATTCTGAATGAGGGCGGCAAGGTGTCGCAAAGCGAAGCGCTACGCTGCCGGGTTCGGTATTTCTCGGATGGAGCTGTTCTCGGATCGAAAGAATTCGTGCAAGGATATTTCGAGAGTCATCGCGATCGGTT
>Ga0302122_10000829_pt1 | contig 19262 bp, 12 predicted proteins | sample CB21_SCM_MG_FD_203115 | JGI IMG/M metagenome (GOLD analysis project Ga0302122, IMG submission 203115) | Marine microbial communities from Western Arctic Ocean, Canada - CB21_SCM | ecosystem: Environmental > Aquatic > Marine > Oceanic | place: Canada: Western Arctic Ocean | collected 2017-09-28
GCTTCGGGTTTACGTTCGGCCACGCGTGGAGGATTTATGAGTGCCGAACCCAATTACGAACCCGTTTTGTACAAACCATTTAACGTTTATGCCAATGAAAATGTGAACGATGCGGTGCGATTTACCGAACTACTCGAATGTGTCGATGATGTTTGTAAAGTTATTTCACACCGAACAGGAGCACTTGTTTCTGAAATGGAATCAACTCATTTGGAAGAAAACAAAATAGACAAAATTCTTTGGTGTTGTTGCAATAGTTGTAAAAAGGGTCATAATATACCATGTTGTAAAATTACATCTCGGAAACCATTTTTACACACATGGTATATTATAATGGCTGCTGGTATAGCAGCCGCAGGCCTGGGAACAAATAGCGCGCCAGTAGTTGTCGCCTCGATGCTTGTATCATCCATGATGGAACCTATTAAAGGCCTGGCAACCGCTGCACGGTGCCAGGGCACCGACAATTCGAAGTGTTCACGCAATAGTTGGCGATTTTTTGCACATTTTGTTTTATTAATGTGCGACGTTGGATTATGTCTAGTTGTTGGATATATTGCGGGCTTGATATTTTCAATTTCAAGCGAAGACTGGAATAATTATACTTTGACTGAACAGCTATCGGGAACGGCGGGAATTTCGAGTAGAACTCGTTCCATATCTTTGCCACAAGAAATATATGGCAGAGGCGAGGTGTCTGGTCTCGTCGTAGCTGTCGTCGTTGCATTATTCTCAACATTTGCCCTCATAACGGCTGATAAATCCGACAACAAATCGGCTCTTGTGGGAATAGGCATATCTGCGTCATTATTACCACCTATAGTCAACGCTGGCCTTTTATTTGGAATGCACGATCGTGGTTACGTTGCATATATAGGCGCCAGCAAATCTGAACCGAATTTACAAACACGCGGCGGAATATCATTGGCATTGGCCTTTATAAATATTGGTATCATCGTTTTTATGTCAGAGATACTCAAATAAAAAAAAATGGTGTCGTCATATGGAAGAAGTGGTAGAGGGAGGAGCGGGAGCGGGAGGAGGAAGAGTGGGAGCGGGAGGAGGAAGAGTGGATTTAGAGGCAAACGAAAGAAGTTCACTATTAAGATTTTAAAATATTTATTTTTTATTGTTGACGCTTCGCTATTGTTATTTATTCTTTATTGTTAACGCTATTGTTCTTTGTTGTCGCGTTTACGTATGGCGCACATAAACCCGTCCAATGTGTTGTAAACGACAGGCCCTTTCTCATAACGGGCCCTCACTCGAATGTCACCAAAATAATCTTGCCATTGACAATTCAATTCTATCCACGCGTTTCTGTAACGCTGTTTAAGAAGGCGCCCTTGCAATTTTTTCGGCATAGAGCCATTCCATCGGATGGTCACACGTGCTTTCTTCAAGGCGGTGATTTGTTCTTCCTGTTGTTCGTAAATGAATCGGGCACGCTTGTTGGTTTTTTTGAAGATGGACATCGTGTCTGCATTCTTCGCCCGCTCATCTTGTAATGCAAGCTTCAATTTGGTATTCGATTTCGCCAAGGAACAATTGGCACTTAGAACACGTCTGTTATTCTCGCGAAGCGCAATTATCTCCTGTTGTTCTGAGCGCTGGTTATTACCAAGGGCAGTTGTTAACGTCGATATTTCGCTTGCATAGTGACCATGGACGTCGGCGAGCTCGTCTTTAGACATCTTCAATTCGCCCTTTAAGGTCGAAATTTCGTCAGAATATTGACTTTTTAAAATGTTCCATGTGGCGGCCATACCCTCCTGTTGCGTGGCGGCCATACCCTCCTGTTGTGCGAGATTGCTTTGCGCCACTTGCAAATCATCGGCTTGCTGCATGACATCCGCGGCCAGAGATGCTACTTTAGTGTTCGCACGGTCTAATTCTAATGATTGTCCATCAATCTCTGTTTTGTAACATTCGGTGGCAAGTTTGAATGTATTTTTCGTGTAATTGAGGTCGGAGAGTGTCTTTTCATGGGCTTGACAACATGATTCTTTCTGGACGCACATTTCTCTGAATTGTTTGGTTCTCACCTTTAACTGTTGGTTTGTTTCTTTGAGCGATGACCGCAATTTGCAGACAGCTTTCTCGTGGGCTTGCGTTAAAGAGTGCATCTGTTCCTGGATTGTGAAGAAATGTTTTTTGGTTGTCGCCAAATTTTTGGCCAAGTCATAGCACTCTACTTTCATTTTGGGAACCAACGTATGCGCACGCGCGCTTTCTTTACAGGACGCGCACACGTAGTCCTTCTTGTCCTCAATATTAATTTGACACCCTAAATGCGTCCATTGACCACATCGTTCACAACCAACGACGTCGCAGTCTTCAGGGGTTTTATTGCAGTCGGGACATGTCCATTCAACAGTGTCCCAGCAATCGGAACAGTACTGGACAGAGGTACTGGCGTCCGCACAGCAAATGAGTGACATCGACGAGACGCTGGTCATGCGCTCTTTGCATCCGTGGCACTTAAACGCGTCAAACTTGTTGTAGACACGAGTATCACGCCCGGGCTGCTGCCATTGTTTGATGGTCAACATCATTATTTGTTTTAAAATTTGAGTTGTATTAAATTTGATTTGAATCAAATCAAATTTTTCATTTTTTGTTTTAAAATTTGAGTTGTATTAAATTTGATTTGATTCAAATCAAAATTTTCATTTTTTGTTTTTCGATTCAAACTGGTGGAGCATTTTTTTGACGGGCTTGACGGGCTTGACGGGCACACGTTTGAAATTAAATGTCCTATATATAGTTGGAACACGATATTAAAATGGACGACGACGAAAACGCGGCGGCCATGTCGGATGAAAATGTCGAACGTATGGAATGCCGTTTTGTAGAAGGAGAAACGGTAGAATTTTATTATAAGAGAAAATGGCGCCCCGCCACGGTATTGTCTGTGAATAATCTTATCGTAGATGAAAGTATAGAGATACAGAGAGATTCCGAAGAATCGTTTAAAAGTACCATCGATGGCGGTTTTTATTTTTTTATAAAAATAAAATATTTTTATAAACATAAAATGTGCGACGCCAATGTACTACAGACGTCCAACAGACTGGCTTTCACAAATACAAATATTCGCAAAGGCTGTCGTTATTATGACAGGATGTTGTATTGGATACTCGACGAACCCAAAAACATCCAAGCAATGCGGCGCGACAGAGAAAAGCATCGTCTGACAGCGGTGCACGCGTTCCACACAGGGCTTGCGAGGATTCGGAACAAAGACACGTCGGGGCCGAGAGCGCATTTCTCCCAGTATATTAGTACAAAAACAATAGACAGTAAAAATATAAAACCAAGTGGTACAAAAAGAAAATAATTTAGCGAAGGTACGCGTGCCTTTAGGTTCAAATTGACATAACAGGCCGATGGCCATTCGAGGGTTGCGACCATTTGTACATCATGTTCAGACTACTTGTTAGCAGCAAAAGTTCAGCTGTTGTGAAAAGATTTATTGGTACGTGAATTTGTCCGTCCTTTGAACGTCGGACTCATGTCGCCTCGTAAAAAAGACATAGACAGGACTAACCCTGTACCGGAATGGGATTTTGGCGACATGTCGGAAACAACCGTAGTTTCTCCTCTTGTAGAAACAAAAGAAGAAACAAAAGAAAAAACAAAAGAAGAAACAAAATGAGAATACTAGATTTATATACATGTTCTATTAATCTTTGTGCACTATTTATAAGACGATATTTCATTCAAATGGTCCAATATGTCCAACGAGTACACAAACAAGATACAACGGGTATCTATTTATTACTATTTTTTTCTTCTTTGATAGCATTAACATTACTAAGCGTTGTAATATATAATTGGTGTAAACGTATAGAGAAACAAAATAGAGATACTGAAAGAAAGGCGTGGAAAAAGGCTCGAGAATTTGCTCATCGCGTGGCAAGAGAACAATGGATACCATCGGAAAATGAACCACAAGTTCACCTTAAAAAAAAATTAAAGTTTGTCTTTTGATTTGATTCAAATCAAAAGACAACATGAAACCATTCGACCATGTGATTATCGCGGGGATGGAGTTCATGCTCTGGTATAGAAACGACGGGTCGGCCTTTTTTGAAAATAAATGTGACGAATGGTATGCCCTCGACTCAGAAAAACGAAAGGTGGGTATTTCAGAGCGTTTAGCGCACCACTTACCCTCACAATGTACTCACTATGACGTATGGGTGCACCAGCCCAAATTTTTTGGCGAACGTCTGATTGACAACAAGTGGCACGAATTCGAGATAAAAGATGCCCAGATGATATCGGACGTCCAAAATAATCGCACATGCGGTGAATTTACAGAGAATGGAATCGTTTGGAAGTGGAATATAAAGGATTTGTCACTATTCAAAGACAACGAAAGATGGCTTTTACGTGTTATGACACCAGGTGGATATTGGCTATAGTATAAAATGTATCGAGAAACTCACACATTTAACTTCACATACTTAACATATATGTTTTACTAAAGATTGTATGACCGCCGGCCCTATTTTACGTTTTGTAGTGACTTGTATGGTTCTCAATTGTTTCGGGTTTGTGCGTAATTGTTCTTGTAGTTCTGTCAGAGTGGGCCACAGCGCCACAAGCTTGGTCGCAATACGTTCCGAAACGCTGGGTATAGACATCAACATCAACAAAAACACGTTTTCCTCTTTACGTTTGCGTTTGCTCAGCAGACTTTTCATGCCAGAACTACCCTTGATGTCGCGGCCAATTTTCTTTTGTAGAGACAGCAAATGTAATGCAGTATCCTCGAGGCCACGCGTTTGTAGCACCCACATCTTGTCACGTAACATCGTGTTCCATATCGCGCTGGATAACGTTTCGGGCGGTTTATTTTGGTGGTATAGACTGCCCTCGATAAGGTAGACGACGATGGCACCCGATGTCGCGAGACGCGCCTTTTGTTCACGCCAGCGGCCGTCGGTAATGGACGCGGCAAAATCGTCCGTTCTTTTGCGCTCAATGATGCATCTTGTGCCCTTATGTTCGATGATAATGTCGCCCAAAGGTAAACGCTCGACTTTGAACGTGGCTTTTATGGCGGTTAGTTTTTTGATGAGGTCATGTTCGCGGTCATCGACAATCATTCTTTGTTCATTCTTTCAACGAAAAGTGTGATCGAAAATGTGAAAAAAAGATTCACCATGAAATATAAAGCGGACGTCTGACCAACAAAATGGAACAAATAATTAAAAAAAACTTTGTTCTTTGTAATGGCATTTGTGATATATGTGTATCTATCTGGTGGCCCATGACGCACGACCTCATTCGATATAATCCATCGTGGGCGCGTACGTTCTTGCTATTGTGTGGTGTTATTCGGCTTTGGTTAGCACAACACAAATTGCAGGCCGTCAAATGGACGTACGCCATGGAAGCAGTCATCTGTTTACGTACTAAAAGAACGCGCGAACTGGGTATCTTTTACTATTTATTATCAACGATTCTCTAAAACTCTACAAAATTAAACGCTTCTAGTTTATCTATATAATTCTTTGTTTCCATGTACCCACCGATATACCGATTGTTCAAAAACACCATGGGAAACGTTCTCGGTGTTTTCCCAGACAAATCGTCCACAAAAGCCAGGAAAGTATCGCGATTAACAGCCAAATACCCGTCTGCAGAAATTACGTGCGCATTTGGAATTAGTTTTTTCACGTTTCTACAGTACTTGCAATTGGATTTTGTGTAAATCGAATAACCATCCTTGGGTCTCACAAAACTCATTTTTTAGTAGAACATTTTTTAAATAATGCTTTTTTTTGACCAGTGGATTCTTGCTTGTATGTGTCTTCTTCTGTGGAAACCAAAATAGGATTTTCTCTCAAAAAGCGCTTTAAAAACTCCACTGACGAATATTTTGTGAACAACTCTTTGCTGTATTCTTCAATCGTCGTCGGTCATTTCACACATCGTCCCGTCTTTTTATAGATAAGAAAGTGTATGTTCAATCATTTCCAACGGCAAGCGAGTGCCTACTTTTAGCAATAGGGAAGTCATAGGCTTGACCACTTCTGGCAATGCCGATGCGTGCGCACCCATATGCATGAGATAGCGCGCGATAAGTTCATTCCCCCCCAACAGAGCACAAGTAAGTGCATTCCAACAAGGCCTATTTGCATACTCTTGTTCGCCGAAATATGGGTCAAAATCGATGTCAGCGCCAGCGTCTACAAGCATCTGAACAATCCCTGCGTGGCCAAAAAACGCGGCCGCACACAGTGGTGTTAGGCGCGGTGTCCATTCGTGCGAAAATGGCATCAAACGGCGTTGCCAATCTCGATGAAGCCTTTTAATGGCTCTAATTTCCCACGTTCGTTGGAAATCAATAAAGTGGTCGAATTTATTAATGTCGACGTCGGCTTTCAAGAACGCTCGCACTTTATTTACCTGTCCCATGGCGACCGCAAGAACAAGTGCCAACGATTTAATGACTGGGTTGCCCCTGTAATGGTTGAGAATGCATTGAACCGTATGGAGGTCACCATCATATACAGCACAGTGGAGGTTCATTTGATTCAAACCCAAAAATCGGCAAAAATTTGATTGCAATCAAATTTGATTTGATTCAAATCAAACCATCTTCAACATAAAAATTTGATTGCAATCAAACTCAAACCATCTTCAACATAAAAATTTGATTGCAATCAAATTTGATTTGATTCAAATCAAACCATCTTCAACATAAAAATTTGATTGCAATCAAACTCAAACCATCTTCAACATAAAAATTTGATTGCAATCAAATTTGATTTGATTCAAATCAAACCATCTTCAACATAAAAATTTGATTGCAATCAAATTCAAACCATCTTCAACATAAAAATTTGATTGCAATCAAACTCAAACTATCTTCAGCATAAAAATTTGATTGCAATCAAATTTGATTTGATTCAAACCATCTTCAGCATAAAAATTTGATTGCAATCAAATTTGATTCAAATCAAACCATCTTCAGCATAAAAATTTGATTGCAATCAAACTCAAACTATCTTCAGCATAAAAATTTGATTGCAATCAAATTTGATTTGAATCAAATCAAACTATCTTCAACATAAAAATTTGATTGCAATCAAACTCAAACCCATCGGCAAAAATTTGATTGCAATCAAATTTGATTCGAATCGAGTATTAAAGTTCGCGTTATGTATTCAAATATGTCGGACACATATTATGGACTTCTAGCGTTAATGTCATTAATAGGGTTATTTATATCTTTGTCAGGGCCACTTGGCGGTATTATTGGTCTTACAATGATAGGTTTCAGTAATGGTCTAGCATTGTCACTGGCATGTAAGCAAAAATATAAGTCCATCCCACCGACGGTTGAAGAAGATGAAGAAACATAAAATGATACACATATTTGTAACTCTAATCTTGGGGGAACATTATAATATAAGATGGATTGGCGCATTGTTCCCACAGAGAAGCAATCCGCCCATCTCAAAAAACCATGGACTTTTTCTGTCGCGGCCCTAAAGTCGGCTGATTTTCTGGCGAGACAAGACTACATTGATTGGTGGATTAAAGAATGGCTTCGTCAAACACTAGTTGCACCAGACGAATTGCCCTTGTGCGTGGCCGAATCGATACATTGTGACCGAAAGTTGCGGCGGCGGCTAGCACGCAGTATTAAAAACGCCATTGTCCGAGGAGACGTACAGTACTTTAAAACACACAACCTGATTCCAGATGCCATTGTATGGAATTTCGTCGATTTTGATACCGTGTCGGAAGATATGTTTATGACTTTAGTGGCAACGACGCCCGTTCCGAGGCGGCTGTCTCCTTTTGTAGTGGCGGCGCGACGGCTCTCTATTTTAGAGCATTTTGTGGACAAGCACGGGGCTACTTTGCCGTTGCGCGACTGTATTTGTCACCAATGGTTACCAGCAGTCCGGTGGTTGTTAGAAGAAGGCGCTGAAATTGAGGACGATTGCGTGGGCATGGCTGTCCGGCATGCTGAAATTTTTAGGCTGGTGACGTTGTACAACCCACCGGCTAAGCAGACTGATTGGAAAGAGTTTTTATTACAATTGACATTAAAGAGAGTGCCTGACGTCCCCCTTGTAGAAGAGTGGTTTTGGATTAACGGTTTTAAAATATAAGTGGGGTTTTCATTTTAGCCATAGTTAAAAATAAAATAAGTAGCGTATAATCTATTTTTGAAATGATAGTATAAATGCTGGACAATAATTGTATAATGACAAATTTTCCATTGTATGGATTTTGTTTAATTGTCTCGGCATCTTTGGTTGCTTTGCTGTCGATGTCGACCGATTTTTTTGTGGCATGGGTCAATGATATTGTAATACCCTGTCAACACGATTCGGTATGGACAGGCACCGGATGTAATTGTGCTAACACTCGAGGTGTATATGGTGGCACGTATTGTGACGAATGTCAGTGTAAACACCAGGGTATTTGTGGCGTTCTCGCCAATGGTAATTCACGCTATGGCTGTCGTTGTCCGTCGCATACGAAATGGACGGGTACTTTGTGTGACAATTGTTATGCTGAAAATAAAAACGAATCACTCAACAGGTGCTCTGGGCCGTGTCTTAACACGTCGACGCATCAACATTTCGGCCCCAAGTGTGATACCGTCTGCATTGCTAGTGGCTCTTCGGCGGACGACGTGTGTCGTGAGATTTCATCCGGCGGCGGCGTCTGTAATGCGTGTAATGCCCATGGTACCTGTACCTCTAACGGACACTGTGATTGTGACGAAGGTTGGTTTAATACTATTGGCGGCGAACAATGCGCGCTGTCATGTCCGGACGCAGGCCTTTTTTGTGGTGAAAACGGTCTCTGTCAATCTGTGGGCGGTCTGCTACAATGTGTCTGTCAGCCTGGATATTATGGTGAAAATTGTGATTTGACGTGTGGTTCTATCAATGAGTTGGCGTGTTCTGGCCATGGTGGATGTGCTTTAACGGCGTTGGGTGTTCCTGTATGTACTTGTGAGACACATTACGTGGGCGACATGTGTCAGTACGAATGTCCTGGCGATAAGACATTCCCAACGTCGTGTTCTGGACACGGTGAATGTTTTCAGACAGACGACGCGGCGGTCTGTGAGTGCGATGCGTCGACTTCGTGGACGGGCCTCGATTGTTCGTGTAACGCCAAATTTACCTGTTCTGGGCATGGGAGGTGCAACTCCGATGCTACCTGCGCCTGTAATAATTTCCGGACGCCTTCCCACCAACATTGGGCCGGCAGTTCTTGTCAAAAATGTGAAGAACATTGGTACGGTCGTGAATGTCATTTGCGCTGTGACCCCGACGGCGATTATACTCCAGATAAATTTTCGAAGCGTTCTCAGGCACAAGACGGTCTAAATATTGGTTGTAACGGATTCGGAACATGTGAGCTTCTGAAGACTTCGGTTGGCGAACGCGTCAAATGTTCGTGTCGTGGCACTGACCCGAACTGGTTTTGCGCCAAATGCGAAGCCAGTTATTACCCATTGACGTCTGTGGAATCAGCCGATGCGTATTGTACCACTGAATGTAACAGAGGAACGTGTTCTTACCGTGGTATTTGTAATGATGCCTATGACGGTAGCGCAGCGTCAGATATATGTATTTGTGATAAACGCACAGTGGGTAATGTCACATTCGATACGGTTGACCCAACGCGATTTTGCTCTGTGTGTAAAGAAAATTGGTACCCAGGTCAAATGGATTCTTCCAACGCGTGTACACACTACTGTGCTGCCGAAGGTGAAATAGAGAACAAAATGATTGTTTTTGGCGATAGCCGTGACTTAAAAGGCGACATAAATGCCCATCAAGTTTGTGCACCGGAAGGAGAAGGGTATTCGCCCGACCCGGATTGTCGCGTGTGTTCTGGCCATGGTACATGCCGTGGTGACGGAGAGTGTGAATGCGAGGATAGTCGCACCGGTATTTATTGTGAAATCGACTGTGGTGCATCGGCGAACGGCCAAGTATGTTCTGGTCATGGCCGGTGTGTCCGCAACGATTTGGACATGTGGTTTGACCCATTCACGACCGAATATAGATGCGAATGTCAACCATATGATACGTATACGCCCGAAACGCGCCAAAGACTTATCAAAAACGGTGTATCAATGGAGCCGCCGCCCACGCCAAATTTTTACGGCAAATATTGTGAATTTCATTGTCCCAGATACAATGAGGCCATCTGTGCAGGACGCGGTGATTGTAAAACCGGCATTACTGTACCAGAACAAGATATCCCTGGCGCGCCAGCAGGTCAACCATTGGCTTGTTCTGAAGACATTGATTGTAAAGATATTCCTGGTGCTTTCTGCGCACAATTATCGTCTCCGTGGGATTCATTAGAGACAGGCTCGAAAAGTTTTTTTAGTAGTGGGCCAGAATCACCCGGTTATTTCACATGCGCCGCGTCTCAAAACTGTTTGGACGCCATTTACAGTGTTGCATGGGACGATTATTGTGTCTCCATGTTAAATGGATGGTACCCCAACATACTGAACACCGCCACGTGTACGTATCATTCGAATAGCGCTACGAATTGTCGGGAAAAAGTGGAAGATTATTTTGTCGCTGTGGACGCAACAAGAGGCGGCAAAACATGGTGCCAAGCCGCCATGGACGATTTAAGTCCGTTAAGTTGTGCCACAATGGACTGTGACGCTTCGAGTGACGACGAATGCTGTCAAGCAAAGGAGAAATGCTCAAAACCCGCCGATGAAGATATGTACAATATGTATGAAAGTTTTTGTCTAACGTGGGAGTTAGAATCAGCTTGTTCTGCCGAGCCGAATTGTGTCTACGATAAAACGTTTGCTCATGTCGAAAAGATCGATGCCGAGTGCAGAGGCTTCACGGTGGAAAATGACAAGTGTTTGAAACGCAAGCAAAACGGTGTCTCTATCTACGCCGATGAGTGCAAACCTATGTTCGATGGTTCGGCTTGTGAGACAAAAACATATTGCCGCGCCAAAAAATGCGAAGACGCCATTTTAGAAAACAATGTTGAATCATTGTGTGTCAACGTAGAACCGGCCTGTCTGACGGTGGAAACAACAGATTGGGCCAACGTGTGCACAACATTAACGGGTGAATTACGCGAATACTCGGATTTGTCCGTCAAAGATACGTTTTTCTCGTGTGTGATGTATAAAAATTCTATCAATCCACAACACATTTTTACAAAAATACCTGGCGACGCGTCAATTTATGGCGAGATAGCGTTGCGTTATGGTGACGAAACAGCTACGGAAGACATACCTATTCAAACCTTTCGCCAACAATTCTTAGAAAACAGAATTCTCCTCGACGACAGTCAATGTAGCCAGCAATTATCTTCCATTGATTTTTCAGAAAGCAGATGGTGTGAACATCGTTTGCAACATGTCATCCCATCATGGACGTCGTCTCTCGAGCCACGTGCCAATTGGTTTCAAGAATACATGGTGTATTGTTCGTCTGGCATCGAATCGCTGTGGACGCGTTCCGCAGATGCGGATGACCGCATACAACAGTTAAGCAAGGACTGTACAGTTCAATTCAAGTGTAAAAATAGAGAAGACACTGGATGGGACGGGGGTTGTCCGGAATCCGATTCAGAGTCTGTCCACGAAACACCCTGGCTACTTAAATGTTTGTCCGCATCGCCCGTTGAAATTGAACAACTCGATTGGTCACAGCTTCCAGAAGACGTGTCTGCGTGCACCTTGGCAGAACGCCCGGCCGTGGCACGGTGGGGACATAACAAATGGACACTCAATGATATCGAAGAAAAGTTCGGTGAGAATTGTGAAAACGGTCTTGAGGCGCCTTGGATACCCAAAGAAGCGGCTGTACCTACTGTTTGTTCAATGGGCGCTTGTGCCGATGGTCACCAATGCGTACCATGTTCAGAGGACACTATGGAATGTCACTCTGGTGTCGTCTGCATTGCTGACGGTAATATCAATTGTTTTGAAGATGAACCCTGTCAAAATGGTGGCCAATGTCACCAACCTTACTTTTTCGAATCGTCGAATAAATATTTGTGTGAATGGGCGCATTCAGACCCTGTTGTCATAACTATTGGAACCGATACGTACGACGGCGTTCTTTCAAGTCGAAACCAACTCACGGTGTATGAAGTTACGTCGTTACCCAATACATTCAAAATCGAAAAGCATGGCTTCCAAGCAACCGTCAATATTACGGATGTATTTTTGAAGGGTGAAAATATTATCGTTCCGTTCTTGCCGAATCAGTGGCAATCTACCAAGGTATGTGCAGACCAAAGCGACCGCGATAATATTGCCTGCCTGTTGGACATGTCCACATGGGGGATATGTGACGATGGTAGTGACCGCACCGAGACTCAGTGTGGAAAAAATGCCTCGCAATTGTTAGAAAAATGCGCTGACGGTTCTGAACGCAGTGAAGAGCAATGTATAGAGAATGCTAGCACTTTTGATAAGACTGTATGTGCTGACGACTCTGGGCGCAACTCTTCAGATTGTATAAAGGCTGTCCAACGGGTTGACCGTGTATATGACTGGGGATGTGAAGACAACCCAGCGCAAGACGCATGTTGGAATGCTAGCACTTTTGATAAGACTGTATGTGCTGACGACTCTGGCCGCAACCAAACACATTGTGAAAAAAATGCCTCGACGTGGATTCTGGAATGTGTTGATGGTAGTGACCGCACCGAGACCCAGTGTGGAAAAAATGCCTCGACGTGGATTCTGGAATGTGCAGACCAAAGTGACCGCACCGAGACCCAGTGTTTAATGAACGCGTCCACTCTTGTCGACACGTCCACTCTGGTCGTACCACCGAAGCAAGACACATCCGTTCTACCGCCCACAGTCAATCCATGCATGACTGCCAAAAACTTTAACTGGTACAAAGAATGTGCCTCGCATTCTGCTGGGACATATTTGCCAACGGGAGCCGAAAATGGTCTCATACAGGGGTGGTCGGGCCATAATGTGTTATTGGACGACAACAAACTCATTCTCGACGACACTGACAAAGAATTTGTAAACGCTACACTCGAAATTACCATCGATGTACAACGTTCGGAGCCGGGCGCAGGGTTATCGTTGACTGTCGGAGACGAAGAAAGCTTCTGGTACACGGACGACGACGTGTTGCCTTACACCAACTATGTAGCAACGTCGCGCCTGGGAACTTTGAAAGTACAGCGTCTCGCAAAAGTGTCCGGAAAAATAAAATTGAGGGCGATGTTCGGGAAAAAACTGGTGGTCGCGTCTTTAAAAATAAATGATGTCGAACAATTGTTGAGCAAAGAAGATTCCCTTGTCTCCACGGAGCGCAAATTTTACAAGAAAACGGACGAAAACGTTACCAATTATAAGTCATGGTCTTTTGACTCGGACGGGGGAGCCAGCATTTACAGAGACGAGCACGAAGTGCACCCACCTACGAAACAATGCGAATTTGTCGACGACGGTCAACAAACTGTAAAACAATGTTCGGATGAAGTAGTGCCCATAAACGGTATTCGTTGGCCCATCGACGCGTCTTACCAAAAACGCATTCATGGATGGGCAAAAATTCAAGACACTCTGACACAAACGGCAAATATGATCGTCTACAATGGTGAATTTACCCCCATTGTAGACGCTTACATTTATCAAAAACGTCTGTACGTCAATGGAGAGGCCACGGAATGTAAGGTTGAAGCGTATGAATGGTGGCATTGGACATTCGACCAGCGTGAGATTGAGCATACACATTTCACAACGGACACAGATGTGTTGATTAACGACTATGTTATTGCTGACGTGGGAATGACAGTATTCAATTCTACATGGGCTATCGATGTCGCGCTGGGCGATTGTCACTTTTCAACGCAAAAGAATGTGTTGTCCATTGCGCGCCTTCAGACGAGGCACAATCTGATGGGGGCACACTTCCACGACATTGCACAGCAAGAAGAGCACGAATGTTTGGCGCATTGTCACGCGCATGAGGATTGTCGCCAATGGTCATGGACTCCTAGCGATAAACATTGCTTTTTACATTCCAAATTGTGTTCCGACGAAACATGTACGCTCGGTTCGCATTCTGTCCATGGTTTTCATTCACAAGACCTTGCTTACTTTGAGGTGTTTAGTCATAGTCGCAAAACAAAAGTAACGTGGAATTACATTCGCACCGAAGATATTATCGACCGCCCGTTTACATGTCCTCAAGTCGACATTGATAACGAAGTACCTCTGTTATGGCAGGCGGCATTTCGCAGAGATTATCAACCATTGGAGTATGATACGACTGCGGTGTGCAACCAGATGCATACTATGTGGGAATCTTTGCCCGGCTACAATACTTATAATTGCGAGGGGCGAGACTGTATATACAACAAACATGATTTAGAAGGCTGTGGTAATTACATGGAATATGCGCGTCCCAATATTTCAGCCATTGACGGATGTACTAACGAGAAAGAAAAGTTTGCAGCATTGGACTGGACGTCCTATTGTCGATACGAGCGTTCTTTCCACGATACAACTTTTCTCGGGGGACGCGATATCACTGGGGGGTCAATGGATACGTTATGCGCAAAGACCTATGAGAAAATTAACGAAACAGAACGCATGTGCTCTGCTAACGAACCCATTGACATCGAATGGTTTAACAATTGTTTTGAACGCACTGAGGACTACGAAAACTTTTGCCATATAGATTGTATTAAACATATCGAGAACATGCTGGATGACCAAACCAACGACGAGTCTATATGTAAAAAGCGTGCAAGCTATCTGGATATCAGCAATATCGGTCTTGATGACGACTGTGATTGTACACTCGACAATATGATTATTACAGATTTTTGCACTATGCAAGACGCTTATCATGTCAAAGACAAAGTCAGAGTGCCTGAATTATACAATTCTCAATGTTCTCGAGATTGTACTACGACTTTGCAAGATTCGATGGACAGAACAAGATGGCGCGAATGGTGCAAGGAATTGTCGGAAAATAAAATTCCTGGTACGTGCTCTAAAACAGTGTGTGAGTGTGATACGAGTAATATTGGTGTCGCCGGCACCCGGTGTGAACTATCGTGTCCTACAGGTATTGATGACGGTGAAGAACTCGCGTGTTCGGGAAGAAACGGCCGATGTTTTGCACAAGACGTCACTGAAATCATAGAATCTGACACAGAGCAGATTATAGCCGGCGAATTCAGAGATGCATATTTCGAGGCGCCAAAAATGCCTATTTGGCAAACCGGCCCGAAACCAACTGCGAATGGTAGATGTCAATGTGCACTTGGTTCTGGTCTCTCATGCTCTATTCCGTGTGATAAATGCAACAATGGTACGTATGGCTACTCAATGGCAAATCAATATGGTATCTGCGATTCTTTTAACGGCATATGTCGTGGTTTGGCACCGTGGATGCGCTATAATACCCAAATAGCTACAGATTTAAAACTGGCCTATAACAGTACTGCGTTTGAAAGTTCGTTGGGAACGGCTGTATTGTCATATCCCGAACGATTTATGTACGAATCCGACGAACAACTCATTACCCAGTCATTAAAATATGTGAACGACCGTTCTGGTGTTTATCTGACAGCTCATGAAGATTCGACGCTTGACGAACAAGACAACATTAAATTAACTTTGAAATTTTTCAGAGATTTGTGTTGGGATGAAAGCAAGACCAACTTTCAGTATTTGTCCAATACGAATGCAGACGCACAATATAGCAATATTAAGATGTCAGGTCTTGACATGTCCGAGCAGCACGATTTGAAAACATTTACTGTTCCAAAGTCGGAGGATTGTATAGACATTGTATACGATGGAGACTTGACACTTTGTTATAGCCAGGGTAAAATGTTTGCCCGCAAGAAAGACCAAACGTTGATAGTTGTGGAAACGAATGCCCCCACACGTTCCGAGTCTGGGGAACAATACATAAAGGGAATGTCGTTTGCGCGCCATCCAAATGACTATATTTTGACGTTCGGTGGGGCATGGGATTATGGAGACGGCGTGACAACAAATATCAACACGGTGTACAAAATCGAAGTGCGTCGATTCACGTGGGAACCCCGTGATATAGTATTTTTAGATTGGTACTCGGTTTCGACGACAGGTGCAAGCCCCGCTGCTCAATCATTTTCTCCGATTTATTCCTTTTTAGATACAATGTACATGCTGTCGAAAATGGACGGCGAGTCATATCAATTATATAAGTTGGAACTTCCGACACCCATGAACGACATTGCTGAGTGGAGTCTTGTTACGATGACTCTGGCAATTCAGGGAACGCCGAGCGAAATCGTCGGAAACAACGTCGGGCAATTATATATTTATTTCATGGATAATACGTGGATATATACACCAGACGCCTATACTACTTTTGTTACCTCTCCAGCAAAAACCGGTGCCACCCTTTTTGGCGCTGCTTCTGGTGTTCGTGTATCAGAATATAATGCAACGTGTAAAATGGAAATAACGCGGCCTGGTTTGGAGACTCATTTAAAAGTGGGCGGTCAGACACTTTTGAGAACACTTCTAGACACGCAACAAGCTCGTATTTATTTGGAAGAGTGGTCTTTAATTGACGTATCCACCGGCGCGGATATCATCCAACGATTTCACGAAACGGTTCGTTTTGACATGGGTACAACGGAGCACGAGGTTGATCTGGCCGCTGCGCTAACACAAGCAGATAAATCGTTGGCGATTGATTTAGTGGAGCGCGTCTATATGCATCAAGCGCGGTGGTCAATGTCGAATATGATGTTTATTAAATATCAGATACAATCGTCTGTGTGGCCCTCTGAAAACAGATACGACATCGCCGAAATGTCGTCTCGAGTGTTTACACCCGAGTTTGAGGCTATATTTGACTCGTTGTCGCTGGCATATTTTCAAACAGACATTGATACAACTCCTACGTATTTGAATATTTTCTTTGACGGTTCGCCTGTATCACTGGTCATCCAAGGCAACTACTTAGAACGTAGGGTGGGCTATACTCAGAACTTTTATATTGGTCGTCACAAAATGGAAATTAATCTGGATTGGGATACCTCTACGTTAAGGTTGCGTCTCGAAAAGGTTGGCTTGTCTACAGGACGCGTGGAATGGTTTTATACAAAACCATGTCAAACATTTTTACTTGTTTTGCCGCTCGAAGAATGGTTGCAATCCGTGTCTGATAGACAAACGGATACGTTTAGAAGCCCGTTTGTCTCTCAAGTTGGGCGGGAAGCATTATTTAATTTATTCGTCTCAACGTCGCCAACGTATACACACAATATGTTAAAACAAACTGCGGATTTCTTAGCATATTCTTCGTCGCATTGTTCTATCACCGCTGGCAAACAATGTCCAGGCCTGTTGCCGTATATAAATATCCCGTGTTCAGGACACGGGCGCTGTAACATTGCGTGCCAATGTGTCTGTGAAGTGGCACCGTCGATTTTGGCAACATCCACCGACGCCTTATTAAACGTCGAACAAGCAAATTCGCCTTATCGTGGCAAGGGGTGCGAAATCACTTGTCCGGGTTTTGACGGATACGACATTAAAACGGTTTGTGCGGGCCGCGGTGTCTGTCAATACGACGGTTCATGTTCTTGCCCCCAAGGATATACGGGTGATGCGTGTCAATTTAAATGTCCCATTGACGAGGACGAGAATATATGCTCAGCGCACGGTGGATGCGGAACAAAAGCAACCGAATCGTCTTCATTTGTGTTCACGGGCGACAATTATTTAGATACGATTACGGCGACGAACAAAAAGAATTATGCGATGGCACTAACATCGTTTTATGGTCGCGAACACTGTTCTCGCGAGAACTACATTGAACAACAACGCAGCACGTTTAATATGGGGATAACAAGTACAATAAATGGCGATTTCATGGATAAATTTTTGGCGATTGCAAAATGCGAGCGTATCAATTATGCGATACGCAGCGACGTGAATATTTACAGAGATGAAGAATTCCGTGAGTATCCGTATGGCATGTGTGTAGGTCTCCAAAAAATCAACAACAAATATTTAGTTGTAACATTGTTGAAACCCGAATGGACAACATTGGAATTATTGTCCGATATAAAGGCGATATTTGAATGTGAGCCGGCGGAATGTTCTTTCGAACCTTCGGAGACGAATGATAATTCAATCGACGGGTTGAAGACAACATTGTTAACACCATCGTTTGAAATTAAGATGACCTATGTACACGGAGCTTCGTCCGGCATAGAACATTATAAAGTAAACGGGTTCGATTTTTACATGAAAACAGACTGGACACCCCGTAGCTTCAAAATCGAGCTGGGGTTTGGTTCGACATGGACAGTACTCGAGTACAACCAAGAACATATTGAAATCTTGAAAATACGTATTGAGGGAAACAATCCAGTATTCAAAATTTTCCGAAGTTACGCGCCCGAGGAAGTCGCTGGCCAACAACTAGTGTTTTTGGCGCCGCACTATGAAAACAAATACATGTCGGTGATTGAACCATTGGGACGATACATTCTTATCAAAGATAACTTTCCTTTCTTAAAACGTGACGAAGTCGAATATGCCTGTGATATGTTGCTGGAGTGTACAGGCATTATTCAATGGGACAACCCTTATAAGGAAAACTATTTTACATTGTATTCAGAAACAAACAATGTGGACAGGTTCGAAGCTTATGCTATGATAGACAGTCCACATGTATTCTTAAAGAAAATGTCCATGGTATATCAAGGTGCAGACACCGCCACCGCAAAATGCGATACAATTGCTGACAAAAGGTCCAAGTATCCCTCAGTCGAATACGAAGAAACATACGATATTCCAATTGAAGATATTGACTTGTCGCTGGCAAAAGATGACATCACGCCTTCTATTAAAATAGGAAGTGGTCTCTGGTCAAATTGTTGGGTCAGAGGAACGTCTACGACCAAAATGGCTTGCTATAACGAAGCAAAAGGAAACAATTCATTTGGGTTTGCCTTTTCGGACGACGATAAAGAACCGGTGTGTCTCGTGTACTATAAAATCACTGACCAAACTAAAATCAAACTGGGCAGATATAATAGTGAGGCACGTCGAACTTTATTCAACCCGTGCAGCAATTCTGAAAGCACATATTGGCGCCCCACAGATTAAAATAAAATTACTTAAAGTTAACACATATATTTTTATTTATTCTTCGTATTTAAGACTGTTATATTTTGTGTATAATGATACGCTTGTTTTACTTATTTGTCGGCAT
>Ga0302122_10000830_pt1 | contig 19240 bp, 14 predicted proteins | sample CB21_SCM_MG_FD_203115 | JGI IMG/M metagenome (GOLD analysis project Ga0302122, IMG submission 203115) | Marine microbial communities from Western Arctic Ocean, Canada - CB21_SCM | ecosystem: Environmental > Aquatic > Marine > Oceanic | place: Canada: Western Arctic Ocean | collected 2017-09-28
CGGCGGCCGGCCCGCGAACTTGGACGGCGACGCGGGCGGCGAGGCCTGCGCCGCGGCGGCGGCGGCGTCGCCCGCGACCTCGAGCCACTTGATGAAGGTCGACATCAAGAGCGCCTGCTCCTTGCGCCACGCCAGGGACGCCACGATCGAGGCCAGGAGCTCGTAGGCGACCGCCGGTTGTGCCTCCCGGGTCCCGGGCCGCGCGTCCTCGTGCTCGTCGTCGCTGTCGAAGGCGTCCGTCGGGTGCGCCCGCGGACTCTCCGCGAAGCACGACTCGCGCTCGTCGTCGTCGTCCTCGACAGTGTCCCCGAACCCGACCAAGGCGGCGGCCGCCTCGACCTCGCCGGCCGTGACGAATGTGAGCGCGTCGTCGTCGTTCACGAACGCGGCGAGCTTCGAGTACGAGGGCGCCTTCGGCGGCGCCGCCGCCGTCGGGCTCGTGGGGTTCGGCACCGCGGCCATGAACGCAGCGAGCGGCGACGGCGGCGAATGCCTCTCGAGGAGCTCGCCCGCCGTCACGAAGCACGCTGCGGGGGCGTCGTCGTCCTCGAGCTCGCCCGCCGTCTCCAGGGACGCGGGCGCCGGGAGGCCCCCGCCGTGCTCGGTGACGTCGACGCGCGGGGCGTCCTCGCGCCAGCCGTCGTGCCGCACGTCTTCGTCGCTGAAGTCCTCGACGCCGTCGAAGAACTCATCGCCGCCGTCGAAGAACTCGCCGGCCTCCAGGTACTCCTCGTCGTCCTCCGGGTCGCGCGGCATGGCTCCTGGCAGCTTTGGGCAGTAGTTTGGCGCGTGGGGCGCCGATCTGTCCACAGTTTCGCGGCTGTGGCCAACGTCGCACACAGGAACGGTTTGAAAGCTCTTGGCGATTGGCAGTGTGCCTGTGGCAAAAAGGTCCTTAACTGAGGCGGGAATCTAGCACGACAGCGTCAAAAAAGGTCCAAAAATGCATTTTTCGTGCGGGTTCGAAATACGGGTTTTTACGGGTTTTATCGTCCCACGCGGCGCGCGGCTCATCGTGCAAGCACACAAGCAGAGCTAGGCGTCGAGCCGGGTCACGCCGCGCGCGCGCCAGCGCCGAGCACCAGAGCCGAACCGCACGCCGCAGCCATGGGCGGCCCCACGGCCAACACCAGTGACATCACGGCCGAGAACGTGCACGGCACGAACCCGCAGCGCGTAGTGGAGAAGATTTTACGGACCAAGGTCTACGCGACCCAGTACTGGAAGGAGTTCTGCTTCGGACTCACGGCGGAGACGCTCGTGGACAAGGCCATCGAATTAAGTCATGTGGGCGGTACTTATGGAGGTACAAGAAAACCGACGAAGTTCATGTGCTTGTTACTGAAGATGCTGCAGATCCAGCCCGACCTGGAGATCATCATCGAGTTCGTCACGAACGAGGACTACAAGTACGTCAGAGCCCTCGGTGCGTTGTATTTAAGATGTGTGGGGCGGCCCGCGGACATTTACCGCTACTTGGAACCCTTGTATACGGACTACTCCAAACTCCGAGTGCGGACCTTTGAAGGGTGGCACGTGACGCATGTGGACCAATTTATCGACGAGCTGTTGACGGAGGACTACGCGTGCGATATCGCCCTGCCCCACTTGCCCAAGCGGTGGCACCTGGAGCAAACCGGCGCGCTCGGCCCGCGGGTCAACTCGGCGGCCGGGTTAGATGGGGAAGAGGTGTCCGAGGAGGAGGCCGAGGCCGAGGCGGAGCCGGAGATCGTGGGGCGCCTGAAGCTCAAGGGGGGGAAGAAGCGGCGCCGGGTCCAGGAGGCGCCGGTCGTGGACGAGGACCGCGTGGCGGACGACCACGACTTGGACATGGACGCGGCGAACGCGCTCCGGGCCAAGCTCGGGATGAAGCCCCTAAGATGACAGTCATAGTAGGGAGCCCAGCACGCCCGCCTGTGATCGCCAAAACGCCGCGTCGACGGCGTGGACTTTTGTTACGGTGCTAGGACTAGTGCCCGACGCGTCGTGTGCGTGCGGGTTGCTTAGCAGCCATGGCTCTCTCGGCTTTTTCAGGGCAAACGTGTCGCGTTAGCTCTTCTCCCGCGTGGTGCGAGCCAATTCCAAGTGACGCCGCGTAGCGCTGCTGTGGCACGCACCAAACATGTTCAAGAGGCTCCGCAAGGAAGCCGCCGACGCGAAGGACTCCACGGAGCCGGACTTGGTCCTAGCCCCGGACCAGGACAACCTGCAAAAGTGGCGCGCGTGGGTCGCGGGCCCCGCTGACACGCCCTTCGAGGGCGGCGTGTTTGAGATCGAACTTGATGTGGGAGTGCGCTACCCGCTGGCGCCGCCGAAGGTGCGCGTGAAGACCCCCCTATTTCATCCGAACATCCACGGGAAAACGGGGGAAGTCTGCCTGGACATTCTGAAGGAGGCGTGGTCGCCGGCCTGGACGCTGATGAGCACGGTGCGCGCCGTGCGCGCTTTACTGGCGGCGCCGAACGCCGACTCGCCGTTGAACTGCGACGCGGGCAATTTGATCAGGGCAAATGATTGGAACGGCTTCGCCGCGCAAGCGAAACGCATGGTCGCGGAGCACGCGTCGCAGCCCATGCCGCTTCGCTCGGACTTGTTCCCCGTCGTCCCGACGGAGGACGCCCCCTCGTCCTGCACGACGATCACGGTCGTCGTCGCGGCCGTGGGCGTCGCGCTGTTCCTAATAATGTAAACTATGGTAGACCTCAGCGGGCAGATTTGAATACCAATTATCCTCTTAGGCCGGAGCTAGAGCCCTCCATCCCATCCCAGCTCCAGCCGGCCCCACCGGCGCGTCGCGTACCGCCGCTCGGCCGCCCGGAGGCGCCGCGCCGGAGCGTCGCCGCCGAGGCCCCCCACGCGGTTGACGTGGCGCCAGGACAGCTCGCGCCACCGGCGCTGGGCCTGCGCCGCCCGCGCCTCGCGCCCCCCGTCGACGGGCCGCGGCTCGGCGTCTCGCGCGCGCACCGTCGCCTCCCTATGCTTCCGCGCCCTCCACCGGCGTAGGGCCGCGTACCGTTTGAACCGCGCCAGGTACCACCGCAGCACGAAGTGGCCCTGCACCGCCGACGCGTCCACCAGGGGATGCGGTTTCTCCGCCGCGATGGCCGCCTCCACCGCGAAGGCCGCCCGGGTCAGCGTGCCCGTCTCGCGCCTCCAGTTTTTACCGTTCAGGCCCGCGTTCTTCGCGGCGCCCCGGCGCTTTGCCCAGCGGGGGCTCGCCTCGTCGGGCCAGCGGCGGTCCTCGTCCGCGGGCGGTGCGATGACGACGGCCGGTCGTCGCCTCCGACGCTTGGCGGGCGCCTTCGTCACCGGCCGCTCCGGCGACCGCTGCCTGTGCCGCCGGCGCCGCTCCACACACTTCGCGTGGCGCCAGCTCTCGTGCGAGAGCCAGTGCCGGATCGGCACCGCGCGGCGCGCGTGGCACAGCGCCCGGGCGTCCAGGGCCGGCTTCCGGTCCTCGTCGACCGGCGCGGGCTTAGGCTTCGGCGCCGCCCCGCCCCCTTTGCCGTGCCAGCCGTAGCAGCGCCGCACCACAGGGGCCATGGCGTGCGTCCGGCGCTGCCCTCGCCGAGCGTGGGTTGCCTCCGGCGCTGCCCTCGCCGAGCGTGGGTTGCCTTCGCTTGTTTGCTGGCGTCTGGCTCGGCTGCCGCACAGCGCAACGCCTTTACTGAAAGCTTCGTCCAGCAAAACCAAACTGGCACGGGGGGTCCCGTCGAGGGTGATACGGGACGATCCAGGGTTATATCGCGAGCCTGGAGACCTCAGTAGAAACGTCGCCCCATCCAAATGGATACCGTCCGTCGTGCCGACGCGGGTATTTTGCGGATTTGTGTGCTGCCCAACATAAGAATGTGCATAGAACTTACCCCTCCTCCTCAACGACCTCCTCCTCCATGAGCTCCTCCCCGAGCTCCTCCTCCGCCTCGGGCTCGCTGGCGGGCGGCTCGTCGTCGGGCTCGCTGGCGAGCTCCTCCTCCTCCGAGTAGGCCTCCTCGAGGGGCTCCTCCTCGAGCTCGGCGGGCGGCGCCGCGGGCGCGGGCGCGTCCGCCCACGCGGCGGGCGCCGGCGCCGGCGCGCAGGCGCCCCAGCAGTACTGCCGCGGCGCGGGCGACTCCGGCGCCGGCGCCTCGCGCACGCGTTGGGCCTCGGCCTCGGCCCGGGCCTGGGCCTCGGCCTCGGCCTCCAGCTCGGCCTTGGCGATGGCGCGGGCCTCGGCCCGCGCCACGCCCGCGGCCCCGAAGGCCCCGGAGCCGGCGGCCGTCGCCAGCAGCGACTTTTTGGCGCCCGAGAACCGCCGGGCCTTGGCCTCGGCCTCCGCGACCCGCCGCGCCTCCGCGTGCACGGCCCCCGCCCGCCCGAAGGCCCCGCCGCCCAGCGCGCCTAAACGCATCGCCTTTTTGGCGCCGTCCTGCCGCGCCACCCGCTTCGCCTCCAGCTCCGCGAGGCGCTTCTCCTTCAGGGCTTCTATGCGCCGCCGGCCGCCCGTGTTCGCAAGGGGCTCCGGGATGTGAGCGCCCGGCCTCTTGAGGAAGGGAATGATGTCCTCGCAGCCGGCCAGTAGAGGCGACTTGGAGAGCTTCGCCAACTGCCCCACCTGCCGGACCCGCCTCCTTCGATACGCCGGCGACAACTTATCCCGGAAGTCGATCTCCCGCAGCTTCTTGAGCTTCGCGACGTTTTCCAGGTGCTTGGCCTCCCGCCGCAGCCGCGCCTTCTCCTCCCGCACCAACTGCTTGCGCGTCTCCCGCAGTTCCTTCTCCTCCAACGACTTCCGGCGCTTCTCCGTCTCCGCCAGGTACTGCTCGTGGGAGATGTTCTTGGTCGCGACGAACTGGCCGTCGAAGCGGGGCCCGTGGACCTTCATGAAGTGCATGAACTCGTCCACCGTCACGTCCCCGGACGAGTCCGCGTCGATCGCCCGCCACAGGCCCCGCAGGTCCTCCTGGGAGACGGCGTCGACTTTCAGGTTTAAACCAGGATCTCTCATTCGAGTCACACCTTCCAGCTCCTCGAACCCGAGGCGCCCCGACTCGTCCGTGTCGAACTTGTTAAAGATGGCGAACCAGTTGCCGTCGCTGACGCCGCTGCCTTCCTTACTAAATTCATACACGGCCGCTTCGTTAATCGTATTGCACAACCGCTTCAGCGTCTTCTTCCCCAGGAGCGGCCAGCCGCTCAGCACCAAGAGATACAACCGCTGCTGGAACTCTTTGATCGTCACCTCCGCCGACCTGTCTTCATCCACAAACGACCACAGGCCCCACAGCTGCTCGTCGCTAAAGGGCAACTGCAGCACGTCGTTCACCGCGGCCGCAAATTCGTCAAAATCTAAACGACCGCTGCCGTCCAGATCTAGTCTCTCAAAAAGCATGGCCCAGTTCTTGTTCATGCACGACTTGACGTTCCACGCGAAGCAGATCTTGTCGAAGCTCACGTGCATCTCGTTCACCATCTGATTCAAGGCGCTCTCCTCCAGCGCTTCGCCTAAGGTGCGCTGGTCCTCGGTGAGGTCGCGGTGGCGCGGGCCCTTGTACTCTTTGAGCGGGTCGTAATTCCTCCGCATGAACGACATGAACTCGTCCACGGTCACGGCGCCGTCGCCGTCTATATCAATAGCCTTCCACAGGCCCTTGAGGTCGTGGGTCGACAGGTCCTCTTCCTTTAGGTTGAGACCAGGGTCGCGCATCCTTGTAACACCCTCCAACTCTTCAAAGCCGAGTCTCCCGGACTCGTCGGTATCAAACTTGTTGAAGATCTGGAACCAGTTGCCCGAGGAGACGCCGCTCCTTTCCTTGGAGAACTCGTGCACCGCCGCGTCGTTCACTTGTTCACAAAGCTCCTTCAGGTGGCCCGTCTCCAGGACCGGCCACGCGTCCAGCAGCAGCAGGTACAGCGCCGACTGGAACTCCCCGATGGTCACCTGGGTGCTCCTGTCCGCGTCCACGTTGCACCACAGACCCCACATGAGATCTTCCGCAACCTCTAACGAGAGGACGTCCCGAATGGCCTCCTGGAATTCCCCGTAGTGCAGCATGCCGCTGCCGTCCGTGTCCAACCTCTCGAAGAGCATGCGCCAGTTGCCCTGCATGCTGTTCTTCACGTTCCACCTGCGCGCGGGAGATGGCGTCAGGCCGTGCCCGGATCGCCGCGGTCGAAGGACGCCGAGACGCGCGCCAAACAAATCTTGGGGAACGCGTCGTGCATCCGCAGCACGACCCAGCGCAGCGCGGCCACGGGCAGCGCCTCGGCCGCCTCGCGCTCCTCATCGTTGAGGTCCGGCAGCACCTTGGGCCCCTCGCCCAGCGAGATGCCCCGCATCTTCTTCGAGTAGTCCGTGAGCTGGTGCATCTGGGGGCCGTGGGCCTTCATGAAGTGCATGTACTCGTCGACCGTCACGTCGCCGCTGCAGTCCGCGTCGATGGCCTTCCACAGGCCTTTCAAGTCGTGCGTCGACAGGTCTTTTTGCGCGAGGTTGAGGCCCGGGTCGCGCATGCGCGCCACGCCCTCCAACTCCTCGAAGCCCAGGCGGCCGCTCTCGTCCGTGTCGAACTTGTTGAAGATCTGGAACCAGTTGCCCGACATGACGCCGCTCCCCTCCTTGGAGAACTCGTGGACCGCCGCGTCGTTGATGACGACGCAGATGCTTGACAAACGGTCCTCGCCCAGCGTCGGCCACTCGTCCAGTAACAGTAGGTAGCAGGCGTGCTGGAACTCCTCGATCGACACCAAGGCACTCTTGTCGTGGTCGACATACGCCCACAATGCTTTAAGGTGGTCCTCGGGCACATCGATCTTCAGCACCTCCGCCAGGGCCCCCGCGAACTCGTCATAATCTAATCTTCCCGAGCCGTCCGTGTCCAGCCGCTCGAACAGGATCTTCCAGTTCTTGTTCATGGAGCTCTTCAGGTTCCAGGCCAGACAGACCTTGGGGAAGGCCTCGTGCATCTGCAGGACCACGCCCCGCAGCACTTCCGTCGATGCGAGCTGCTCGTGGGCGGCGTGGGTCGTCGGCTTGATAGCCTCGGAGACCATGGTGGCGGTCGCTGGCCGTCGCTCTCCCGGTGGCGGCGCTCAGGGCAGCCCTCCTCTACGGCTTGGCGCGCTGTCCCCTTGCTGGCGACGACGCGCTGCTCTTCGCGTTTATGATCAACGGTACCGTGGGCGCTGCCCCGTTCGTCGTGCCGACGCAGAGGTGCCGAGCCCGCGCTCCCTGGTGCGGCGTTGGCCTCACTCGGTTGGGAGAGCCCCGGGGCTAAGCGAAGGAGCGAGGCCACGCGATCCTTGCGCGGGTCGCGTGTTCGGAAAGCTGCAGGCGTATCAGCTGTGAGGTGAGCGTGCGGGTTTCGTGGGTACTCGGCAAAGTTGGCCGCCGGCACGGCGATGTCCGAGCCAGAGCGACACGCGTCCGAAACAGACGCCGCACGCTGCGGACCGTGTTTGAGCGCCAGCAGGCAGAGCAGCGCAAGGAGCGCCGACGCTGACTAGCCGCCATGTCCTCCCTCTCGGCCACCCAGGCCGACAGCTTCTACTACCCGCCCGGCTGGGACCCGAGCCGGGAGAGCCTGAACGCCCACACGGGCCACACCAAGGGCCGGAACCAGTACGAGCAGAAGGGTCTGATCCGCTTCGAGCTCCCTTTCGACGGGTGGTGCACGAAGTGCGGGAAGCACGTGGGCAAGGGCGTGCGGTTCAACGCGTCCAAAGTCAGCGACGGCAAGTACCACTCCACGACGATCTGGAAGTTCGACATGGGCTGCCCCGGGCTCTGCGGCGGGACGTTCGTGGTGAGGACGGACCCGAAGACGAGCGATTACCTGTTCGCGGGGGATCTGCGGCGCAAGGTCGAGGCCTACGAGGAGAACGAGGCGGACGGCGCGCGCATGCTCGAAAACTTGGACCACCGCGACCAGGAGAAGCTCTTGAAGGCCAAGCGCGACCCGATGGCTTCCTTGGAAAGGAGCAAGGACGATACGCAGCGTGCCAGGGAGCGGGCGCAGGCGTTGGCGAGGCTCCGGGACCGCGCGGACCGCGGGGAGGACGACTACGGCGCGAACCGGGTCCTGCGCCACCGCCACCGCAAGGTACGGAAGGAGGCCGCGAGGGACGAGGCCCGGGCGCGGGGGCTGGGCCTCACGGTCGCGTTGACGGCGCCGTCCGCCGAGGACGCGGCCGAGGCGCGAGCGCAGCGCTTCGCGAGCGTTGTCGCGGAGCCGGCACGCGTGCCACTCGCCGCGCAGTCCATTTTTGGAGGCGATTCTCGCGCGAGAACCGCGGCGACGCTGCGGCGGGACCGCGGGTTGGAGAGCCTGCGCCTGCGGCCGCGGACGGGCGCGCGCGCGCGGGCGCCGACGCCCCTCATCCGGGCGAAGCGCCGGCGGCGGTAATAGTTAGTTTGTATGTCTCTTGAGTGTCTCGATATGGGTACCTAGTTTAATCTCCGAGCCTCGCCTGACTTTGCATGTCTCTTGCCCCCTCTACGCGCATTCCCCGTGGAAGATTCCGTGGACGCCACCGGCGCAACGTGTCAGATGGCAAATCGCATACCCCGTGTCACCTTAGGCCCCCGCGCGACGCGCGGTCCTTGGCGGCCCGGCCCTTGGCGCGGCCCGCCTCCCGCGCCTCCTCCCGCCTCCTTTTATCGCGCTCCCTACCGAGTGGGCGGCCCAGGTGCGCGTCCCGGCTCGGGATGCTGTGGTGGCCGTTCCAGTGCCCGCCATGCTCGCCGCGGGCCGGCGCGTTCGTCCCTTTCGTCATGGACACGCCCCGCATGTGCTCGCCGGGCTTGTGCTTCAGGCCTTTGAACCGGCGTATCCTCATTCGCTCCTCGTGGACGGTGTGGTCGTCGTTCAGCAGGGCGCTGGCCGTCACAAGGAGGAGAGGGAGGCCGCGCATCGCTGCGGCGGCGCGGCGGCGGCACTTGGCTCGTCTCGCTTCACTATGCTTCTGGTGGCAGCCTGGATGGGGCCTGCCTATGTCGCCTGGTCCGTCGGTCGCAGAGGCAGCCCCGCGCACGGTCGGCCGGGATTTTTGTTCCTGCTTTACGTGCGGAGGCGTATTTGTGTGGCTTGTGCGGGGCTCTGGCGCTTTGCAATTAATTATAACTTGATGGCAGGCGGGTCCTTCCAGCTTTTAGGCGGGTTTTCAAGCTTTTTATTTCAGGGCGAGAGCTACAGCCGCCGGAGCCGCCAGATTACTGAGGAACGGATAAGCAAATTGCGAGGTCTCTACCTTGCTCAAAGCTCTGGGCCACGCTTAGCCGCTCGTGAAAAGCTCTGCAAAAAATGCCCAAAACAAATGCCCTCGAGGCCATGCTCGCCGCACGCGCGGGGCCGCCGCCGGCCGCGCCGGCCGACCCGAACGAAGGAGAACTGCAAAAAATGCCCAAAACAAATGCCCTCGAGGCCATGCTCGCCGCACGCGCGGGGCCGCCGCCGGCCGACCCGAACGAAGGAGAAGACAAGCACGCGGCCCTGACCAACCTCTTCGCGGGCCGCGCGGCCGCGGCCGCGCCGGCCCCGATATGTCCTCGGAGTCCGGAGCCGGCGCCGGCTCCGCAGACGAACGCCCTCGAGGCCATGCTCGCGGCCCGCGAGATACCGCGGCCGCCGGCCGCGGCGCGGTCGATCAGCTCCCTCACCACGTTCTCCATGGACGAGGCCGTCGACCCGATCACGTTCGACTTCGAGGACGCGCCGCCGCCGCCGCCGTACACGCCGCCGCGCACGCCGCCGCGCTCGCCCGGCCGGCCGCCCCTCTCGCCGCCGCCCACGTCGCCGTCCGAGTTCTCGCGGCGGCGCCGCCGGCGCTCGTCCGCGGCCTTCGACGACGCCGTCCACACGCCGCTCTCCGTCGCCGCGGAGAAGCGCCGCGCCCGCCTCAGCGAGGACGGCCGCGCGAGCTTCGACAGCGCCGAGACGCCCGAGTCCCTCCCGAGCCCGCCCGCGCCCGAGTTCGACACCGCGGAGGTGGCGCACGATCTGTTGCGGGCCGCGGACTACTTCCACGGGGAGTTCCGGCGACGGCGGGGCCTCTTAGACGAAGCGTTCGTGGAGCGCATCTGCACGTTACTGAGCGCGGACGACTTCTCGCGCGCGCTCGACGAGCCCATGGGCCTCTTCGCGCACGTGATCGGACGGCGGCCGTCGCTGACGCTCCAGGCCGCGGCCACGGCCGCGGCCACGGCGACCGCGGGGCGCGCCGCCCTGTGCCGGGGCCTGGCGGCGCGTATTGAGGGGGACCTCGCCGCGGCCCACCTCGACGCCGATTTGCCGCGCGTCCTCGAGGAGCTCCCGTTCGACCGCCAGGAGGCCGTGGCGTGGCGCGCCGAGATCCGTGACCAAAAGAAGGAGACGCGGCGCGAGATCCAAAAGATGTGCGGCATGGAGCGCCCGCCGAGCGCCGCGGCGACGTGGATGTTGCTGTCGACGGCGCTCCGGCCCGCGCCGCCGCCGGACAAGGCGCCGCGGCCCTGGGGCGGGTACCCGTCGGACGACGACGAGTACTCTCGGGATTCCGCGAGCACCCTCGCGGAGCAGCCGACGGCGGCGTTCGCGACCGACGTGGCGGCGCTCGCGCGGGAGCGGGCCTTGCGCCATCCAGGGCTTTACGGGGCCGACGGGAAGTCCTCCTGGCCGAGCGCGCTTCCTTACTGGCGGAGGCGGACCCCTATCTGAATATGGACACATAAACCTTTGCTCCTCGATAGCGTCATAAACCCTTGAAATTTCGGGCAGAACAAACAGAACAAACAGAACAAACAAACAAACAAACAAACAAACAAACAAACAACTAATTACAATTGGCACCGGCCGGGGACAAAAAATGTCCCAGCCGTGCGCGGCCGCGCAGGCTCCTAAAAAGCCGACGGCGCCCGCCGTGCCTAGACAACAGACGGCCAGGGGCGCTTGGGTCGAGCCCGCGAGGTCCGCCAAGAGCCCGAGCGCCACCGGAGATATACATAAAGCGCCGTCGGCGGCCGTGCGCGAGAGCGCCAGCGACTCGCCCCGCCTCGAGGGCGGCGCGACGTCGTTCGTTAGAGCTGTTAAAGCGGGCCCGGCGACGCTCACACCGAAGCCCCAGGCGAAGAACGCGGCGGTGAACGGCTCCATCGAGCCCGCCAGGGCGAGGCCGCCGCCGCCCAGCGCCGCCAGCCCCAGCCCCGCGCAGACGACCGGCGCGCGGCCGTGCTTGTCGGACATGATCCCGGCTAATGGTCCACCAAAGATACCTACTGCCGAGACCGCCGAGAAGAGCGCCCCTATTTCCAAAGGTCCCGCGCTACTCCAGACGTCCGCGCAGCGCAGCGGCATGATCGCTAGGATGGCCCCGTAATTCGCATGGAGCACGGCGTTCAACGCCAGACACGTGCGCTGCGCCGGGTCCGCCAGCAGCGAGGGGTCCGCCAGCAGCGAGGCATGATCCGGCGCGGGCGCCTCGTCTTTACGTGGAGCTGCCACGGCGGCCAGGGTCTCGGGCACCACGACGGCGTAGGCGCCGGCACACACCATGGCGAGGCCGCCCATGGCCGCGAAGGAGCCCTGCGCGCCCAGCGACCCGGCGAGGAGCCCGCCGCAGGCCGGCCCGAGCACCCACGCGCCGGACACGGCGGCCGACTGCACGCCCAGAATCAACCCGCGGTTCGGCTTCACGCGCGGGAGCCCCGTCACGTCGCCGATGTACGCGGAGCTCCCGGCGTTGGCGGCCGCGCCGCCGGCGCCGACCAGCAGGCGCGCGGCGATCATCGTCGCCGCCGTCGGCGCGACGCCCGTCAGCGCGACGCCGCAGGCCGCCGCGGCCTCGCCGACGATCATCAGCGGCCGCCGCCCCTTCGCGTCCGCTAAGCGGCCGAACGGTGAATTGAGGCAAACGCGCGCGAACGCCGGCGCGGCGAGGACGAGCCCGACGCCGGAACTCCCCAGCCCCAAGCCCAAAGCGTACTGCGGCAGCACGGGCACGATGGCCCCAAAGCTGAAGTTGAGGGCGGCCGTGGCCGCCGTGACGACGCTCAGGCCCGCCTGGTGCTCACGCGGGAGACATGCCCAGGCGGCGGCGAGGCCGCCAGGTGCCGGCGGGGCGGCGGCGGCGGCGTTCGTCGCGGCGGCGGCGGCGTTCGTCGCGGCGGCGTCATCGTCGTCGTCAACTGTTGTGGTTCGAGCGCTGCTCGTCTGCGCGCTGCTTTGCGACGCGTCGTTGGCGTGCGGGTTTGGGACGCTCAATGGTGCGGCCAGGTGGTCGTCTTTGCCGCGCGTCGTGAGGCGCCGTGTGCGCGGGGCGACGAAAAGCAGGCGTCGTCGCGCAGCGCGTCGTCCTGCCCTCAGTATCATCTCAGTGATCGTGTACACCGCAGACGTGCGTCTTTGAGTGACGCCTCTGACGGTTAATAAATCAATGAGGAAACCCGTCGAATAAAACCCGTTTATTGGAGTTCGCCCCCGCCCCCGTACCGCGTACCGGGAGCCCCCCCGGGCCCCACCCACTAGCCCTAGCACCGTAACAAAAACAGTACCGGAAGCGTTTCCCTGAAACAATCATTTTACAAAAAGCCACACAACACTAGCGCCCGGGCCGCTGGAACACGCGGACCGAGTCGATCTCGAAGCACGCCGGGAAGGCGCGGTCGTCGACGCCCCGCATGCCGCCCCAGCCGCCCACGGCCAGGTTCAACAGCAGATGGAACCGCTGGTCGTAGGGCCACGCCGGGGGACCGAAGCCCTTGTCGTCGACGCGTACTATCAACTCGTTGTCCACGAAGATCTCGACGCGCGTCGGCGTCCAGTCCATCGCGTAGACGTGGAACTTCCGGTGCGCCGTCGGCACGCATTTGGCCTTGGACCGCTGGCGCCCGACGGTGGGGTTGTGGCGCGTGGCGTGGCATGCGCTGTGGATCAGACCACTCTTCTCCCAGCCGACGTGCTCCATCACATCGATTTCACCCGAATGGGGCCAACCGCCGTAGACCTCGTCCGTCGGCAGGAGCCAGATCGCGGGCCACAGGCCCCGCTTGGACGGCGGCAGGCGCGCCCGCACCTCCACCCGGCCGTAGAGCCAGTCGCCGCGGTGCTTCGTGCGCAGGCGCGCCGACGTGTACTTGCACAACTGCTTGCGCTCCCGCCGCGCGATGATCCTTAACTTGCCGTGCCGCACGTTGCAGTTTTTCAGGGAATCCGTGTACCACTGGCGCTCGCCGTGCTGGGCGTCGTGGACCCAGTCATTCGCCTCGCACTGGAACTGCCAGCGCGCCGGGTGCGGCGCGCCCTCGTAGTCGAAGACGTCCTGCCACACCAACCGGAGGTCCGCGGACGGCCGCACCGCTTTCGTCGGGCTGAAGATCTCCGCCGCGAGCCGGCCCGTCAGCTTCGTCGGCCGTTCGCGCCGCAGGGAGTTCGCGTGCTTCCGTCGCGTCGACCGCGTGCCGCGCGGCGGCGCCGCGGGGCGCACGGGCGTGGTGAGCGTCGTGTCGCCGAGCGTCAGGCCGCGCGTCGCGACGTGTCGCGTCTTGAGCAGCTCGCCGAGCGTCCGGTCCCGCGGGGGCGTCGCCGGTCCTACGCGCGCGTCGGGCGCAAACCCGTCCAAGCCCATCGCCGGTGGCCGCTCCTCGGCGTCCGGGCGCCCGAGCGGCGCAAACCCGTCCAAGCCCATCGCCGGCGGCCGCTCCTCGGCGTCCGGGCGCCTGGGCTCGACGCCGTCCTCGGCGTCGGGCCGGCCCTCGAGCAGCCGCAGCGCCTGCTCGATGCGCGGGTCCGCGAGGTCGGTCACTGGCTTGTCGCGGACCTTCCGCTCGGCGCGGGGGGCGTCGTGGGGGTCGAGCGGCGGCAGCGCCGCGAGGTCGAACGCGCCGGCGCCCGCGCGGGGCGGCGGCGACCCGGCCGGCAGCGGCCGCCGCAGCGTCGGGCGGCGGCGCTTCGTGCTGCGCAGCGGCGCGCCGGCGAGCGCCGGCAGCGCCGGCAGCTGCTGCGGCGCGGCCACGGGCGGCTCGAAGCCGTCGAGGCCCGTCGCGGGCGGTCGCTCCTCGGCGTCCGGCCGTCGGCTCCCCGACGCACGGGGGAGCGCGTCGAGCGGGCGTCCGGCGCCCGGCGCCGCGTCGCGCCGGCGCTGGAACTCGGCCTCGCGGACCATGAGCTCCCGGCGGGACCGGCCCTTGTGCGGGCGCGGCGGGCCCAGCTCGGGCAAACGCGGGCCCAGGGCGGGCAGCCCGACCTCCTCCATATGTGTGGTGTTTCAAAGTTCGGACAGCCCGCGGGTCGAGCCCTTGCAAGCACAAACGCCTCCCAACGCGAGGCGCCTTTTATGAAATCGATTGAGTGCGGGTCTGACCGATCAAGACTTCTAGCGCGTAGATCGAGACTGATTCGCCGACTGAACTCTCCGTTGAGCAGTTTTTTTTTTACTCGTCGGCAAAAAAGCCTCTCCATGGCGCTGCACTGCGCGCGGCCGCCCGGACGCCATCGTCGCGCGGCCCGACTCCCACGGACGCTGCCCGGTGATCCGTTCCGGCAAGGGGTGCCGCCCAGCAGTGGACCCATAAACCCCAGCGCACACGAAGATGACCGTCGGCGGCAGCATCTACGGCACGCTGAGCAACTACTCGAAGAGCTTCCGTGGCGACGCGGAGCCCAAGGTGAATGGCTTCGCCTACGACCCGCGGCGGGGCATGAACCGGGCCCTCCGGGGGCCCGTGCAGACGCCGCTTGTTGTCAGAGCGCAAGTTGACGGCGTCGTGACGAAGCTGCGGGTGCCCAGGGGCGCGACGATGGACCAGGTCGGCGCACTCATCGTGGGGGGGTGCGGGGTCCAGCGCCACTCCGTGCTCAACGTCCGCGTCGAACAGGTCGCGTGGACCGAGGGCCGCAGCTCGCAGAAGATCGCGCACCTGGACTACTCGCGCGCCCTGTTAAGAGTGGTGCAGGTGATCCAGGCCCGGCTCGCGCCTACGCCTGTGAAGACCCCTCCGCGGCGGCGCATGCGCACTTTAAACAATTCGGTGTACGTGCCGGCCGGCGGCAAGCTCTACCCCCAGCTGCAGGCAGTGGCGGGCGTCTCGCCGCAGCGGGTACTATTGGAACCGACGCCGGAGCTCTCTCCAGAAAAATTGGCGCGGCTCGGGTCCTCGTATAAAGTCAACGACCCCTACTATTGCGACGCCACGCGCCAACGAAGCATCTTGGAACGCGGCCCGCTGGAGACCGCGGCGCGCCGCCACAACCTACGGGACCCGCGCGGTGTCTGGAACCACGTCGGCGCGAACGTCGCCGCGGACGCGCGGCCGCTGCCGCACACGCGCTCGATCTTTGGGACCCAACTGGACGCGGCCCGCCAGCTGCACGCCGGCATTCGGCGGACGGGCCCCCTGCGCGGCGCGCAGTTCACCGTCGCCCGGGCGCGCACCGTGCACGTGAAGAGCGACCTGCGGGCGGACTGCCCGCACCGGCGGCTCGAGGGCGTCGAGCAGGCGCCCTTTGATTACGCGGACGCGTACCGGCCCGATCCCGCCCTCCGGGTGACCTTCGGGGAGAACGTGGACGCCCTCGGGCTCGATCGCCGCGCGGTCCGCATCGCGACGCCCGAGCTGCCCGTGCCGTTGGGCCACCAAACGACGGAAGGCGAGCTCTGGGAGGACCGCTTTGCCGATGAGGCGTCTCTCGACACGGTGCTCTCGCCGGACCGGCAGACGAGCCTCATGTCCGGTCTGGAGACGTACAGTGTCACGTCGGTCCCGCAGGGGCGGTATCGCGTCCGGGACACCCGGAGCATCGACGGCGTCCTGGCGAACACGCACTCCGTGCGCATGCCCGGCTCGCCCGGCGAACGCGGCTCCTTCGACAGCGCGGCGTCCGTCGGGCCCGAGTTGTCCATCGACCGCCTCTCGGCGACCGGCTCGGACCTGCTCTCCGTCGGGGGGGGCTCGGCGAACCTCCACAACCTGTCGTACTACGAGACACGGTCCACGGCCCACGCCCGACACGCCAACCGCAGCGTCATCGCTGCTGCGAGCGGGCCGTGCTCCGAGACCGGCGACTTGTTCGTGAACGATCATTGGTCCGGAGAAGGTTATGTCTAAGAATTTTTCGAGGACGCAGTTACGGGTCCACTTGCACACGTCGAAACTGCGAGCTCAAGCAAATACCGAGCCACGGGTCCTTGCGGCCCGTAGTAAATGCTCGGCATAGTCTAGCCTGAGAAGGGGGGGGGGGCGAAGTCTGCAGAAGCGCTGTCATCACAACGCCTTGCTCTCTTGGCCGCGAGCGCCGCACGCCTTGCTCTCTTGGCCGCGAGCGCCGCACGCCCAATCACGTCGAACGCTCCCCCGCGGACGGCCCGGCACCACCTCGTCCGGGCTGCTGTCTCTCCGGGCAAGCCACACCTCCACATCTCCCCGCTGCAGCTCGTAGCGCGATGCAGGCCCACCACCGCCACCAGTTGTGGCCCGACGCGCCCCCGAGCACCGTGCTGCCCGGCTTCGTGCCCGACGAGACGACGACGGCCGGCGAGGCGCCGCTGACACGACCGCGCGTCTGGTTCGACGCCCGGGCCGGCAAGGCCCGCATCTCGTACCCGCCTAGCGGCGGGCCGGGCGTCACGCCGCCGCCGCAGCGTCGGCAGCAGGAGGTCGACGAGTTGGTGTTTTATGCCGAGCCCGCGCAACCGGACGTGCCCGCGCGCTTCCCGGAGATGACTCCAATAAAGCGGCTGCTGTGCCGCGACGAAACTGTGGAAGTTGGCGTGGCCGACTGGCCGCCAAAGCCAAGGCGACGGGGCACGGCGCGCCCGACGGGCGACGGGCTGGCGGTCAGTTATGGGGGCCTGGCGGCGCGTCGGGGCGACGAGGAACGCACCGTCGTGTACTGTGTGGAAATCAAATTACAGGCGCCCCGCGCCATCGACGCGATGGTGTCTTCGCAGCTGCATCTGCTCGATGGCGTGGAGGTTCCACGCCATCGACGCGACGTTGTCCCCGTCACCGCGTCTGCTCGATGGCGTGGAGGTTCACAAAGGTCTCCGCAATAGTTCTCAGGATAACCTAACTCACTGGTTGATTTCCACACAGGTCGTGTACTACGGCGCCACAGCCACTCGGCGACCGGAGCAACTCAATGCGAGTCTCACGCCCCTGCGCCCGGAGCTGGCTTCGTCGCGGCGCCACTTCAACCCCAGGGCCTCGCCCATCTTGCGGGAGCGGCCGGGAAAGGTCCCCGCGCCGAAGTGGGAGGACCATTTCGGGGACGACTTCGCGCCCACCGTTGGTGAACAGCGCCCGCGCATGCACCGCCACCCCCCGGCGTCGTCGTTCCAGCAGGGCGTCATGCCGTCGGCACACGCTTCCGTGAGCGTCTCGTCGAAGGGCGGGATGAACGCCGCGGCGCCGGGGGAACTCGGCCCGGGCATGACGCCGCGCGTGCTGGACGAGTTCTTGATCCGGGCCGACCGGCTGCGGCTGCACCCCGCCAAGTCATCGTTCCAGGATTCGATGTTAGTGGTGCCCGAGGACCCGCCCTACCGGCGGCCCATCGAGCCCCACGCCACGGTCCGCGACTCACTGTACGGGACACAGGAGGGGCTCATGTCCACGTTCGAGCCGGCGGGGCAAGGGCGGAAGCACGTGCAGGGCTTCCAGCGCGTGGCCCTCGGGGGGACCTTCGACGGGGGGGCGTGGGGGTAAGTTTACCGAATACTTACGCGCTCCCGGCTCTTGGCATTGCCGGGGTCTTGGCAGCTGGAAACGCCGCGCGAGACGTGTTCACGATGCTGTTGCAGTGTGACTGCAAGTTGGTGCCGGGCTCGACCTCACGCTGATTCCGAACCACATGGCCAGGCGACTCATCACGGCGCTGCTCGAGAAACGGGGAGGCTTCTATCGTCGCTGACTAGTAGCGGCCTTTGCCCCGCGCCCCCTGGAATTCCCCGCTCCCCCAAGGGCGAAACTCTCAGGCTGGACAGAAAGTAGTAGTAAACACAAGATTAAACGTTGAGGACAAAAACACTAGAGCCCCTTTCGGAGCCGCGCGGCGAGCAGGGCCCGGTCCGCGCGCGACACGCCCGCGCAGTCGACCGGTAAGGAGACGACGTCGCCCGGCGGCGGCGATGATACCGGCGCCGCGGCGCGCCGCAGGGCCTCGAGCCAGGCCGCCGCCTCCGCGACGCTCTCGAAGAGGAGGCAGACCGACTGCGCATCCGTGTCGGGCAGCACGGCCGTGAGGTAGGCGCCCGAGGCCGCGCGGACGCGCACGGCCCAGAGCTTCGGCCCCTCCGTCGGCGCCAGCACGAGCGCCCGCTGGCACTCGTCGGGCCGCAGCGCCGGAGGCGGCGCCCGGGACGCCCGGTCCACGAAGGTGTCCCGCAGCACGACCGCGCGACTCAGCTCCGGCGTGTCCCGCCCGCCCAGGCTCTTGTCCACGTCGCGGTAGGCGTAGAGGCAGCCACCCCGCAGCACTAACCTCCGGCGAGACCGCTTGGCGCCCTTTTGATGATTCGCAATATACAACACTCCATCACAAACCAAAGCGCGGTTGGGCGCGGCCCGGCGCGGCAGGCTCGAGGCCCCGTCCTGCAGCGCGTGCGAGATCTCCAGCCCGACGACGCAGCTCACGCGCGCCCTGGCGTCCGGGATGTGCCGCTTGCACCACTTCCGCGGCGTTTCGTCGGGCGGCACGCCGAAGATCACTCGAAGATCGTCGTCGTCGTCCGACCCGCTCTCCACGCCGACCACGTCACCGAGGGGCGCCTCCCAGACCACGCGCGGGCGCCGGTCGTCCGTGTCGGCGTCGTCCCGCACGTACTGCAGCTGCTCGGACGCCGCGAGGACCCACCTTCGACACACGCGCGTGCGGGCCCGGCGCCGCCGGGCCCCCGTCGGCGTACTGCAGGGCGCAGACGGGGCGTCCTCGTCCTCGGAGTCGGACCCCTGGCCTATAAAATGCGTCCGCTTGCCGAACCAGCGCACATCGCCGAAGTCGTCGAGCGCCGCGCCGTACTCCAGACGCGCCTCGAGCCGCTCGTCGCCGTCCGCCACCAAGCGCAGGCACTGCTGGGCCTCGGCCGCCTCCGCGTCCAACGTCCTAAACTTGGGACCGTCCTTGACCACGCGCGCGTGGGACAGCCGGCTCCAGGGGCAGTGCGGGTCCAGGCGCGCTCTCCGCCGCCAGGGCGCGTCGCTCAGCGAACTCCGGCGCTTCAGCTTCTTGGCCATGGAGGGTAAGACCGCGCTCTGGAAGGAGTCGTTCGCGTACCGCCCGGCGGTCCGCAC
>Ga0302122_10000831_pt1 | contig 19228 bp, 27 predicted proteins | sample CB21_SCM_MG_FD_203115 | JGI IMG/M metagenome (GOLD analysis project Ga0302122, IMG submission 203115) | Marine microbial communities from Western Arctic Ocean, Canada - CB21_SCM | ecosystem: Environmental > Aquatic > Marine > Oceanic | place: Canada: Western Arctic Ocean | collected 2017-09-28
GACGCACTGCAAGCGTTGGATTCCCCGGCTTACTTTCACAAGAAAAAACCGCCATGAAGATGACTGCTTCGGTATTATCAGAAGCCAAGCAAGAAGGCGCTCGAGTTATGGCAACAGCCTGCCCTCTGGCTCATTTCAATCTCGATGTCTACCAAGTAAAGGCTGGAAAAACCACCGGAAAAGACACCAGTATGCCAGTCATCCATCTGCCAGAATTGGTAGCTTATGCATTGGGATACAATGTCGAAAGATATGCACAACTGCGCACCCGTATCCTCGTTATTGGTGATTGAGCATAGCCATTTTACCAGCCACTGCAGGCGGTAGGCCAGCATCCACTAAGGTCGATTGACTAGCCTTGTTGACTTTGCTTAGACTACCAAAAACTGAGAGTAATTTTTTGGCTCGCTTTGGCCCGATATTGGGATAGGACTGAAGGATTGATAATTCAATGTTGGAGATTTTTCTAATTCCCATATCAACAACACCTGAAGATTGAGGGTTGAAAATAAAATCCTCCACTGCTCTCAAACAATCTTCCTCTTTTTGCTTCAAGTAACTTCCACATCCGGATTTTTGGAATGCGGAGTATTGGGAGACATTCCCTATGCACTCCCCCTCCTCCATTTTTTCTAGACGATTCTTCAATAATTCATATTGTCGTTTACTACGATTATGTTCGCGGTTGGCAATAACTTCGATCAAAGCAACGCTTTCTGCTGGCCCAGATGTTTGCAAAGTCGCAATTCCAAGATCTATTGCTATCGATGATAATGCACCCAATATCGCATTCCTATGCATCGCATGCATCCCCCCCTCATCCCCTTCAATCAGTAATATTGGGCGAGGAGATGCAGCCCGAAGCCGATGCATTTGCCTGAACAATCTGCCATCAACTATTGATGAGCATAGGTCTGAATAGCATTTTCTTTCAATTAAAACTTTATCTCCAATTTCAATATCTCCATCTTTCAGATGGATAATTTCCAATTCAAAATCTACTGATTTAAGATGGCGAGAAAGGGAAGTCTGCATCTCACGATGGTCGATTCGGACCACGCCAAACATTACTCCTCGCCTCTATTTCCATCAAGTATTGGTTGGGACCAATCTCCTTCAAGTGATGTAGTGGGAGTTTGTTCTGTGGGCAGGGGCAAGAAAGAATCGATACTGGTTTGAGCACGGGGCCGCAATTGTTGTGGTTTGACATCAACTTTCATCTGCTTCGACTCTGTCGTTGTTTGATTTGCAGGAGCCTCGATTTCCTCGGTTTCCTTTAGTTGAGGTGTTAATCTTTCGACTTCATTCATCATCCAAGTAGCAGCCTTCAAATTATCTCCTCTAATTTTAACAGAGAAGTGTTGTAATCTTTCTTCGAGAGTTTCCAAAACATGTTTGCCCCTCAGGCTACGGGCTGCTCTAGCCAATGATTTGTGCATTTTTTCCTCTCTTGTCTGAGCAGAATGGCGGACTCCCTCATCCCTCGTCCCTTCTGCTACAAGAACCACCACTCTACCTTCACGGTGGCGTGCTGTCCGGCCTCTACGCTGGATAGTTCTGATTTCACTGGCTACTGGTTCGTGAAAAATAACCAAATCTGCACTTGGAACATCTAATCCTTCTTCACCAACCGAAGTGGCGATGAGAATATTAAATTCACCATCCCTGAATGATTGCAGTCGGGAAAGTTGCTCTTTTTGAGTCATGCCGCTGCCTTTTTTCTTGGCTTGGCCGAAGAATTTAGTTGGCCTGGAGTTTTCAATTTCCAAGAGACCATCATGAATGACCTCCATGGTGTCCCTGTAATTGGTAAAAATAATCAAACGTGCTTGGGGGTTGCTTTTGAGGGCCTGAGAAACCAGTTTTTCCACTTCTTTCAGTTTAGGGTTTGGTAATTGGAGAGTATGTAACTGTGTCATTAGGGTTCGAATCAGTGGATTTGCTATTAATCTGGCTTGGGTTCTCGAGCCCTTCTTACTTTCTTCTTCCATCCTTGCCAGTGATTTCATCGCAGTCATTGGGCCTTGGGATAGTAATAGGGAAATTAAGTTGTGAAGCCTAATCGCATCAGAATTGATTTTAGCAGCATTATAGGCTTGAGGATTGCCGCGCTTTATTGCCAAACTGATTCTGCTTTGACTATCCATTAATATCCTCATTCCAACTAATCCTTTGACAGCAATGAATCCTAGGCGGCCTAATCTTTCTAGATATTGTAGCAGTAATTCCTGAAGTGGTTTTGCCAGTGCTCTAGTCTCATCAGGCACCTCGGTTCTAATCTCTGTTATCTCTAGGCCTTGCACATAGGGCAGAAGTAGAGGGTCACTTGAGCGAAGACTGTGAATCCTTTCAATTCCCAATCTTTTGATTACTTCTTCAATTGCTTGTATTCTCCATCCAGGGCTTGCAGTACAGGCAAGAATTCTCGTTGGCCCAGTTGAATCTAAGAATAAGTCCCCCACTTGAGCCATTGCCTGATTTCCCGTCGCGTGGTGAGCCTCGTCAAATACGATTAGCGCATAATCATCTAAGGATAGGCTGCCTCTTTGGGTATCATTACGGATGACTTGAGGGGTTGCCACAACCACTCTGGCATCTTGCATCATCACTTCCCTTTTCTGCCAATTTTGGTTGCCGCTGACTTTGATTATTTCTGATTCATCAATCGAAAGCACTTCTTTTAGGTCTTGGAAATGCTGTTCGATCAGCGGGTTGGTAGGTGCTACCATGATTGCTTTTCCACCTTCATGGAGAGTTTGGGCTATCGCCATCCAGGCTATCGCGGTTTTCCCTTGGCCAGTAGGCAGGACCACAAGCGTAGGTTGCGCCAAGCATTTACGCAATGCATCCAATTGATGACCCCTAGCTTCCACTGTGCCAGTGATTAAACATGGGTGCTCGATACTCGCCGTCATTCTCTCCCCACTGGCCTGATGCGTTCATTCAAGGTATGTCAATGATGAGCCTATGGTAATTCTGATAAGGGGGAAGTAAATTGCCGAAATGCGGAGGCATGGGCCGTTTTCGGGGTGGGTCCAAACCAAAGTGCTCATATAGGGAATGAAAGTGGGCGGGACGCTCAAAGAGTGAGCAGCCAGTCGCAGCGGGCAATCCAATGGACCCCGAACCCCGACTCCCATTCGTGGGGTCGGACAGGCGACACGGCTGTTCCTTCGCTCTTTTAGCCGGTCTGAGCCCTGTTTTTACAGGCATTCGGGCTGTAAAACTGGAGGCAGAAAAAAATGGCCAAGAGACACCATCCACGGCGTGGAAGCATGGCATTCAGCCCTCGCAAGAGGGCACAGCGTCACTTTGGACGTGTGAAGTCATGGCCACAGGTTGACAGTAAAGAGATTAGAGTACAAGGGTTCGCCGGTTGGAAGGCAGGCATGACTCACGTTATGATGAGAGACATGAATCCTCGCTCCACTAGCGCCGGACAAGAAATTCGTGTACCGGTAACAGTATTAGAAGTTCCAGATATGATTGTGCTTGGAGTTCGTGGCTACAAAATGACTCCTTACGGAAAGCAAACCGCTGGCGAATCATGGTTAGAAAGCGCCCAATTAGTGGAAGTATTCCCTGAAATCGGACGCCGACTCCCCGAGCCAAAGGCTCACGAATCAGAAAAGCACTTTGATGCCCTCAAGGATGAGGACCTATGCGAAGTACGCCTAATCGTTGCAACACAACCTGGAAAGGTTACAGGCTCACCTTCTAAGACTCCTGAAGTTATGGAACTTGGATTGTGCGGAGGCACCCCAGAAGAACAGTTGAATTGGTCTAGTGAACAACTCGGCCAACAAATTTCAATTGATTCAGTCTATAACGAGGGTACATACATCGATGTCGTGGGCATAACAAAGGGATCCGGTTTCCAAGGTGTTATCCGCAGATTTGGTGGAAAGCTACTTTCTCACAAGAACTCCAAGCGTCGCCGACAACACGGAAACCTTGGAGATAAGGGTACAGGGTACGTAAGAAAGACTCTGCGCCAAGCCGGACAGAAAGGTTTCCACCAGCGAACTGAATTCAACAAAAACATCTTGAGAATTTCCAACCCAGAAGACCACGAGATAACACCAGCAGGTGGTTTCCTCAACTATGGAGAGGTATCAAACCATTACATGCTCATCAAGGGCAGCCTACCGGGTCCAGCAAAGCGCCTAGTGCTCATAAGGGATGCAACCCGTGCTGGCGCAAAGGCAGATTACCCAATTGACATCACATATGTAAGTACAGCATCCAAGCAGGGGGTCTGAAGATGAAGGCAAGTGTATTCCACATCACCAACGAGATCACTCAGGATCAGGTCGAAGCAGGCCGCCTTCAGGAAGTCTACGACATCAGTGTCAAATCTGGAAAGAACATCCATTTACCAAAGGCTTTCGAAACCGATATCCGCACAGACGTAGTTCGCAAGGCAGTACGAGTTTCCCGTGCTAACCGCCGTCAAGCCTATGGTTCCAAGCAGCAAAAGGGTAAGAAGCGACCAATGCCAGGTATGCGCCACTCCGTTGAATGGTGGGGTAAGGGTCGTGGTGTGTCTAGAATTCTGAGAAAAACAGGTTCTAAGACTGGTGTAGAAAACCCACACACCCGTGGTGGCCGTAGAGCTCATGGGCCAAAGGTCGAGAAAGACTGGAGTATGGCAATGAACACTACTGAGCGCCGCTTGGCAAGAAACTCCGCTTTGGCTGCAACTGCAGACAAAGACATAGTATCCACGCGTGGCCACAGATTCCACGATGAAATCGACACTTTGCCATTAATCATCGGCGACTACAAAGAAGTCCGTGATGAAGGCGAAGAAAGCATGGACATAGAAGCCTTCAGCCTTGAGCACCCAACCCGCAAACTGATTGCGATTCTTGAGGGCCTCGGCCTAGGGGATGACTTACAGCGTGCAAGAGATGGACGCAAAGTTAGAGCAGGAAAGGGAACCATGCGTGGCCGTCGCCACCGCACCCCCAAGAGTGTCTTGATGGTAGTTTCACAAAAGTCTGGCCTTGCAATGGCTGGACGCAACATCCCAGGCGTGGATGTCGTCTCGGTCAGGGACCTCGCAGCAGAGGACCTTGCACCCGGTGGCGATGTTGGACGCTTGACAGTCTTCACAAAGAAGGCAGTAGAGGAACTCGCTTGAGGTGATATCATGGATCCATACAAGGTAATCATAGCACCGTGGCTGACTGAAAAGTCATTAGGGGCTCGCATCAATACTGAAACCGACAACCGTAACAGGTTGGAGTTCATCATTCACCGTACTGCTACCAAGGCTGATGTCGCAAGTGCCGTAGAGAGGCTTTTCGATGTTAAGGTCGCCAAGGTCAATACCCGTATCACAAAATACGGAAAGCATGCAAGTGTCAAACTCGCTGAGGGTTATGATGCTGAGGAAGCAGCACTGAAACTAGGAGCACTCTGAGGTGGTTTGAATGGGTAAGCGAATTCGTGCACAGAGAAAGGGCAGCAGCCCAAGATATCAGGTTAGTTCCCACCGTTTCCCCGGTAAGAACCGAATGCCAAATCTCAAGGATGAGGTTGCTGAAGTTGCTGAACTGATTCACAGTCCAGTACACACAGCACCACTCGCCCGTGTCAAGCACGGCTATGATGAATTCATGGTAGTCGCAACAGAAGGACTTGCAGTTGGTCAAAAAATTGCATTTGGAGAAAATGTATCTTTGCGCCCAGGCAATGTCACCTCACTGGGTAATATTCCAGAAGGTACGCCGATTAACAATCTAGAACTTCGCCCCGGAGATGGTGGCAAGATAGCTCGCTCTGGTGGCTCTTCGTGCATTGTTGAGAGCCAGTTGGATAGCGGTCGAGTCCGAGTCCGTTTACCAAGTGGAAAAACCCGAGACCTACCTCAAAAGTGCCGTGCTACAATCGGCGTTCTGGCTGGCCATGGCCGCTCAGAGATGCCACTGATGAAGGCTGGTACAGCCCACTACAAGGCAAAGGCCCGCGGAAAGCAATACCCAACTGTTAGCGGTGTTGCAATGAACCCTGTTGACCACCCGCACGGTGGAGGAAATCACCAAGCAGTTCACGGTCCAAACAGTGTTGCTCGCAGCACACCACCCGGCGCTAAGGTCGGACATATCGCACCAAGCCGCACAGGTCGCGGCCGAGGCAAGAAGAAATGAGGTGATTTGAGATGGCAAAGAGAAAGCGTCGCTACATGACCCCCAAGGCAGCCCGCCGTCGAGTCCGCAAACTACGCGGAAAAGTCAGTGAGCGCCGCAAGAAAGAATTCCTCTACCGTGGTTATACGGTTGAACAACTACAGGCTCTTCCTCTTTATCCAACTGAAGATGATGTAGATGTGATCTCAGTTGTCGGTCTATTATCAGCCCGCGCCCGCCGTTCATTCTCACGAGGAATATCTGGAGAGAACGAGCATTTCCGCCTTCGAGTCAAGCATGCAGATGGCAAGGTCATCCGCACTCACCGCAGAGACATGGTAATTCTACCAGAGTTCGTAGGTCAAACAATTGCAGTCCATAATGGACGTGGCTTCTCTGAAATTGAAATCAGGCCTGAAATGATCGGGCATTATCTGGGTGAGTTCGGCCTCACTCGCCGCAACGTTGCCCATAGTGGCCCCGGTGTCGGTGCGACCAAGTCGTCGAAGCACGTAGCCCTGAAGTGAGGTGTAAATGATGAGTAGAGAACGTTCAAAACCTCAAAAAGGATATACCCAGCTTCTGCAAGGCAACCGCCTTTCCACTGCTCGGTCAGTAAATGTTGACTGCCACGTAAAGCATTGTTTCGAAATCGCTAGAGAAGTTCGGAACAAGACTGCATCAGCAGCCATAACAATTCTTGAATCGGTTATCAAAATAGATTCAGACCGCCCCGATATTCGCCGTAAGGCCCGTGCAATACCATTCGTTCGTGGAAACAACATGCGCCACCGAAACCGCGCAGGTCCACGTTCACTTGGACACCGAAAAGGAAAAATTGGCCCCGGCCGATTCCCAGCCAAGGCCAGCCGTGAATTCATCAAACTCATCACCAGCGCCATGGATAATGCTCGCCATGAACATGACGATATTGAACCAGAAGACATGGTAATCACTCACGTTGCCGCTCACCGCGGCCAAATCAAGAAGGGATGGATTCCACGTGCCCGTGGACGTGCAACCCCAAGTAATCACTACCAGACTAATCTGGAATTATTTTTAGAAGACCTTTCTAGCGAAGTAGAGGACGAGGACGAATTCTGAGGTGTTGAAAGATGGCAAGACAAAATAACGTTATTCGACGCATCATCGACCGTAATGTCGAGCGCCACTTAGTCAAGGAATTCTTGATGAACAACACAAAGAGAGCTGGTTTTGGCGGACTTGATATCCGCAGAACCCCTCAAGGAACAGAAGTCACCCTAAAGGCAGAGCGCCCTGGAATGGTCATCGGCCGTAAGGGACGCATCATCAACGAACTGCAGCGCAGACTTGAGTCCGAGTTCAAACTTCAGAACCCTCGCTTGAAGGTAGATGAGGTAGAGAAGCCTGCTCTAAACGCCCAAATCATGGCAGAAAAGTTGGCAAGTGCTTTGGAGCGCGGCTGGTACTTCCGCCGTGCAGGACACTCAACCGCTCTCAACATTATGGAAGCAGGCGCAAAAGGCGTTATCGTTGTTCTAAACGGAAAGATTACTGGTGCTCGACACCGCACTCAGAAGTTCATCGCTGGCCACATCAAGTACTGTGGTGAACCCGCTTTGACTCACATGGACCGTGGATTCTCCACCGCCATCAAGAAGTTGGGGACCATAGGCTGTAGTGTAGGAATCATGCGCCCAGGAACCAAACTCCCTCACGAGATCACCGTTTATGGAAAGGACCAAGTTTCGGTCAATGAAGAAGGCGATATCGAAGTTATTCACATGGAGGTGAGTGCATGAGCCACCTACCAAACCGTGAAATCGATAACATGAGCTTTGATGCTCGTAAGTCGAGATTAAAGGAACTAAGAGAAGAGATGCTTCAACTCAATTCTGAGAAGAGCATGGGTGGAACTGCATCAAATATGGGTGCTTACCAAGCAACCCGCCGCAGCATCGCACGCTTGTTAACAAAGATGTATCAGGACAGGAAGGAGTGAAACAAAGTGGCTGCAATTTGCAATGTCTGTGGACTACCTGATGAACTCTGTATATGTCAAGAAATAGCAAAGGAACAGCAAAAAGCAATAATTTCAATAGTTAGAAGGAGGTATGGAAAACTGGTAACAATCGTCGAAGGAATCACTGATTCAGCAATCGACATCGACCAGTTAGCAAAGACACTCAAAGCACGCTGCGCAGCCGGTGGCACCGTCAAAGAACGGGTCATCGAACTACAAGGCGAGCATAAGAAGAAGGCTGCAGAAGTACTGAAGAAAAATGGATATCAAGTGGAGGTGAGATGAATGGATGTAAGAAATATGCCTTGGATTGGACGCACTGTCAGCATTTGCTCCTCAACAGATTCCACTCTGGTTGGGCGCACCGGTTTTATCACCGATGAAACAAAGCGAACCATCAAGGTCTTGGAAGGCGAGGTAGAACTCACTCTTGCCAAAGACGTTATCAAATTCACATTAGATGATGCCGAGCAAATTATCGACGGCAGCCTAGTAGGACAACGGCTCGGTGACCGAATTCACCGAAGGTACAGGAAGTGAAACCAATGCGTGACATCGGAGTTGACGTGAACAGACCCAATAGTGAGTGGGACGGCGATGAAAATTGCCCGTTCTATGGCACCTTAAGGCTAAGAGGCCAAATTCTCGAAGGGACAGTTGCCCGCATTGGAATGACAAAAACAATCATTCTTGAGCGCCACAATGTTCGTAAAATGGTAAAATACCAAAGATATGAGAAGCGCACCAGTAGAATGGCTGCCCATTTACCATCTTGTATCGGAGAGCCTGAAATTGGAGACCGTGTCAAGATTATGGAGTGTAAGCCACTTTCTAAGACAGTTTCATACTGTGTTATCGAGATGAACAAGGAGGGATTAGCATGAAGGGAATTGCAGGTAAGCAAACCCGTGGTCTTCCAACCGCTGCTCGAATGCAGTGTGCAGATAACACTGGTGCTAAAATCGTACAATTGATTTCAGTTTACAAAATTGGTTCAACTATGCGCAGATACCCAGCAGCCGGAGTCGGTGACATGATCAAGGTCAGCGTCAAGAAAGGCACTCCAGAAACTCGCAGGCAGATGTTCCGCGCAGTAGTCATCCGCCAGCGCCGTCCATTCCGCAGAGTCGACGGAACTTGGGTTCAATTCGAGGACAATGCCGTAGTCATTACCAATGAGCGTGGAGAAGTCCAAGGTTCCGATATCAAGGGACCTGTATCAAGGGAGAGCGCAGAGCGCTGGCCCAGAATTGCGGCAACTGCCAAACAGATAATCTGAGGTGCTGAATATGGTCAAGAGTAGCAAGCCAAACAAGCAAAGGAAGAGTATGTACAATGCTCCGACCCACAACCAGCGAAAGCGAGTGCGAGCCCGCCTTCAAACTACAGACTCCCGCTTAGTGGGAATCCGCTCTGTCACCATTCGTGTCGGTGATGAAGTCAAAGTTCTTCGTGGAGATTTTGGCTACCCAAGCAAGGGTAAGCGCCATGGAGGCCCTCGTGGAGTTAGCGGCGTTGAAGGTAAAGTCATCTCAATCAATGCAGCCAAGTCGCAATTGATGATTGAGGGAGCAACACATTCCAAGGCCGACAATAAGGAGGAAGGAGTACCAATCCATTCCTCTAATGTGGTCGTAACAAGGTTGGATGAAACCGACCCGATGCGAATGAAGAGAATCACCGATAGGAGCTGAATCAGATGGGATCAAGCCACCACCTAAAGAGACTCAATATGCCTCGTTCATGGGCTCTACCCCGAAAGACTAGCGTCTGGGTAACTCGCCCAACTCCTGGTTCTCACAGTCTGGAAATGTGCATGCCATTGGTTATGGTTGTCCGTGATGTTCTCGGCCTTGCTAAGAGCGTTCGTGAAGTCCGCACTATCCTACACAATAAACTTGTAAAAATCGATGGACGCATCGTCAAAGACCCGCGAATTGGCGTTGGTTTGATGGATGTCCTCACTCTTAGCCCTTCGGAAGACTCTCCTTCAACCGAAAAGCAACACTTCCGCTGCGTTCTTGACCAGAATGGAAAACTTAGCTACCGCCCAATCTCAGAAAGCGATGCTAGTTGGAAGGTTTGCCGGCTCGAAGGCAAGATAACTATCAAGGGTGGAAAGACCCAATTGAACTTGCACGATGGACGCTGTATTATCGTCGATGATGCCAACGCTTACAGCAACGGTGATTCCTTGAAGATTTCATTACCAGACCAGGGTATTATTGAACACTTATCATTCACTGATGGCTGTTCATCATACCTAATAGGTGGATCACACGTAGGAAATATCGCCTTTGTAAAGGAATACCTAGTCAAGCGTTCAAGTATGTCAAACGAAGTTAGTTTCGAAAACTTTGGAACCATTGCTCGCCACGTATTCGTGGTCAATGATGCAACACCACTACCTGGCGTGGAGGTGAAGGCATGAGTGAAACAGTAAACCCAATGCTAACTCCGCGAATCACAAAGGTCACCATCAACATCGGTGTCGGTGAAGGTGGAGAACGCCTTCAAACCGCTGAAAAAGTTCTGGAATTATTAACTGGACTTTCCCCTCTACGTACAATGGGTCGCATCCAAAACCGCGACCTGAAAGTCCGCAAGGGCTTCCCAATTGGCTGCAAAGTCACCATGAGAGACACCAAGAAGGTTGAGAAATTCTTGACTGATGCATTTTGGGTTCGTGAAAACAGCATTCCGACATGGAATTTTGATGCACAAGGAAACTTAACTTTCGGAATCGGCGACTATACTGAATTCCCAGACCAGAAGTACGACCCCGATATTGGAATTTATGGAATGGACATCAGCGTAGTCCTTGAGAGACCAGGACACCGTGTCAAGCGCCGACGACGACGCAGTCGCAAGGTTGGCATAGGCCATTCAGTATCCCCAGATGAATCACGAACATGGTTTGCCGAGAAATTCGGTATAACAATTCAGGAGGAGTGAAACATGGCAAGAGATCATGGAGAAGCTATTGGAAGAACAATCGGTTGCCGCCGTTGTGGCCGCAAGCGTGGAATGATTCGTAGACACGGGCTAAGGTTATGCCGCCAGTGTTTCAGAGATGTAGGCCCACATATCGGGTTCAAAAAGTATAGTTGAGGTGGTGATGAGATGCAATTCGATCCTTTGAATGATGCCCTTGGCAAGATTTTCAATGCAGAGCAAGCAGGTAAATACAACGTTGATGTTAGTCCAGCAAGCAAATTGCTTGCTTCAGTTCTTGACATCATGCAACAAGCCGGCTATATTGGCGCCTTTGAGCGTGATGAAGACGGACGCGGCGGTTCATACCGTGTCGAACTTCGTGGCGCAATCAACCAATGTGGAGTAGTAAAGCCACGCCATTCCGTAGGTAGACAAGAGTTTGAGCAGTGGGAGTCTAGGTACCTCCCTGCTCAGGATTTCGGTTTACTGATTTTGACTACTAACCAGGGAGTCATGCACCATTATGATGCTAAGTCATCAAGAATTGGTGGTCGCTTACTGGCCTATATTTTCTGAGGTGATTTTGATGGCATTATTAGATAGAATAGAGCACAAAATTGCGTTTCCTGATGGAGTTTCCGCCACTCTTAATGATGGCATGGCCACATTGAGTGGGCCAAATGGTTCAATCAGTAGAGAATTCATCAGCGGTAGAGTTTCTCTCTTCGCGGAAGGAGATGCATTCATCGTTAGAGTCGACATCCCTCGCCGAAAGGAGAAAGCCTTGGCAGGATCATGGGCAGCCCACTTGCGCAATATGGTAAGAGGAGTGACAGATGGTTTCACTTATCACCTAAAGGCACTTTACAGCCACTTTCCAATGACTCTCGCAGTCAAGGGAAATATCTTCGTAGTCAACAATTACTTCGGAGAAAAAGTTCCAAGAAACGCTGCCCTACCTTGGGCTAGTGAAGTCAAAGTAGAAGTCAAGAACAAAGTAGAGATTACAGTTTCAGGCGTCGATAAGGAGAAGGTCGGTCAGACCGCCGCCAATATCGAGCGTTGTACTACGGTCAAAAAGCGTGACCGCCGTGTCTTCCAGGACGGAATATACCTGGTCAATAAGGAGTGATTCAAATGTCTGAAGAATACCAAGACATGACTGTTGCAGAATTAAAGACTCTATTGAAGGAAACTGGTCTACCAGTCTCTGGAAATAAGTCTGAGTTAGTTGCTCGCCTATCTGATAATGCTGAAGATGATTCGGTTGAAGAGACTGTGATCGAAGAGGCCGCAGAAGAAAGCCAAGATTCCGCAGTTGAGTTAGAGGACTTGAATGATGAAGAGGACTCGGATGATGACGAGGACTTGGATGATGACGAGGACTTGGATGATGACGAGGACTGGGATGAAGAAGAATCAGAATTACACGTTGCAAAACAAAAGCCAATACTTGATGATGCTACAAAGGCTGCTTTGCTCCTACGCGCAGAACAAAAGAAACTGACACCCAATTTCCTTAGAACTGAATGGTTCCGCTACAAGCGTCTATCACGCAGTGGTTGGAGAAGGCCAAAGGGAATGGATAACAAACAACGCCGCAATTACAAATATCGCGGTGCAATGGTCCGTGTTGGCCATGGAAAGGTTGCCGCAGCCCGTGGTCTTCACTCAAGTGGATTCCGCGAAGTCATGGTAATGAATCCAAACGATCTTGAGGCTATTGACCCAGAGACAGAAGCAGCCCGTGTTGGCCGCACAGTTGGAGGTCGCAAGAGAGAGCGCATCCACGACCGTGCTGATGAATTAGGGGTTCGTATCTTAAACCGCAGGAGAGGACTCTGATGCAGATTACTAATCAAAAGAAGATGGCAGCTCAACTGCTAAAGTGTGGCGTCAATAGAATTTGGGTTCACCCAGCATTCGTTGACCAAATTTGCACTGCTGTCCAAAAGGACGATATCCGCGAGTTCATTGAAGAAGGTTGGATTAAAGCAAAACCAATCAAGGGAACAAGCCGTGTTCGTGCCCGCCACATAGCCCTCCAGAAAGCAAAGGGTCGCCGTAAGGGTCATGGAAAGCGCAAGGGTAGTGCAAATAGCCGAACTCCTCGCAAGCGAACTTGGATGAGAACCATCCGTAGTCAACGTAGTACTCTTGCAGAGATGCGTGAAGATGGCACTTTGGAGTCTAGCAAATATCGGTATTACTACCGTAAGGCAAAGGGTGGTTCATACCGCTCTCTCGCCCACATGCGCCAGCAAATGGCCGTGGACGGGGTTTCACTTGGAGGTGATGAATGATGGTTCAAGGTGCAAGAAAAAGACTCCAATACAGACGCCGACGCAGTGGCGAAACTGATTATCACCGCCGCAGCAAGTTGCTTAGGGCGCGCAAGCCAAGAGCAGTAGTCCGAATCTCCAACACTCAGACCTCTTGCCAATTGGTCAACTACCTAGCCGCAGGCGACGAAGTTGTCGTCAACTTCACCGGGCAAGGGCTAGTATCCAAGTATGGATGGCCAGAATCAAACTCACGCAAGTCCTTACCGGCATCTTACTTGGTGGGACTGGCAATGGGTAAAGCGGCAGTAGCAGCAGGATATAAGGAAGCAATCCTTGATATCGGCCTTGCAGCATCCAGAGGTTCCCGAGTTTATGCAGCCCTCAAAGGGATGTTAGATGCTGGACTTGATTTACCACATGGTGAGTCTGCAATCCCAGATGATGAGCGCCTAAATGGGGCTCACATCAACGAAAAACTCGCATCACAAGTTGAAAAAACTCGTGGCAAAATTGAGGGGGCATTCTGATGAGTGACGAAGCACCAGTAGAAGAAGAAAACGTAGCTCTAGAGATGCCAGTAGAAGTACAGCCCTCTGAACCTAGCGTATCTGAGAATGTAGCACCAGGTATTTCCCTTGCCCACAATCCACCAGAAGTTAGTGAAGATGCACCTCGTCGTCGTCGTGGAGTTGGCGTTGACCCAATGGAAGCATTGCGAAACTGGCAACCTCTAACCCGCTTAGGAAGAGCAGTTATCTCTGGCGAAATTGTAACTATGGAGCAAGCCCTTCGCAGTGGTATGCCTATTCGTGAAGTTCAGGTCGTCGATGCTCTACTTCCAAACCTCGAAGAAGAAATCATCAAGGTTAACATGGTTCAGAGAATGACTGACAGTGGACGCCGTGTAAGATTCAATGTCATGGCTTGTGTTGGAAACCGCGATGGATATGTCGGTTTGGCAATCGCCAAGGGAAAGGAAGTAGCAGGTACAATCCGCAAAGCAATCGATGCTGCAAAACTCAATGTAATCTCAGTACAGCGCGGAAACGGCTCTTGGGAGTCTAGCGCTGGACCAGGAACAAGCGTTCCATTCAAGGTTACTGGCCGTGCCGGTTCTACTCGTATCACATTAATGCCAGCCCCAGCAGGAAAGGGATTGGTTGTTGGCGGTACAGGAAAGAAAGTTTTGGAATTAGCAGGCATAACCGATGTACTAAGCAGATCCAAAGGACAGACTCGCACCACTATCAACTATGCATTAGCAACATATAACGCTCTAATCGAAATGAACAAGACAAAGGTCAGTGCTGACCAGCGTCAAAGATTGTTCATGGTTCAGGGGAGGTTGTTAGAATGACTTGGCTAGTTGTTAGAGTAAGATCTGATGTTGGTGTCCAGCGCACTATCAAGGAAACAATGCACTTGTTGAACCTGACCCGTGTTAACCACGCAGTCCTAGTTCCAGAGAATGACAAATACAAGGGGATGCTACACAAAGCCAAGGATTACATCACTTGGGGTGAAGTCTCAGAAGCAACCATCAACAATCTGATTTCAGAGCGTGGACGACTAGCAGGCGACAAGCGTATAGATGATGCTGTGGTCAAAGATAATAGTGAATTCAAGGACGTCGCAGGACTTTCAAAGGCTATTGCAGCCGGAGATGCTACTGTCAAGGATGTCGCAGGAATGAAGCGAGTCTTCCGCCTTCACCCACCTCGTGGGGCAAAAGGCTGGGGTGGTATCAAGCGCTCTTTCCGTGTTGGCGGTGCTTTAGGGCCACGCGGTGATGAAATCGAGGCCCTAGTGGTCAGAATGATGTGAAGGTGATTTGAGATGGTAAGTAGAACCAATAAATTCCGTGGACGCTGCAGAACACATGGCCGTGGCCACAAGGCTGGCCGTGGTGCTGGAAAGCGCGGTGGACGTGGAAACGCAGGACTAAACAAGCACAAGGTAATGACTCGAATCAAGTACATGCCCAACCACTGGGGAATGCACGGATTCAACCGCAAGCCAAGCCTGCGCACTGTTCACGTCTGTTGCAACGTCAGCGACCTTGAAATGATGGATGCAGATAAAGGCTCAATCAATTTGACCGAAATGGGAATCGATAAATTGCTCGGCAGTGGACAAATCAAAACTGCACTCAACATAACAGTTGAAGGAGCCAGTCCAAGAGCAGTCGAGAAAGTCGAAGCCGCAGGTGGAAGTGTTTCACTCGGTGGCGATGGCCGGGGAGACGAAGACGGCGAGTGATTGCCGTTGACGCTGAAGGAATAAACCCAAACTACTTGACATTAACAATGTGCCAAAAGATAAGGAGGAGAGATAGATGGTTAACCGGAGGAGAGTTACTTGGGCGATTGGACTAATCGCTTCGATGTACTACGGAGTACTATTTTACTGGCAAAAAGAGAACCTATTAGGAGACTCAGTTGCCCCGTTATTGCGCGATAGAGCCATCCTCGGGATAGTCCTATCCATCCTCTATGTGGGATACCTAATGTGGTGTTTCATGACGGATTTACCGGAAAAAATCAAGACCATGCCCTTTATTGGAAAATACCTAAAGTTGGGAATTTGGCTAGGATTTGTTGGATTCGTTTCCTATTATTCTTGGTTCGTCGACAAAGAATCCGTTGGTTTACTGTTTGTTGGTGTACTGTTGATGGGATTCGGTGCAGCTGCTGCTTTGACTTGTCTTTTCTATACAGGAACCGAGTCAAGCCGGCTCTATGCATTACGTAGATTCGTCGATGTCTATCCAACCATTACTAAGCCTGATGGCCACGTTCGTTTCATGTCCAAACTATGGACAACAACCTTCGTTCTGATTCTTTACTTCGGTATGACTAATGTCATGATATGGGGGTTATCTGGAACTGCATTGGATATATTCTCCGGATTCCGTGCCATCATGGCCGGTGCCAGTGGTACTATCATGCACTTGGGAATTGGTCCAATCGTCACTGGTTCAATTATCATGCAGTTATTCGCCGGTGCTAAGATTATCAAGTTGGATCTACAAGATACAGATGATAAGGCACTTTACCAAGGTGTTCAGAAGTTGCTGGTTCTAATCATGATTCCAGTAGAATCAATTCCACAAACCTATGGTTTCTTAGATCCTAATCCAGAACTAATCATCAGCCTTGGTTCTGGCTGGGCCAACATGATTATCGTGGCTCAATTATTCGTTGGTTCCTATTTGGTATTCCTTCTAGATGAATTGGTTTCTAAGTGGGGAATTGGCTCTGGTATCTCTCTATTCATTGCGGCTGGAGTTGCTCAATCTACTTTCGTTGGAACTCTTTCTCCACTACCGGTCACTAAGGGTATCGAATACAGTATTCAGAATCCACCAGCAGGTGTACTGCCGATGATATTTTACATGTTTAGAACTGCATCCAATGCAGAATTAGTATCCCAAAATGGCTTCGAATCAATGCTGCTGACTCACGTTAATCCAATCATTGCATTAGCATCATCTATCATCGTATTCATGGTGGTAGCATTCGCAGAATCGAGTAAATTGGAATTACCACTAACTCATGGAAAAGTTCGTGGACACAAGGGTAAGTATCCAATACGCTTAGTATATGCAAGTAATATTCCGGTCATTCTAATGGCAGCACTGCTCGCCAACATCAACATGTTTACGTTGCTCTTCTGGAGTCATCCGACCTTGTCTACGGTTCCGATACTTGGACGTGAAGGGTGGTGGTCTCAAGCCGAATTGTTCGGGTCTTATGAGCCCGGGCAAAGCACAGCTTCGGACGGGTTTGCATGGTATGCTTCTATGGTTAACGGAGTGGGTGACTGGCTGCTGCCATTACTCGACCAACGTGGGGATGTATTCGGTCATTCACTTGGTGAAATGATGCTACACGTAGTAGTCTATGTCGGTGTCATGACCTTGGGTTCAATGGTCTTCGCTAAGTTTTGGATTGAGACCACAAATATGGGCGCAAAGGATGTGGCTAAACAAATTGAACGGACGGGGATGCAAATCCCTGGGTTCCGTAAGAATCCAGCGGTGCTTGAGAAAATTCTACAGAGGTACATTCCACCAGTCACGCTGTTCTCCGGCGCTTTCGTCGGATTACTAGCGTCTGGAGCAGACTTACTCGGCACCATCGGTAACGCCAGTGGGACGGGTTTGTTACTAGCGGTAGGAATTATTCTGAGAACGTATGAGCAAATCCAGAAGGAGCAGGCGATGGAAATGCACCCGATGCTGAGGCAGTTCTTCGGAGCCGAGTGATCTCCGATTCTTGGTGATTTTAGCTGTTGCTATTGTTTTAGAAAGTGAATTTTTAATGCATTTTCTTGGCTTTTAGTAATTGAGTAAAATCCATTTACAGCCAAATTTTGCGAATCCGGGGCTCGTAAGGATACTATTAGACCCCAATTAAAGGCCGCCTGAGAGCACTATTAGACCCCACTTAAAGGATTTATAACTTATTCGAGAATGCGAAAAGGGATGTGGAAAATTATCAATTCCTCTGGTTTGGCTCCGCTCCAGGCAGGGAAACCGGTTGAATTTTTTGCATATTATGGTTGAGAAATTATGCTGGAAAATCTCCACATAGGGTGACTTCAAGTGGAACTTAGCGTTTGGCTTAGCAGTGGTCCGGTTTTGTAGTTCAGCCCCTCCCATCACCTTCATATAGGGTAGGTAGGTCGCAAGGTTGCTTGCGTCTGTCAAGGCGTTGCCGATGGAGTCTCTTCGGAGATGATGAAAACCGGCATCTGATGGGCGTGATGCCGAAGCAATGCGGTTCCGAGAAACCGATCTCCATTAGGAGACGCCAGCTCGGGGCTGAGAAGGTGATCATGTTACACAAATAATGTGTGTAAGATAAAGAGCAACTCTAAAAAAGAGTGTTTCAACCAAAAATTAACCAATAAGTGACAACTTGTGATGTCGTCTTCAAGGATCAGTGCAGAGAAGAATTTATTCTTCGAACAAATCTGGTTGATCCTGCCAGAGGCGACCGCTATTGGAGTTCGATTAAGCCATGCGAGTCGAGAGTCTTAGGGACTCGGCATACTGCTCAGTAACACGTGGATAACCTGCCCTGTACTGGAGAATAACCTCGGGAAACTGAGAATAATACTCCATAGACCACAATGCCTGGAACGGTTTGTGGTTCAAAGCCCCGGCGGTACAGGATGGGTCTGCGGCGTATCAGGTTGTAGGGGGTGTAAAGGACCTCCTAGCCATTGACGCGTACGGGTTGTGGGAGCAATAGCCCGGAGATGGATTCTGAGACACGAATCCAGACCCTACGGGGTGCAGCAGGCGCGAAAACTTCACACTGCGGGAAACCGTGATGAGGGAACTCCAAGTGTTAGCACAATGTGCTATCTTTTCTTGACTTTTAATAGGTCTTGGAATAAGGGGCGGGAAAGACCGGTGCCAGCCGCCGCGGTAATACCGGCGCCTCAAGTGGTCGTCGCTTTTATTGGGCCTAAAACGTCCGTAGCCTGTTTGGTAAACCCGTGGGTAAATCAACGAGCTCAACTCATTGACTTCTGCGGAGACTGCCAGACTAGGGACCGGGAGAGGTGTAGGGTACTCATGGGGTAGGGGTAAAATCCTGTCATCCCATGAGGACCACCTGTTGCGAAGGCGCTACACTGGAACGGATCCGACGGTCAGGGACGAAGCCTAGGGGCACGAACCGGATTAGATACCCGGGTAGTCCTAGGTGTAAACGCTGTGGACTTGGTGTTGGGGATCCGACAGGGGTTCCCAGTGCCGGAGCGAAGGTGTTAAGTCCACTGCCTGGGGAGTACGGTCGCAAGGCTGAAACTTAAAGGAATTGGCGGGGGAGCACTGCAACGGGAGGAGCGTGCGG
>Ga0302122_10000833_pt1 | contig 19223 bp, 15 predicted proteins | sample CB21_SCM_MG_FD_203115 | JGI IMG/M metagenome (GOLD analysis project Ga0302122, IMG submission 203115) | Marine microbial communities from Western Arctic Ocean, Canada - CB21_SCM | ecosystem: Environmental > Aquatic > Marine > Oceanic | place: Canada: Western Arctic Ocean | collected 2017-09-28
GCCGCCGTCGTCGACTTCGCCGACCTCGGCGCCATACCCCACGCCGTCGTCGTCGTCGTTCGGAGGGACGACGGGGCCGAGACTCAGCCCAAGGGGCGCGCCCGGCTCGAACCGCACCACAACCTCGCCGTGTCCGATCGCCTCGCGTGCCCCGTCACACACGTCCGCGCCTATCTGCGCCAACTCACCGCTCAAGTACTCGCCGACGAGGCGACCGGCGCCGGCCCAGGCCGGCGACGGCGTGCCGTTGGACGCTGCCACGCTCCGATCGGCCCGGTCCGCGCGCATCAATACTTCCGCGAAAGCGTTGCTTGAACCATCGACGCGGCCGCATGTGACGGCGACGCGCTGCAGGAGCTCGCTCGCCACCTCGAGGGACTCCAGCCCGAGCTTAGAGGTGGCGTTCGGCAGGAGCATGGGCCGGTCGAAGGTCGACGTGCCCAGCCGGCGCAGGAACCACGCCGCGTCGAAGGCCACGACGCCGTCGCCACACAAGCGCCGCGGGCCGGAGAGGCGCCGGAGCACGGCATCTGGCCACAGCGGGGCCGCGCCGCGAACGCTCTCGGCGAAATTGGCCGACGCGCAGGCACCACCGCGAGCATACAGGTCGTCCGGGGAGCCAAGGCCATCGAGCCGTAGACTCGCCGCATCCGGAGCATGCAGCATCCAATCCGCGGTCTCCCCGAGCTGCGTCAGCGTCGCCTCCGCCCATTGCTTGTCACTGGATTCGAACTCCACGAAGAAGGTCTCCGCGTTCGACGAGCGCTGTGCGCCGAGCAAGTGCAGCGATGGGTGTGCCAAGCCAGCCGCGCACAAGGGCAAGACGCTGATGATCAACAGCTGCATGTGACTACGGTGGTTTTTGGCCAGCTGTGTAGTCCTGGCTGATCCCTGGCTCAGCTCGGTAGTGGCTCTGACAGCAACCTGGCTTGCGCAGCCGTGGACAAATTTGTCCGCGCTTGCGTCTACTGCATGTGCCGGATACAGCAATGCCGGTCCACGAGGCCACAAGCTTGCCAAAATATTTGAAAACCCGAGACAAAAACCCGTTTCAAATCCGCAACACTGTTTTGTTTGATGGCATCTGATGCGACCCGTGGGACCCGCCGCCGCAGCACATAACTTCCGTTTAACTTTCTCAGCCAGCCACGTGTTAAAGTTGCCTTTCAAGAAATCGAGAGGCTGCCATTCGACCAGCACATCATGTCTACGCTCGAAGAAATCTCCAAGCTCGCAGGCTATGACGCGGAAGGCGCCGTCGTCGTGCCGTCCCGTGCGGCAATCAAAACCTGAACGCGTAGGCAGCGTTTCAGATCGACGCGGGTCCGCCACACGCCATCGACGCGAACCGGTCCCTTCTAACTGCGTCTGCTCGGTGGCGTGGAGGGTGTGACGAGCCCGACGATGTCGTCGTCGGCGGGCGCGGACCACTGATTGTGATTGATTTCCACACAGTTGCCGCTCGACTCCGAGAAGGCGGAGGCTTTAAAGTACGCGACCGACAACGGGATGCCTCCCCTCGCCCTGTGGTCCATGCCGCAGTTCACGCCGGCGATGGTCAAGCTCTTCATCGACAAGGAGGGGCTGGTCAACGGCTTCCCGATGACCTACATCACGAACCCGGAGAAGCAGATCATTTTCACCGTGGTCAGTGCCGCCAACAACTGCGAGATGTGCCTGTCCTTCCACGCCATGGGCCTGGCCGGCACGTGCTCCCCGGAGGACATCAAGCTCATGGTGGACGGCGGCCTGCCGACGCAGAACGAGCGCGCGCGCACGATCGCCATCGCCACCAAGTTCGCCATCACCCACAAGGGTTTGCTGTTGGAGCGCGAGGCGAAGCACCTCGCGACCATGGGCGTCGGCCCGGAGATGTACGGCGAGGTCCTCATGATGGCCGGCCAGATCCACGCCAACAACATGATGATGGTCTACCTGATCCAGCAGGGCGTCGACGTCGAGGACATGCTCAAGGCGGTCGGGCCCTTCGCCACGACGGTCTACGCGGCGAAGAAGGGAAAGAAAGGCGACGAAGAGGAGTAAAGAAAGGCCCGCGCGCGACCCTCCCCTGCCAGCATCTAAGGTTTCTTTGGCTAATTTACCCGGTGAAGCTCGCGACGCGGCGCGGCGCCTCGCCCGCGCCGCCGCCGCCGCCTCGTCGTCGTCCTCGACCACGCTGCGGGTTTGACACGCGCGCGAACGCGGCGAGGTCCTCGTCGGACACCTCGGGCGTCGAGACGACCGCGACCACGCGGCCGACAATCTCCTCCGCGAGCAGCACCTTGATGCCTCGCGGGTGCTGGGCGGCGTTCGTGAGGTGTCTGGCGACGACGCCCCTCGTCTTCGTGCCCGTCCGCTGGTCTTCCTTCTGAACAACGTCGACCACAGCGCCGAGGGGCACCGCGGACCGCCTCTGCGCGGCGGCGGACGGCGGGTCACCAACTTGTGTGCGTTGATTTGTGGACGGCCTCCGCCGTCGAAACCCTCCGCGGCCACCCCCAGCGTTACCCGTGCCCGATACGGCTGCAAGGGCGCGGCAGGTAGGCAGCGCACTGCGAGGCATAAACGCGCGAGCGCTTCGGATCGACAACAGCAGTGCTACGCTGCGTACGCTGCGTGTGGTGGAGAGCATGCTCTCAACCCTGCGTCCTGTAGCAACAATTCGACGCCTTCTCTCCAGCAGTGCTCTCCCTGCAAGTGCTGCTCTCCCTGCAAGTGCTGCTTTGGAGTCACAGCAGCCAGACAGTTCGCGATTGGACCAACCAACGAAGCGAGCGATATCGTCTGCCTGCCGGTTCTTCTCACGCTCAGCTATCGTACTGCCGCTTGACACACAGGCTGCAAAAAAGCTGCCCGCCGGGCAGAAAACCCGTGTCTTCCCTTTTATAAATTGTTCCACAACGTTAGTAGATATGCCTCGAAAGAAGATGGGTCCGGGGCCATTCTCCGCCGAATAAGTTTTGCTTGTACGGACGGAAAGCACGGGTTTCGCAGAGCACATATTTGAAAACTTATCCCGTCGCATACTACGCAGCGATGGCCACCCTCCCTCTCGCGGCGCTCCTCGGCGCGGTGGACGCCGTCTCGCCGCGGCGCGCCGATTACGCCGCGCCGCCGTCGCCGCAAAGCCCTCAGGCTTTTTTACCGCCGTCCCCGCCCTCCCCGTCGGTGCATTACCGCCTCGTCGCCGCCCAGCGGACGACCGACTCGCGCTCGTTCATCGCGCTCGTGGCCGGCCGCTATCCGCGAGGTACAAAGGTGTTTGACACGTTCACGCGGGCGTTAGCCGCTTACGCCAAGTACGGCGGCCGCGTCGCTCTATCAAGGAACCTTCGCCACGCGTCGACGGCGTTGCTGTGACGTCCTACCTCGTCGCGTCGACGTCGTCCCCACGCCGTCGCCGCGCAGGTCGGCCAAGGACGCCGCCGCCAAAGACGAGCTCGCGAAGGAGGTCGACGTCCTCTTCGCCGGCAAGGCCAGCGACCTGTGCGTCAAGTTCCGCCGCGAGTTCTACGAGCCGTCCGTCGCCCGCGTCTCGCCGCCGCGGTTTCTGTCGCCGCTCGGCGACTTCCCGGCGCCCGCCGCGCTGCCGCGCAATGAAACCGGCCTCAACTTTGTTTGTACGGGGGTTTTCCTCACCGCAGAACTCGACCACTGTACTCTTTTATCGTTAAGGAAGTTTTCGATGCAGAGAGCCCGCGCCCGTCGTCGCGTGGTGGCTATGATGTGTGGCTTGTCAAAGTCTTAGTCAAAAGTATGAGGCTAAAATTGCAAAACGGAACGGACGTGTCCCTGAGGAGAGTTGCACGGCCATTCCAAAAAAACATCAGGATGGTTGCCGCGGTGGCGCGGGCATTAAAAATGATTTAAACGGGTTTTTGATCCGTGTATACATGTACTGACCATACAAAACATTACGACCTCCTACCGGCCAGCAACGATAGTCGTAGAGATGCGCTCCACGACGTCGGCATCCGCTTCGGCCTTGTGGTTGAAGTAGGTTTCCGTCGTGACAAAGTCATCGGCCACGCCGGCCTTCCCCAGACCCGCCTTCCATTCGTTCACCATCTCACCATTCCCAATTAAGTGGAAGTGCGTCTCGGCGTCGGCAATGTCCGCGATGGTGGCAAGCGGTGTCTCCGATGAGATGCGGCCGTCGGTGGAGGAGATGACGTACGCGCATTCGAAGCGCTCCGAATGCGTCACGCAGAGTCGCTGAACAGCGTCCTTGCAGCACACGTCCTCGGCCTCGCGAAAGGCGGCCAGGACCGTCAACTTCAGGTCCGCTCGGGAGGCCAGCGCCTCTTCGGCGAAGCCGAGGACGGGTCCGAAGCCCGTGCCCGTCGCGAGGCATACGACGCGCGTTGCGTGGTCGTTGATGCCCTCGAGAATCGGCACGTGGAACTTGCCGCCGAAGCGCCACCGCGATCCAACAGGCGCCGCGGCCATGGTCTCCGTCTTCTTTCCGCAAACGCGGATCACCACGTCGAACGTCTTCTCCGTGGCACGCGACACCGTGTACGGACCTCGCAGCCACTCGCCGGCCTCTTCAACCTCCAGCGCCAGCACGTGGCCGGCGCAGTAGTCCAGCGGCTCGTCGCTCTCGAGCCGGAGCAGGTTCGTCGCGCGTCCGACGACCTCGTTCGCGACGAGCGTCGCGCCAACTTTGTCGTACTGCGGCGGACCGCCTTCCGCACGCAGCGCGCTCGAAGGCCGGGCGCGGAGCTGTGGCTGTAGCGCAGTAGTGGCCCTGAGCAGTGCGCAGGCCGCAACGAAGGAGAGCATCGTTCTGATTTCTGATTACTACCAATGCGTGCCGATCACAGGAGTGCAAAACACACCCAATTCAGCTTCAATATCAGCAAGCAGCGTGACAGGTCAGCAAATTTAACCAGCTCGGTTTAAGTACCCGGCAGAAAAACCTGCGCCGAAAGCAAAAAAGCGCATGAGCTGGCCAACGTGCGTGGTTACTCTTGCGTATCACGTATTAGCCATCGCAGCCATCGCAGTCGTGCAACGAACTTACTACTGCTGCTGGTGTGCACTCGTGCAAGTCACTAAAAAGCAGTGCACAGTCCTCTTACTAGAGTCTTAGACAAATGGCTGCTGCATCGCAACGCGCCATACGCCTCCTAGCCGGCGCCAACGTCGCAGCGCTCGGCACGCTCGGCGCGGCCACCTATTTGAAACCGGACAGCGAAACTGCGACAGGCGTCGTCGCCCAGGCGCAGGCCGCCGGCCGCGCGGCGCGGCTGGTCGGCACGCTCGCCGTTGTCGCCGCTGACTACAAGGGCGTCGAGTGGTTCTCGAACGACGATGACAAAGGCGCGAGCGAGCACTTGAAGCGAGCGATGGCCGAGCAGGAACTCTCGGGCCTGGAAGTCGAGCGCGCCAAAGACGACGCCGCGCGCGCGGCGGGCGTGCGACGCGCGGCTGCCGCGCGCGAGGCAGTGCTCCGTGAGTCGGCGGCCGTCGCGGCTGGGGGCAACGCGGCGACGGCGTATCAGCGCGTGCACGAGCGCAACGCGGCGCGGCTGCTGCACTTAGCAAGAGCGAACGGCGGCGTGTACGTGAAGATCGCCCAGCACTGCGCACAGCTCGACTACATGCTGCCGCCCGAGTACACGACGGCCTTTGCTAGTTGCCTGGACGACGCGGCGCGGTCTTCCTGGAACGACGTCCGCGCGGTCGTGCGGGAAGAACTCGGCGCCGAGGCGGAGGAGGTCTTTGACGCGTTCGAGCGCGAGCCGATTGCGTCGGCGAGCCTGGCCCAGGTCCATCGTGCGGTCTGGAAGGGTAGGGACGTGGCGGTCAAAGTCCAACATCGCGGTCTCCGCGAAACGAGCGTCGGCGACCTGGCGCTCTGCGGCGCGGCGGTAGGTGCCATCGGCAAACTGTTCCCGGCGTTTCGGTTTCAGTGGGTGGTGGACGAGATCGCCCCACACTTACCCCTCGAGCTCGATTTCGTCGCGGAGGCGGGGAACTGCCGGCGGTGCGCCAAGACCTTTGAGCGGTGGCCGAACGTCGTCGTGCCGGACGTGTTCGATGAGGTGAGCTCGGCGCGCGTCCTCACGATGAGCTGGGAGCCGGGTGTCAACGGCACGCGGAAAGAGGAGATCCGCGACGAGCTGGGCCTCGACCCGACGGCGGTCGCTGCGCTCGTGTCGACGGCGTTCGCGTTCCTGACGTTCCACGATGGTCACGTTCACTGTGACCCACATGCCGCAAACGTGCTCGTCCGCGCGTCGCCGTCCGGTCGGCCGCAGCTCGTCTTGCTGGATCACGGGTTGTATCGAGAGCTAGATGACGAGTTTCGTTTGGAGTGGGCGCGCTTGTGGCGCGCCCTAGCCCTCGCGGACGTGCCTGGGATTCGGAAGAGCGCCGAGGCTTTGGGCGTGGGGGACCTGTACCCTCTGTTTGCGGCCATGCTTACGCTGCGCCCCTGGGACGACATTGTGAATACGGACTTGGACTCCCTGCGGCGCACCGGCGACGCCGACGACGCGATGCTGCGAGAATATGCCCAGCGGTACGCGCAGGAGATCACTGTCGTGTTGGACCGCGTTCCCAGACAATTGTTGCTTCTGCTAAAGATGTCGGACTGCCTGCGGCATCTGGACCGCTCGCTCGGCGGCACGACAAACACGGACGTCGTTACTGCCCATGCCTGCGCCGGCGCCCTTTACGCCGCGGATGGCCGGCTCCGTCCGTACCTCCGGGTGAAGGTGCGGCTCTGGGCCTACGAGTGGCTCTCCGCGTTTCGCGGCGCGAACCTGGCACGGAAACGCAAAGTATCTGTCAGCGTGCCCGAACTTACGTCCGGATTTGCGAAGGATGACCGGGGGATGCAGTAATTTCGTTGTTGTTACTCACGCCCCCTGATCACCCTCGCTCGCAGAATTAGCTGCAAAGTCGGGAACGCCGTAGAGCTCGGCGAGCAGCGCGTCGACGCGCGTCAGCGTGAGCTTCGCGGCGTACACGGCGAGCCTGCGCGGAGGTTCGTCAAAGCAAAAGGGCAGTACTTTCACAACGCGGCCAACGCGCTCGACCTGCTTCTCGCGGGACGGTGGCGGCGGCGCGGGCGGCGGCGGCGGCGGCGGCTCGAGCCCCGGCGCGACCGGCTCGCCCGACATGTCGGGCCCCACGTATTGCGGCGACGGCGACGGCGGTCTCCTGCGAACTTTCTGTAAGGAGTGGCGGAGAAAAGGACACGCGAGACGTACGCCCGATCGTTAACGTATAGATTCCCGCCGTCCATTGCAATTTCCCCACCCAGCAGCCTCGCGCGTGCGCCTGCGTCGACGTTATAAATCGACGAGAGCGTAACAAAAAACACGGTGGGCGCACGAGCCATTGATGCCGTTGCGGGCTTTGGCGGTGGCGGTGGTCCACGCCGTCCGCGGTCTCTTCCTCGTCTGTTGGCATTGCGTCCGCGGCCTCCTATGGGAACGAAACAATCGCTGGCGAGCGAGAAAATAATTAATGAGCCAGGCGCGTCTTCGCGCCGTGATCTCTTCGTCTCCGTCGATCTTGACTCCTTGACCTTGAGCGGCTGCGGCCGCGCCGCCTGCCGCGGCTTCGAGACCTTGACCGTCGTCGATTGTCCTGCCGGCGCTCACCCCCACCGCTGCTGCGGTGGTCGCGCCGATCGTCGCCACCACCACCGCTGCGGTGGTTGCGATGATCGTCGCGGCGATCATCACCATAAGCCATTTTAGCAGCTCTTCAGCAGCACAGCGACTGAGCCTTGACGACGCTTGGTGGCAAACGATGCGTGGGCGTAGAAGTGGAGCCTGTTGATTAATGTCTCTACCCGCAGCGCACAGGGCCACAGCCAGGCTGCATGCAAAATGCGCATGCATGAAACCCGTTTTGTCCCAGGAAAAATAATTCGTACCATCGTATTGAACACCAGCCCCCACGCCTCGAATGACGACCCGTCTGAGACCTTCCAATCCAAACTCGGTGGCAAAGCATGATGATGAGTGTTCGTTTGGCCCTTGACGCCTGGGACGCTGCCCAACGTCACGATGCGCGCCGCATTGTACATGGATAGTCGAGCGCTACGCCTCGCGAACCAGGCGGACGCCCGGCGTAGTGCCACCTGCCTGCCGCGGGGCTGTGATTTCGGGACGGAGGGCCGAGCAACCGAAAGCGGAGCGCTGCAGAGGCGCGCGGGACGACCGCACATGGAAGTGCCGCGGCCGCCGGCGGGTTGGAGCGATGACAGCGTGCCGGCAGCGTACGTGGCAGAACTGCAGTCGCCGGTAGGTTGGAGCGACGACGGCGTGCCGGCGGCGTACCTGCAGCCGGCGGGTCACAGCGCTCCGGTCGTCGTCGACGTACCGGCGGCGTACCTGCAGCCGACGGGTCACAGCGCTCCGGTCGTCGTCGACGTACCGGCGGCGTACTTGCAGCCGGCGGGTCGGAGCGCTCCGGCCGTCGACGACGCGCGTCCGGCATCGGACGACATCGTAATCATCGTGCGTGGCGGCCGGCGGCGCGCGGCAAAATCCTCCGAGCAGCGCATAGTCTATGTCGAGCGCGGCGACGAGAGGTACGCTGAAGATGGTTTCGCCGAAGACGGCTTCGCCGAAGAGGCGCCGGCGCCGGCGCGCGAGGTGGTTCAGCCTCGACGCTGGGCCCTGCCGCGGCGCGAAGTGGCGCTGCCGGCGTTCTTCCCGGCGCCTATCCGCGATGACCGCATCAAAGCTGTAGCGTGGGAGGTACCGACGTCCACCGAGCAGCGCGCGCGGACGGCGTTCGGCGCCGGCCGACGCCTCGCGCGAGCGCGCTGTCGCCCTGTAGAGGAGCCGCTGTCTACTTCTTCACCGGAGGCAGCGCCGCCGATGACACGACCACCGACGTCGCCGATTGCGCGGCCGCCGACGCCACCAAAACAACCGCTGGCGACACTACCAGATACGTCGAGCAGCGACGACGAGCCCGCTTTGAACGACGACGACGTCAGAAGCGCGACGGCGTATGTGATCCGCGAAGTCGATGAATTGCGTGCCGCAGCCATCGATGGGTCGCTGACGCTCAAGCTGACGCTCAAGCTGACGCGCAGGGCCGTGGCAAAAAGGCTCAAATTGGGCCCTGGTGGCGACGCGCGACTGAAGAGGTCCTACAAGGAGTGCCTGAAGAATGCGATGCTCGAGGTCGTGGGGGTGTTGCAGATGGACCCGCCCTCCGGCGTGACCGACGCGATCTTGGACGAAGTCCGTGACGAGACGCACCCATCCGAGCGGCCGAAGGATACGATTGCCGTGGACCTGGCCGCCGACGACGAGTCGGCGCCGTCGAGCAGCACGCCGTCCGTGACATCGTCGCATGCGTACCAAGAGCCGTTCTCGCCGCCGTGGGCCGACATCACGCTGGCGGCACCGGCCGGCCCCGCAGGCCTGGCGCCGCTCCCACCGGACTCGGCCCTGGCGGCGCAGGCGGCGATGCCGAGCTCCTCGTCCGACGATGACATGCCCTCGCTCTCGAGCAGCGAAGCGTCGCCGGCGCCCGCGGCGGCGTCCCCGGCTGTAGCCCCGACTCGACGCCGGATGTCGGCCAGCCCCGCCGGAGCCCTGCAATTTGACGACGACGCAACGCCGACGTCTGCCGCGGCCGCGGAGCTGGAGCTCTCGCCGGCGTCCATGACAACGCCGTCCTCGACAATGTCCTTTGCCACGCCAGTCGTGGGATCGCCGGCGCGCGGGACGCAGACGCAGCGCGCGTCATGCGGGACATCGCCAGTACGCGGGACGCAGACCGGAACGCTGCGACGCGCGGCAGCAACGTGCAGCACGCAGACGCCCCCGCCGCCGCAGCACTACGTGGCGTCGCCCGAGAGCGTCATGCGTTCGGTCACGGCGGCGTCGGCGCGACCGCGGGCGATCGAGCTCGAGAACAGTATGCGGGAGCTCGACCTCCTTGTGGGAGAATTGGAACGAGCCGCCACGCGGGCCTCGCCCGCGACGACGGCGTCCCCCTTTGCGTCGCCGCCGCCTTCGGATGCGCAGATTGACGAGCGGCTCTCGTCGGCGCGGCTACACCGCGCGGCGGCTGTCGCGACTTTCAATGACGAGAATTAAAGATCCTGAATTGTACTAGCTTAAACACACTTAGTCCCTACTACAGAGGATTCGTCGCTGGGGGGTACCGCCGCAACAGGTCCTCCTTGCCAAGGCGGACCCAGTCCTCGAGCTCGAGCGTCTCGAGCAGCTCGAGCTTGGCGTCGTGAAGCGCACGGGCGTTGGAAACCTTCAGTCGCGCCCTGATCGCGGCGAGCGCGGCGCCGGGTCGGCCGCGGTTCGCGTCGCGCCGCGCGTGCGCGAGCACGTAGGTGTCCTTGTCGTCGTCTTCCGTGAAGGTGGACGCGTTCGGAGCCCAGCGGTCGAGCTCGTCGACGGCGTCGTCTGAATCCAGCACGACACCGCCGTCGGACGAGAGCGCCATCGCCCGGTATAGGAGCGCGTGCCTCAGCGCGCCGCGCTGCTCGTCCATCTCTTCGCCCCGCTTCTTCGCGGCCGCGCCATCGCGGGGTTCCTTCGTGCCAAAGTAAGCCGCGACCGCGTCCGCGTTCACGTTGCCCAGGATCGCGTCCGCGGCCGCGACAGCCCGACTCGCGGCGTCGGCCTTGTCCGCGCCGGTAGCCTTCGCGGCGTCCTTGTCAGCATCAGTAGCCTTGTTCAGGCGTGCCACGGCGTCGTCGAGGACCTCGCGAAGGAAGGGGAGGTGGCTCGGGTGCTCGGTCCGGATTGAATCCGCTAGAGCGTTGAACCGGCTCGGCGGGTCGGCGCCCTTCAGCGCCTTTAAAGCAGAGAGCTGCGCGTCGCGGACGGCCTCGGTCAGCGCCTCCGCGTCCTTGTCTTCGTCCGATTTCTCGTCCTCGTCCGTGGCGTCATCCTTCTTTTCAGGCGTCGCGGGCGGTGGCGGCTCGTACGCGAGCGGCACAAACACGCGTTTGTCGTCGAGTCCCTTGTCCAGCACCAGCGAACCGACGAGCGTGTCGCCCCTTTCGACCCACGCCGGCAGCTTCCCGTCGGGCCGGCGGACGTAGATGGACCGGCGCGCGTCCTTGCGGAGGAAGCCCTCGGTGAGCGCGTCGCCACCAGTTGTCGCCGTGCCGCGGTCCTTGACGACCGTGCACGTCATCGGCTCCTTCAGCTCAAACCGCAGGCGCGCGGGCAGGTCCTTCATGTCCTCGAGCGCGGCCCGGTCCGTGTGGCGCAACAACACCTCGAGTGCGTACTTGCCCGCGCGCAGCGCCAGCGGCTTGGCGTCGTGAATGAGGCCGCCGTGCGCCAGCACCTGCCCGTTCGTATCTTTGACGCGCCAGATCGCGCCGTCGATCGGCGAGTCGTAGAGTTGAGCATGGAGTGAGGACAGCTGCGGCACGACCTTGTGTTCAACCGCGGCTTCGTCCGCGCTGGCGGCTTTGAGGTCGAAATCGTAGGTGAGCACGGCCTCGTGCACGAGCGCGGCCGGCGAATCCGGGTCCGCGCGCAGCTCGGCGTCGGACGGCGGGAGCGCGTCCAGAGTAACGGAGCCGGCGCGCACGAGGCTTTTCGTCGGGCGCAGCGCGCGGTCGACGGCCTTTAGCGACGCCGCGGCGTCGATGGTCTCGGACCGGAGCGGCGCGCCCACCTCCAGGCGCCCGTATTCGTCGGCCGCGCCGATGCGGACGCCAACCGACGAGTCGCCGGCACCGGCGGCGCCGAGTTGCTCGCCGAGCCCGTACGAGTGGAACTCGACCTCCATATCTAATGGAACGTCATCCACCGGATTGGACATCCACCCTAACGCCACGCAGAGCTCGAGCGTTGCGCCGCCCTGGCACGGGACCACGATAGTCTTTTCCGCGTGCTCCCTCAGCATCGGATACGTCTTCGTCTGACAGGCCGTGTTCGGCAGGTCGCCGCGCGCGGACGGCACGGCGTGGAAGGTGACGGCGTGGGGGCCCCGCGGCAGCGCGCCCGTCGTCAGCTTGACCTTGGCGAACTCGGCACCCCGCGGCGCGCGCACGAAGCGGCGCTCGGCCACGCCGCCGCGCAGCGAGAGCCCGTACGTCTCGTCCGTGCTCGCACCGTCGAGGCCGTTGTGCGGCACAATGGCGGTGACGGGAAGCGTGAAGAGCGGTCCGCGGCTCGGGTCGCTCGCATCGCGGCCCTCTACTCGTGTAAAGTGCGCGCCCGGCGGCAATTGAGCGGCGTCGATCTTGATCTGGAACGCTTGCGGCCGCGCCGCGACGCCCGACTGCAGCACGAGGCTCGCGGGCGTCGTGACCCAGTCCGCGGCGCAACTCAGCGCGACGTCGACATCCAGCGTAAGCACTTCCTCGACCTCGGCCTCGTCGCGGCTCGTCGCGTGCGCAAAGCGCGGCTTGACCTGAACACCGACGACGCCGCCGCCCCCAGCCGCCGGGGACCAGACCTGGCCCGCATCCCTTAAATAAATGCCCCGCGCGTCGCCCATCGACGGCACCGTCACCTCAAAAGCGAGGTCATGCGCCGTCTTGCCCGCGTGGGCCTCCAGATACGCGACCGCGGCGGGCGCGTCCACGAGCCCAAAGCCCTGGGCGAACGCATCATGAGACGGCACCGGCTGACAGGTCGACTCTAGCGCGCGCCGGAGCGCCGGCGGCGAGGGTTTATTAGAGAGCGCCGACAGCACGCAGGCCGCGACGCCGCAGGCGTTCGGCGAGGACATCGAGGTGCCGTGGTACTGCGCGCGGCCCGCGAGCATGTGGCGCGGGATCGGGGCGACGGCGCCGCCTGGTGCGCAGAGCGTCGGGAGCCAGCCGTCGGGCGTCGGGCCGCGGCTCGAAAACGTGTAGCTCGCGGCCGGGACGTCGCCCGGGAGCATCGAGTACTGTTCGCTCATCATGGCCGGTGATACATAAGCGCCGACCGTAATGGGCGCTGTGAGGCACCCGGGCGCGCCGAGCGACGAAAGTGCGGGACCGTCGTTGCCCGCGGAGGTGAACACGGTCATGCCCCACTTCCGCACCGCGTCGTCGAAGGTCTGGGCCACGCGACCGCTGGTGGAGGAGTAGAAGGGCTCGCCGTAAGACAAGTTGATCAGGTCAACGCCGCGCCGCTTGCAGGCCGCGAGCGCCCTTACTAGACCCGTGCCCGTTTCCGCGCTACCGAGGCGGCCGTCGCCGATCTTTAAAGCAAGAATCTGCGCCCCGGGCGCGACGCCGTCCGCGTCGTCGTCATCACCTTCGAAGTTGGCGGCTACGATGCCCGCCACGTGAGTGCCGTGCGAACCCGCATCGCACACGATCGAGAGCGCGCCGCCGTCGTCGAGGTCGCCGATCTGGAGGCAGTACGTGCAGGCGCTGCCGAACCCGAACGTGCCGAGCTGGCGCGCGGCCGCAAACGGCGCCATTGGTTTATAATTCGTGAGGTCACGGGTCCCCTCCGCGTCGACGACGGCCCGCCAGCCGGCTTCGTCACGGAACGCGACGACGTCGATCAGGGGCCCGGCGTCGTCGTAGTCGTCCTTGAGCAGACCATCCAACTCTTTCAGGCGCGCCTCGAGTTCGGCCTTCTTCGCCTTCTTCGCCGCGGCCGTCGCATTGGCGCGCCCGCCCCAGACGACCTCGTCCTCGGCCGACGGAACCCACGCGTCGGCCGCGTCGAGATCGCGCTGCATCCTCGTCGCCGCCGCGCTATGCGTCGCTTCAAACAACTCCTTGCGCTCCGCGAGGACGCGGTCGCGCGTCGAGCCCGGCAGGAGGGTCCATAAGTGTGCGGCCCCAACGCGAAATTCCTCAACGCCCTCGGCCCATTCTCCTAGTTTGAGCGTTGCCCCGGAGGCGTCCTCGAGCGTGCCATCGGCCGACTTCGTCTTCGACGAGGTCATGTCGACGTCGCCGCCGCCCGTGCAATCGAGGAAGTCGATGTATTTGGGTTGGCCGTTCGATGTCGTTTGCAGGCCGGCCGCCGCCAGGTCGCAGCCGGTGTCCATCACCGCGACGAGCACGCCGCGGCCGTCGGCGTTTGGATTCGCCTCGCGCAGCAGCGACACGCCGGTCTCGTCTTTGGGGAGCGTAGACGCTTTCTGCGCTGTTGCTATTGTACGCCATGCATTGCGGCGCGCCGGTGCGAAGCTGCGAGCCGGCGCTAGCAGCGTCGTCAGCACTGCCAGCCTCATGTTTGCACTCACTGACGTCGTTCTTGCAGCGATTGCTTGACACGTGTTCCAGGCGTCGAGACGAGAGCGAGATCGATAATTGCACTTACTCCAGCGCAATTACACGACGCGTTTGGCAAGTGCTGCGGTGCTTTTTGCGATGTGCGCGTGCCAAGCCGGAGCCGCCCGAGAGAGCAATCGCGTGCGGGTTGCCTTACGAAGCGTGGCGGACCAGCAATTGGTTGGCGAGGAGCCTTGTAAAGGTAAACGATCTCAGTGCAAAACGGGTTTTCAACGAGTTTTTCGCTCCTGCGTGACGCGCCAAAAAAAAGCGGCTGCTGGGCGGTTCAAGCAAGCTGAGCTACAGGAGCTGTTTAACATACCCAGCTGCATGGGCATGGCGCTGCTACAACACATCATCCTGCTATGCGCAGCAAAAACTAGCACCGCACTCGTGCTCAACACCCTCAAATCTGCGACCGTGCTGAATCCAGCCACTGGTGCAGCCACACCGCTCCTCGACGGCCTCGCGACGTCGCGCAACGTGGTTATCCTGCTGCCGCAGGTCGGCGAGTTCGACAGCTACGAGTTCTGCGAACAACTTGTGGCAGTGGCCGACGACTTGAAAGCTGCTGGTTTGGGTCTACGCGTCATCGGTGTTGGCAATGCAGACGCGGGCAAACGCTTCGAGGCTTTCGTGGGCTTGCCGGAGGGCGTGCTGCGCGTCGACCCCGAGGCGTCCGTGCACAGGGAGCTAGGGCTGCACCGCGGCCTTGGCTGGAGTTGGCCCGACTGGGTCTCAGACGACTCGCTACGCTTTATACTCGGGACGCTCCCCGGCGGGGCCCCGGACGACGAAGTGCAGCTCAGGCCCGTCGGCGACGCGTGGCTCAACTACTTATTGATGTGCGCAGGCATCGGTGCCCCGGGTACGTTACCGGAGATTGCGAGAGGCTATTTCGGCGACGAGTCGGCACCGGAGCGGCTCGCGCCGGACGCTGTCGTCCGTGTCGGCTCAGTCATAGAGGTCGGACCTGGTGTGGGCCCAGTCAAGCTCGGCCCGTTCCGCTACGAGAACTCGTGGAAAGACGAGAGTGGCTACCAGCGGCCCGTCGAGCTGGCTACTGTCCGGTTGCGTTGTATGGTCGAAGTACTCTCGAACTGGGACGCATACGTCTCTGACTTGCGCTACGTTGACGTGCGCGGCGCCACCTACGTCGTCGACGGCGAGGAAATTCTTTACGAGTATAAGCACCGCGGTGTGCTCACGTACTCGGCGACGATGAGCCGCCCGCTGAGCTTCCTGGCGCCGTTCATTGGAGCGCGCGCGCTGAACCCGCTCGGGCTCGGGGACAACGGCGTGGCTCGCGTCTAGTAATGTTGTTAATTATTTGCCCCCTGCCACTCGGGCTCCGGCAATCCCTTGATCCCGAACGGCATCTTCGCCCGGAACAGCTTTCCGCCCGCCGGCCTCGCCGCCGTCGTAATGAATAGCTCGTCGAGGTCGGGCCCGCCGAACGTGCACGAAGTCGGCGTCGGGCAGCCCGGCGTGTGAACGACCAAATCGATCGCGCCCGTCGCTGGGTCGATGCGCACGACGCGCCCCGCGCCGTTCAACGCGACCCAGATCATCCCTTCGGCGTCGCACTGCGCGCCGTCCGGGCCGCCGGGCCAGTGCGGCGGCTGCGTCCAGATCAAGCGCCTGTTCGACGGCTTGCCGCTCTTTGGGTAATCAAACGCGTAGATCTTCCTAGTCGGTGTATCGGCAAAATAGACCGTCCGACCATCAGCAGGAAAGCAACAGCAGTTGGAAACCCTGAATTTGTAGTCGAGGAGTTCCTCGTACTCGAAATCCGCGCCGAAGCGGTACAGGCCCGAGTTGTCTTCGCCCTGGCTAGCACCCGCCCGGTGGTAGTTGTTGTACATACCCATAACCATTCGCCCGTCGCGATCGACACGGCCATCGTTCGGCCTCGTGTCGCCTTCCATCGGCGGCGCCGCGAGCACGATAGCTTCGCGAGCGGTCTCGTCCAGCGATAGGATCGCGTCCTCGCCTCCGAGTAGAAGCCCGCCGCCGGCGCGCGCGGCGACGAATCCGAGCGTCGTGCCGAAGCGCGGCACTATCTTGTAGGGCGCATCCTCGCAGTTCCAGCGCCACAGCTCGCCCTCGACCGCGGAGACCCAATACAACGTGTTGGTACGCTGCGACCAGATCGGTGACTCGCCCAACGCGTTCTGACACGCGACCGCGACGCGGGCCGTGATCTCCCGCGGTGGTGCAGTCTCAGGAGTCCCCGGCGCACTGAACTCGCAGATACGCGAAAACTTCTCCGCGACCAAAGACGCACCGCCGACCAACGCGCCGTCGACGTCCGGTTGAGCCATCAAACGATCGACGGACTCGGGCGTCACAGAGCCACCGTACTGGACGCGCACGCGCCGAGCCGCTTCAGCACCGAGCACCTCGGACAGCGCTCTTCGCACGGCGACGTGCGCCGCTTGCGCCTGCTCCGGCGTCGCCACCTTGCCCGTTCCAATGGCCCAGATAGGCTCGTAAGCAATGGCGATACGGTCCGCATCGGCCACGTCGACACCTGCAAGTCCTTTACGCACTTGCAGGCTCACGATCGTCTCCAGTAACTCAGACTCGAATTCATCTTCCGTTTCGCCGACGCACAGAATAACCTTGAGACCGTCTTGCGCGAGGCACTTCTGGACCTTTTTGTTGCATATTTCGTCAGTCTCGTCGTAGTGCGTCCGCCTCTCCGAGTGGCCGACGAGCGCCCAGTCGCAGCCAAGGCTGCGTACCATCGACGCGGCGACCTCGCCCGTGAACGCTCCGGACTCCTCAAGCGAGATGTCTTGCGCGCCGACCGCGATGCCTGTGCCATCGACCGCCTCGAGTGCCTTCTGCAAGTACGGCATCGGCGGGAATATCACAATCTCGGGCGGTGCCGCCATCGTGCGTACATTTGACGCGAGCAATGCTAGCAGCGCGTCGGCGTCCTGTGCCGTGGACGGGTTTAGCTTCCAGTTGCCCGCGATGAGCGCGCGCCGCTGCGGCTGCGCGTCGTACCACACGCTGCCGAGGCGCGACGTCGGCGCGCGAACAGTGGCACGCGGTGCAAATGCAAGCGCGGTGGATGCCAGCAGAGCTACGAGGATCTGCATTATGCCGCCCGCCGTGTACAAAGATGTCCGTGTGCTGTCGTTTAGGCACGTCGGAGAGCCGCAGGACCTGGAAAACGCAGCAATGCTGGCCGTCCGCGCGAGTTGCACTCCTTCAATGCTCTGATCGATTCGCCTGCGCACGGGTTTTACTCTGGGTCGAGAGGGACCATCAAAAATGCAATCGCACTAGCGCATGAATCGTTGTCTGTCCAAAAGGATGATCTAAGACAACACCATGCACCGACGAGCAGCGCTTATCGCTGCCATAGCGGTCGCATCGGCGTTAAGCGGCGGCACTGTACCGCAAGGTGTGCGGCGCAATATAGCAGCGCATGCGGGGCTGTGCGTGGCCGTCTCGGACGGCATCCAACGAGCGGAAGTCGACGCGTTGATCGCTGCAGCGCGAGACTGCGTCGGCGTCTCTTACACGAGCACGCGCATCGACAACGCGAGACGTTGCGCATGCTTCGAAGCGCTGGACGATATCGGGCCGCTCATCGAGTACTGGGACGAAATCGGCGGCGCGCCACTGCTCATGCTCGCCGACGATCGACGATGGGACGACTCGTGCAACGTGACGGCGCGAGCCGCGGCTGCGGTCGATCGATTCGCGGCCCAGCACGCTCTGCTCAAACCACTGCCGACGCGACCGACCGCCGCAAAACGCACAGTGGTAGCCGAAAACTTGGCGATCGATGGCTCCTACGTGGACCACGGCGGCGAGCGGTGGTTCGACACGTCGCGCGTGGTGGCCGTGGACGGCCTTGTGGACGAGGCGCTCTCCGTGGCGTTGCTGAAAGCGATGCGCGGCCGATCGGAGAATGTGGACAAGCGAAGCTGGCGACGCGGCGCTCTGAGAGACGTCGTCGACGGCGATTCGGTGTCGTCCGCCGGCGCGTGCTGGGGCCTCTCGGCGGCGCGCTTAAAAAGTCTCTACGCCTCCGACGCCGTCCTGGAACTCCAGAGCCGCCTCGTCACATACCTTGAGCAATACAACGACGAGGTCCTTGTGAGTGCGCTGCCAGAAGCGGCCCTCGGCGACGCCGTGGGGCCGCTCGCCGCCAACGCGCCGGTGCACGGGGACGAGTACGGTTGGCACATCGACGCGGACCCGATGTTGCTTCCCCCTGGCCCCTTTACGGATTTCTTCGGTCGCTCTCCTAACCGCGCACCTGGCTGCCCGCGCTTTGTGTCGGCGCTGGTCTACCCGGCCCCGGAATGGCGTCCAGACTGGGGTGCGCCCACAGAATTCCTCGACCCACCAACGGGCGACACGATTGCCATCGCGCCGCGACCGAGCCGCGTCGTGTTCCTGGACCAGGACGTGTCGCACCGCGTTTGTGCGCCGACGGCCGCGGCCGGCTCGCGGCCCCGCTATAGTCTTGTGCTGAAGCTCGTTCTGCACGCCCCAGGCACGGTAGCTCGTTTCGCGCCGGATCCGCCAGCGACAATCGTGGGGTCGGCGTTAAGTTAATATTTAAAGTACTTAGCGCCTACCCTTGCCGAGCCAGAACCTCCCGTGCTCCTGCATGGACTTGTTGGCCCAGTCCGAGTCGTCCGCGGCGCCATTAGACGGCAGCGGCTAGGGGTCGAGCCGATAGGACTCGTCGTCGAAGCGATGTGAGAGGGCGCAGGAGCTCTCGTTATTTGGACGGTGCAGCCTCTCCCAGGCCTTCCTCCGGGCCCGGTTGGCTGGATGGTTCGGCCCGTGCCACTCGACCGCGTACTCCGTGACCGCGCAGTCAACACCGGCCTCGAGGATCCGGCGGAAGAGTTTGTACTCCATGCCCTCGACGTCGACCTTGGCCACCACAGCCCGCAGCAACCCCGGGACGTGTCGTCGCAATAGATTGGCGACGTCCCAGACCGGTGTGGCCACCTTGTTCGGCTTGCATTGGCCCGCTGCGTCAGCGGCACCG